>WNFD01010380.1_pt1 | contig 13422 bp, 11 predicted proteins | sample 5400491 | NCBI WGS metagenome assembly WNFD01 (sample SAMN13153343, study PRJNA577476) | soil metagenome | isolation source: 120 cm saprolite under Douglas fir tree site 2 hole 2 replicate 2 | place: USA:California | collected 2015-04-18 | reverse complement strand
TCCGCCGCCCGGCGGGTCATCTCCTCGAAGCCCTCGCCGTAGACCTCTTCGAAGGGCACGAGCCTGATCTTCGAAGACGAGTGCGTGCGGTCGATTACGAGCTCGGCGAGGTCGCGGATGGTGATCTCGTTGTGGGCCGCCACGTTGAACACCTCGCCCTCCGCCTCCGGGCTGGCCATCAGCCTGGTCATGGCCTTCACGACGTCGCCGACGTACGTGAAGCTGCGCGACTGCGTCCCGTCTCCATAGACGGTCAGGTCCTCGCCGCGCAGGGCCTGGGTGATGAAACGCGGGACGACCATCCCGTAGTGGCCCACCTGGCGCGGGCCGATGGTGTTGAAGAGGCGGACCACGACCGTCGGCAGGCCGAGCTCTTTGAAATAGACGAAGGCGAGGATCTCGTCGACCGCCTTGGAGGTCGAGTAGCTCCACCTGAGCTTGCGAGGCGAGCCGAGGACGCGGTCGTCCTCTTCTTTGAACGGACCGTTCTGGCTCTTGCCGTAGATCTCGCTCGTCGACGCGACCATGATCTTCTTGCGGTGTCTCTCGGCCGCCTCGAGGACGTTCTCCGTCCCCTTGATGTTGGTGATCATCGACCGGAGCGGCCGGTCGACGATCAGCTGCACGCCGACCGCCGCCGCGAGGTGATACACCTGGTCCGCGGCCGCCACCTCGCGCTCGAGCTTGCCGATGTCGAGGACGGACGCCTCCACGAACCTGAAGTTGGGATGGTCGTGAAGGTGGCGGATGTTCAGGTAGCGGCCGGTGGACAGGTCGTCCAGGGCGGTGACATGGTCGCCATCCGCGATCAGGTAGTCGACCAGGTGCGATCCAATGAAACCCGCCCCACCCGTGACGAGGACGCGCTGAGTCATGCAGGCCCTCGCTTCAACGTGGTCCGGTCCAATAGGTTCCTGTACAAGTCTTTGAGCTCTTTTACCATCCGGTCCGCGCCGTATTTTTCGCGGACCGAGCGCTGACCGGCGACGCCCATCTGGTGGCGCCGGTCCGGGTCGGCGACGAGTTCGACGATCGCGGCGGCCAGGGCGGCGACGTCGCCGCTCGGCACCAGGAGGCCGTTCACGCCAGAGGCGATGATATCCGGGATGCCGCCGACTCGGGTCCCGACCACGGCCCGGCCCGCGGCGCACGCCTCGATCAGGGAGACCGGGGTTCCCTCGTTCCTGGAGCAGCAGACGACCAGGTCCAGGTCGCTGTAGACCGTCCCCAGGTCGGCGCGCCAGCCGGTGAAATGGACTCGCCCGGACAGGCCGCGCCTGGCGACCTCGCTGTTGAGCTCGTCCCAGAGCTCGCCGTCGCCGACGATCACGAACTGGGCGTCGGGGTGTGACCGGGCGACCGATTCCGCGGCTTCCAGGAAGAGGTCGTGGGCCTTGATCGGAACCAGCCGGCCCACGATCCCGACTGTGGGTGCGGCGGCCGAGATGCCCAGCTCGCGACGAAGCGCTCCCGGCGGATGGCCCTCCAGCCCGTCCAGCTCGAGGCCGAGCCGGACGATGGTCGTCTTGCCGCGCCCGATGCCCAGCCGGTCGAGGTCGGCCGAGATCTCCGGGCTGATCGCCACGAACTGCGTGGTCAGCCGGCCGAGGAGGCGCTCGACCCCCAGGAAGAAGGAGGTGGTGAAGCGTCCGAAATACCCATCGAGCACGTGGCCGTGGAACGTGTGCACCCGGACCGGGACCCCGGCCAGTGCCGCCGCCAGCCGGCCCACCGTCCCCGCCTTGGCGAGGTGGGTGGCCACGATCGCCGGCCGCACGCGCCGGAAGTACCTGTACAGCCACACCAGCGCGAGCAGGTCGTCAATCGGAGACAGCCGGCGCCGCAGGTGGGGCACGTCGACGACTTTCGCGCCGGCCTGCCGGGCCTCGTTCTCCATCGATCCTTCGCGCTCGTCGGGCACGCCCGTCAGCAGCACGGCGTCGAACTCCGGCCCGCCTCGGGTGGTCAGGATCGTCACGTGACGGGACGGCCCTCCGATGTTCATTCGCGTCACGACGCGGACGAGCTTAGGCTGGCCGATACTCGTCAAAAGCCTTCCGCAAACCGTCCTGGAACGACACCCTCGGCTCGTAGCTGATCTCGGCCGCGGCGCGGGAGATGTCGGCGAGCGAATGCTTGATGTCGCCCTGGCGCTGCGGCCCGAAAACCGTCTTCAGCGGGTGATCGTTCAGGGCCGAGATCGCGTCGACCAGCTCGAGCAGCGTGTGGCTGGCGCCGCACGCGATGTTCATCGCGAGTCCGGACGCGGCGCTCTCGAGCGCGCAGACGTTGGCGTCGATCACGTTGTCCACGTAAGTGAAGTCGCGACTCTGAGTCCCGTCGCCGTCGATCGTCGCGGTCGTGCCGGCGAGTGCATGCGAGATGAACAGCGGGATCACCGCCGCGTACGGCGAGTCGGGGTCCTGCCGAGGGCCGAAGACGTTGAAGTAGCGCAGGGCGACGACACGCAGTCCTTGCGGGGCTCGCGCGTGGGCGAGAGCGATCTTCTCGCCGAGCAGCTTCGAGTAGCCGTACGGCGAGATGGGCTGCGGGTCCATGTCCTCCGATTTCTTATCCGCCGGCTGGTCGCCGTAGATCGACGACGAGGAGGAGTAGATGAACGCCGAGACGCCGTGCTCGGCCGCCGCCTCGACCAGGTTGGCGGTTCCGTGCGCGTTCACGGCGAGAGTCGAGACGGGATCCTTCCAGGACCGCGCGACAGACGGGAGAGCGGCGAGATGAAACACCGCGTCCACGTCGCGCACCGCTCTTCGCACGTCTGATGGCGAGCGGATGTCGCCATCGTGGATCTCGAAACCATCGATGCCTTCGAGGTTCGACTTCCTGCCCGTGGCGAAGTTGTCGAGGATGCGGACGTGGAAGCCATCGGACAGCAACCGCCTGACGAGGTGTGAGCCGATGAAACCTGCACCGCCCGTGACAAGGACCGATTCGCTGCTCACGAGGTTCGCACCATTATGCGTTTGCGTGCGCCGCACCCCGCCACCGCCCGAGGGCATGCGAAACGTCGGGCAGCAGGTCCGCGATCGCCAGCGCGTAGACCGCCGCCCACACGGGGAGGGCGACCTGGACGTAGCGGTCGCCCTGGTCGACGATCAGGCCCGAGAGCAGGATCACGATGCCGGCGAACAGATAGAGGAGGAGAAGGCGCACGTCGCGCCGGCGCCAGATGGCAAGCAAGACGATCGGCAGAAAGAGGATGTGGAGCCTGTAATAGAGCGCGTTTGTGTTCCGAATTGCGTCGTAGAGCCGCGGGGCCTGGACCGGGTCCACGAAGTTCGAGCGGGACGTGAGGTCCACATGAAGGTTCGAGACGAACGTGTCAACGGCCGTTCGGGGGTGGTCCAGAAGGAAGGACACCACGTGCCCGTTGCTCCAGCCGCCCACCACAAGCCGAGCTGCCACCAGGTCGTCCGGCAGACCGTTGATCGTCGCGTACACCTGGCTGACGTAGTACAGCTTCAACTCGGCTTCGCCGCTTGCCGACACCGCCAGGGTGTGATTGACCGTGGCCATCAGGCCGACCTGAAACGCGACGGGGATGCAGCACGCGGCAACCGCGACGGCAATGGCCAGGCGGCGCGCCGGCAGCTGCCAGACGGTGATGGCGAGCAGGACCAGCCCGATCGCCAGCTGGATCTGGAACTGGGGCTTGACGACCGTCAGCAGCGAGATCGGGAGGAGGAGCATCGCCGCTTCACGGGGCCGCACCGGAGGGAGCCTGCTGAGGGCCAGGCCGAGGATCCACAGCGATTCGAGGAAGGCGGTGACCGTTTCGGTGATGGCCTGGAGGCTCAGCACGATGAGAGAGGTGTTGGTGGCGAGGACCACGAAGACGACGGCGGCGATCACAAGCCGGCCGGTCATGCGCAGCGTCGCGAAAGCCGTGGCGTTGAGCATGCCGAACCACGACACGAGGTTGACGATCCAGATCGCGGGATCGCCGCCGAGCTTTTCGGCCAGGGCGAGTAGGAGCGGATAGAGAAACGGACGATGGGTTGTTTCCAGCGTGTAGGGCGCGGCGCCGAGGAGCCAGTGCCCCACGTCGCGATAGGTGTGTGAGTCGGGGCTCCAGAAGAGCGTGTCGCTGACATGGCTGAAGAACCCCATCTGGACGGCGACCCACGCATAAACCGCGACGGCGACCAGGTTGAGGACCGCGAAGGCCGCGACTCGCCGCACGCCGGCACCTGCCGTCAAGTGCGCGCGCCTGCGGAGTTCGGGCCGACCGCCAGGCCCGCGGCCACTGTGAGGAACAGGCTGCTGAAGGTCACTCCGCCGAAGAGGAAGGTCTCGAAGGTCATCGCGGGCAGGAGCCCGCAAACGGCGCGAGCGTGTACCCGGCTTTCTGCGCGTCGCTCCCCAGGTACTGGTCGATGGCGGGCACGTCATTGCCTGGCCCGTAACCAAAGAACGGACGGTGCTTGATCGCCTCGGCAGACGCGGCCCACAGGTACTGGCGGCCGCTGAGCCCGGTTCCGCCTCGCAGTGGGGTCTCATCACCGCCGGCCGCGGAGCAATTCGCGGTGCACGCGGTGGTGACGGTGTTGGCCCCGATCAGGTTGCCGAACACCAGCAGAAACCACGCAGTGAAGAAGACGAACACCAAAACTCCGGCCGCCATCCGCAGCCTGGCCACATACGCCAGAGCCGTGAAGGCCCCCCCGCCGACGGCGGCGGCCAGCCAGGCGGAGCGGTCCAGGGTGACCAGGACGGCCGGGGTCATGAAGATGATCGCGATCCACGCCAGGCGAGCGTCGCGTAGGGCGCGCCCGGAGCTCCATCCGAGCAGGGCGACGATTCCGATCACCGTCAGGACGCTCGGCTCCAGCGGGGTTATGAAGACGCCGGCCGAATATCCGAAGTGAATCCCGGTCGCCCTGCCGGCGAGGGTCAGGTCGACGAGCTTGTAGAAGCCGACCGCCCGGCCGAACACAGTCAACCCGCCCGCCACCGACACGAAATAGATGGACAGAGCGACAAGGACGCCCAGCACGCCTAGCACGGCGAGCAGCCGCTCGCGATCCTGCCGCTGGGCGAGGCCGGCGGGGATGATCCAGAACGCCAGGGCGCAGACCGCGATCATGCCTACCAGGTATGTGGCGCTGACCCGGCGGTCGATCGAGGCGACCGTCGCGAGGGCCGCCCAGGCCAGGTAGAGGCCGACCGCGATCACGATCGGCATTGACGGCAGCCTGGGCAGCTTGTAATGCCTTGCGTCGAGCGCGACGCGCAGGGCGAGCGCCCCGCCCGTCACCGCGACGGGCATGTAGTGCGTCGCATCGGTGACGAGACCGCTCGGCACAAGCGCGCTCGAGACGACGAACCCGGCGACGAGCACGGTCACGCCGAGGGTGCGCGTCAACCATGCGATCAAGACCGCCAGGGCGAAGGCCACGAGCCAGCCGAACGCCGCGCGGGTCGTCGCTCCCACGAGCACCGGCAGCCACGACGCGACGACGACCGCCGTCACAGCTCCCGCGAACCGAGCCGCACCCGGCTCGCTCACCGGCTTCTCGTCCCGGGATGCAGCGGCTTGCCGCGCCGGGGCCTGTGCCACCACGGGCCCAAGTATCCGGGTTAGGACGTGGGGCGCGCAGCCTGCCGCAGCAGGTCCGCGAAACGGGCCGCGATGTCCGCGCGCTCGAAGTGCTCCATCACGTAAGCTCGTCCGCTCTCGCCCAACCTGCGAGCCAGTGTTGCATCGTTGGCGAGCTTTTCGATCGCCTCGCAAAGGGCGTCAGAGTCCTCTGGCTCGACCACGATCCCGCCGCCCGACGCCTCGACAAGGTCGGCCGCCTCGCCCCACAGCGACGCGATGATCGGCTTGCCGGCCGCCATGGCCTCGAACATCTTCGAGGGCAGCGCGGACTTGAAGAGGTCGAGTCGCTTGAGCGGGATGATGGTCGCGTAGGCGAGGTTCAGCAGCGCGGGCATCGCGGACTTCGGCTGATTGGCAACGAACTTGACGTTCATGATGCCTTGCGCTTTTGCCTTCGCGACCAGGCGCTCCTTCTCGGCGCCTTCGCCCGCGAGCACATAGAGCACGTCGGGGTCGTTGGTCTTCTTCGCCGCGTCGAGGATCACGTCGAGGCCCTGGGCCATGCCGTGCGTGCCGGCGTAGAGAAAGACCTTGTGACCGAGCAATCCAAGTCGCGCCGCGAGGTCCAGGTCGGGCTCGGCGGGCCGGAACAGCGTGGTGTCGACGCCGTTGGTCAGAAGGAACAGCTTGAGGCGCGGAACTCCCCGGGCCACAAGGCGTTCGACCATCCCGGGCGTCACGACGCTGACCCGCTTCGCGCGCCCGTAGACGTGAAGCTCCAGCATCTCGGAGAGGCGAATCGCAAGCCGATTGCGGAGTGCGCCCAGCTCGACGGCCGACTGAGGCCAGATGTCGCTCACGTTGAAGATGAACGGCGCGCGCTTGAGCCGCGTGTACGCGAGCGCGGCCAGGCCGATGAACAGGGGCGGCGACTCGACGAAGATCACGTCGGCGGGGCCGGCACGGCGCGCCGCGAAGAGGCTCGAGAACGCGAAGGACAGGTGGTTCAGGATGCGCCGCACGAAGCCCTTGTTCGGCGTGGCGTACACCGGAGTTCGCAGGACCCGCACACCATCGAGGCGTTCCTCCATGAAACGCCGGCCGCGGTACTCGGCGGGCACGACGCCGGTCGGGTAGTTGGGAAACCCCGTTACGACGGTGACGGTGTGGCCTGAGGCGACAAGGCGGCCGGCCAGCTCGAACAGCCTCGACTGCGGCGCTCCGACCTCGGGCGGGAAGTAGTGCGTCAAAAAGATGACGCGCAGCGGCGATTGCGCGGCCATGCTCCGGCCAATCCTAGGGCGGCGGGTAGACTCCGGGAATCGTGAAGGTACTCACCGTCGTGGGCGCGCGCCCGCAGTTCATCAAGGCGGCGCCGGTCTCCCGCGTGCTGCGCAAGACGCACGAGGAGTTCCTGCTCCACACCGGGCAGCACTACGACGACGCGATGTCGGACCTCTTCTTCCGCCAGCTCGACATCCCCGCGCCGGACCGCAACCTCGAGGTCGGATCGGGACCGCACGGCGCGCAGACCGGCGCGATGCTCGCGGGAATCGAGTCGGTGGCCATCGAGCAGCGGCCCGACTGGGTGCTCGTCTACGGCGACACCAACTCGACGCTCGCCGGCGCCCTTGCGGGCGCCAAGCTCCACATCCCCGTCGCGCACGTGGAGGCAGGTTTGCGAAGTCACGACCGGCGCATGCCGGAGGAGACGAATCGAGTCGTGGCCGACCACGTCAGCAGCCTTCTTTTGTGCCCGACACAGACCGCGGTGGCGAACCTCGCGCGTGAAGGCGTGACCGAGGGCGTGGAGATGACCGGCGACGTGATGCACGACGCGTTTCTCCAGAACATCGAGGTGGCGGAACGGTCGTGCCGGATCCTCGACGACCTCCGATTGACGGCGGGTGGTTATGCGCTGCTGACCATTCACCGCGCCGAGAACACTGAGCAACCCGAGCGGCTGAAGGCGATCCTCGAAGGCGTCGCCGCGTCCGGGATGCTCGCGATCCTCCCGATTCATCCGCGGACTCGAGGCGTCATCGGGGATGTGGCCGAGAACGTGAGGATCGTGGACCCAGTGGGCTACCTGGAGATGCTGGTCCTGGAAAAGAGCGCCGAGGTCATAGTCACCGACTCGGGCGGCGTGCAGAAAGAGGCGTACTTCGCGGGCCGTCCCTGCGTGACAGTGCGGGACACGACCGAGTGGACCGAAACAGTGGACGCCGGATGGAACGTGCTCGTGGGGAGCGACAGCCGCGCCATCGCGAGCGCGATGCGTGAATTCAGGCCGGCTTCGGCGAGACCGCCCCTGTTCGGCGACGGCCACGCGGCCGAGCGCGTGGTCGAGGCATTGTCCGCGCGCATAAGATGACCTCCGGTTGGACACGCTGAAGACGATCCCGATCGCGGCGCCGCAGATGGGGGACGAGGAGCGCAACGCGGTGCTCGCCGTCCTCGACAGCGGCCAGCTGGCGCAGGGCCCGGTCGTCGAGGCATTCGAGGAGGAGTTCGCGCGCTGGTGCGGCGTGCGGCACGCGGTCGCGGTCAGCTCCGGCACCGCCGCGCTTCACCTGCTTGTCCTGGCGCACGGCGTAAAGGAGGGCGACGAGGTCATCACGCCGGCGTTCACGTTCGTCGCTTCCGCCAACGTGGCGCTGTACGTCGGCGCGCGACCTGTGTTCGCCGACATCGAGCTCGACACGTACTGCCTCGACCCGGCGCGTGTCGAGGCCGCGATCACGCCGCGCACCCGCGCCATCATGCCGGTCGACCTGTACGGCCATGCCGCCGCGATCGACGACCTGCGGCAGATCGCGGAGCGTCACGGGCTGCTGCTGCTCGAGGACGCGTGCCAGGCCCACGGCGCGGAGATCGACGGCGTGAGGACTGGCGCCCTCGGCGCCGACGCGACCTTCTCCTTCTATCCGACGAAGAACATGACCACGGCCGAGGGCGGCATGGTCACCACAGATGACGACCGCATCGCCGACAAGGTCCGCCTGCAGCGCCAGCACGGGGCGCGCGACCGGTACAAGCACGACATCCTCGGCTTCAACTACCGCATGACCGACATCGCAGCTGCGATCGGCCGCGCCCAGCTGGCGAAGCTCGACCGGTTCAACGAGGTGCGGCGGCGCAACGCGGTCTCGCTGACGCGCGGCCTGACCGGCGTGCACGGGATCGTGCCGCCACGCGAGCGCGAGGGATACCGCCACGTCTATCACCAGTACACGGTGCGCGTCGAGCACGACCGCGACGGCGTGCAGCAGAGGCTGCGCGAGCTTGGCATCGGCACGGCCGTCCACTACCCGATCCCGGTCCACCAGCAGCCGCTCTACAAGGAGCTTGGTTTCGGGGCGGTGTCCCTCCCCAACTCGGAGCTGGCGGCGAAGCAGGTGCTCTCGCTTCCCGTGCACCCGGGCCTGAGCGACTCGGACATCAAGCGCGTCGTCGACTCCGTGCGGCAGGCTGTGGCACCGGCGTGACGCGGGTCGGCCTCGTCGGAGCGGGGTCGATGGGCCGGAATCACCTCCGCGTCCTGGCCGACCTCGAAGGCGCCAGGCTCGTGGCTGTCTGCGACCGCGACCCGGCGATCCTCGAAGCCGTCGCGCGCAAGCACCAGGTCACGACATATACGTCGTGGAAGGAGATGTTCGGCCGGGAAAAGCTGGACGCGGCCGTGGTCGCCGTGCCCACGCAGTTTCACCTCCAGGTCGCGCGTGACGCGCTCGCGAGCGGCGTTCACGTCCTCGTCGAGAAGCCGATCGCCGCCAACCTCAAAGAGGGGCGCGAGCTGATCGCGGCGGCGGCGGCGGCTCGCCGGATGCTCGCGGTCGGTCACATCGAGCGGTTCAACCCAGCGGTGCGGGAGCTGAAGCGGCGGCTCGAAGCAGGCGAGCTGGGGCGTGTCTTCCAGCTGCACTCGATGCGCAACGGCCCGTTTGCGCCGCGGGTCCGTGATATCGGGGTGGTGATCGACCTCGCCACGCATGACCTCGACGTGATGTACCAGCTCGCCGGCTCCGAGGTGCAGCGGGTGTACGCCGAGACCGAGCAGCGCATCCACACCGAGCACGAGGACCTGCTCAACGCGCTGCTCAAGTTCGAGAACGGCGCGATCGGGGTGCTGCAGGCCAACTGGCTGACGCCAGCCAAGATCCGCCAGCTCAGCGTGCTCGGCGAGAAAGGACTCTTCGTCGCGAACTACCTGACCCAGGAACTGACCTATTTCCAGAACGCGGACGTCGAGCTGAAGGTGGACGCGCAGGGCAACGTGACCGGGGTGAGCGAGGGGGAGATGGTCCGCTACCCCGTGGCCCAGGCCGAGCCGCTGCGCCTCGAGCTGAAGTCTTTCCTGGAGGCGGTGTCCGCCGGCCGGCCCCCCGAGGTCGACGGAAAGGCCGGACTGCGCGCCCTGCAGCTGGCGGAGGCGCTCATGGCCTCGGCGCAGGAAGGGCGCGTGATCGCCGGCGAGGAGCTCAGCGAGCTGCTGTCGACGAAGCCTGTCGGCTGAGGCCGTCGCGGATCGCGATCACCTCTAGCGCGGCGAAGATCCAGAACTCGGCGCTGAGGTCGTTCTTCCAGTAGGGCGAGTCGAACATCCCGTGCACCAGATAAAGGACGAGGGCGCCGACCGCCCCCCACGCGACCGCGCGATAGATGCCGTCCAGCCGGCCCAGCGCGCGGATGGCCCGCCACAGAAGGCCGAAGAAGATGACGGCGAATGAGACGACCCCGAGCAGGCCCAGCTCACTCCAAGTGGTCAGCCACAGGTTGTGCGGGTACAGCTCGACCTCCTCGCCGGGCGGCCGGTAGGGCGCGACCCGGATCGGAAAGCCGCTGATCCCGGCGCCCTGGATGGGGCGCCTGGACAGCATGCTCAGCGCCTCCTGGTAGATCGACTGCCTGAGGTGCGCCGAGTGGGCGAACGTGTCGAGGCGGTCCCTGATGAAGGGAAGCTCCGCCACGACCAGGAGCGCGAGGGCGGCGCCCGCCAGCGACCACAGGCGGACGCGGCGCTCGGGGATGCTGATCACGGCGACGACCGCCAGGACGGCGACCGCCAGGTAGCCCGCGCGCGACAGCGTCAGCACCATCGCGGCCAGCAGCACGGCGACCAACCCGGCCGCGAGGACTCGCTCGCGCGGCGACTTCGAGAAGAGGGCGAAGCCGATCGCGAAGGCGAGCGGCGGTTCGAGGTAGAGAGCGACCTGGTTGGAGCTCGTGTTGAGGAAGGAGGGTCCGGCGTCGATGTGAACTGCGTGCTGGGCCAGCGCGATCGCGAAGGTCGCGACCTGCCCAAGCCCGAAGACGAGGCTGCCCGCGCCGGCGACCAGGACGACGCGGCGCAGCTCCTGCGGGGTGCGGACCAGGTCTACCGCGACGTAGAAGAGCGCGATCGTTTCGATGAAGTACGCGCGGTAGATCCCGAGGGCTCGTGTGTGGTCCGGGGCGAAGACGATGCCCCCGATGCCCGCGATCAGCAGCAGCGCGATCGGAATGTCGTGTGGCGTCCTTGCCCCGGGCCGGCGGCGCTCGGTCCACAGCGTCCACAGGTAGGCGGCCACGGTGAGCCCGATCAGGACTTCGAGCAGGGTCGTAGGCAGGAAGAGGATGCGGAACCGCACGTTGTACGCCGGGAGGGCGGCTGCTGTGACGCCCAGCATCGCAACCGCGACCTGGCGTGGCGCGACGGAACGAATCCGCTCCATCAAGCCCGGCGCAGCGCCCGGAGCGTGACGACCTGGAGCGCGGCCAGCGTCCAGAACTCGACGCTCATGTCGTTCTTCCAGTACGGCGAGTCGACAAAGCCGTGGATCGTCCACACGACGAGCGCGGTCAACACGCCCCACAAGACGGGTCGCTGCCATGTCTTGGTCGCGGGCCAGGCGCGCCAGCCTGTCCACAGGAGGCCGAACAGGATGATCGCGAAGGCGAGGACGCCGAGCAGGCCGACCTCGACCCAGAACGTCAGCCAGATGTCGTGCGGGTAGATCTCCGGGCTGACCCCGCGGAACTCGTAGCTGAACCCCCCTAGCCCGACCCCGAGGATCGGGTGGGCGCGGATCATGTCGACGGCCGCGCCGAAGATCGCCTGCCGGCCGTTGATCGAGGGCGGGACGGTCGCCAGCCGTGCCATCACGAGAGGGATCTGCGTCGCCACGCCGGCGGCGACGACCAGCGCGCCCGCGATCGCCAACCGCCACCACCCCGGGGCGGTTATTACGACGACGAGCACCAACCCGAGCAGCGCCACCCAGCTCCCTTTGGAGAACATCACCAGCAGCGCCGCCCCGGTGAGCGCCAGCCAGGCGCCGCCAAGCAGCCTGGCGCGTGCGGCTGGGGCGAAGATCAGCACTCCGACCGCAAGCGCGACGGGCGGTTCCATGTACATGGCGACATAGTTGGCGTCGCCGTAAAAGGCGTTGGGCGCGGACCCGACGTTGACGGCGTGGGCGGTGAGCGCGCGCGCGAAGACGACGAGGTTGATCAGCGCGAACGCCGACGAGCCGATGGCGAATGCCGCGACGGCTCGCACCGCTCGCTCCGTGGTGTTCAAGAGGTCGATCGCGACGTAGAAGATCGCGACCGGCTCGATGAAGTAAGCGCGGTAGAGGCCCAGCGCTCCTCGATGGTCGCTCGCGACCACGACCGAGATCGCGCCGGCGACCAGCAGCAGGACGATGGGAATTTCGAGCCAGGTCCTGACCGGCCGCCGCATGCCGTCACGCCAGCGGGCGATGACATAGAGCGCGACCGTGGGGATGATCAGCGTCTCGAGAAGGGTCGTCGGCAGCGGGCCGTATTTCCACCGGACGACGTAGAGAGGCATCGCGCCGACCGTCGCGTAGAGCATCCAGCGGGAGTAGCGGAGCAACGACGTTTCTGAGGCCTGGGCAGCCGCGGTCGCCACCGCGCGATCATATCGGCATGCCCCAGCGCGACCTGCCAAGCCGAGCCCTCTACCAGGGACGCGATCGCGCCGCCGCGCGTTCCTTTCTCTACGCGATCGGGCTGAGCCCGGAGGACATCGACAAGCCCTTCATCGGCGTGTCCAATTGCTGGACGGAAACGATGCCCTGCAACTTCGGTCTGCGTGACCTGGCGGTGCCGCTGAAGGCGGGGATCCGCGCCGCGGGGGCCAACCCGATGGAGTTCAACACCATCGCCATCTCAGACGGGATAACGATGGGCAGCGAGGGCATGAAGACCTCGCTGGTCAGCCGCGAGGTCGTGGCGGACTCGATCGAGCTAGTCACGCGCGGGCACATGTTCGACGCGGTGGTGTGCCTGGCGGCGTGCGACAAGACGACGCCCGGCTCGGCGATGGCGCTGGTCCGCGTGGACCGGCCCGGCCTCGTTCTGTACGGCGGATCGATCATGCCGGGATCCTTCCGCGGCCGCCAGGTCGCGGTCGGCGACGTCTACGAGGCGATCGGGGCCGCGGCGGCGGGCAAGATGACGGACGCCGACCTGCACGAGCTCGAGCTGGTCGCGTGCCCGGGCGCGGGCGCGTGTGGCGGCCAGTACACCGCGAACACGATGTCGATGATGTTCGAGGTCATCGGCCTGTCACCCGTGGGCTTCAACTCCATCCCGGCGACCGACCCGGAAAAGCACCGCGCGGCCGAGCGGATCGGCCGCCTCGCCATGGACGTCCTCGAGAACGACCGGCGTCCGTCGAAGATCCTGACCCGCCGCGCGTTCGACAACGCGATCGCGGCGGTGGCGGCAAGCGGCGGCTCGACCAACGCCGTGCTGCACCTGCTCGCCCTGGCGCGCGAGGCGGGCGTCGACCTGGCGATCGACGACATCGATCGCATCAGCAAGCGCACTCCGCTGCTCTGCGACCTCAA
>WNFD01004890.1_pt1 | contig 13422 bp, 13 predicted proteins | sample 5400491 | NCBI WGS metagenome assembly WNFD01 (sample SAMN13153343, study PRJNA577476) | soil metagenome | isolation source: 120 cm saprolite under Douglas fir tree site 2 hole 2 replicate 2 | place: USA:California | collected 2015-04-18 | reverse complement strand
TTGTCGCTTCACCTCCTGGCAAGCGCCTGCAAAATGTGCTGCTGCTCTCCGGCGGCGAAAAGGCTATGACCGCGCTGGCGCTGCTCATTGCCATCTTCCGCTACCAGCCAAGCCCGTTCTGCATCCTGGACGAGGTCGACGCTCCGCTCGACGAAGCCAACGTCGGGCGCTTCACGCGCCTGATTGGCGAGATGAGCGGCCAGACACAGTTCATCATCGTTACCCACAACCGCAAGACCATGGAGATGGGCAGCGTGCTTTATGGCGTGACGATGCAAGAGCCCGGCGTCTCCAAGATTGTCAGCGTGCGCTGGGAAGAATCGGAATCGTCCGATCCAAAACGGCGAGCGGCTGCCGCCTCCGCAGCGTAAATTCATTCCCGATTTGATTTGTAGGGGCACCCCTACCACCTCCCGCTGAAACCATGCAGAACTCTCTGCAAGCCACACATTTTCTTCGTATATGGTTTCCCAAGAATTTTCCTCAGCGCGCCTTTGACTTCGCGTTGCGCTGCGCTAGAATGCTTCTCACTTTGTCGGGGGAACTTTCTCCGTGTCATCTGCTCCTGCCATGAAAGTTTTGAGGGAAACGCAATTCGCCGGCCTGACGCCTGCCGCGCGCGGCAAAGTCCGTGACATCTACGATCTCGGCGACAAGCTTCTGATTGTCGCCACGGATCGGCTCTCGGCTTTCGACGTCATCCTTCCCACACCGATTCCTGATAAGGGCCGTGTCCTCACGCAGCTTTCGCTTTTCTGGTTTCGTTTGTTGGAAGATGTAATTCCCAACCACGTCCTCAGCGCCACGGATTTCCCTCCGCCCTTTGGCAGGTTTAACGACGAACTCGCAGGCCGCTCAATGGTCGTGCGAAAGACCCGGCCCTTGCCGATTGAATGCGTCGTACGCGGCTACGTCTCCGGCTCGGGATGGAAGGACTATTGGGCCACCGGAAAAATCTGTGGCATTGCGCTGCCTGCGGGCTTGCGCGAATCAGACCGCTTGCCGGAGCCCATCTTTACGCCCGCAACGAAAGCCGCGTCGGGCCACGACGAAAACATTTCTTTCGAACGGGCGGCAGCGCTCGTTGGCAAGGAACCTGCCGAAAGAGTCCGCGCCGTCAGCCTGGAAATCTACCGTCGCGCTGCGGCTTATGCTGAACCGCGCGGGATCATCCTTGCCGACACGAAATTCGAATTCGGCCTGCTCCACAATGAATTGATCTGGATCGACGAAGCCCTCACGCCTGATTCTTCCCGCTTCTGGTCCGCCACGCATTACGGTCCCGGCGGTCCACAAGCTTCTTTCGACAAACAGTTTGTTCGCGACTACCTCGAGCGAATGCAGTGGCCGAAAACCCCGCCCGGCCCGGAACTTCCTCCTGAGGTCGTCGAAGCCACTCGCGCCAAGTACCGGGAAGCCTATCGCATCCTGGCCGGGCGCGAACTGGACTAGTAAGCAGGGCCCTCACACAGGAAGTTCTCTAGCGGAGCGTGCCATCGTGAAAGATCAATTGGAAGGGCTTGTCAATCAGATGGTTGAACGCGGGATTTTGTTCGACGAAGCGGTCGGCGAATTCGAAAAGCGCTTCATCAAGCGTGTTCTGGACCGCGCAAACGGCAACCAGTCCCGTGCGGCAGAAATTCTTGGCATTCATCGCAATACGTTGAGCCGCAAAATTGACGAGTACAAGCTCGATTCGAACGGTCACCGCCGGCGCACGACGCGCTGACCGATTTCCCAATCGCTTGCAGGAACGAAAACGGCTCCCTGTATGACCGGGGGAGCCGTTTTCTGAGCACGTCACAGATGCAAAAGATTAACTCGGTTTTGTAGCCGGCTTTCTCGCCGCCGGCTTCCGCACTGGCTTCTTCGGCGCCCCCTTCTCCTTCGGAATGTCCTCTGCTTTCACTTTGGCCTTCTCCCAGTGCAGGAAAAATGCGGGCTCTGGATCGTAGGAAGCCAGCGTGCCGGTAAAGTGGACGGCGCTGTCCTTTTCCACGCGTGCTGCTTCCGGCTGGCCCACGACCTTTACGTCCATGTTGGGCTTCGTTGCGGCATCGAACTCTGCATCGCTCGTGACGAAGGCGATCTTCAAAACGATGGCGTCTGTACCGGGCACGACTTCGATGACCTTGCCTGGCACTTCGGGAAATTCCAGACCGCAGGACGCCAGCCAGGTCAATTTGCCCTTGTCTCCCCCCGCCTTCAGATCGGTGACCACCGAAGCAATCGTCATGTCCTTCTGCGCGGCAGCGAGGTCCGCGGCAGTAGGCAGCGAGTAGCTGCCCGGACGCTCCGCCGAGCTTCCGGCGAGTTGCAGGAGTTCATTCAGCTCCGCATCCGTCAGGCTGTCGCATACCGTTCCGCCCTGAGAGTTTGCGACCAGCTTCCGCAAGTACGTTTTGATCTGCCTGGATTGCGCCTCCGTCGCGCCCTTGGCCGTCACCGCCTTGGCGAAGTACCAGAATTCATCCATCTGCTGTGGCGGGGTCATATTCTGGAAGGCCCGGCCTATGTTGTAGTAGGCGATAGGGTCGTCCGGATTCAGAGCCAGCACCGCCTTGAAGGAAGAAACAGCGGCGGCGTAGTCCTTCAGCGTCATCGCCGCGTTACCTGCGGTGTAGTTAAAGAGAATCGCTGGCTGCTGTTTCTGCTTGTTAAAATCCTCGGCGGACATATTGTCGGGCTTTTTCAATTCATCGAGTGTCTTCAATCCGAGCAGCGCCGCATCCCGGCACTTGGTTGCCGTGTCCTTCGCCGAGGGATCCGTCTCTTTGACGTTCAAGGCTGCGCAGGATAAAGCTCTTGCGTAAAGCGCCTCGTACCGGATTCCCGGCTCCGCCTTGTCACCCAATGCCACGAGCTTGTCCGCATACTCGATCACCTTTGGCGAATTCTTGAGCTGCGTGTAAGCACGGTAGTAGAGCGGATAGATATAGACGAGGAGATCGGAGTTCGGATACTTTGAGACAAAATCGTCCGCGCATTTGATAACCGCCGCAGGCACTTTCTCCGCGGCGCAGACTTGCTCGGCGTTGTACTCCGCCTGCGTATACTTTGGCCCCTTGCCCGCTCCGGCGTCCTGACCCGCTGCCGGCGCTTGCCCGAATGCGCTCGGCCCGCTCCCGGCAATCAGGAAAAGCGTTGTGATGATCGCGAGCCCCGTCAATCTTCGTGTTGCGTTCATTCCCATTTCTCCTCGCTCAAACTTCAAGCCTGAGTTTTCTGCTTCCGGTGCCCCCGGAATGCTTCTGCCGGGAATCGCATTGTTTCGGAAAACCTTGGGATTATAGGGAAACCTGCACCCTATCTGCAAGACGTTCCCTTTCGCTGACTTGATGACCTGAGGAAGTTTCTTATTGAAGAAGGCAGCGTCTCACTTGTTTCCCTCAAGGCCACCAGGGGCTCCCAAGTCCTGCGGAAAACTCTGATGATAGGATGAGTGTCGCATAAAAAGAGTGGCCCGTACGAGGAAGAATTCTCATGTTGCGAATAAACAAAACACATGGTGACCCCGAGGAAAAGAAACTGCTGTCCGGTGGTGTGGCCCTTGTTACGGGCGGGAGCCGTGGTATCGGCCGGGCGATCGCGAGGCAGTTGGCATTGCTGGGAGCTTCCGTGTCGATTTGTGGCCGGGATGGCGCGGCCCTCGAGGAATCCGCGCAGGGATTGGCAAAGACAGGTGTGCCCGTTCATTCCCAAATCGCCGATGTCACAAAATCAGCAGCCATTGCTGATCTGATTGTCAAAACGGAAAGCACTCTGGGTCCCATCACTATCCTCGTCAACAACGCCGGCATCGGTCTCTTCGGCCCGGCCCACGAGAAAACCGAGGCCGATTGGGATCGCGTTCTGGACACCAATCTAAAGAGTATCTTTCTCGTTTCGCGCGCCGTGGCCCCTTCCATGATCCGCCGTGGCTCGGGCGACATCATCAACATCGGCTCCCTGGCAGGCAAGAATACCTTCGCCGGCGGCGGCATCTATTGCGCCTCCAAATGGGGCGTCGTCGGACTTTCCGGCTGTATGGCGGAAGATCTCCGGGAACATGGCATCCGCGTCAGCGTGATCTGTCCGGGAAGCGTCGCCACGGAATTCTCCACGCGCGGCGCAAAGGACACCTCGAAAGTGTTGTCACCGGAAGATGTTGCCCACGCCGTGAAAGCCATCGTCACGCAAGGCCCGCGAAGCTTCCTGAGCGAAATTCACCTTCGGCCGTCGCGGAAACCTTAGAGGCGGATCGGTTCGCCCAGATTCATAATTTTCCTCTTGACAATCATCGTTATAACAACTATACTCCCACTATGAACTTGCGGTCCAAATCCTCCGGCCCAGCCCTCTCCCTGGAGAACCGCGTTTTCGTCGCGCTCCTGCAAGCCGCCGACACCCTTGGCCAGCAAGCGGAACAGCTCTTGAAAGCGGCGGGCCTTACGGGCACGCAATACAATGTCCTTCGCATCCTCCGCGGGGCCGAGCCCGAAGGCTTGCCCTGTCGTGGCATCGGGGACCGCATGATTTCCCACGACCCGGACATGACGCGCCTCCTCGACCGCATGGAAAAGCGCGGCTTGATTACCCGGGAACGGCAGACCGACGACCGCCGCGTCGTGAAAACGCGCATCACGCCGCAGGCACTGAGGCTTCTAAAACCACTTGACCAGCCGGTTCGCGAACTTCACAAACGCCAGTTCCGGCTCATGTCAGCCGCACGCCTGAAGATTCTCTCTGATCTGCTGGAAGAAGTCCGCAACCGTAAGCCTGCTTAGCAGACCTTTCGGCGCAAGCTTCGATCATCCAATCAAAAACAAAGAGGAGAAAAAACATGGGCCACCATTTATCTCGAATCGCAGTAACCGCCGGACTCATAGCCGTTCTGGTGCTGCCTGCCGGCGCGGCCACGTCGGAGTGGCGAATTGATCCGCAGCACTCATCCGCGCAGTTTTCGGTCCGCCATTTGGCTATCTCCACAGTGCGCGGAGCTTTTAGCAAGGTCAACGGCACGATCGTGCTGGATGACAAAGACATCACCAAATCCACTGTCGACGTCAGCATTGACGTGTCGACCGTAGATACGCGTGAGCCGGCCCGTGACAACGACCTGCGCAGTGACAGGTTCTTTGATGTCGCGCACTTCCCCACCATGACTTTCAAGTCCAAGAAAGTCGAGCAACTCGCTCCCGGAAAGCTCAAAGTCACCGGCGATCTCACCATTCGCGGCACCACCAAGGAAGTCGTGCTCGATGTGGATGGGCCCACGGCTCCTGTGAAAGATCCCTGGGGCAATCAACGGGTCGCGGTAAGCGCTTCTTCAAGAATCAATCGCCAGGACTTCGGCGTAAAGTGGAACGCCACCATGGACAACGGCGGTGTGGTCGTCGGTGATGACGTCAATATCACCATCGATGCGGAAATGATCAAGCAAGCGCCGGGGAAATCCGGCAGCTGACAAATACCCTCGCAGCGCAGTTTGAGAAGGAAGCTGGCATGGCGAATGCACCGCCCGCTCGGCCTGAATCATCGAATACGTAGTTTCAAATGGAAGGAATTGCACTCATGCGGAAACCGGCACCAAGCGATTTTCCAGTCCACGAACTGATTCGCGAACGTTGGAGCCCTCGCGCTTTCTCCGACAAGCCTGTTCCGCAGGACATTTTGCGCGCCATTTTCGAGGCCGCCCGCTGGGCGCCCTCCAGCAATAACGAACAGCCATGGGCGTATATCGTGGCAACGAGAGACGCCAAAGACAGTTTTGAGAAAATGTTGGGCGTTCTCGTGGAATTCAATGCACAGTGGGCCAGGACCGCCCCCGTGCTGGCTCTCGCCGTCTCGAAACTGGCATACGCAAAGAACAACGTTCCCAACCGCAACGCTCAATACGACACCGGCGCAGCAAGCGCCCTGCTCTCCGTGGAAGCGACCGCACGCGGTTTAGCGGTCCATCAGATGGCCGGATTTGATCCAGATAAAGCGCGCCAAGTCTTTGGAATTCCCGCTGGGTGGGAAGCCATCGCCGCACTAGCCATAGGCTACGCGGGCGATCCCGCTTCCTTGCCTCCCCCTTTGAGGGATCGTGAGATGGCGCCCAGGACACGCAAGCCGATTGCCGAATTTGTGATGGCCGGTCATTGGGGGCATACTGCTCCTTTCGCAACGAAATAACTGGAGATCGCCGACCCGCCCACCCATGCACCGCACTCTCGAATTCCTGCTCCATCATGGATACGCTTTGTTGCTCGGATGGGTTTTCGCCGAGCAGGTAGGGCAGCCGCTCCCTTCCATGCCGCTGTTGCTCGCGGCAGGCGCTCTCGCGGGTACTGGCCACCTGAGTTTTTTCGCCTCGCTCTTCTACGTCATGCTCTCGGCCATTGTAGCTGATTCCATCTGGTATCAGCTTGGCCGCCGCAAAGGCATCAAGATCCTCCAGCTCCTTTGCAAGATTTCGCTGGAGCCGGATTCCTGCGTTCGCCGCACCGAGGGCCTTTTTTCGAAGCAGGGCGCTCGCTCCCTTCTGCTGGCCAAGTTCCTCCCTGGCCTGGGCACGGTCGCGGCTCCTCTTGCTGGCATCTTTCACATGCGTCCGCGACGTTTTCTCCTTTTCGATGCGCTGGGGTCGCTCCTCTGGGCCGGCACGTTCCTCGGCCTCGGTTACGTATTCAGTGGTCAGATCGAGCGTGTGGCGGAGCATCTTGCCTCTTTGGGCGGCTGGCTTTTGGTCCTTCTCCTCGGCGTCCTCGCCGCCTACATCGCTTACAAGTTTGCCGCCCGCCAGCGTTTTCTGCGCGACCTGCGCATCTCGCGCATCACCGTGGAAGAATTGAAAGAAAAACTCGACTCCGGCGAAGAACTGGTCATTGTCGATCTGCGCCACTCCATGGACTTTGAAGCCGATCCGGAAACCATTCCCGGCGCTTTCCGCATGGACTCCAAGGAGTTGGAAGAGAAGAACGACCTTCTGCCCCGCGACCGCGAAATAATCCTCTACTGTACTTGACCAAACGAAGCCACCAGCGCCCGTGTGGCGCTGCTCCTCAGGAAGAATGGCATCAAACACATCCGCCCGCTGCAAGGCGGCCTGGATGCCTGGCGCGAGCGCGGCTACCCGCTCGCAACGTCAGAACCAATACCATGAACGTTGTCATCCTGAGCGCAGCGACCGACTTGTCCCGACCCTGTCGGAAAAGAACTCAGCCGATCCATAGTCGCAACTTAAATTCCTCGCAAATTATTTACAAACGCGGCAGCACGATCCCGCTCTGCGCCTGGTACTTCCCCTTCTTGTCCTTGTAGCTCACTTCGCAATCTTCATCGGATTCGAAGAAAATCACCTGGCACAGCCCTTCATTCGCGTAAATCTTTGCGGGCAGCGGCGTGGTATTGCTGATCTCCAGCGTCACAAAGCCCTCCCACTCCGGTTCGAACGGCGTCACGTTCACGATGATCCCGCATCGCGCGTAGGTTGATTTGCCCACGCAGATCGTCAGAACGTTCCGCGGAATCCGGAAGTATTCCACTGACCTCGCTAGCGCAAACGAATTCGGCGGAATGATGCACACGTCGCCTTTGAACTCCACGAACGACTTCGGATCGAAACGCTTGGGGTCCACGATCGTCGAATTCACGTTCGTGAAAATCCGGAACTCATCCGCCACGCGGATATCGTAGCCGTACGACGACACTCCGTAACTGATCACTCCCTCGCGCACCTGCCGGTCCGTGAACGGTTCGATCATCTTTTGCTCCAGCGCTTTTCGCCGGATCCAGCGGTCTGGCTTGACGGCCATCCATTCCTCCCCATAATTTACTTTCGATTTGTCTCTTCGATTGGTGGCTGCACCAAAGTGATTCAGCTGCGAGCGACAAAAGATGTTCAGTTTAGATTACCCCCCACGTCTTGACAACCTGCGCCGCACCCTCTAGCATCTGCCTCGGAAGCGCGGGAGGATTGCGTGATTAAGCTGGATATCGTAAATGCTGTCGTCGCCACGACGAACATCAGCCGCACCAAAGCCGAGCAGGCCGTCGAAACCGTTTTCGAATCGTTGAAGCAGGCTCTCGGCCGCGGCCAGCGCATCGAGCTCCGCCGCTTCGGCGTTTTCAGTGTAAAGCCGCGCAAAACCGGCATCGGCCGCAATCCCCGCACCGGCGAAGAGGTCAACATTCCGCCCGGCAAAGCCGTCCGTTTCAAGCCCGGAAAAGAGCTTCAGGGCATCGACGAAGATAAGAAACCTGAATAGCCGCGCTTCGGCTTTGTCTCAAACATTCCAGCCGCGCTAACTTTTCTCCGATCCAAAACTGGCGCGAAGTGGTGCAACTGTGCTGTACTGGTGTGTGTCGATACCATTCGTCGCGCCGGCCACTTCGTGAGCACGCCATTCTCAGAAAATCCCCCACCATCCATTCCCATTAACTTGGATTGGCGCGCCATTCCCTATGGCCAGTCACCCTATACAACCGTGCCCCCGCGCCCTTCGCTCAAAATGCTCTTTATCGCCGGCGTGCTATTTCTTTTCACTCTTTGCACCTGCCTGGTCGCCGGAACTCAATTTGCCGTCGCCTACGTGCGGAATCAGGCCGTTTCGTTCGACGAGTTCCTCAACGCCTTCACTCTTTTTTATAAACATCCTGCTGCCCTCGCTGCCGGACTGCCTTTCGCGCTCACCTTGCTCACCATTCTTCTCGCCCATGAGCTCGGCCACTTCTTCGCCTGCCGCCATCATCACATCCGCGCCAGCTATCCTTTCTTTATTCCCTTTCCTTCGCTCATGGGCACATTTGGCGCATTCATTCTGATTCGTTCTCCGATTCGCACCGCGCGGGCGCTCTTTGACGTGGGTGCTTCCGGCCCGCTTGTGGGTTTCATTTTGGCGGTTCCCGCACTCGCGTACGGCGTGCTCCACTCCAAAATTGTTCCGGGCCTTGACGACACTCGCCATGTCGACCTGGCCTTCGGTGCTCCGTTTTTGTTACGACTTTTCGCTTCCGGGCTGCGTCCCGGCATTTCTCCAGCCACTCTCTTGCTTCATCCCGTTGGCCGCGCCGCCTGGGTCGGGCTATTCGCGACTTCGCTCAATCTCTTGCCCGCTGCCCAGCTTGACGGCGGCCATATTCTGCGCTCGCTAAGCCCTCGTCTTCACCGTTACTTTTCCATTCTTCTTCCTCTAGTTCTCATCTCGCTCGGGCTGCTTGGTTTCTGGGAAGGCTGGTACGTTTGGGGAGTGCTCCTTTTCGGCATGCGTTTCCTTCGCATTGCCCCTATTTACGATCCAACTCCGCTCGACCCCTATCGCCGTTGGGGAGCGTTTTTTGCGCTTCTCGTCTTTCTTCTCTGTTTCATGCCCGCGCCGCTCCACTTTTCTCCAACTTCCCATTGACCGCGACCAATCTCCAGTTATGATGCCTTCCGTCTGCCCGCACCCGGCAACGCGGCGGTTTGACAATGCCATCACTTCTCCGCACACTTCGATTCCGCGATCTCTTGCTTCTCTTCATCGGCTCCGTCATCGGCTCTGGCATTTTCCGGACGCCTGGCCCTATTCTTCGCCAAGTCAATGGCTCCGTCGGCCTCTCACTCCTGGTATGGACTGTCGGCGGCGTCCTCTCCTTGCTCGGCGCGCTCACCTATGCGGAGCTTGCGGCTGCGAATCCCGAAGCAGGCGGCTTGTACTGTTACATTCGTGACGGCTTCGGCCGTCTCTCGGCCTTCCTCTATGGCTGGTGTCTCTTCCTGGTGATTGCCAGCGGCTCGGTCGCTGCGTTGGCGCGCGCCTTCAGCGAATATCTGGCGAGAGTGCTTCCAATTTCTCCCCTGGAGCAGACCGTCGCCGCCGTTATGATGATCGGAGTCGTAACCTTCATAAACGTCTGGGGCACGCGTAAGAGTTCAGACCTTCAGAATTGGACCACTCTCGTTAAAATGGGAATCATCGTTCTCCTGAGTGCCTTGCTCCTGGCCTTCGGCCATCATGGCCGCGACATCCCCTCCGCTTTGGGCGCTGCTCACCACGGACTCAGCCTCTGGTCCAATTTCGGCCTGGCGATGATCGCGGTTCTCTGGGCTTATGAAGGCTGGCAATTCGGCACGTACAGCGCCGGCGAAGTCGTTGATCCACAAAAGGCCTTCCCGCGCGCTTTTCTAGCGGGCTCACTGATTCTCGTCGGGCTCTATCTCCTCGCCGTTGTCGCTTACCTCTTCGCTCTCGGCCCCACTGAGATGGCCGCCAGTGACACCATCGCCGCCACATCTGTCACCACCGTCCTCGGCTCATGGGCAGGCAAGTTCGTGGCGCTCGCCATTCTGATTTCCACCTTCAGTGCTGCCAATAGCGTCATACTCACTGCCCCCCGCGTTTTCTACGCCATGGCCAACGACCAGCTCTTTTTCAAGAAACTCGCGGAGGTCCACCCGCGATTTCAGACGCCGGCAGCGGCCATCATCGGACTGGGTGTGTGGTCAGCAGTTCTGGTCTGTGCCGGTGAGTTGGGCACTTTCAGCAAATTGATCGAAGGCGTAATTTTTATCGGCTGGATCTTCTACGGCCTCGGTGCCGCTGCCATTTTCCCCATTCGCCGTGCCTCGGCGGGCCGGCCAATTCCCTATCGCGTTCCTGGATATCCATGGACGCCCGCGCTCTTCGTTCTCGTCGCTGCCGCCATTGTCGGTAATGCCATCTATCTCGCCTTCCGCGACCCTTCCCAATTCACGAATCTCGCCGCCGCCATCCTTCTGTTTATCATCGGCCTTCCCGCCTACTTCTTCTGGCGCAAACGCGCCGCCTCTTGAACGCAGTTCGTGTAGAGGCGGGACTTTATTCCCGCAACTTACAGGAAGACACCGATCGCACCCCGCGGAGCATGGCAGGAAGGCGCCGTTTTTGTGGTGAGCAAACTCAGTCTTCGGGATGAAGCTTGGCAGCAATTCTCAGAACCCCTTCGCGCACTTGGCGAACGCGTTCGTTCTCTGCGCCATTCGGCTCCAGTTTCAAATAGGCATCCAGACCTTGCAGTTGCGCTCGATACTCGTTTCTTCGCCCGTAAGCGTCCGCTAGCACCAGATAGGCCTGCGCGAAATTGGGGTTGCGCAGGAGAGCCTCACGCGCGCTTTTTTCCGCTTCGTCCGGCCGATTGAGACGCAGGAGCGCCATACCCAGGAGTAGGTAACCGTCGGGCGAGCTACCGTCCAGTTCCAATCCTCTGCGCACCACGGTTTCTGCCTCCTCTGGTTTTCCCTGCAAATAAAGAAGGTAGCCGACGCCAAATTCCGCCCAGGCATACCTCCCGCCACTTAAATCAATGGCCTTTTGAAAAGCCTTCATCGCCTCATCCAGGTGGCCCAGAGTCGTCTCCACCGCCCCTACGTGGTAGTAGGCCTCGTAGTATTCGGGGAATACCTGGGTAGCCTTCGTGAAGTGGCTCAGGCTCCCACTAAGATCTTTCTTCGTCAGCCTCCCCAGCCCCTTCTCATACTCACCCCGCGCTTTGCCGGGAATCATCAATTCCCGTGCCGAAACCGTGTAATGGTTCCGTCCGGTTGACGGCAAGTTCGATGAGTTCAGATAAAGCACGAGGTTCGAGGCAGAGCCGTCAAGCTGCGCGCTCGTTTGTGCTGGCTCGTAGCCAGGTTCGTCGACGACGATCTCGTAAGTGCTGGGAGGGAGGCTTCGCACTTCAAAGTGGCCTGCAAAGTCTGTTAAGACGCTGCGGAATATCCCGGCGGCGTGCGATTTCAATTTCACGGCCACCTGGCTCGCCGGCCGATTGCCAGCTTTTAGGAGCACGGTACCCGAAATCTTTCCCTCTGTCTGTTCAGCGGGAGGGGCTTGCGCGTCCGCCAATGGCGCCCAGACCGTCGCACTCATATTGAGGAAAAGGATGGGAAGGAATCCTGCGTTTAGACACAACTTCTTTACGTTCTGCAATTTGCACAGCATCTCGACCTACTGCGCACTTTTGAGGTTTTCCCTCGGGAGACTTGCGGTTGGGGGAGTCTATCCGTGCGGCCGCGAGCGCCACTTCCGTCACCCCTATGCGGGCTGTGATCGTGGACTCGACTGCGCCGCCGGTGCACCGTTCCCACCAATGCCAACCGTTGCGTGCGCGGACCTGTGGGAGACCATGCACAACGCGTGCCAAGGAACACGCGATTGCATCCGGCGTCTGCAGAGTAGTGTCGGCATTCGCGCGTTCGTTGCACAACTTCTGAACACACGACCCTGAGAACAAATGGTTTGCCCGCCGAGGGCCTCTCCCTCCAGACGACAATTTGGGTGCTAAGGAGCGGCAGCAACTCTTTCGTTCGGCATCACCCCGCTGACGGCTGACTGTCTCAACCAGCGACACTCCAGGCTATCGTGAATCACTTTGAGAATTGCAGAGGCGCTACATTATGTCGTCTCATCGCATTTGCGTCCCGCTCGATTCTAGTTGTCAACTGCCATAGCAAACAACCCTGTTCAGCACGAATGAATCCAAGCTAATGGGGGAAGTCATCTCATCCGAGCTAGCGTGATGCCCCTTCCGCTGTCCGGAATGCCGGTTAACGGATTCCTTTCTCGCGGGTCCGGCGTCAACCCTTAAACTAAGTTCATTCTCTTGATTAACTTGCGCACTCTTTTCCTTTCGTGCAATTCAGTGCATTTTTTCGCCCCTTTAGAATCAATCACTTGCGCACTCTTTTGCACTACTCAAAATCTCAACCCTTTTGTTTTTAATGGCTTCCGCACTCTTTGCCAAAAACCACCCGGGGTGGGGGTAGGGTACTCCCGCTCGCCGGATTTCAACTTGGGCTTGAACTTGAGGAGGGCAACGCTTGGCTACAACAAACTTAGCGGATCCATATCTACCAGCACGGCCGTATCGGGGATATCATTGGCCTCGCAATACGCGATCGCCCCGCTCAGCAACTTCGTCAGCACCGAGCGCTTCGGCGACTTCAGCAGGAACTGGAAGCGGTGTTCCTTTTTCAACCGCGCCAGCGGCGCCGTCGCCGGCCCCAGGATGCGCACACCTTTATCGTCGTGGGGTGAAAAATACTCGGAAAGCTGCCGCGACCAGCGAATGGTCTTTTCCAGACTCGTATCCCGAACGATCACGTTCGCCAGCGACGTGAACGGTGGATACGCCATCATTCTCCGGAAATGCAATTCACGCTCGAAAAATGCCGCGTAATCCTGCTTCACCGCGTCCTGAATCGCGTAATGCTCGGGGTAAAACGTCTGAATCAGCACGCGCCCCTTCAACTCGCCGCGACCCGCGCGACCCGCTACTTGCGTCAGCAATTGAAAGGTCCGCTCCGCCGCGCGAAAGTCCGGCAAGCTCAGCGAAGAATCAGCGCTAATTACACCGACCAGCGTGACGCGCTGAAAATCGTGGCCCTTTGCCAGCATCTGCGTGCCGACAAGAATGTCTAGCGCTCCGGCTGCAAAC
>WNFD01021706.1_pt1 | contig 13424 bp, 15 predicted proteins | sample 5400491 | NCBI WGS metagenome assembly WNFD01 (sample SAMN13153343, study PRJNA577476) | soil metagenome | isolation source: 120 cm saprolite under Douglas fir tree site 2 hole 2 replicate 2 | place: USA:California | collected 2015-04-18 | reverse complement strand
CGACGGATGACGGCTCAACAGATCCGAGGCGAGCCGCAGCCCGTCCTGGAGATTGGTGAACGGATCTCCCATGTTCCAGGAGGCCTCGGGCAGATCCTTGAGCTTGAGCTCGACTGCGCGGGTGAAGAACCCCACGATGGAGAAGAAATCGCGCGGGAATTTCGACCGGATCAGCGTCTCCAGGGCCATCGCGACCTTTTTCGCTGCCGCGAACCGTCCCTCCCAGCTCATCGACCACGACATATCGAGACACAGCACGGTCGACGAGGAGCTGCCGTAGTCATTTTCGTAAATTTCGAAATCGCCGGGCGACAGCTCGAGCGGCACGCCGGGCTTGCGCGCCAGTGAATGTTTGAGGGTACCGACCAGGTTGAGGTTGAGCGGCTCGCCGAACGCATAGGGCTTGACCTCGTCCGGCCGCATCTCGGTGATCCCTCGATAATCGGTGAGATGGCTGCCGGGACGATCCTTGAGGAGCCCCTGGTAGATATCGCGCAGTGCCAACTGGCCGATACGGCGCACGCCCTTGGGCGACAACTGCGCATGGTCGCCCTTCTGGATCATATAACCTGAGCGCTGCAGCAACAGCATCACCTGGCGCAGACTTTGGAAATCCTGATGGGCCTGTTGGCCGAGCAGCTCTTTGAGGTCCTCCATCGAGATGTTGTCGAAGTTGCCGTGCATCAGGTCCTGCTCAAGCTGGCGCATCCGCTCCATCTCGCGCATCAGCTCGAGCGCTTCCTGATAGTCAAGGCTCTTGGGACCGTGAAACATATGGTTGTAGCGGTCGCGGAAATTTTCGAGGTCGCGGATATTCTCGTATTCTGCCAGCAGTTGTTCGTAATCGGCCTTGGCGCCCTGCTCTTCGAACTCGTAACTTTCCAGTTTGCGCAGTGCCTCTGACAGCCGCCGCGGCATCCGCTGGAGCTGGCGCTCCTTCTCCTCCATCCCGGTTTTTTCGCTGCGCAGGGACTGAAGCCGTTGGCGCTCGCGGTTAAGAATATCCTCAAGCCGCTTTTCCATTTCGGACAGCGCGTTGCGCAAGTTGAAATCGCGGTAACGCTGGCGCATCTCCTGGCGCAAATGCTCGAGGAATTCCTCCAGACCCATTACCTTAACCCCGTCGAACTCCATCCCCTGGCGCATCATCCAATCCATCGCCTGGCGGATATCGTCGGTAAAGGACAGGTATTCGGCGAGTTTTTCGAACACCTTATCGGCGTCGAGCCTGAGCTTCTGAGTGCCGTCCCACTGGGTATAGCGCGCAGTAACCATTTGTTTTATTTCACCGCAGTGTCCCGAGTCGTAGATCCGCTGGATTTAATTCGAGTCCGCTAACAGCCTGCACACTGGAGCTGCCTGATTCGGCACCGCGCCAACCGCGCGAAGGATTTCAGCCCAAGGCACCGCCCTGGGTCTGCCGCGGTCAAGTTCAATCCGCCCTGAAAGGGCGGATGCCAGCAACGATGGAACCTCATCCCTGTGGTTCATCAGTTTGGATCGGCCTTGCTGACGCGAGGCGGACTCGAGACTTCCTGCGCCCCTTCCGGGCGCTGTCATATTTGGACCTCAAGACCCAGGGCGTTGCCCTGGGCTGAGCTGCATCGGCGCTTTCAGCGCGAGGCTCAGGCATGATAAGCGAAGCGGCCGCCGTGACGTTCCTTGTTGAGTTTCTGATGCAGGTGCAGGCCTTCGAAAATCAATTCGCTGGCCGCCGCCATCAAGCCGGGGCTTTCGAATGCGCCCAGTTGGTTGACCGCCTCGCGCAGGCCCGGCACCTCCCGCAGCGCATCCATGTACTCGGCAGCGGGCGAGCGATCGGAGACTTCGACACCCCATCCTTCTTCGAAATAGGCGATCACGCGCTTGAGGTCATCGATTTTGATGTGATGGTCGAAAATCTTGAGCACTGCGCGATTGACCAGCCGTTCGATCAGATCCTCTTCCTTTTTATCTTCGCCGACGTACTCCAGTTCGAGCTTGCCGGCGGTGGAGGCATAGGCGGAATGGAGATCGGAGAGACGCGGTACGATCTCGTTCTCGCCATTGACCACCGCCCGTTTTTCGGCGTTCGACATCACTGACTCAAGATTATTGATAGTCACCCGCACCGATACGCCGGAGCTCTGGTTGATCTCGTTGGAGCCGCGCGCCTCGAAGGTTATCTGGGCGAGGATGTCCTTCAGGAACTGCGGGACTCTAAGAGGCAGGGCGGAGTTTACCGGATAGCTGCATTCCTGGTCCATGATCGCAATTTCATCTTCGAGCGTGCGCGGGTAATGGGTTCGGATCTGGACGTCGAAGCGATCTTTAAGCGGCGTGATAATGCGGCCGCGCGAGGTATAGTCCTCGGGGTTGGCGCTGGCAAAAAACACCACGTCGACCGGCAGCCGGATCTTATAGCCTTTGATTTGAACGTCCTTTTCCTCCATCAGGTTGAATAATCCGACCTGCACTTTCTCGGTCAAATCGGGCAGTTCATTGATAGCGAAGATGCCGCGGTTGATGCGTGGAATAAGGCCGTAGTGAATAGTCTCTTCATCGGCGAGATAACGGCCCTCGGCGACCTTGATCGGATCGATCTCGCCGATCAGATCGGCCACCGAAACGTCGGGGGTGGCGAGTTTCTCGGCATAGCGATGGTCGCGGCCGATCCACGCGATCGGGGTGGCGTCGGCCTGCTCGGCCACCAGCCGGCGGCATCGCCGGCAAATTGGATTATAGGGATCGTCGTTGATTTCGCACCCGGCGACCGCGGGAATATGCTCGTCGAGCAGACCGGTGAGCGCCCGGATAATCCGCGACTTGGCCTGGCCGCGCTCGCCCAACAGAATCATATGATGGCCGGCTAGAACTCCATTTTCGATTTCGGGCAGCACCGTTTCATCGTAACCGATGATCCCGGGCATCACCCTTTCCTTCGCGCGCAGCCGGACCAGCAGGTTCTGCCGCATCTCCAGCCGCACCGGCAACGTCTGATAGCCGGTGTGCCGCAGTTCACCGAGCGTTTGAAGCCCAATCAAGTCCTGATTCATAGACGATCCGCAAGCGACCTTTTCCGCTGAGTTCAGGATAAAGCAGTCTCGATCGCTTTGAAATGCGGCGCAAGCAGCGCGTAGCTTTCTTCCAGATGCTGCGAGAGCACGCGAGTGGAAGCAATGACTGGCATGAAATTGGTGTCGCCTTCCCATCGCGGCACTACATGCCAGTGCATATGGTCGGCAAATCCGGCGCCCGCCGCCCGGCCGAGATTGGCGCCAACATTAAACGCTGCCGGGTGCATCACCGCGCGCAAACGCTCGACCGCAAACGCAACCAGGTCGCCTAAAATCGAGCGCACTTCGCGGCTGAGCAGCTCCGGTGACGCGAGATGGCGGCGCGGCGCCACCATTAGATGACCATTGTTGTACGGGTAGCGGTTCAACATCACCAATGCGTGCGGTCCGGCATACAGTACCAGCCGCCGGCTCATCGCCGCCGGTCCCAACCGCCGCAGGCAGAAGATGCATCGTTGCGGCGTGTTCGCCGCGCGGGCAAGGTAGGCCGAGCGCCATGGTGCCCATAGGCGCCGATCACCCGCCCGCACCGGCTCAGGCCGGCGATTCACTCTCGCCCGGTGCCGGGCCATTCACTTTGACTCGGAGTTCCTTGCCGGCACGGAAGAAGGGAATCCGCTTGGCCGCCACGCTAACCGGTGCCCCGGTCTTGGGATTGCGTCCCTGGCGCGCCCGCCGCAGTTTGACGCCGAAGCTGCCGAAGCCACGCAACTCGATACGCTGGCCGCCGGCGAGTCCCCGGGTGATCGAGTCAAACATAGCGCTGACCAGGGTTTCTGAGTCGCGAGACGAAATCCCCGGGTGGCGGACCAGCAGTTCGTCGATAATACCGCGCTTGGTCATCTGATTCGGCGAGCAACACGCCCTGTGCTTAAAGGCTAGCGGCCGCGTCCGCTGCGGCTCCGCCCACCCTCTTCGCGATCGAGCCTGAGTTCTTCGTTGAGGATGTCCTCCAGCGAGAACCGCGCACCTTCAGGGTCACGCCGCAGATAGGCCTGCATCTCCTCGCGCTCTTCATGCTGGCGCAAGGCTTTGATCGACAGTCCGATACGCCGCTCGCGGGTGTCGACCTGTACTATCAAGGCTTCGACCTGGTCGCCAACCTTGTACAGCGAAGACGGCTTATCGACGCGTTCGTTGGAAAGCTGCGAGATATGGATGAGTCCTTCGATACCTTCCTCGATTTCGACGAACACGCCAAAATCCGCGACCGAACTCACCGTGCCATTAATCCTGGTGTTAAGCGGATAACGCTGCGCCACCGTGTCCCAAGGGTCGGGCGTGACCTGTTTGATGCCGAGGCTCACGCGCTCCTGTTCGACCTCGATTCCAAGCACTACCGCCTCGACTTCGTCGCCCTTCTGATAGAGTTCCGAAGGATGCCGCACTTTTTTGGTCCACGACAAATCGGAGATATGGACCAGGCCATCGATGCCTGGTTCGATTTCGACGAAGACGCCGAAGTCGGTCAGCGACTTCACTTTGCCGCTTACGCGACTGCCGAGCGGATGGCGCTCCGCCAGCGCCTGCCAGGGATTCGGTTCGGTCTGCTTGAGCCCGAGCGAGATGCGGCGATTGGCTTCGTCGACCCCGAGCACCTGCACCTCGACATAGTCGCCGACATTGACGACTTTCGAGGGATGCACCGCGCGTTTACTCCAGGTCATCTCAGACACATGGATCAGCCCCTCGACGCCTTTTTCAAGTTCGACGAAGGCACCGTAGTCGGTCACGCTCACGACTTTGCCGCGAAAGCGCGCGCCGACCGGATAGCTCTCGGCCGCTTTGCTCCACGGATCGGGCATGATCTGCTTCATCCCGAGCGACACGCGTTCGCGCGCAGGGTCATACTTGAGCACCACCACTTTGACCTTGTCGCCGACCCTTACCACCTCTGAGGGACGCTGCAAGCGTCCCCAGGCCATATCGGTGATATGCAACAGGCCGTCGATTCCGCCGAGATCAACGAAAGCGCCGTAGTCGGTGATATTTTTGACGGTGCCTTCGAGAATCACGCCTTCCTCCAACACCTTGAGCGTCTGTTCCTTGAGCGAGGCGCGCTCGCGTTCGATCACGGCGCGGCGTGAGACCACGACATTACCACGGGCGCGGTTGAACTTGAGAATCTGGAAACGGCCGCGCTGACCGACGTAGCGGTCGAGATTGCGCGCCGGGCGCAAGTCCACGTGCGAGCCCGGCAGAAAGGCCGGCACGCCGATATCGACCTGCAGACCGCCCTTCACCTTGCCGAGGATCACCCCTTCCACCGGGGTCTCATTTTGAAAGGCGCGTTCAAGCTCCCGCCAGATTTTGAACTTCTCGGCCTTGGCGTGCGAGAGCATGACGGTGCCGTTTTCGGTCTCAGTACCTTCGAAATAAACATCAACCTCGTCGCCTTCCTTGACCATGACCTTGCCTTCATGGTCGAGGAATTCGGCGAGCGGCACTTGGCCTTCGCACTTGTAATTTATGTCGATGATTACGTTATCGCGGGTGATCAGAAGAACCGTGCCGGTCAGCACATCGCCGGGCCGGGGGGCGTGCAGGCTCTGTTCCATCAGCGACTCGAAATCATTCGTTCCTCCGTTCGTTCTTTCAGACAACTGTTTCTCCATTTAGTGGAACCTTCTGCGGGCTTGGGCGCTACTGCATTTCCATACAAGGGTACTAGCCGCGTTTCAAGTCCCGCAATCCAGGCGGACTTTTTAGATGGGCGCCGCCACCGTTCTTTTCAGATGCGCGTTGCAAATTCTCCTCTTTAAAAACGCACCTCGCAGACTCGTTTCCCTTCGGCAAGCTCAGGGCTTCGGCTCACCGGCTCCACTTCGTTGTGCCAAGCAGGGTGCGGAAAAAGGCGTTCCGCACCCTGCTATCGCGCAACGTGCGCCAGCATCGCGCGCACTACCTGCTCAACGCCAAGCTCGCTGGAATCGATTACGATCGCGTCGTCGGCCTGGCGCAGCCGCGTTCCTCCAACTGCGCCAGCACTTCAGCTTTGATGGTGGCGACACTCTGAGCCGTCAATTCGGCGAAGCGGCGCCCCGCACGAAGCTTGAGGCCGGCGGTCAGAAAAAATTTGAATTCGGCGTCCGGGAATATCGCCGTGCCAATATCGCGTCCCTCTATCACCACGCCACCTTTCTCACCCGCCGCGCGCTGCAACTTGCGCAGATGAGCCCGCACCACCGGGCGAGTCGAGAGCCGCGACGCCAGGTCGCCGATGGCAGGTTGCGAAATCTCTGCGGTGACATCGCGTCCGCCGAGCAATACGCACTCGCCTTCGAAATTGATCGTGATGGTATCAAGGAGTTGTTCTAGACGGGTGTCGGCGGTGCAGTCGTCCGCCGCAATATTATTACAACGCGCGGCGACCGCTACTGCACGATACATCGCGCCGGTATTCAGGTAGTTAAAGCCTAAGGCACGGGCGAGCGCGCGGGCCACAGTGGACTTCCCCGCGCCGACCTGCCCGTCAATCGCGACCACCGGCCGAGTCCGCGTCGTCATACCAAACCACCAAGGGAGCGATTCTTTATAGGGACGGCTCTTGAGCCGCCCGCGGCAGATGCAAATGCGCGCACCAGGACGCGGGCGGCTCGAGAGCCGCCGCTACGAGGCGCTGTGTGAAATCTCTTCCGTGAGCCCAAGTTTCAGTCTATCCGCTCGCGCATCCGGCGGCCGCGCGCGAACAGTTCATTCAACGCCTGCTCGTCGCTCGCCGCTACCGCGCGCGCGAAGCGGTCGAACCACTCTCGATAGAGCCTGAGCGCGCTGATAATCGCTTCGCTGTTGCTGAGGCAGATGTCCCGCCACATCTCGGGCGATGATGCCGCGATACGGGTGGTATCGCGCAGTCCGCCCGCACCGAAGCCTGCGGCCCATTGCCCCTCCACCACTTCGTCGGCCAACGCACAGGCGAGCGCGCTCGCCACCACTTGCGGCAGATGGCTGGCGCGCGCGAGGATCGCATCATGCACGGCCGGCGCCATCCGTTCGATTCGCGCCCCGGTCGCGCGCCACAGCGTGTCGATTTTTTCGAGCGCCTCGATACTGCTACGGGCTGACGGCGTTACGATCACGCGGCGATTCGCAAACAAGCTCTCTTCCGCCGCCGCGGCGCCGGTTATCTCCTTGCCGGCGACCGGATGCACCCCGACAAAACTCATCGCGGGTTCGAGCATCGGCTCGAGCTGCTGCACGACCCAGCTTTTGACGCTGCCGACATCAGTCACTACGGCGTTCGGCGGCAAATACGGAACCATCGCGGCGAGGGTTGCCGGGAACGTCAACACCGGCGTCGCCAGCATCACCAGTTCGGCGCCATGCGCAGCCTCCGCCGGATCCCGGGTAGCACTATCGATGAGCCCGCGGGCCAGCGCGACGTCGAGATTAGCCTGGGTGCGGCCGAGTCCGACGATACGCTCGACCAGCCGATGCTTGCGGGCGGTGAGGGCCAGAGAGCCGCCGATGAGCCCGACGCCGCAAATCGTCAATTGACGAAAGAGGATCGCCATCTAATCGGTATCCGCCTTGGGCGCGCACTTGGTAATCGCCGGCGGCGGCATTTTCGCGAGGACCTGTTCGAGCGTAGCGACCAGGCGGCGATTTTCATGCTCGAGGCCGACGCTTATGCGCAGATGCCTGGGCAGTCCATAGCCGCCCATTGGACGCACGATCACGCCCCGCTTGAGCAAATCGCCGAAGACCTTCAAGCCGTCGCCCACCTCAGCGAGTATAAAATTCGCGTGGCTGGGCACGAAATCAATTCCCAACCGCTTGAATTCGCGCTCCAGGTACGCGAGTCCGGCGGCGTTTACCTCCAGGGTCTGGCTGACGTGTGCGGCATCGTCGAGCCCGGCGAGGGCCGCGGCCTGAGCCAGCGAAGTGACGTTGAACGGTTGGCGCACCTTGTGCAGTAAAGTGACGATATCCGGGCGCGCAACGGCGTAACCGACCCGCAAGCCGGCGAGCCCGAAGATCTTCGAGAAGGTCCTGAGCGTCACGATTAGGCGGTGGCCGTCATGGTAGTCAAGCGAGTCGGGATAATCGGGATCGCGCACGAACTCGAATTATTGGGATTGTCGAGAAACACCAGGCGTGTGTTGCCGTCGATCGCCGCAGCGATCGCGTCGAGGTCGAAATTATACCCCGGCCTCATCGGAATCGCCCGCCCTTCGCCGCCCGCCGCCGCAGTGGCGAGCGCGTAGATAGCGAAGGCATGCTCGGAAAAAATCGCGTTTAGTCCCGGCCGCAAAAATAAAAATGCCAGCAGGTTGAGAACTTCGACCGAGCCGGAGGCGACAAAAATCCGCTCCGTGCCGACCTGATGGCGCGCGGCGATCTTTCTCGTCAGCGCCCAGCAGCCGCCGTCCGGATAACGGTTAACTTCTTGGAGCACCGCGCGCACGGCTGCGATCGCCATCGGTGAGGGGCCGAGCGGATTTTCGTTCGACGCCAGCTTGATCACGTCGCCGGCGCCGTCTTCGCGTTGCAGTTCCTCAATCGGCTTGCCCGGCTCATAGGGGTGAAGCGCGGCAACCGGTGGCAGGACCAAGTCTTCGACTTTTAGCAAGATAGTAGATTGTGCGGCGAGGCCGTTGGGACTTCCGCCTATCTCCCTTCAGGATACGATCCTAGCACTTTCAAAAAAAGCGCTTGCCGGTCAAGCGCGCGCAGCGCACGCTTGACCCGGGGATCCTCGCGCGCGCCCTGCAAGTCGACAAAAAAAGTATAAGCCCACGGGCGTTCGCGTTGCGGACGCGACTGGATCATGGTCAGGTTGATCTTCTCGCGCGCAAACAGACTGAGCGCCCCATGCAATGCGCCAGCCCGCTCCGGCACCGCGAACACCAGGCTGGTCTTGTCAGCAACAGAAGTGGCCACTGGCTTTAGCCCGCGGGTCTGGGGATGACAGGCTGAAGCCTGTCCCACATCGGAGCCTCCCAGCACCAGGAAGCGGGTCGTGTTCTGGGCGGTGTCCTGGATATTGGACTCGATTACCACGAGTCCGTAGGCCTCGGCGGCGGCGACCGAGCAGATTGCGGCGGTAGAGTTGTCTTCCGCCGCGCGTTTGGCGGCGAAGGCGTTCGAGGCAACCGCTTCGAGTTCGCAATGCGGATAGCGGGCGGCCAGATAATTGCGGCATTGCCCGAGCGATTGCTGATGCGACAGGATACGTTGGATCCTGGCTGGATCGCCCTCACGCGACATTATGGCGTGACGGATCGGAGACAGAATTTCGGCAATGATCGCGCATGGGGTATCGATCAGCAAGTCAAGCGTGAGACCGACCGAGCCCTCCGAGGTGTTCTCGACCGGCACTACACCCAAATCGGTGCGCCCGTTTTCAACTGCCTGGAACACCCCGGCGATGGACGCCTGCGGCTCAAAGCGGGCGCTCGCGCCGAAACGGGTCCGCGCAGCCTCGTGGCTGTACGTATGTTCGGGACCGAGATAGGCGACTCGCACAGGTTGCTCCAGCGCCGTGCAGGCCGAGATTATCTCAACGAAGATCCGCCGTAGATGCTCCACGCTGAGCGGTCCGTGATTATGCGCCACCACCCGTTCGAGCACTTCGCGTTCGCGCGACGGCTGCACGATCGGGCTGCCGTCGGCTTGCTTCAAGCGGCCAATCGCCTGCGCGACCTGCGCGCGCTCCGAGAGCAGGTCAACCAGTTGGAGGTTAATCTGGTCGATCCGTTTGCGCAGATCGGCGAGCGACTCGCTTTCCGATGCGAGCGGTTTTGATAACGCACGAGCCATCGCGGGTGAAATCGCTAGCCGATTCGCCGCCACATTTCAATCCGCTGCAGGCGGATGCTGACTCCTTTTGATGAGGTTCTTCGTCGCGTCCTATTCGTCGCAGATAACGGAGACCGGCTAAAAGATCTCGGCTAACTCCGTTGATCTGCGTCGATCTGCGTCCATCTGCGTTAATCGCCCGGGTTTTGCGACCATGAGAGGCTGGAAATACTTGCCTGCAAGGAACCATCCCGGGGCCGAAAACCTTGCGCCACTTGCGTGCGGCGCATCGCTCAGACCATATCGCCAGAATCGGAGACTTAATTGAACGGGTGACAATGTCACCCGCCGGAAGCCCTCCGGAGTGCCCTTTGCCCGCGCTGCGGACCCATCGGCGTCGAGCCGCTCCAATCAGACGAATAAGCGCTGCCGGAGCATCGGCGAATCCACAAAACACGTTGCTTCTCCTCGCCGCCGTCAGCGCACCAGGAATGCGTTGCCCATCGCGGCGAACTTGCGCTCACGGTCACGGCGCAGGCCGGCCGGCTTCATCCGTGAGAGCTGGGAGAGATGGCGTGAAATGGCGGCGCCCATCCGTTTGATTGCGGTGGCGGGATCGCGATGAGCGCCGCCAGGAGGTTCGGGCACAATTTCGTCAATCACCTTGAGCCGCATCAGGTCCGGCGCCGATAACTTTAGGGCGGCGGCGGCCTCCGCGGCCTTCTCCACGCCGGCCTCGCGCCATAGGATGGCGGCGCATCCTTCCGGCGTGATAACCGCGTAACATGCGTTTTCCTGCATCAGCACTCGATTCGCCACCCCGAGCGCCAATGCCCCGCCCGAGCCGCCTTCGCCAATGACACATGCGATAATCGGCACCGTCATGCGCGCCATCAGCGCGAGGTTGGCGGCAATCGCCTCCGCCTGGCCGCGTTCCTCGGCGCCGATCCCGGGCTCGGCCCCCTGGGTATCGATAAAGGTGAGTATTGGCAGGCCGAAACGGTCGGCGAGCTCGAACAGGCGCGCCACCTTGCGGTAACCTTCGGGATGCGCGCGGCCGAAATTACGCCGTAGCCGCTCAGCGGTTGAATGGCCGCGCTGATGGCCGGCAATCGCGACCGATGTCCGGCCTAAATAGCCGAGGCCCGCGATAATCGCCTCATCGTCGGCATAGCGGCGGTCGCCATGAACTTCGAAAAAATCCCGCACCAGCGCCTCAATGTAGTCCAACGTCTGTGGACGGTTAGGGTCGCGGGCAAGCCGCACGCGCTCGATGGGGGTAAGCTCCGCTCGCAACTGCGGTGGTTCCCGTAAACCGGACTGCCTCATTTGTTGATATTATCGAATACGATGGTCTGGAAGCCGGCGTGCTCGGGGATAAGCCGGAGCAGCCGCGATTTGCAATCGGCGGAATTTGCCTGGATGAGAAGCTGGGTGTAGACCAGCTTCGGCAGAGGGAGTTCCAGCCTCCCGCCGCCGATGATTTGACGGATAATCACGCTAGTTTCCCGCCCGTCACCCCGCTCCTTGCCAGTACCGGCCCTCTCATAAAGACGACAGCCGCCCTCGGATGGCGCGCAAAGTCTCTCTTACTTGACACCTCTCTGAGTTCAGTCCCTGTCTTGAGAGGTCTCGCGTAGGTGGCGGCTGGGGTCCATGCGTTAGTGGAGCACACGGACGATTTCGATCAATTCCGGCGCGATCTCACGGTAGTAGACAATGTGCAGCGGTCTCCTTACCTTCGCTTTAGTGTCGTCGGCGCGCGTGTGTTGGAGATGAAGGCAACGGAGCCTGGGCGCAAGTTCAGCGCGCGCTCGGGTTGACCTTCTGGATCGGCGGCCACTTTCCGCATGGCCGCCGCGAGCATCGCCGCATAACGCCGCCGGCCTTCGATCCCCCACCGTTCTGCACTGATGGCAAGGATACGCGCAAGGTCCGCCTGCGCCAACCGGGAGAGCCGGAAGCGCGCCATCGGATCAGGGCTCGCCTTTGCCAGACCTTGCGGTTAATCCTTCAAGATAGTCATTGAGATCCGCATCGGCGACCTCGGTGAAATCACCCCGATCGAGCGCGTCGAGGCCTGCTTTGATCTGCATGCGCAAAGCCCTCAACTTAAGCGCATCTTCTCGCCGCTTCTGCTGAAGGACGCGCAGCGCGTCACGGATCGCTTCGCTCGCATTCTGGTAGTCACCTGCTTTGACCACGCTTTCGACGAACGCGTCCTGCTCGTTGGTAAGGCTGATGTTGCGGGTTGGCATAGCCGCACTCTCCTGGCGCCGCAACCAAGGATACCCGCGATGGCAAAGTTTGCCAACCCGGTTCGGTGATTACGTGCGGCGGTCGAGGAGTCCTTTGCCCGTAGAAATCGATGACCGCCGAAACCTTGTACTCAAGCAGTGCATCACCTGTCTTGGCCCATTCCCTGGCGGCCCGGTGAAGATCGCCGCCCGTAAACCGGACTGCCTCATTTGCTGAGTGTGTCCAGGCTCGTAGTGTGAATTGGCGTTTTGCCAGGCGGCGGCTGGCGCGTTTGGCGCGCACGATTGCCTCCGCCAGGCTTATCTCGCCGCACAAAAATCCGGCAATTTCGCGGTAACCGATCGTAGATAGTGGCAGCGGCACAGACTTCAGCCGGTCATCCCCTTGTGCGCAGGTTGCAGCCATCGGCAACTTAGGCTCATAGCCGTTCGCCAGCAGCATCCGTACTTCGTCGACCAATCCCGCCTCGACCATCGCGTCAAAACGCCGCTCGATAGTCCTGTACAGGCGCTCGCGCGGCAGCGTCAGCCCGATGGTCAGGGTCTCAAAGGGGCGCTCGTTAAAAAGATGGCGGCGCTGATGTTCGCTGATTGGCACCCCGGTTTGTTCGTAGACTTCGAGCGCTCGGACGATGCGCTTGAGATCATTCGGCATTATCCAGGCCGCTGCTTCGGTGTCGATTTCGCACAGGCGTGCGAACAGGTGGCCAACTCCGTGCCGGCCTGCAAGACCGGCCAAGCGGGCGCGGATCTCGGATGAGGCTGGTGGAGCGGCGAAGATGCCGCCGCGAATCGCACGCAAATAAAGCCCACTGCCGCCCACCACCAGAACCGGGCGCCCGCGTCCGGCGACTTCCATAATTGCGGCACGCGCCAGCGCGGCGAATTCAGCCACGTCGAGCGGCTCGTCGGGGCCGCGGATATCAATCAGATGATGCGGCACGCGGCGACGTTCATCGAGGCCGGGTTTGGCCGTACCGATATCCATCCAGCGGTAAATCTGACGGGAGTCGGCATTGACGATTTCAGCGCCCAGCCGCTCTGCAATCCGGAGCGCGATAGAGCTCTTACCGGCGGCGGTCGGTCCGACGATTAATCCGGCGCGCACCCGGGCCGCACTGGTATTTATCGAATCGTGTTTGTGCCTCTGAGGATTAAAGGCTTGGTCCGGTCGTGCTGCGCCTTTTCTGAAAGTCGATGCGTCTTGATGACAGCGTGCGTCGTCAGACGACCCACTCCCAGCCTCCCCCTGGTCAGCGGGAGGGATTGAATGTTCGCCATTGCGTCGATTCATTCGCAACTGGCCGGCGTCATCGCCGGAACATCCGCTCGAGTTGCGGGCGGCGAAACTCGACGTGCACCGGACGGC
>WNFD01005846.1_pt1 | contig 13426 bp, 9 predicted proteins | sample 5400491 | NCBI WGS metagenome assembly WNFD01 (sample SAMN13153343, study PRJNA577476) | soil metagenome | isolation source: 120 cm saprolite under Douglas fir tree site 2 hole 2 replicate 2 | place: USA:California | collected 2015-04-18 | reverse complement strand
GCTCCATCAGCCTGCCGCCCGACCGCGACATTCTTCATCTGCTGCCGCAGGAATTCATTCTCGATGAGCAGGTGGGTATCCGCGACCCGGCGGGCATGATGGGCAGCCGCCTCGAAGTGAATCTGCATCTGGTCACCGCCTCGGCGAGCGCGGTTCAAAACGTGATTACCGCCGCCAATCGCGCGGGCATTCACGTGGATAACACCGTATACGAAGGACTGGTGGCCGCCGACTGCACTCTGCGCGGCGACGAAAAGGAACTGGGCGTGTGCCTGGCCGATATCGGCGCGGGCTCCACCGACCTGATCGTTTATTACGAGGGCATGGTGACCCACAGCGGCTCCGTTCCGGTGGGCGGCGATCACTTTACCAATGACGTTTCGGTGGGATTGCGCACTCCTCTGGCGGAAGCCGAAAAGATCAAGAAGTTCCACGGGCACGCAATCAGCAGCGAGGTGCCTGAGAACAATGAAATCGAAGTTCCATCGGTGGGCGACCGGCCCACACGCCTGATGCGTCAGCGCATGGTTGCCGAAATCCTGGAACCCCGCGCCACCGAGATGTGCGAACTGCTGCGCGACCACCTGCGGCACGCGGGCGTGCTGGAAATCTGCCACGCCGGAGTCGTCTTTACCGGAGGCGGTGCGCATTTGCCCGGCCTGACGGAGATGGCGGAAAAGGTGTTGAAGACGCCGGTGCGCATTGCCTCGTCCATGGTACTGAATAAGATGCCCGCTCAGCTTGCCGAACCGGAATTTTCCACCGTGGTGGGCCTGTCTATGTATGCCCACAGAACGACCGCGGCGAAAATGTCGCCGCAGGCAAGCTGGAGCGCGAAGATGCGCGCCTGGCTCACCCGCTTCGGCGGCGCGGGCGCGCTGATGCAGCGCCATTAGTGTCCGTTCGATGTTCCGATGTCCCGATGTCCCGATCTGATCGCTGATCTTCAGGTCGCAGTACAAAAATTTGAGGTGTTCACATGAGCGACGAAAAAAAGAAAACGCAGCGGCCCGAGGAAGAAATTCGCATCCACTTCAACGAAGATCCCGGCAATAACGCCAAGATCAAGGTGATCGGCGTGGGCGGCGGAGGCGGCAATGCCGTCAACCGCATGATCTCCGCCGGCGTGGAAGGCAAATACCGACCTTCAGGCTCTGCAGCTCTCGCGCGCTCCGGTGAAGATACAGCTCGGCACCAAGCTCACCAACGGCCTCGGAGCGGGCGCCAATCCCGAAGTCGGGCGGCGCGGCGCTCTCGAAGACGCCGACAAGATCATCGAAGCTCTTGAGGGCGCAGACATGGTCTTTGTCACCGCCGGCCTCGGCGGAGGCACCGGCACCGGCGCGGCGCCGATCATCGCTTCGCTGGCCAGCGAAATGGGCGCGCTCACCGTCGCCGTGGTGACCAAGCCGTTCGCCTTCGAAGGCAAGCGCCGCCTGAATCAGGCGGAGCGCGGTATGGCCGAACTGATCGACAGCGTCGATACCATGATCGTCATTCCCAACGAGAAGCTGCTGGCGGTCGCGCAGAACGCCGGCTTCTTCGAGTCGTTCCGCATTGCCGACGACATTCTGCGCCAGGCGGTGCAGGGCATCTCTGACATCATTACCATCCCCGGCATCATTAACCGCGACTTCGCCGACGTGAAGACCATCATGGCGGGCATGGGCCACGCGGTGATGGGCACGGCCACCGGCAAGGGAGACCGCCGCGCCGTGGAAGCCGCTCAGGCCGCCATCGCCTCGCCCCTGCTCGAAGCCGGCGCCATCGACGGCGCGCGCGGCATCCTGATCAACGTGACCGGCTCCAGTTCGCTGAAGCTCGCGGAAGTCAACGAGGCCTCCACCATCATTCAGAGCGCGGCCCATGAGGACGCCAACATCATCTTCGGCGCGGTGCTCGATGAAAAGATGAAGGACGAAGTGAAGATCACAGTCATCGCCACCGGATTCAAGACCGATCAGCCCCAGCGCCGCGAACGCGCGGTCAATCCCGCGCAGGCGGCGATCTCCGCCGCCCGCACCGCGTCGGCATATCCTTCGCCTGTGGTCAGAACCAACGGACAGCCCGTGGGCGCGGCCCGCACGGCGTATCCGGTACGTGATCGGGCGAGTCTCGATTCAGTCAAAGAAACAGTTACCGGAACTCTGGAAGAAGACGATCTGGATGTGCCGGCGTTTCTGCGCAAGCGCGGGGATAATTGACGAAAGAAGTTTTTGCCGCAACGCGAACGGATCAAGCCTCTGAAAAATGGCGCCGGATGGCGCCATTTTTTCTGAACCAAAGGACCATCGCCGGGGTTCCGGTCCGCGAAGTTTTAAAATAAAGATCAGCCAGGGAATTTATGAACTATCGACTACAAGAGCGCTTTCTGACGCAAAGCAGAATTTTAGGCGCCACATGCGTTGGATTCGTGCTCGCCGCCGGCATCTACTGCCTGAGGGCCGCCGGGGTCACGGGAAGCCGAACGATTGTTCCATACCTGCTTACACTGCTCGCAGTCGCCGGCTCGCTGTATTACACGCCCGACTATCTGCACCTGTCGATCGATGAAAAGAAGCCGGCCAGCTGGGCTTACCGCGTGCGCTGGAGAATCATCGCCGCAGTTCTGGTTCTCGGCCTCTTGTTTGCCGCAGGCGCGCGCGGCTACATCGAGGTATTGCTGGCGGTCATCTGGCTGTCGGCGGCAAATCTGCTTGCGAAAGCCACGGTCCCGGACCATGTGGTTCCTTCGTTTTTATGGCTAACCGATTGTGCTCTGATCGCCGGCCTGCTCCTGCAGGCATCCTTCAATTTCCCGCTGGGCAGCATTCTGCTCGCGGCAGTGCTGCACCTGGCGATTGTCACTCGGCAAAGGCAATTGCCGCTCAGCGCGATCTCTGTGATGATATCGACTTGGTTGTTCATCTTGATCTGCTCCCAGCCGAATAGTGGCCTCGCCTCACTTGTGCCCGAGCTCTCGCTGTTGTTCATCACCGGGGTCACCACTCTCTGGCTCGTACTGCGGGCCAGGAAACAAAGCGCGCAGAATGTCAGTGCCGCCATGGAGGAGCTAATCGACTTCACCGGATATTCCGGCGACAAGGTCCGGCAATTGTGGGCCAACAGCAATCAGCAGTTGGCGCAGAACTGGCAGACCGCCGCCATCCCCGGCGACGACCGGGAACGGCTGACGGCATGGTATCGCGATAATTCCGAACTTTATCTCTTTGCGATTTCCGCTTACAACCTCGAATACAAACGCATACGTTCGAATTTAAAGGTGTTGAAATTTGCGCGCGGGGCCTGCCTCGATTACGGCGCCGGCAACGGAGAGCTGCTGCTGGAGATGGCCAGGAGAGGTCATCCGGTAACCTACTACGACGTGGAAGGCGTCACCATGAGATTTGCGCGGCGGCGCGCGGAGAACGCGGGACTCCTGATGGAGTTCGCTCATTCGAAGGATGCACTGGCCGCGATTGCACACAAGCGCCGCTTCGACACGATTTTCGCTTTTGACGTGTTGGAGCATCTACCCGATCTGCCGGGAGAGCTCGATTTCCTTTCATCGCTCCTGAACAAAGATGGAATATTTGTTTTCGATGTGCCTGCGGGTTCCACCAGCTCTCATCCCATGCATCTGAATCACAACCTCGATGTTCTGGCCTATATGCGCAGCAAAAAACTGGAGGACAGGCGGGGCATCCTGTTGCGCTTACCTTTCAGGAAGGAAGAGAAGTATGTTTTTCGGATGTGAAGTGCCATCTTACCCCGCCATTCCAAAAGTAAATCGTGAAATCCCCGAATATAGATTGCCTTGCCCGTTTTAGCGGATGTCTCCCGCCCAAAGTGGAACAGCGCCCGATAGTTTCCGAAATGAAATATACGAAGACAGAAATAAGCCGGCGATCTGCACGTTCTTTCCGCCGTGAGAATAGGATGAGCTTGCGTGGGAGATTTATTCCTGCGCAAAGGAGCAAAGATAATGAACTATCGAAAAACGGCTCTCAAATTAGCGGTGCTCGCCCTTGGTCTTGCTACTCTTCACTTCGCGGCGGCTCCGGCCCGCGCCATGTCCCCGATCTGTCCTGACGTCGCGATATTCTGCGATGACGGCAACGCGGGCGGTTATTGCGGTTATGAATATGGTGAGGATTGCAGGGCCTGCTATGGCTTCGATGGCTCTGTGACCTATGGAACAGGTTGTGGCTCTGGTCCCAACGGCCGGTAAATGTCTCATCCGCATGCAGCCGTTCGGTGACGGCTGCATGTTACGCGCGCAGAATCGCATAGCTTGCAACCCGCCCGCCGCATTGCGTACCATCGCAAAAGGCGGCTACGGGCATGACATTTCGCTTCAGGATCGCGGTTTTACTTCTGGCTCTGATGCCGTTGGCCGAGGCCTCCGCCGGTGCGCTCTCCGCGCCCAAAAAATCGCCCGGAGATCCCGGCGGAAATCAGATTCCTCCCAGGCGTCCCCACAAAGCCAAACATACGGCTCCTGCTCGTGCCGTTGCCGCCGCCGTCGATGCCGCGAAAGACGATGTCAGCGTGGGCGAGGACCCGATGGTCCGCGAGGCGGCTGTTTCCGCACTGGGTTCGCTCCAGGGAACGCTGCTGGCCATCGATCCGGCCACGGGACGCATTCTCGCCATGGTGAACCAGAAGCTGGCGCTGTCGGAGGGCGCTCAACCCTGTTCCACCATCAAGCTGGCGGTGGCGCTCGCCGCCCTGAATGAAAATGTTGTGACTCCGGAAACCTGGATACGCACCGGCAGTTACTGGGATGTGAATCTGACTGAAGCGCTGGCCATGTCGAACAACGCTTATTTTGAGGAAATGGGACGGCGTCTGGGTTTTGCCAAAGTGAGCGAATACGCCCGGCAGTTCGGGCTGGGCGAGCTTGCGGGCCTGAATATCGCGGGTGAACATTCCGGTATATTTCCAACTCATGAGCCGGCCGCGAGCCAGGGCGGCGTCGGCCGCCTGTGTTCCTATGGCGAAGGCATTTCCATGACGCCGCTCCAGCTCGGTGCGCTGGTCTCGGCCATCGCCAACGGCGGCACGCTGTATTTCCTGCAGCATCCCTCGTCCGCCGAAGAAGTCGCCGCGTTCCATCCTCAGATCAAGCGGCATCTCGAAATCGCTCCGGCAATTTCCGATATGTCCATGGGAATGATGGGAGCGGTGATCTATGGAACGGCGCGCAGCCTGCGCCGCAGCTTCACCGACGAAGAGGTTTTAGGAAAGACCGGCACCTGCTCCAGCGAGGGAGCGCGGCTGGGCTGGTTCGCGTCCTGGACCGACTCCGAGGCCGGACACATCGTCGTGGTCGTGCTTCTGCGGGGTGGCGCGTCCGCCGATGGTCCCAAAGCCGCGGAGGTCGCCGGGAAATTCTATCGTTCCCTGTACGATCACAACTTCTTCAGCGGCGCCGCCGTCTCGGCCCGATAAAGGCATGCACCGCAAAGGACGCAACGGGCGCAAAGGAAAAAACAAAGAAGAACAACAAAAAATCTTTGCCAAATGGAAATGGCGTCTGGATTCTTCCAGGCGCCATGTCTTTCTTGTTCTTATTCGCGTCTATTCGCGTGTATTCGCGGCTAACTCTGCTTCTTACGCTCATCGCTCGCGATCACACCGTCTTTGATGTAAATCACGCGGTCGGCATTCTCGGCGATATCGGGCTCGTGGGTCACGAGGACGATAGTGTTGCCATTCTTGTGCAGGTCGCCGAACAGCGCCATGATTTCATTGCCGGTCTGCGAGTCCAGGTTGCCGGTAGGCTCGTCGGCCAGGATGATTGAAGGATGATTGACCAGGGCGCGGGCGATGGCGACACGCTGGCGCTGGCCGCCCGAGAGTTCGTTGGGCTTGTGGTTCATGCGATCTTCGAGATCGACGGAGCGCAACGCTCCCTTGGCGCGTTCGATGCGTTCATCCGAGGCCGTGCCGCTGTAGATCAGCGGCAGTTCCACGTTGTGCAGCGCGGTGGCGCGGGCCAGCAGATTGAAGGTCTGAAAGACGAAACCGATTTCCTTGTTGCGGATACGGGCCAGTTCGTCGTCATCCAGTTCGCTGACCAGATTGCTGTTGAGCCAGTAACGGCCCTTGCTCGGCGAATCGAGGCATCCGATAAGGTTCATCAGCGTCGACTTGCCCGAACCGGAGGGGCCCATGATGGCAACGTACTCGCCTCGGTTGATGGTCAGATTGACGCCCCTCAATGCGTGAACCTGCTCGGCGCCCATCTGGTAGGTTTTCCAGAGGTCTTCCGTGCAGATGATGCAATTTGCCGGAGGCGTGCTGACTGAGTTTCCCGAAATATCGGCGATCTGGGTTGCCATGAATCTCTCCTGGTTCTACTGGTGCGGCGCATGATTGGTGCAGCGCGGCCTTACGTGTCTTCATAAAAATCAGTTTGCAGTTCCGATGTTCCGATGTCCCGATATCCCGATGATCCGATGTCCCGATGTACTTACGACTCTTCCTTCACGATCACAGAGTTGTCGACCTTGACGCCGGAGCCATTCCGCAGGGTGCGCAGCACTTTGTAGCTGCCGGTGATGATCTCATCGCCTTCCTGCAGGCCGCTCTTCACTTCAATCTCGGTGGTGCCGGTCAAACCCGTTTCCACCTTCACGAATTCGGCTTTGCGGTTACGCACCACAAAAACGCCCTGAATCTCTTCTTTCGGCTTCTTGCTTGAGGGCAGGGCAACGGTTTTGATCGGCGCCTTGCTCTTCTGCGCTTCCAGATCGGCTTTATCGCGGATGGTCAGCGCCTGGATGGGAATGATGACGGCATTGGTCTTCGTGCCGGTCGTGATTTTCGCGGTGGCCGACAGCCCGGGCCGCAGGTTGTCCGGCGGATCTTTCAGCGTAATGGTGACCTTGAAGTCTTTCGCTTCCTGGCTGCTGGTGTTGCTCTGCGAGGTGGCCAGTCCGCTGGAGCGGATGATGGCGTTGTCGCCGATCTGCGTTACCTCACCCTTAAAAGTTTTCCCCGGAATGGCGTCGATGGTGATGTCTGACATCTGCCCGAGTTTTACGTTGACGATATCGGTTTCATCGACCTGCACTTCGACGGTGATGACCTTCATGTCGGCGATAGTCATCAGGGTGCTGCCCGGAGCGTTCTGGATGCCTGGCACTACGGTCTCGCCTTCGCGCACCGGCAGATTCGTGACCACGCCGTCAAAAGGAGCGGTGTAGGTGGTCTTGTGCAGCACGTCGCTGACGCGGGCCAGATTGGCGCGGGCGGTGTTGATATGTCCGTGCGAGGAGTCAAGCTGCGCTTTCATCTCCGAGACGTGGGCCTGATTCTGCGCCTCGACTGCCGATGCTACCTCCCAGACCGCCTTTTTGGAGTCATAGTCGGATTTGGCAATCAGTTGGTCCTTGTAAAGGCTCACGGCGCGGTCATAGTCCAGTTTGGCGCGCCCGGCATCGGCCTGGCTGCTTTTGAGCTGGGCGGTCGCCGTCTTCAGCGCCGCTTCAGCGGCCACAGTGTCGGTCTCCTGGCTCTGCAGGGTGGACTTCATGGCGTTCACCTCGGCGGCGGACTGCACGTGTTCAAGCTGGGCCAGGATCTGGCCGTTCTTCACGCGGTCGCCTTCCTTCACCATCAGCCGCGTAATGCGGCCCAGGTTGTTGGCTCCGATGTTCACAAAGGTCTTGGGCTTGACTTCGCCCGAGGCCGTTACATAAGAAGCCAGAAGGTCCTGTTTCGAAACCTTGGCGGTCTGGACCGTCACGATGCTTTTCTGGTTCTGACTGACTGAAAAGCCGACAATGGCCAGCGCCAGGATGGCCCCGCCGACAATGAACAAAATTTTCTTAACGCTCATGAGTGCCTCTCGACTCACCGCCATGGGAACACACTGATATACGCTGGGAAACCCGGGTAAGTTCCGTCGCCAATATCCGCAAACCTGAATAGACACCAGTAAAGACGTGCCGGTGAGCGGTTTTATTAATTATATCCGGAATTTTCATTCAGGGGGGCCGGCCCGTTTCTCGTGGACGAGGTTAACCTCGCGGAATCAATATGTTGCGGATATGGGGCTTCCCGCGATACCCCGGTTCGTTCGGCCAATTGTCTTGCTTCCCGATGGCTAAAGTCATAAACTTACAATACCTTAAGTCTGTGCCCTAAGGAGTGCTCGGGTGAAATCATCCTGTTTTTTCCGCGGTCGTATTTTTATTCCGATTTTAACGTTGCTGCTTGCCGTTGGTTATTCCGTTCAGGCGGAACAGCCCGGCGAAAAAGGCGATAAGGACAAAAAAGAAGCCAGGGCCGCCCAGGACCAGTCGCAGGATCAGGACCCTCTCAAGAGGCCGGCCCCCAGTGATTCGCAGGGCAAAGCCAAACTCGAAAAAGAAGGCAAGTACTACAAGAACTGGCTGAACGTAGACGTCCGCTGGATCATCACCGATGAAGAGCTTTCGGCCTTCAAGAAGCTTTCCACCGACGCGGAAAGAGACCAGTTCATCGAGCAGTTCTGGCAGCGGCGCGATCCCACTCCCGACACCGAAGAGAACGAATACAAAGAAGAGCATTATCGGCGTATTCAATACGCCAACGAGCATTTTCAGTCGGGCATGCCCGGCTGGAAGACCGACCGCGGCCGCATGTACATCATGTACGGCAAAGCCGACTCCATCGATTCGCACCCCATGGGCGGCCCCTATCAGCGCCCCGCGGAAGAAGGCGGAGGCAACACCACCACCTATCCGTTTGAAGTGTGGCGCTATCGTTATCTTGAAGGCATCGGCCAGGAAATCGAAATCGAGTTCGTCGATAAGTGCGGGTGCAATGAGTACCACATGACGCTCGATCGTTCCGAGAAAGACGCTCTTCTCAACGTTCCCAACGCAGGCCTGACCGACATGGAATCGATGGGCCAGGCCAACAAGGCGGATCGCTTCCGCGGCGTGGAAGCCATCGGCCAGGGGTTCTTCAACAAGAACAACGACACCAAGCAGTTCGATCGCCTGACCACCTTCGCCCGCCTGAACAAGGCCCCGGAAGTTAAATTCAAGGACCTCGAAGCGGTCGTCAACACCAAGATCCGTTATAACCAGCTGGCCTTCGACGTGCGGGTCGATTTCGTTCGGGTCACTTCCGACACGGTGCTGGTGCCGGTGACCGTTCAGGTCCCCAATCGCGATCTGGTCTTTGTGAACAAAGACGGCGTGCAGCGCAGCGTGGTCAACATCTTTGGCCGGTTATCGACCATTACCGGCAAAGTCGTGCAGACTTTTGAAGACACCCTGCGCCTTGACGTTCCCGCCGAACTGCTCGAAAAGGTTCTGAACAACGCCGGCCTCTACTGGAAGGCCCTCCCCATGCGTCCCGGCCGCTACCGCCTCGATGTCGTGGTGAAAGATGTCAACGGCGACAAGCTGGGAGTTTTCGGACAGGGCATTCAGGTGCCGGAGTTCAGCGACGACAAGCTCGCGACTTCAACCCTGATCGTTGCCGACAAGATGGAACCCATCCCCGCCCGCGAAATCGGCGCCGGAAGCTTCGTTCTGGGCACCACCAAGGTCTGGCCCAAGGTCGCGCCTTCCAACGGCAAGCCGGGAATGTTCAGGAAAGAGCAGGCCAAAGTCAATTTCTGGATGCAGGTTTACAACCTGGGTCTGGACGATAAAACCAAGAAGCCCTCGGCCACCGTGCAGTATCAGGTGGTGAACGTCGCCACCAACAAGCAGGTGGTGGATATCACGGAAAACACGGACCAGATGGGAAATATCGGCGCTCAGATGACCCTCCAAAAGAGCCTCCCTCTGTCCAAACTAGAACCGGGTGTATACCAGGTGACCATCAAGATCGACGACCAGATTTCCAAACAGACGATTTCGCCCACAGCGAAATTTGCCGTCGAGTAAGGCCATGCAAGCTGGGGACCCCATATCTTCAATAGGTGGTGGGTATGGCCCGTAAATACGGATTTCTTTTGATAGTCCTGGCCGCCGCTGTTGCGACGCCGCCGTCGTTTGCCTCGCCTGTGACCGGAGCGATCTCCGGCTATATCAAGAGCAGCGCGGGCGCGCCGCAATCCAGCGCTGTGGTGGAGATTTCCGCCTCGGCCGCCAGCCTGGGCGTCATTGTAGTGACCGATGCCCGCGGATTTTATTCCGCGAAGAACCTGCCTGCGGGCATCTACTCGGTCAAAGCCACGTTCCCGTCATTTCTGCCTTCACTGCAGGACAATCTGACCCTGCGTTCGGGCGCGCATCTGGTGGTGAACCTTACGCTCAGCACTCTTTCCGACGCCTTGAAGTTCATTCCTCAGCGCCGGCCGGTGCAGGCCGACCCCGATGACTGGCACTGGACCCTGAAGTCCTCCGCCAACCGCCCCGTTCTGCGGATCGATGACGATGGCCCCATGGTGGTGGTTTCGAAGAGCGACGGAAAGGGCGAGGAATCCGAAGACCGCGTTCTCAAAGCCCGCGTGGCTTTCATCGCCGGATCGCAGGCCGACGGCTTTGGCTCTTCCGGCGAAATGACTACCGCCTTTTCACTGGAAAAATCCCTTTTCACTTCCGGCATTCTTTCGTTCAACGGCAACGTCGATACCTCGACCGGCGCCCCCAACGGAGTATTGCGCGCTTCCTACTCCAGCGACTTCGGCGCAACCCGGCCCACGGTGACCATCACCTACCGTCATCTGGCTTCGCCGGGCAGCGCTCTGCAGAACGCCGCTTATTCCGCCGTGGCCCTGACGACTTCCGACCGCATGGAGATCTCGGACTTCCTGGAACTCAACTACGGCTCCGACATGGAAGCCGTTGACTTCGGGCGTCGTGTGATGGCCTTCCGTCCGTTCGGCTCGGCTGACTTTCATCTTTCGCCGAACATGGTCGTTGAATACCGGTTTGCCACTTCCCAGCCCGATCCACGCAGGGACAAGGGTTTTGACACCGCGCCCGCCGATTTGAGCGAGTCCGGCCCGCGCATGGCGCTGGCCGGCGGCATTCCTCAGGTCGAGCACGCCCGCCATCAGGAGCTTTCTCTTTCCCGGCGTTTTGGCCGCAACAACGTGCAGGCCGCTTACTACCTCGATCAGATCGGCAACCTGGTCCTCACCGGAGCCGGCGACCCCTCCGCCTATTCTGACAACGTGCTCTCGGATGTCTACTCGGGTACGTTCTCCTATGGCGCGGGCTCGCTCAGCACCACCGGCGCCCGTCTGGTGCTGCAGCGTCGCTTCACCGACGATCTGACCGGCACCGTCGATTTTTCAACCGGAGGAGTCGCCACTCTGAAAGATCCTCTGGGCACGTGGCAGGGTGTGGCATCGGACCTGACCACCGCGCGCCGCCACTCGGTCGCCGGCAGGTTCGCCGGCTACATTCCATCCACCGGCACACGCTGGATCGCCTCCTATAAATGGACCAGCGGCAGCGCCCTGTCTTCGGTGGACGAGTTCAATGCCTCAGCCGGACAGGCCGACCCCAACCTGAGCTTCTTCCTCCGCCAGCCGCTGCCCGGCCGCAACTTTATTCCGGCTCGCATGGAAGCCCTGGTCGACGTCCGCAACCTGCTTGCCCAGGGATACGTCCCGGTCATGGGCCAGGACGGACGCACCATCTTCCTGGTGCAGTCAGCCCGCTCGGTGCGCGGCGGAGTGTCGTTCACGTTCTGAGAAAATCAGCCGCAAATCAAAAGACAAAGATTTTAAATTTAGAATTTCAAATTTTAAATTTAAAATCTTGTTTTTTTTGATTCGCGTTCATTCGCGGCTAAAATGCCTTTCGGAGCCAATATGAAAAATTCCCCGATTACCCGCCGGACTTTCGCGTTAAGCGCCGCCGCTGCGGTCACCGGCGCGCTGATTCCGGCGCATGCGCTCACCCACACGCACAATTCTCCGCAGCAGCCTTCCGCGATGTTGAAGCTGTCTCCCGAGGCTCAGGCGGAAGTTGAGATGAAGGTCGCCGCGATATTCCGCAAATACGGAAGCAAATTGAGCGAAGAGCAGAAGACCGATATCCGCCGCATCATGGCCGAGAATCAGGATGGCCTCGAAAAAATGCGCGCCTTCGCGCTCACCAACAGCGACCAGCCCGCCACCGTCTTCCGGACTCTGCGTGAAAGGGAAGGGAAGTAACCATGCTGAACCCCGACGTTCTTTACCTCCCGGTCACCGAACTTGCCAAACGCATTCGCCAAAAGCAGCTTTCTCCGGTCGAACTCACCGAGGCCTATCTCGAACGCAGCCGCACTATCGGCTCGCGGCTCAACGCCTATGCCACGCTCACGCCCGATCTGGCGATGAAGCAGGCGCGCGCCGCCGAAAAAGAAATCGCGTCGGGCAAATATCGCGGCCCGCTGCATGGCATTCCCTATGCGGCCAAAGACCTGCTGGCCGTCAAAGGATACCCCACCACCTGGGGAGCCCGCCCCTATCTGAAGCAGACCTTCGACGAAGACGCCACGGTCGTTCGCAAACTCGAAGACGCGGGCGCCGTGCTGATTGGCAAAGCCGCCATGATCGAACTCGCCGGAGGCCTCGGCTATCGCTTCGCCTCCGCCTCAGCCACCGGCCCGGCGAAGAACCCCTGGAATGAAAAACATTGGACCTGCGGATCGTCGAGCGGCTCGGCGGCGGTGGTGGGCGCGGGCCTTGCCGGATTCGCCATCGGCACCGAGACCTGGGGCTCCATTCTCTGTCCCTCGGGGTTCTGCGGCCTGAGCGGATTGCGCCCGACATTCGGCCGCGTGAGCCGCGTGGGTGCCATGGCCCTCTCCTTTTCCATGGATAAAATCGGCCCCATGGCGCGCGGCGCGGAAGACTGTGACCTGATTCTCCGGGCCATCGCCGGCCATGACCCGAACGATGCCGGCTCTCTGCCGGAAGCCGCGGCGCATTACCCCGGGGCCGGCGAGTTGAAAAAGCCCCTCCGCATCGGCTGGATGACCAACCAGTGGAAAGAAAAAGAAACCTCCGCCGAAGTGGCCGCCGCAGTGAAGGCCGCCAGAGAGCTCCTGCAAAAACATCCTGGGATTCAAATGAGTGAAGTAAGTCTGCCCGAAGGCCCCTGGGAAGCCGCCGGCGGCACCATCGTTACCGTCGAAGCGACGGCCGCATTCCGCGAGCTGATTCAGTCGGGCCACGTAGCCGAGCTGAGCGACCCGGTCGGACGCATCGGCGGATACATGGGAGAAACCATCAGTGCCTCCGATTTCATCACCGCCCAGCGCCTCCGCGACGTCGTACAGAAAAAGATGGCGGAGATCTTCGCCAAAGTCGATGTGCTGGCGGCAGCCTCACTTCCAGTCACCGCGCCCCCCATCGACGCCAACCTCGACGATACCCTGAGCTTCGGCGACCCGATAGGCGGAATAGGCAACATCACCGGACTCCCCGCCATCAGCGTCCCCTGCGGCTTCGGCCAGGAAAACCTGCCGATAGGCATCCAGTTCCTGGCCGCCC
>WNFD01005682.1_pt1 | contig 13426 bp, 9 predicted proteins | sample 5400491 | NCBI WGS metagenome assembly WNFD01 (sample SAMN13153343, study PRJNA577476) | soil metagenome | isolation source: 120 cm saprolite under Douglas fir tree site 2 hole 2 replicate 2 | place: USA:California | collected 2015-04-18 | reverse complement strand
AATTTTGCAAATTGCGCGTGCCGTGGACGCCCACCTGGGCAACACCGCGCACGTGCAGCGCGCATCCACTGACGCCAACATCCCGATCTCCCTGGGCCGCCAAGCCATTGCCATCGGCGCGGGAGGCGCAGGCGGCGGCGCCCACACCCTGCAGGAGTGGTTCGATACCACAGGCAGAGAACTTGGCCTGCAACGCATTTTGCTGATTGTTCTTGCTCTGGCCGGGACGGTGAAATGATTCCCAGGCTCTGTTTCCTCATTTCAACAATTCTTCTCACTACCAGCATGCACTCGCAAACCCCGACTCCCGTCGTCAAAGCCGACACGATTTACGTTCATGCCAACATCTACACCGGGGTGGCTGGGGCATCGTCTTTCCACGAGATTCAGCGGGCACAAGCCCTGGCCTTGCGCGGAGACCGTATTCTGGCTGTGGGCAGTGAAGCCGACATCTTGAAGCTGAAGGGACCGGCAACCACGGTGGTTGATCTCAAGGGCCATTTCGTGATGCCCGGCTTCAACGACGCGCACGTGCATCTGACCAATGCTGGTTTCAAGCGGCTCACGGTTGATCTGACCGGCACGCGGTCGCTTGAAGAGTTCCGCGAGCGGATTCGCAAGCGAGTGGAGACGGCAGAGCCAATGGAATGGATTACCGGCTCTGGCTGGGACGAGACTCTGTGGACCGTCAAAGAAGTCCCGAGCCGTTGGGACATTGATGAAGTGACTACTGATCATCCGGTATATATGGAACGCATCGACGGGCACGTGGCCGTGGCCAACACGTTGGCATTGAAGTTGTCGCGAGTGACGCTGGCCAGCAAAGACCCCGAAGGCGGAGAGATCGGGCGCGATGCCACCGGGCAGCCAGACGGAATCCTGCACGAAACCGCGAAGGAGATGGTGAAGACGGCAGTCCCCGCGCCCACGCCGGAGAAGCGGCGACAGGAGAAGCGGCGACAGGCAATCGAGGCAGCGCTGCAGGACATCGCACGCTCGGGGGTCACATCGGTCCAGGACAACTCAGACTCGGAGAATGGCGAGGCCTACTGGGATGACTTCCGCATCTTCGAACAGCTGGAGCGTGAAGGCAAGTTGACGGCTCGTATTTCCGAATGGATACCGTTTGCCGAACCTCTGGAGACGCTGAAGCAACGCCGCGACGCCCACCCGAAGACCGACAACATGCTGCACACGGGAATGCTGAAGGCCTACCTGGATGGCTCGCTGGGGTCGCACACGGCGGCCTTGCTCCAGCCCTATTCCGACGATCCGGCCAACTCCGGTTTGCTCCGTTCTGATCAGGCCACATTGAACCAGATGACGCAAGAGCGTTTGGCAGCCGGCTTTCAGATTGGCTTTCATGCCATCGGCGACAAAGCGGTCCAGATGGGGCTGGATGCCTTCGCGGAAGCAGAGAAGGCGGCTCATGTGAAGGGAATCAAAGGGCACGACGGGACGGAGAACTACCGGCTGCGGATCGAGCACGATCAAGTCACCAATCCAGCGCAGGTAGCGCGCTTCCGCGAATTGAAAGTCGTCGCGTCCATGCAGCCCAGCCATCTGCTGACCGACATGCACTGGGCGTCGGCGCGGCTAGGACAGGCGCGGGCAGCCCATTCCTACGCCTGGGCGGAATTTCTGAACCATGGAGTCACGCTGGCATTCGGGACGGACTATCCAGTCGAACCGGTCGCGCCTTTTCGCGGACTCTACGCCGCCGTCACCCGTAGGAGCGAAGACGGCAAGCAGGAATACTATCCGGAACAGAAACTGACCATTGATCAAGCAATAGCGGCCTACACTACGGGTTCGGCCTACGCGGAATTTGCCGAGAAAGACAAAGGAGTTCTCGCGCCCGGCATGTTAGCGGATTTCGTGGTGCTGGATCGCGACCTCACGGTGGTCCCCTCTGCGCAAATCCTCGATACACGTGTGCTGTGCACGGTGGTCGGCGGGAAAACCGTGTACCAGTCGAACTAACTTACCCCGCACTGCGTACCTCTGCTGGACGACCGGTCTGCGTTCGCGCTATCGTTTTCATTCGCCACCCGTCTAAGGGTACTTGGCCCCATTTGGAGGAACCTTATGCGACGTACTACTCTCGCTATTCTGGCTGCAGCGCTTTTTCTAACTGGATTCGCCTTTTCTCAGGCCAGATTGCCGAAAACTCCGGTCCGCGAAGTCACCGAAGACTACTTTGGCACCAAGGTGACCGACCCGTACCGCTGGTTGGAGAACACCAGCGATCCCGAAGTGGTCGCGTGGATGAAGGCGCAGAACGACTACACTCGCGAGGCACTGGGGAGAATTCCCGGCCGCGAAAAGTTGCTCGACCGCATCAAGTTCCTCGACAATGCCGGCCCGGTTGTCTCCCTGCTACAGGTTTGGGGCGGACACTACTTCTACCTGAAGACGGAACCAGGCTCCGACAATCGGCGCCTCTACGTACGCGACGCGGTGAACGCCCCGGAGCGCCTGCTGGTTGACCCAGAAAAGCTCACCACCGCTGAAGGCAAGCATTTCTCCATTGATTATTTTGCGCCTTCGCTGGACGGCAAGTACGTGGCCTATGGGATTTCTCCGGGAGGCTCCGAGGAGAGTGTGCTTCACATCCTGGACACCGCCACCGGCACCCCTTTGAGCGACGTGATCGATCGCGCGCAGTTCGGCTCGCCAAGCTGGCTGCCGGATGGCAAGTCGTTCTTTTTTACCCGTACGCAGAAACTTGGCCCTGATGCTCCGCCCACTGCCAAGTATCAAAAGCTGCGGGTTTACCGGCACACCCTGGGATCTGATCCTGAGAAGGATGCTTTGGTTTTCGGCTACGACGTGAGTCCGAAGGTAAAAGTCCTGGAAGACGATTTCCCAGTCGTGTTCTATTCGCCGGCCGCGCCGAAGTCGCTGGTCGGTCTGGTGATTCACGGGGTGAAGAACGAGAAGGATTTGTACGTCACGCCATTCGCGGACACGCCGACCGCGAACACTGCCTGGAACAAAGTCGCCGACGATTCCGATGACATCACCGCCCTCGACGTCCACGGTGACGACCTGTTTCTCCTTTCACACAAAGATGCTTCCCGCTACAAGGTGCTGCGCACCCGCCTTTCCCAGCCGGACCTGGCAAAAGCCAGGCTGGTTGTGCCTCCCAGCGAAGTTGTGGTGATCAATATTTCCGCCGCCGAGGATGGGCTTTATATCCAAGACCTGGACGGCGGCATCGGACGCTTGCGGCGCCTGTCTTACGGCTCAGGAAACGCGGAATCGGTGAAGCTGCCGTTTGACGGCGCCATTCAGTCTTTGTTTACGAATCCGACGGAAAAAGGCGCATGGCTAGAGCTGACCAGTTGGACGAAGTCACCGCTGTGGTACGCCTTGAAGCCGAGTTTTCAGCTTGAAGACACAGGCATCGTTCCTCGATCTCCGGTTGATTTCTCGGACATCGTGTCTGAGGAAGTCAAGGCGAAGAGCGCGGATGGAACCATGGTCCCACTGTCCATCGTCCATAAGCGCGGAATCGCGATGGATGGCTCGAACCCGACCTGGCTCGAAGGTTACGGCGCTTATGGAATCACCATTGACCCGGTGTTTCGCCCCAACTGGCTGGCGTTTCTGGAGCGAGGTGGAATCTATGCCGCCGCACACGTGCGCGGAGGCGGAGAATACGGCGAGGATTGGCACGTTGCGGGACAGAAGCTGACCAAGCAGCACACCATTGATGATTTTCTTGCCGGCGCGCAGTATCTGATCGAGAATAAGTACACTTCGGCCTCGAAGCTGGCGGGCGAAGGCACCAGCGCCGGAGGGATCACCATTGGCGGAGCGGTTACGCAGCGTCCCGATCTGTTCGCGGTGGGTTTGATCCGCGTTGGCGACTCTGATTCGATGCGTTCCGAATTGATGGCCAGCGGGCCGGCCAACATCCCTGAATTCGGCACGGTCAAGGAGCCGGACGGATTCAAGGCGTTGTACGCGATGGACGCATACCAGCATGTGAAAACGAATGCGTATCCCGCCGTGTTGCTCACCACCGGCGTGAACGATCCACGAGTCGCGCCCTGGCAGGCGGCAAAAATGACGGCACGGCTACAGGCTTCAACCAACAGCGGCAAGCCTGTGCTCATGCGCGTGGACTACGACGCCGGGCATGGCATGGGTTCAACCAAAACGCAGCGCGACGTGGAATTGGCTGACGAGATTGCGTTCTTGTTCTGGCAGATGGGCGTGCCGGGGTTCCAACCTTGAACCGCGTTTGATCCCTAAATCAAAAACCCCGCCCTGTCCCTCCAAAAGAGGAGGGGCAAGGACGGGGCACCCGAGTTCACTTTTTTCGAAAATTTATGCGGGCAGAAGCATGCCCTTTTCCAGATGCCGCGTGACGTGCGCATACGAGGCGGCATGGGGATCGTGAGTGACCATCACCACCGTCTTGTGGAAATCCTCGTTGAGCCGCTTCAGGATCTCCAGCACTTCGGTGGCGGAGTGGCTGTCTAGGTCGCCGGTCGGTTCGTCCGCCAGCAGCAATGTGGGATCGCTGACGATGGCGCGGGCAATGGCCACGCGCTGCTCCTGTCCGCCGGAGAGCTGCTTGGGCAAGTGATGCACGCGGTCTTCCAGCCCCACCAGCTTCAGCGCCGTCATCACGTGATCTTTTCTTTGCTGTGCATTCAACTTGGTCAGCAGCAAGGGCATCTCGACGTTCTCAAACGCAGTCAGCACCGGGATCAGATTGAAAGTCTGAAACACGTAGCCGATGTGTTCATTCCGCCACTTCGCGGACTGGCTGTCGCTGAAGCGGAAAATGTTCTGACCCAGAACCAGCAGCTCGCCCGCGGTAGGCCGGTCAATGGCCGCTATCATGTTCAGTAGGGTAGTCTTGCCGGAACCCGACGGTCCCATCAGGGCGAGAAACTCCCCGCCGGCAATTTCAATGGAAACATCGTCGAGCGCTGTGACCTGGAAGGCGTCGCGCTTGAAGACTTTGCTGACGTTCCGTGCCTGTACAACTTGGGTTGTGGTAGCAACGTTGTTTGCGATAGCTGTGCTCATGACTTTGACTGTCCCTTGATCTTGATTTTGTCGCCGTCTTTCAAAGTTTCAGGTGCGGTAGTGATTACGCTCTCGCCGCCGTTCAAGCCGCTGACCAGCGCCCCGCCGCTGCGCTGCGAAAGGATCTTTACTTCCCGCCTCATCGCCTTCCCATCGAAAGCAATGAACACAAATTTCTTCCCGTCGCTGTCGCGCAGCGCCGCAGTGGGGACGTAGGCGCCCGCCGCTGGGGAGCTTGTACTTTTGTTGTCGTCCGCAATGAAGCGCACGGTGGCGTTCATTTCGGGCCGCAGATGCGAATCGGGGTTCAGAATTTGAACTTTGACTTCTACCGTAGCCTTCTGACGGTTTGCTTCGGGCGAAATTTCCGCGATCACACCGTCCCACTTCAAATCCGGGAAGGCATCGACGGTCACGACCCCCTTCGTGTGCGGCCCAAGCTTCGAAAAATCATCCTGGGCGATGTCCAAATCGGCCTGGATGTCGTTCAGATCCGCCAGAGAAACTACCGAGCCCTGGGGGCCGCCGGCTGCCGCACTCGCGAACTGAGCCGTGATCAACTCGCCTTTTTCGGCAGTGCGATCCAGAATTGTGCCGCTGACCGGCGCGCGAATCACGGTCGCGTCGAGCAGCGACTTGGCGTACGCAGCCTGCCCTTCGGCCTGAGTAAGCGCTCCCTTGGCGCGATCAATTTCCTCGGCGCGAGGTCCAAGTTTCGAGAGTTGCGCCACTTTCTCCAGCGAGTTCACTCGCTGCTGGTCGGCATCGAATTTCGTGGTCGCGTCGTCCAGCGCCTGCCGGGAAACCACTCCCTGGTTGGCGAGATCGCGAGTGCGGTCAAGCGTCAGCTTGTCATTCGCCAGGGTGGCCCGCGCTTCATCAAGATTGTGTTGCGTCTGCGCGATTTCTTCGGGCCGCGATCCATGCTGCAACTCCTCGAAATAGGCCCGGGCGCTGTCCGCTGCCCCACGCGCCTGCTGATACTGGGCGCGGAATTCGTCATCCTCGAGACGTACCAGTATCTGTCCCTCTTTGACCAAATCGCCTTTTTCCACGCCGATCCACTTCAGGCGACCGGTAACTTTCGAGTTCACGTTGATGGTGTGATGAGGAACGATATATCCCGTCGCAGTCAGCACCACACTCCCGGCAATGTTCCCGCCCTCTGCAGTGGCGCGAACCACTTCTACCTCAGGCGCCGAGCCACCGAACAATCGATAGGCGAGTGTTGCAACTCCAAGTAGCACGAAGACAGCAACTCCGCCGATGATGATGCTTTTCGCCCACGGCGATGGACTCGCCTCGGCGACCATTGCCGAGCGATCGATGCGCAGTCCTTCCAGGTCTTTGTGTTTAGTGTCGGTTGACATTCTCTTCCCTTAGTCTCTGAGCGCCGCCAGAATCTCTTTTCGCGCCGCGCCCCAGGCCGGAGCCACACCGCCAATCAGCCCCATCGCGACGGCAAACAGCACCGCCGTAATGACCACCTGCATTGTGATCCGCATGCTGAACTCCACTTCGCTAAACGTAATCTGGTTGGAAGTTGATGTGCTCATGCCGTTAAACGGCAACATCAAGAGAATTCCGATCGCGGCCCCCAGTAACGCAAGCAACACAGACTCAAAAACAAACGATGTCACAATGCTTCCACGACGGAAACCAATGACGCGCAGAGTGGCAATTTCGCGCGCCCGGTACGCCACCGCCGCGTACATGGTATTCGCGGCCGCAAAGACGGAGCCTATGGCCATGGTCAGCGCAACAATGAAGCCCATCAACCGAATGCCTCCGCCGTTACTGGTTTGTTTATCGTAGTATTCGGTCTCCAGCATGCCGTCAAGTTGAAGTTGCTGATCATCTGCGACGCGATGCTTCAGGGCGTCAGCGGCGATCGCGTCCGTGGCCCTGAGATACGCGTTGCCAACCGCACCCTGCCGGTTGAACTGGCTTGCAACCTGGTTTATGTCGCTCCAGATTTCGGAGTCGTAAGCAGAGCCGCCGCCATCGAAAATGCCGGTGACCTTCCATGCTCCTTTTCCGAAATCAATCATGTCGCCGACATTGGTATGAGAGAAACGACTGTGTATGGACTTGCTTACCACGACTTCACGCTGGCCTGACGCGAACCAGTTCCCTTCGACCAGTTTGGCCTTCTTACTCCGCAGTTCCAGTCCATCCTGCTCCATGCCGCGCAGCGTAACGTTAACCTCACCGGTGCCATCTCTATGCGGAAGCACAACTACCACCACCCACTCGCCGGAAACCATTGGCTGTCCGTGACTGTCCATTGCGATTCCAGGAAGCTGGCGAAGAATAGGCATTTTGTCTTTTGTGAACCCACCAGTGAGTTCCGACGTGGAGCCCTTGCGCAAAACCAGCACATTCAGGGGGTCACCGCTCGAAACGAAGGCCTTCCGCATTCCCGCCAGGAGCATCATCAAGAAAACCGTCGTGGTCACCGTAAGCGCGATTCCCAGCGCCGTCATCAACGTGAGGCGCTTTCGGAGAATCATGTTGCGGATGTTGTAGCTGATTGGTATCGCCATTGTAAGAGCCTTTTATCCTATGTGACGCAAGCCTTCCACGATCCCGGTGCGCGAGGCGTCGTACGCCGGGATTGCCGAACTCAAGAATCCCGCTAAAATCGCCACACCCCAGGCAGTTGGAGCCGTGAATTTCCATTCATGCAACGCAATCACGAAGAGGTTGGCGCCTTGCGGGGCGTGGGTCCCGCCCGAAAGAAATAAAAGAGCAATCAACGTGCCCATGACGCCCCCGACCGCGGAGATAGCAACGGCCTCTCCGATGAACAGTCCGAGTACTGTTCCCCGCGTAAAGCCAAGCGTCTTCAGCACTGCCACCTCGCGGGTGCGCTCGCGAATGGACATTGCCATGGTGTTGCCAGTTACCAGCAAAATGGTGAAAACAGCCGCCGACGAGATGATCAGAATGAAGGCTTTTACATTTCCAAGCATGGCCAGAAAACTGAGCCCGAACGCTTTTTCCGTTTCAGTTCTAGTTGGTTCGGGGGCGTTCGCAAACATCGCATCCACGTCGTGTGAAACGCGATTCACGTTCTGGGGCGAATCCACCAAGATTGCATAAAAACCCGCGGCCCCTTTGGCAAACGGCACTCCCTCTTCAACGTACTTCTCATTGAAGTAGAGTGAATTGTTTGGAAGTTGCGCGGTAAAGATTCCCCGCAGGGTCAGTTCGAGTTGAATCGGGTAGATATCGCCTTGCAACACAATTCGGTCGCCTACTTTCCAGCCATACTTCTTTGCCAGCTCGGCGTCGGCGACACAACCCGCGCGGTCTTTCTTCCAGGCCTCTTCTTGATCTTTGGGAATGGATAGCTCTGGATAAACATCGAAGAACTCGTCCGGATCGGTTCCGAAGCGAGCAAAAAAGTTCTTTTGCGTTGTGTCTTTATAGACTCCGCCGAACCAATTCATGGGCAGCGCTTGGCTGACGCCCGGGACGTGGCGAATTTTGTCACGATAAGAACTGGGGATCAAATTGGTGAGCGATACCTTGTGCCGTGTAATCAGGCGCTGGCTGGACTGTTCACTCCGGAGGTCGTCGCCGTAGAAAGCCCTCCAGATCGACATCAGAAACGAGAGCAGCAACAGCGGAAAAGCAATGCTCAGCACGGTCAGGAGGGTACGGCGCTTGTTGCGGAAAGCGTTCTTACGGACAAAAGTAGTCAGAGTCATATTCGAACTCCGGGAAACTTACTCTACAGCGGCGAACGAGCCCTAAAAGCAGACCCTCAGCATAGACGATGTGAAGCCGTTCAACAACCATCCACAGAATCGTTTACCTGGCTTTAACCTGCCAGTGCAGATCGTCAGCGGAGGCGGCTGACATTTGTCACGTGGGAGCAGGTTGGTCTCGCCCGTGGCTTCTTCGTACCTCCAGCTTCTTAATCTTTACGTATCCAGCCACGCCGAGGTTCAGTTTTCCGCAGCAGTCATCGTCTATTTCGCAGAAATGGTTGATTCCACTGCCCAAGGGGGCGCTGAAGGCTGGAATCCAGTCCTTTTTGACGGAAGGGTACTTCGGTAATTCCCGTCCCAACGAGGTTACGACTTATCATTTCTCTTCCGCAGTGTTTCTTACCAATAGCACATAAGCGGTCGCGGAATTTTGAGCAAGACAAGATGCCGGATAAGATCGGACGTTTCGAACTCGTCAGCCAGCTCGCACAGTCGCCAGTCGCGACGGTTTATAAGGCGCTGGACACTGAAAGTCAGCAGACGGTTGCGCTTAAAGTAGTACGTCTCAGCGCCGTGAAAGACGGCACCGCTCTGCTGAAAACCGTTTTGGAAGAGGCCGACCAGGCCAAGCCGCTGAGCAGCCATAACATCGCCGTGCTTTACGGCGTGGGCGACGAAGACGGCCAACTTCTGGCTGCCACCGAATACGTTCAGGGCAACTCAATTGCAACCACGCTGGCCCGCCACGAGGGCTTCTCGATCTGGGACCTGCAGGATAACGCCCGCCAGGTTTGCCACGCGCTCGATCACGCGCAGGGACATAAGGTAGTCCACCAATCGCTGGAACCGGCGAAGATCATGGTCCAGTGGGACGGGCAGGTGAAGATCCTGGGCTTTGGGATCTCCGCCATGAGCGCGCACGCTGCAGAACTCTCCGGCACGGTTCCGGAGGTGCTGCATTACGCTTCACCCGAACAGGTGCGAGGCGAACCCTGCGATCATCGCTCGGCGCTCTTCAGTCTGGGCGCGGTGCTCTACGAAATGGCGACCGAGCAGAAAGCCTTTCCCGGCGAAACGGTGGAACAGGTTCGCCAGGCAATTCTGGAGAATCAGCCGCCACTGCCAGTTCGCTTGAAGCCAAACGTGAATCAGGGCCTGAGCAAACTGATTATGAAGGCGCTTTCGAAGGCGCCCGACGAGCGGTATCAATCTGGCCAGGAATTAGTACACGATCTCGAGCAGTGCAAGGCCAGTGCGAATACGTCGCCGGCTGCCGCAATTGCTACACCACAAAAACCTAAGGCGCAGGCTGCCGTGGTCGGGGTGGGACCAGGTTCCACCGGAATAAGTTCGACTGCATCAAGTCCGTCCGAGCCAACTTCGACCAAACTGGGTTCGACTCAAAAGGCACCTTCTACTGTTGCTGCCTTACCGAAGATGACTGCGTCTTCCGCTCCGGTGGAGGAACCCAAGCCCAGCTTTGCGGTTGATCCCATGATGGCTGAGGACAAAGACAGTCCTGCGGCTGCCGTGCGGAGAAGCTTCTCGGAGATGAGCGAATTGCCACCGCTCAAGGAAGTTTCCGTAGCCCCGCCACCACCGCCTGCAGCCGATGAGCCTGAGGCCGCTGAGCGTCTGCCTCAAGTGGTGTTGAATAAGAGAAAAGCGGAAAAGCCCAGCATCCAAGTTCGCGAAGTAGCGCAGAAAGCTGTCGCTGAACTTCGCAAGACACCCCCCAAGCTGTATTTGTATGCAATGGGTGGGGCGGCGCTCATCATTGCGCTGATCGTGGGCGGAATGGCGCTTTCGAACTATTGGCAGGACCGGGATACGGGCGGGGGGAGCAGCGCAGCGCCAGCGACGGCGGTAACGCAACCGAGTCCGGCGGCGGCGAGCGTTCAGCCGCCTGCTGCTGAGCCGCAAGCGCAAGCCGAAGCGCCGCCGCCGGAGAATGCCCAGCCGGTCGCGCCTCAAACAGAATCCTCGCCGGCTCCAACCGGGCCTTCTGCTCGAACCGGCCGCGGACGGAAAACCAGGGAACGAGCAGTGGCCGGTGTTCCTGCGCAGCTTACCGTGTCGTCAAATCCTGCGGGAGCGCAAATCGCGTTTGATGGCAGCCCTTTGTGCGTCACGCCGTGCACTCTGACTGGCATCGCGCCCGGGCAGCACACAGTCGCAGCCAGCAAAAATGGCTACGGCTCTGAGAACCGCAACCTGATGCTTTCCTCAGGAGCAAACTCCTCGATTTCGATGGATCTGAATCCGCTCTCGGCGAAACTGGCTGTGGCCAGCACGCCCGCCGGCGCGGTCATCGTGATTGACGGTCAGGACACCGGCAAACTTTCGCCTTCGCAATTCATCCTGAACAAACCGGGAGCGCACACCGTCATGCTCCGGCGATCCGGCTATCTCGACGAAACCAGCACGGTGAACGCCGAAACCGGCCAGACCGTGAATGTGAACCTGGTGTTAAAGCCCCTGGGCAGCACCGACGAAATCCGCGGCGCCGGAGGGCATTTCAAAAAAGTTTTCGGCGGAACCGATACCGCCGGTATGGGCATCGTGAGCATTAAGACGCAGCCCAAAGGGGCGCAGATCATGGTCAACAACCGTGTGCTGGATAAGACTTCGCCATTCGATTTCTACCTGAATCCTGGGACTTACGTCATCGACATCACCATGTCGGGATACCGCAGCCTGCACCGGGTGATCGTGGTTGAGACGCGGGAAAAAGTGGCCATAGAAGAAGCGCTCTCGCCAGAATAAAAAACACAGCATTCAAGAAAAAAAGCCGCCGGGCGATCCGGCGGCTTTTCATTTCTAACCCAACGCTTACCTGTAATATCCGTTTCCACGGAAGGTGCTCTGGTAACCTTCGCGGTAGGCCTCGTCGTAGTGGTCTTCATACTCGCGCTTGTTCCCGAATTCGTGGCGATAGCCACGGTCGAGATCGTCGTAGCGGCCCCGCGGTTTAGGATTGAATCGCTTGCCTCTCCACATATCTTCCCGCGCCATCTGGGCGCCGTCGCGGAAACCGACTTCGCGGGCCACGTGCATGCCTCGGCGGAAATTGTCGTCGCGATAGCCATCGCGGTCGTAGTAGCGATTGTCGTCGCGGTCGTAGTAGCGGCTGTCATCGCGGTTGGAATAGCGGTTGTCGTCGCGATCGCCATAGCGGTAATCCTGTGCCGCCGCGTAGCCTGCGGTGCCGGCCACAAGTGCGAGAGCCAGTGCTGCCAGTCTGAATTTGTTGTTCATCGTGTGTCCTCCTGCGGGGGTTTGTGGTTCGGCCTCCTGGGGCTCCCGCCTGCGCTCACAAATTTCAAACCCCAGTCCCCGAAAGAAGTTCCGGGCGCAGACCAGGCAAATCAGCCACGGATTTTCACGGATTTACCTCGATTCGTTCAAACTCGTTCCACCGCTTGCGCGTGAAATAGACCTGACTTATCCACGTAAATCCGTGAAAATCCGCTGCCCAGTGTTAGACTTTCCAGTTTCGCGGTTGCGGGAGAGTTGCATGCCAATTCAGCGAGTGGGGGTGGTAGGCGCGGGCACCATGGGCAATGGCATCGCACATGTGTTTGCGCGCAGCGGTTACGAAGTTGGGCTGTGCGATCTGGAACAGAAACTCCTCGACCGCGCGCTGGCGGTGATTGCCAAAAACCTTGACCGCGAAGTTACCAAAGCGAAAATCACGGAAGCGCAAAAGACAGAGACCCTCAAGCGGATCACTCTAATCACCAACCGCTCGCAGCTGGCTGCTTGCGATTTCATCGTGGAAGCTGCTTCTGAAAAACTGGACATCAAGTCAGAACTTTTTCGCGACCTCGATCGCATCTGCCGGGCTGAAGTCATCCTGGCTTCGAACACGTCTTCCATTTCGATCACCAAACTTGCCGCCGCTACCTCGCGGCCACAAAAAGTCGTCGGAATGCACTTCTTCAATCCCGTACCAGTGATGAAGTTGGTGGAAGTAGTCCGCGGCCTGGCGACCTCCGACGAAACTTTTCAGACCGTGCGCGAGTTTTCAGTCAAGCTCGAGAAAACGCCGGTGGAGGTTAACGACGCTCCCGGATTCGTTTCCAACCGCGTACTGATGCCGCTGCTGAATGAAGCGATGTACGTGGTCATGGAAGGCGTGGCGACTCCGGAGGCTGTGGACGAGGTTTTCAAGCTTGGCATGGCGCATCCCATGGGACCGCTGGCGCTGGCGGATTTCATCGGCCTCGACGTTTGCCTCGACATTATGCAAGTGCTGCAGCGCGGCTTGGGAGATCCGAAATATCGTCCCTGCCCGCTGCTGATCAAAATGGTGGATGCAGGACGGCTGGGCAAGAAATCTGGCCAGGGATTCTACAAGTATTAGCCATGCCGAAATCAGACGTTTTCATCTACCTTCTGGCGGTGCTCTTCGGACTCAGCGCGGGACTACTGGAGATAACGGTTGGCGACTTGCTGGCTACCGCGCTTTGCGTTCTGCTCTCCACTCTGGTGCTCGGGTTCGTGCGCCCCAGGCGAGCCTGGAGATGGACAGTAATTGTGGGCGCATTCGTCCCACTGATGCGCTTGGCTGCGTATCTGGTGATGACCCAAAAGCCGTACCGGGCGCAGATCTGGGAGTCCGGGCTGGGGTTTGTGACTGGGATTGCCGGTTCCTA
>WNFD01007763.1_pt1 | contig 13433 bp, 19 predicted proteins | sample 5400491 | NCBI WGS metagenome assembly WNFD01 (sample SAMN13153343, study PRJNA577476) | soil metagenome | isolation source: 120 cm saprolite under Douglas fir tree site 2 hole 2 replicate 2 | place: USA:California | collected 2015-04-18 | reverse complement strand
CCAGGAAATGCCGCCTGACCCAGTGTCGGCGATGGCTGCCGGGTCCGCGCAGCTGCACGAGATCTTCTGCTCGCACGTGGAGCACGGGTTCACCGAGCCGCAGGCCCTATACCTGACCGCCCAGCAGGCCACCGGCGGGCACGGGCAGCCGCCCCCGTGATCTGCTTGTAGCCTACGGTCGTGACCGCTGTTATCCCCGGGCCAGGCACTGCCCAGTACAAGATCTTCGACGGCCAGGACCCAGGCCCTGTCTCGGCACTGCTCTCCCGCTACGCGGCACCCGGCCATCACATGCAGATGACCGCAGCGGGCATGCAGGTCCGTGTTGAGGGCGGCCGCTGGCAGGACGTCATGCCCGGCTGGGCGGTGCTGGTGCACGCGGACGGGGCTGTGGGCGTGTGGTCCGCGGAGGCGCTGGCCAGGCACTGGGAGCAGGTCCCAGATGCCCGGCCTGCGGCCGGGTGATGCCGTCATCGTGCGCGGGAAGGTGCAGGAGATCGCGGCGGGCACGGTGATCATCAAGCTGGACGCATGTGAGGGCCTGGCAGCGGTGCCGCCGGAAGCTGCTGAGCCAGCCGGATGGGCCGGCCTGCAGCAGGATGCCGGATAAGGCGGGGCTTTGCGGGTAGCATCCAGATGGCTTGTGTACCTGATCGCGGCGGTGCTCATCATGATCGCGATCATCCTGTTCGCCGGGCACTTCAACGTCACCGCCCACTAGGCTCAGGTTCATGCACGAGGAACCTAGCGCGGCATACGGTCTGTGGCAGACCGTGCCGGCGCATGAGGAGTCCTTCAGCTGGTATGACGTGCAGAAGGGCCTGTGCGATCTCTCATCCCGGTGCGGGGACCTGGAGGCATCTTATGCTGAGGTGATGAGAATCGCGCACGCGGCGGCAGATCAGATCGACTGGATGATCAGCTATATCAGCAGCCATTATGATAATACGATCATCGACCTCGGTGGCGGGTACTGCGCAGTGAGGAACCAATGATCAGGCACCGTTACTGACGTCAGCTTTCCAGCGGGGTAAAGCTGTAATACGGCTCACCATTGATGGTGGCGTTTGCCTGCTCCACGGTGACCGGATTGCCGTCGATGAAGAACTGGACCGGCCCTGGCAGGATTGCAGCAATAGAACTGTCGAGGCTGCATACTTTCATTATCTCGCGTTCGCAGGTGAGCTCACGGCCGTCTGGAAGCCGCACCCTGCTCACCGTTGTGCCCACAGGCACATCCTAGGCAGCGCACAGGGCAGGCACGGGGTGGTGTGCCTGCCCCGCCATGGCCCGGCCGGTGAGCGCGGGCGCAGTCCCGGGCTTGTTTACCCGGAGTGCCCCGGGTACGTCCCTGGCAGGGCGCCTATCACAGGATCACTATAGGACGCGGGCAGTACCTCGCGCATGGCCCAGGCCAGCCCGGCCAGCAGGGCCCTGCGAGAGTCTTCCCGCCTGTTCCAGGATGCCCGGTACCTCTTCAGGCTGCTCACCGCCATGCCCATCTCAGCCGCGATCTGGGCTGGTCTCATGCCACGGGCGTAGCGCAGCTCCCCGTACATGCGGATTCGCTGGTCGGTACGGGGATGCGTTTTCCGGGATGAGTGGAAAGCGCACCGGCATCCTGGCCTATGCCTCCTGGGCATACGCCCTGGCACCCCGGAATCCGGGTATCCGGCCCGCCGCCAGCGCTGATAGCAGGCACCGCACAGGTCCTGGCAAGAATTACGGTCCCCGGCCAGCATCTTGCCGCAGACCGGATTCTGGCATGTCCCGGCCATCGCCTCAGCTCACCATCAGTGGTGCGCAGGACTGCGGCCGCTCAGGCGGGCAGCCGCAGCCCCGCGGCTCATAGGCCCTACAGGCTGGCGCCCGCCGCCAGCCAGGAGTCGTGCGTCCGGCTGACGTCACCGGGCTCCTGGCCAGCCTCCCGCGCCCGGTCGGCGTGGATCGCGGCCATGATTTCCGGGGTGGCCGTGCCGTTGACGATGGCCACGGCGAAATCCCACACCTCATGGCCTTTGACGGTGAAAGACCCGGTCTCAGCCGTGTCAGACACCCGGATCCTGCCGTCGCCGTCCACGCTGGCCTTGATGCAGTCCAGCTTCGTCGGGCACGGCGTCCATTCGCCAGGCTTCATTCCCACCCTGATCAGCCCTCTCCCTGTTTTTCTGATGACACATCACAAAGTATCATGCGGGGTAACCAGAGGATCTGGAAGAGATAATATGAGGGCAATCTGCCCGGAGGCGCCATGGACCGCACGTTCCCCCAGATGAAACCTGGGCAGCTCGATCCTGGCAGGGTCCCGCCCGGTGAGAAGCTCTCCAGCCCGTGCCCGCACCCGGGATGCCTGACACTCACCCAGGGCGGGAAAGCCGGTCTGCAGGCTCACCTGCTCGTGGTGCACTGCGAGAGGATCAGGCCGTGAACGGGGCGGAATCGTGCGGATGCTGCGAGGTCAATGACTACGACCCGGCTCCTGAAGGCGGGGATGACGTACCCGGATCGTGCCTGAATTGCGGGCACTCGCCTGAGGAGCATGAATCATGACCCGGGCCGGGCCGTGAGCGGGCAGCCGGATGCCGTTACCCCAGAGACGGCCCTGGCGCCTGACACCACCGGACGGCTTGATCGTCATCTGGATTTTTGCGGGACGTGCCATGGCCAGTCCAGACCTGCGGGACTTTGCGTGGAAGGACTACAGCTGTATGCGCAGGCGGGGCGCCTGCGATTCGTCAATGCTGGACTGCCTGAGGAGCATGAATCATGACCCGGGCCGGGCCATGCGTGCTCGCCGTCCGGAAAGACCTGCGGATGCTGCCAGACTCGCTGCGCAAAGGCGAGCACACCCTGCAGGCGGTGGGCGCGCGGGAGATCCCGGTCTTCACCCGGGAGATCCGCCAGTCCATCACCACGCTGATGCAGATGGCACCCGGCGAGGTCAAGGGGGATCAGACCGACGAGGCGAAAGACAAGCGGGAAAGGCGCCTGACGGCTGTGCAGGGATGAATTCCTGGGAAGAGCGGATGGCGGCCAGGGCTGCAGGCCCTGTGATCCCGGTGGTACTGCGGGGGGCCCTGCCGCCTGGCCAGCCGGACACCGCCCGCTGGTGGTGCGCGGATTGCGGTCTCCCTGACGCACCGCAGGATGGGAAGCTGGATCCCCGTATTCCCTGCCCGCAATGCGGCTCGGCCCGGCAATGGTACGGGCGGCTTGCTGACCGGGATGGCACAGCGGCCGCGTCACCGGCAGACGGGACCTGCCAGCTGTGCTACGAATGGCGGCGGTACCCGGCCGGGCAGGGGCATTCCGGCTGGGCCTGGTGGCGTGCCTGTGATCATTCATGTGCTTGCGGGCATCACGAAGATGAGATCTGGCTGGCGGCGGGCGGGGAATCATGCTGATAGCAGCCCTGATATCGATGTGGCAGGAACTGCGCTGGATAGAGATGGTCAACTGCCCGGCCTGCTGGCTCCGGCCGCGGCAGCACTGCGTTCCGCTTGACGGGTACGGGACACGCCCGGGTGCCACGCCGCGCTATGATCTGCCGCTGATGTACCACCACGAGCGCATGCTGCGCGCCAGGCGGAAAGTGGGCTTCCCGGGATGAGCGTCAGCATCCGGCGCACGCGCAGGATCGTGAGCAGCTTCTGCCACGGCTGCGACTGGCAGGAATCCGAGATGGACCCGGGGCCGTCTTTCCGGCCCGGCGGCGCGAGGCACGCACTCGAGGACGGGCACCTGGTGACCGAGGTGACGCTTACCGCCGCCGACATCGCCCCCGCCCCGGACATCAGGGCAAGCGGCGCTGAGCCAGTCATCCACCTGGACTGCAGGGACGGCAGGCACCGCACCTGCACCGGTGAGCCGTGCCAGTGCCCAGATCCCGGGGTGCATGGCTTCATGCATGAGTATGAGCGGATGGAGCTGCCATGATCCGCGTGCACATCTCCGGCGACTTCATGATCGGCGGGATCTCAGTGGGCATCATGGAAACGGGCGGGAACGGCCCCCGGGTGATCTGCCGGGTGAACGACCAGGGCGTGATCATGCCGAATGAGGTGCTGGCCCCGGGCACCGGGCCAGCCGTCCCTACCTTTGCCTTGCCCGATGACATGGCCCGCGCGCTGCTGGAGGAGCTGACCCGCTGGTATCACGCCGCGGAGGACACCCGGGCGCTACGCAAGGACTACGACGACGAGCGCCGCAGAGTGGACAGGCTGACCGAGGCCGTGATCGGGATAGCGTGGCGCAGCCAGCCGGAAACCAGTTGACTCCTGGGCGGCCGCCATGCATCCTTGTACTACGCGGTCTGAATTATGCGAGTAGCTGCTGGGCAGGCTCCGGTCTCCAAAACCGGTGCGCTGGGATCGTAACCTGGTACTCGTGCGCCCGGCCCCCCGATGGGCGGTAACTTGAGAACTCAACAGCGGGAAACACCGCGGCAGGCCATGCACCGGACGGAATGACGTGCGCCGGCGAAACCTGCCGCACTGGGGATGACAGCTGAGGTAGCGGGCCCGCCCTGCAAGCGGTGCCGTAGTGAGTTCGATTCTCACCTTCTCCACTGACCAGCCGTCAGCGTTCTCCGGTTCGCCGGGTGGCGGGCTGGCAGGCCTGCGCCCACCTCACGGGCGAAGTGGAAGGGCACCGCGGCTGACGGTCGCGGTGACCAAACGAGATGGCACACGATGCCACGGCCGCGTAGGCGCCGTCGCTGATGAGACCGTCCGCCCTTTCGCGCACCGGGTTATGGCGCAGCTTGGTAGCGCGCACGCTTCGGGAGCGTGAGGCCGCTGGTTCGAATCCAGCTAGCCCGACGGATGACAAGGTGTAGCGCAGCTTGGCAGCGCACCTGGCTGGGGGCCAGGGGGCCGTGAGTTCAAATCTCACCACCTTGACCGGAATGTAGCTCAGTGGAAGAGCGCTGCGTTTGGGGCGCAGAAGCCGGGTGTCCGATTCACCCCATTCCGACCATGCCTCCTTAGCTCAGGATGGTAAGAGCGCCCGGCCGAAACCCGGGAGGCCGCTGGTTCGACTCCAGCAGGTGGCACGAGGGCATGACAGGCAGGCCGTAGACAGCCGGCAGCCTGGCGGGCCGTGGACGCACGGATCCGTAATCGGGAGTGCTGCAGCGTTCCTTCCTCATGCTCCCCGGAGATGGCGCAGTCACGTGCCGGGCCTGGCCCGGAACCTCTGGCACTGCGCATCTCCGGGTAGTTTCCTGCGGATATGGCCGAATGGCTTAGGCACCTGGCTTCCAACCAGGACATACGGGTTCGATTCCTGTTATCCGCTCTGCGCGCCGCGAGCTGTACTGGTGAAGCACTCGCCTCTTAAGCGAGGGGTACGGGGTTCGAGGCCCTGGTGGCGCACGGTATGCGCGAGTAACGCTAAGCGGGAAAGCTAGCTGCCTCAAAATCAGCTGAGTGTGAGTTCGAGTCTCACCTCGCGCACGTGCCTGGGTGCAGGTAACCGAGCCGAGTGGTTCCGGCAGCGGAGCTCAGGCGCCAGGTGCCGCAGGCGCAGGTAACCGAGCCTCGTGTGGAGGGCCACGGAACCTGTGGCACCTTTGATGGCCATTAGGGGAACAGGCAGACCCGCCGGGCTCTGGACTCGGAGATTCCTGGTTCAATTCCAGGATGGCCAGCGATCAGGCCGTCTTCCGCGCTGGGCATGCGCGTGAGGCGCAGTGGCCCGGGAGATCCGGGCATTAGCGCGTAAACCACGAGGTAACGACTAGCAAAGCGGATGCGAGCTATGGCGTCGGCGAGCTGCCCGCCAGCACAGTGGATTGCGGGTCCGAATCCCGCGGGCCGGCCTGATATGCCTTACGCGCCAGCGCGCACCCGGCCTTCGTACGGCCGGGATGTCCGGGTCAACACCGGAGTGAGGCTCAGCGGCGTAGCGGAGCGGAGCATGAGGCCTAATCCGCAAGCGCCCTGACCGTGCTGGCGGACTCATGCTCTGCCTCGCACGCCGCAGGGTCCCTTTAGCCCAACGGCAGGAGGCACCGGCATGAGGCGCCGGGCAGTGTGAGTTCGATTCTCACAAGGGACACGACTGGCAGTATGCCTCTGTAGCTCAGCTGGCAGAGCGCCCGTCCTGTAAACGGGAGGCCGCGGGGTCGGTGCCCGCCGGAGGCTCACGATGGGGAATCCGATAAAGGCAGTCGGCCGGGTTTTGGCCCCGGCGGTCGTGGTTCGAGTCCACGTTCCCCAGCGGCCTGGCTTGTGATACTAGGACGGGCCTTTGACCACCGCTTCAGCAGCCGGGGTCACCGGTAGCGTGAGTGGCCAGGAAATCCGTCCCCAGTCATGAGCCAGGCAGATGTCATGCGAGCTGGGTCAGCCCAGATAGTGAAGGGCCAGTGGCAGGCCAGGCTTGTCCCCGCAGTCCCGGGCCAGCCGCATGGCGTCGTTGCCCTAGTAGCTCAGTCGGTAAGAGCGTTCCCTCGGTAAGGGAGAGGCCACCCGTTCGATCCGGGTCTGGGGCTCGAAGGCAGGCCGAATCCATTCATCGGTATAGCCTGCCTTCTCATGCGGATGTGGCGCAGCTGGCAGCGCGTCACCTTGCCAAGGTGAAGGTCGCCGGTTCGAGACCGGTCATCCGCTCGAGCCGGATTGCGGGTTCACCCGTAGGTCCCTGAGGTGCGGCCTGAGATCCGCAGACACACCACGGAGACGTGATCTGGCCTATGCCCCGGTGGTGAAATGCAGACGCGCACGGTTCAGGACCGTGTGATCCGGAAGGGTCGTGAGGGTTCAAATCCCTCCCGGGGTACTGATTGTCATGGAGAGTGAACCAGGCAGGCGCCTGGGCCTCGTTGCTACCGAGTGCGCGGCTCCGGCCGTGGGGCTCGTGTCCTCCGCTCTCCGCATCTTGATCGCCTGTACCGGGTTCGGCTCCGGCACGGCGTGGCCCCGGCCGTGACAGATACGGGGCACCTGGAAGCTGAACCGGCCGGGCGGCCGGCCCCGCTTGGAAGGCGGGTGGGCCGGGCGACCGGCTGGAGATCGGGACTTCCGGCTTCCGCGCGGACCGCCTGGGCCAGAAGGCCTGCAGATCCCTCTAGGCACAGGCGGCCCTATGGAAGATGAAGCTGGCGGGCGCCAGCCCCCGCCTCGAAAGCGGGTGGCTCCCTCAGGGAGTGGACTTCGAGTGTTCCGTCTTCCGCATGGCAGAGTCGCCTAGTGGTTTATGGCAGTCGCCCTGAAAGCGGCCAGGTGTTACAGCCTCGTGGGTTCGAATCCCACTTCTGCCGCTGATGGCCATTACCCAACCGGTGAAGGGGCCGCTCTGATAAGGCGGTATGCATGGTCCGACTCCATGATGGCCAACCGGGGAGTATCCCCTCTACCTTATAAGTAGCAGAAAGGGTAATTGGTACATGCGGGTTCAATCCCCGTCTCCCCCACGCCCTGCAAGCATTAAGGTGATGCAATCGGCTTTTACCCGATGGAACGGGGGTCGGTACCTCGGCGGGGCACGGCCGGGAATGTTCCCTCCCAGTGCACGATTACCCGTGGTCTGTCTGCCGCGGGGAAAGCGGCCGGGTGCACATATGGGTCCAGGAGATCCCAGCCCTTGGACAAGGTATTGGGATCTGCCTGCAGCATTAGCTCAGTGGACAGAGCGGCTGGTTTCTACCCAGCTGGCCGGGGGTTCGAGTCCCTCATGCTGCACGATGCCCCGTTAGGTTAACGGCAGACCGCCAGGTTCTCAGCCTGGCAGCGCCAGTTCGACACTGGCACGGGGTACGGGATGCAAGGCCCCTTCGTACTAATGGTCAGGTGGCCGCCCTTTCAAGGCGGAGGAGGCGGGTCAGAACCGCCAGGGGCTACTAGAAACCGGGGTTGATCAAGCGTGATCTGGCAATGGCTGGGAGATTACGGGCGGCGCTGGCACTGTTCTTACTGCAAGAGATACGCATCCAGGATGCGGTTGCTAGATTACCGCGGCTGCCGCCGGCTGTACCACGGTGACTGGCCTTGGCAGGGTATCGGGCATCCGGATACCTGGTAAGATTTTTACACAATTAACTTAGCGGAGTAGAGGAGCTCGGCCGTCCTCGCAGGCCTCATAAGCCTGAAATCGTGGGTTCAAATCCCACCTCCGCCACGGGCAGTGTGGTGCAATTGGCATGACGCAGGCCTCTGCGGTCTATGCAGGCTTGCCGTGAAATCCCTGCGGCTTGCGGGTTCGAATCCCGCCATTGCCTTTATTCCTCCGTAGCTCAACGGCAGAGCAGCGTCCCGTTAAGGCGAGGGTTGTGTGTTCGAATCACACCGGGGGAGCACGGTTCACATGCTAGCATGAGAGCATGGGATATAAGGATATTGCCAAGCAGCGTGCTTACCAGCGTGAATGGATGGCAAAGAGACGTAAAGACTGGTTTTCAGTAAACGGTCCTTGCGTAGATTGCGGCAGCTGGGAGAAGCTGGAACTTGATCACGTTGATCCGGCTATAAAGGTAAGCCACAATATCTGGTCCTGGAGTAAAGTCAGACGTGATGCTGAGCTGCTAAAGTGCGTGGTCCGGTGTAAAGGATGTCACCTGGAGAGGACAATCCAGCAGCAGCATACGAGCGTATGCCTGAAGGGTCATGATAAAGAGGTAACCGGGTATGATAGTTACGGTGTGCGTTATGGTACATGCTCTGAATGTCGTAGAGATCGGCATCGCAGAGATCGTCGTGAAGGACGTAAAAAGTAAATAGAATGGTCCAGTAGTGTACCGGTGTTGCACAGCGCCCCGTCAAGGCGCTAGGGCGAGTTCAACTCTCGTCTGGACCGCGGAGGCTGGCTGCTCGTCTCCAGCCAGGACTGCCCGGCTACCCCGCGCGTGGGGCCTGGGGCATCTCCTGGCGCAAAGCAGCAGTGCACGGCCAGTCCAGATGGCTCGCATGGCACCAGCTCCCCCGGAGCCGTCTAACGCCCAACCGCGGCCGCCGCCTGGGCTGGCACACGCCCGTATAGCTCAATGGCAGAGCACTGGCATGACACGCCAGGGGCGCGAGGTCCGATTCCTCGTGCGGGCACGACCCCTGGCGGGCAAGGGACACAGGCCTGCCAGGGCTCATGCGCCCATCGTCTAACGGACAGGGCCCTGGCCTACGGAGCCAGAGATGGGGGTTCAAGTCCTCCTGGGCGCGCGGCTGGCTGGGCGATGCGGACGGCCCTCCTGCCATCAGGAGGGCACCCTGCCAGCACTGCCCGGCCGGTTAAAGGATGGCTAGCTCAGCTGGAAGAGCGCTGCTTTCACACAGCAGAGGCCGCAGGTTCGAGCCCTGCGCTATCCACTGTCCCTGATCCCGAAGTGGCCGAGGGGCCAGGTTGTGAGCCTGGTTTTAGTGGATTCGAGTTCCACCGGGGACCCCACGATGATTTCAGTTCTCTTGCCAGCGTGACCCGAGCGGCAAAGGGTCCTGCCTGTAAAGCAGGTGCGTCACGCTTCGGTGGTTCGAGTCCACCCGCTGGCACGTGCTGGTTACCGGGGCGCCGGTTATTCCAAGGGGCCGGTTACAAGAGCTGCCTCATATGGCGGAAACATATGTGAGGACGGACCGCGCAAGGCAGATAGTCCCGGGATCAGCATGAGTCTCCATGGCCTAGAGGACGGGCACCAGCCTCCGGAGCTGGATCACGCAGGTTCGAGTCCTGCTGGAGACGCGGCCGTATGTCCGAGTGGTGAGGTGCCTGCCTGCAAAGCAGGTCACGCCGGTTCAAATCCGGCTACGGCTTCTGATGGCCTGTCGTCCAGGGGACAGGGCACGCGCCTCCTAAGCGCGGAACGCGAGTTCGAGTCTCGCCAGGCCAGCCGGGGATCTCCCCCCGAACAGGCAGGAGGATTGTCATGCACAAGATTTTCGCCATCATGGCCATGGTGCTCGCTATCGCCGCCGTCTTCGCAGTTCCCCTGACGTTCTACCACGGCTGAGGGGCCTGAGCCGCCGGTGTTTCCCGCTGTGGGGAGATCTATCCTGACGGCATGGGATCCAGCATTCTCCATGTTCACCCGGTCAATGACCTGGTGGAGCATGAGCTGGATGACACCTGCGCCTGCATCCCGGAATACAGGCTCGTGGAGCGGGCAGATGGCTCTGACAGCTGGCTGATCGTCCACCACAGCCTGGACGGCCGCGAGCAGCGGGAACCCGCGCCGTGACCGCTCCCCCGATCTACGCATTCGCCCAGGACGTCGTCCTGCCCGATGGCAGCGTGGTGCCGGGCCCGGCGATCGGCGGGCACCCGCGGCCGCGGATCTGGACGTCACCGCCGCGGCACCGGGAGAAAGACCCGTCCTGCCGCAGCTGCGCGAACAGTGACTATGTGGCTGGATGCGGTGAGTACCAGAGCACTGACCTGCTGAGCTGGGCACCGGGCGTTGGCTATGACCTGGACGACTGGCAGGAATGGCTGCTGCGGGAATCCTGTGGCGTACGGCCGGATGGGAGGTGGTCAGCGTTCGAGGTGTGCTGGATATTGTCACGCCAGAACGGCAAATTAAAAACCAGGACCTCGAGGTGCGTGAGCTCGGCGGCATCTTCGTGCTCGGCGAGAGCCTGATCATCCACACCGCGCACGAGTTCAAGGCATGCGTGGAGCACTTCCGCCGGGTCCGTGACACCGTCGACAGCAACGACGGGCTGCGGCGGCGGGTCAAGTCCATCACCACCAGCCACGGCGACGAGGCGATCGAGCTGCGGCCCACGCCCACGCTGATCTTCGGCCCTGGCGCGAAGCGGGTCCGTAAGTCGGTATCTGCCCGGCTGCGCTTCCTGGCCCGCTCCCGCGGTTCAGGGCGGTCCTTCACGGCGGACTGCGTCGTATATGACGAGGCGATGTTCCTGTCCAACGAGCAGGTCGGCGCGTCCATGCCGACCCTGTCCGCGGTGCCCAACCCGCAGATGTACTACACCGCGTCCGCTGGCTATCACGACTCCACCCAGCTGGCGATGGTGCGCCGCCGCATGCTCCGGGGTGGTGACCCGTCGCTGGCAGGTGCCGAGTGGTCGATCAGCGCGCACACGGACACCTGCCGCCGCGACGAGGTCAACGGTCGCCGCTCCAACCGGTTCATCGTCTGCGGGGCCCACGACGACCGGGACGACCCGCGGTCCTGGGCGAAGGCCAACCCGGCCCTGGGGATCCGGATCACCGCCGTGCACGTGGCGCAGGAGATGTCCGCCATGTCGATGGACACCTTCGACCGGGAGCGCCTGGGCGTCGGGGACTGGCCGGAGGAGGAGGAGACCTGGTCGGTGGTCAGCGAGGACCAGTGGAACGCCTGCGCGATAGCCGACCCGGGCGGGGCGACGCGGCCGGTCGCGTTCGCTGTCGACGTGGCCAGGGACATGAAGGCCGCGTGCATCGTCGCGGCGTGGGAGCGGCCGGGGCGCTCGCCCTACCAGTTCCAGGACAAGCTGACCGCGGAAGTGCTGCCCGCTGGCGAGCCGGCCCGCGTGGTGATCGAGATCCCGCGCGGCTGCAGTTCGGACGGCACCGACTGGGTCATCCCGAAGCTGATAGAGCTGCGCCGCCGGTGGCGGCCGCTGGCGGTCGCCATGCCGAAGAACGGGCCGGCCGCCGCGCTGATCGACGACGCGGAGAAGGCCGGGATCGAGGTGACGAAAGCCGGGTCCGCCGAGGAAGCCCAGGCCTTCGCCCTCTTCGTCACCGCGGTCCGGGACAGGAAAGTCGCCCACATGGGAAGAGAGCTCGCCCCGGAGATGTGGTCGGCCATGGCCAATGCCGAGACCCGGGATATCGGAGACGGCGGGCAGGGACTGTCACGGCGGGACAGCGAGGGTGGCATCCAGCCCATCTCAGCGGGCTTGCTGGCGTACTGGATATTCAACCGCAAACGCCGGAGTTATGACCCGCTGAAATCGATTGGCTGATTGTTACCTCACCATGCCCCGCCATGCCCCGCCATTTCTGACCATTCCACGCCTTACCAAACCATGTCCAGCATACCCTGTACAGGGTATCACGGGGTCGTCATATCGGTTGCGGTGCGGCTAGGCCAGGTCGTCAAACTCGCCTGCCTTGATGCCTTCCAGGAACGCCGCGATCTCCGCCCTCGTGTAGGACAGGACCGGGCCGTCCGGATCCCTGCTGTTGCGCATGTCCACGCCGCCGTCAGCACGGGGACGCATCTCGGCACAGCTCCCGCTGTTCGTGCTGATGCTGGACTTCCGCCACCGGGCTGTCATGATGATCAGGCCCTGAGGAAAGAAGTGTTGACCACGGCGAGCCACCGCTCCCGGCCTGCCACATCCGAGAAATGACCCGCTGCCACGCCGCCGCTGAACGCCTCCCACTCCGCTGGCGTGAACGTGAGCACGGGGCCGGACGGGTCTTTGGAGTCACGGATGAGGACTGACCCGTCCGCGGCCACCTTGATCTCCACGCAGTGGCTGTTGGACATGCTGAGGCCGGACTTCCGCCAGAAACCGCTCATCGCTGCCGCCTTCAGGCTCTCATGCCACTGGAGATAGACATATGCCTACCGCCGGCCCACTGCTCGGATGTGCCGATATCAGAGAAGTTCCCGTCAGCCATGCCGCCGCTAAATGCCCGCCATTCCTCCGGCGTGAACTCCAGCGGGGGCTTATCAGGATTCTTGCTATCGCGGACGTACACCGTGCCGTCCCGTTCCATGACCTCCACGCAGTGGCCATTGCTCATGCTCCGGCCTGCCTTGCGGTACTGCATCGCATCTCCTAGCCTGCATCTCTCGCTGCATCTGTTACCCGGCAGGCACAGCACAGGGTATCACGCGGTGGCGCTGCCGGTCCGGGCCCGGCGGGGCGCGTTAGAGTCGGCCCATGACCACTAGCGTGCTCGGCCGGGTACCCGCCGATGAGATCGCCGGGCAGGCCCGTGAGGTCCGGTTCTCCGTCGTGCTGGTGACCGCCGTCATCGGGCTGTTCTTCGCCATCGGCTGGCTGGCTGGCCGGTCCTGGCTGGCGGTGGTGTTTTGCGCAGTGAGTGTCCGTTTCGGTTTCCGGCAGGGGATCGGCGCTCCGCCAGCGCAGCATCCTGCGGCACCGCCACCGAGGAGCAGCAAGCTGTGAGCCCCGCCATCCAGTCCTGGACGGTCACCCGGCGCCTGATCGAAGAGCAGGCCATCGACGGCATGCGGCTCGGCCGCCACGTGCACCACGACTCCCGGTCGCGCGCCTACCCCTGGCGGCGCAGCGGGGGCCCGCTGGCATCAGAGCTGTGGCCCCGACATATCCCCATCCTGGATCAGGGCTCATACGGGTCCTGCACCGGTGAGGCGGAAGACGGCTGCTGTGGCTGCGATCCGCTGTTCACCGCCCTCCCGCCCGGCACTGCGCTGGGCCAGGCGGAGGCCCTTGCACTGTACTCGGCAGCGGAGATCATCGACGGCGGGTCCGGGCTCCCATCGGAAGACAGCGGGT
>WNFD01006933.1_pt1 | contig 13433 bp, 14 predicted proteins | sample 5400491 | NCBI WGS metagenome assembly WNFD01 (sample SAMN13153343, study PRJNA577476) | soil metagenome | isolation source: 120 cm saprolite under Douglas fir tree site 2 hole 2 replicate 2 | place: USA:California | collected 2015-04-18 | reverse complement strand
ATCGCGGACACGCAATATCTGATTCAGGGTTTCGACGACCAGCGCGTGATTCTGCCCGGCGGCCTCGGCTGCATTACCCACAAACTGGTGGAAGTCCTCAAGCCGCACTACGCCGAACGCATGCTGAACGACGCCACGGTGGTCGCGGTGGTCCCCGACAAGGACGAAGTCCGCGTCACCTACGCGCAAGGAGATAAGGTCACCACCGTCGCCGCAAAGGTGGTCTTGATGTGCACGGCGAAATACATCACCTCGCGCCTTGTCGCCGGCCTTCCGAATGAGCAAAAACTGGCCATGCGACGCACGCGCTACGCACCGTATCCAATGATCAATATGATTTTTGACAAGCCGATTTACCGGAAGGGCTACGACAACTGGTGCCCGGGAAAAACCTTCACGGACTTCATCGTCGCCGACTGGACGATCCGCAACAATCCCGGCTACAAGCCGAAATACAACATCCTCACCTTCTACACCCCGCTGCGCGAATCCGAACGCTCAATTCTTCTGGATGAAGCCAACTGCAAATCCCTGGCAGCAAAAGCGCTGAAGGATTTTCAGGGCCTCCTCCCAGAGTTCAATGTCGACCCCGTCGAAATCCGCATCTATCGCCGTGGCCATCCCATGTTTATGGCCGTGCCCGGGCAATACACGAAAAACCGTATGATCGCGTCGAAGCCGATGGACCGCATCTTCTTCGGCAACTCTGATTCCGGCGGCCCCGAGTCGCTCACCAGCGAAGCCGTCCGCATCTCCCACGCCGGCGTCGAATGGGCCAATCTCGTGCTCGCCGGAAAGCCCGGCGCCGCCGATCTCGCCCACAAAGCCTTGACCGAAGTCGTCCTTTAAGGATTTTCCGCGCGGCACTCAGGAAAGGCTCAGCTGCGCCCCGGAACGGTAGCAGGCGCCGGTCTGGCAAATTTTTCGCTCCACCGAATGCGCCCCGTCATCTGCATAACCACGAACAGGCTCAAAATCGCGCCCACGGTCACCGCCAGGCCAGTGAATCCTGCAAAGAAAAAAGCATAGGAGAACAGCACCAGGTAAATCAGTTGCGCCAGGCCTGCATCCACCAAGGCGAATCGCCAGTTCACCACCAGCCGGAGGTAGCTCACCACCAGCAGAATCGACACCACCGACGAAATCGCGAACGCCAGATGAATCGAAATATGATCCACAAGATAGGCCAGCAACAGATGAAAAGCGAAGAAAGCGCTCGCAAGGAAAAAATAGTTCATCGGATGGAGTTCAATGCCCCGCAATTCCGAGAGAATAAACACGATGAAAAAGAAGAATAAGAGCGAAACGGGCGCAAAGTAGCTGATCTCTCCGGCCAGCGGTCCCGGCTGCAGTTTTTCGGGCATCGTCAAGGCGATGTCGTACCCTGAGACCAGATTCTGATAATCCCAGCGCAATTCCCACCCGTTGCCGGTTCTGCGCTTCTCTGTCGGGGAAAGAGAGTTGTCTGGAAAATCAAAGCCCGAAAAATCGGTCTTGATCACCATGTGAAAATCGTTCGCCTGCGAGATTCCCGCGCTCCCCGGAGTGGATGCCCCTCCGTTGCGATTCTGTCCGAAATGGTATCGCCAGCTTTTCTGGCCCTGCGAACGGTAGGCGGTTTTCAGAATACCCCCTGCGCCACCCGGGAGTACCGCCCGCGCGGTCACATCCGAACTGCCGAAGACAAGTGACAACGGCTTCCCGTCAAGCGACACGGACAAGCCGTCGTACACCGCTTGCTCCGCCGGCAGCGGAAGCCGGAATACAAAAGCCTGCGCCGTACTCGAAGGATTGTGGAACGCGTGTTCGCCATTGAACGCGACCGTATACGTGCTGAACCACAGCAGCCCCTTCTGCCGGTAGTCAACGTGAATCTGCGCTTCAACCCGGCTCGAATCCAGCGGCACGGCCTGGCCGTGTTCCTTCTTCTCTTCCCTCGTAACTTTCTTTCCGTTCTCCTCAGCCGTGACAGATTGCAATTCCGTCCAGACGTATTGAACTTCCGGCGGAGCCTGTTCCTGGGCGGCGCCCCAGGTGGACGCCACGCGCCCGCTCAGTGAGCCTCCCGCGCTGTCAGTGCGGAGAAAGATGGTGGAGCCGAGAATGGCCCAGGCGAGCGAAGTGCAGAAAAAAATCGCGGCAATGGCCAGAATGCGTCGGAACATGGCGAAGGTCTCCCGCCGGGGGATTCGGCTCGGGTCAATCTATGCGAAGTAATTGTCACTGTCAAGTACTTTATATAATAAAGCTCGACGCGCCTCCCTGCCTTACCGACGGTACAATGTGATCATCCGTTCTTTCGGAGGATTCATGGCTAACGAAGTAGACGACTTTCAGAGATTTCGCGCCGAACTCAACGACGAAATCCTCAACTGCGGCCACCTCGGCATCAAGCGCTTCTTCGCCCTGGACCACCAGGCCTATGAAGCCGGCCCCCTCGACACTCGCACCAAGGAACTTCTCGGCCTGGTTGCCTCCACCGTTCTCCGCTGCGACGATTGCATCACCTACCATCTCGTTCGCTGCGGCGAAGTCGGCTGGAAACGCGCCGAAGTCATTGACGCCCTGAACGTCGCTCTGGTCGTCGGCGGCTCCATCGCCATCCCCCACGTCCGCCGTGCCTTTGCCAGAATGAGAGAGATACAAGGGCTGCAGCCTGATGTAAAATAGGCAGCACTCCTGCCATGAGCACAACACCCACAGTCATCGCCGCCGAACAGGCAAAATTCCTACCCAGGCTGCGCGGCTTTCTGGGCTCGGCGCTCTTCCTCGCACTCAGGCGATTCCCCCGGTTGGTGCAACTCCACCGCAACGAAAACTCCTGGGCTTTGTTCCGTTTCGGGCTCGCGTGCCTGGGAGCCGCGGTTGTCGTCCTGCCGTTGAGCCTTTGGCGCGGCTGGATCACCGCGATTTTCGGCTTGGCATTATTCGTGGTGGCCATCCTGCTGCCGCCCGCCGAAACCGAATCGAGCACCGACCGCAAAGCGCGCGAACTCGGCGCGCAAACAGTTGTCAGCGGCGGAGACTATCAGCCTGGCAATGCTCCCGTCGCCGGCGTCCGGCTGTTCATTTCCCCGGAGCACATCTGGGGGCTCGACGCCCACTTCCACCCTCTGGTGGTCATCCCTGTCACAGAAATTTCGCGCATGCGGGTTGAGCCTGCCCCGAGCGGCTGGCTGCTCCAGGTTCGCTGGGGAGATCACAAGGCGGAATTTTCCTATCACGGCATTTTCGCGGAGCGCTTCGCCAGATTGGCGGAGGAATCCATCCTCGCGGCAAACCCCTCGGCCGCGAACGTAGTTCGGAAACAACGGGCAGCGGGAGCCTAGGCCTGGGAGCACCCGCAATTTGAAGCATCGAATCATTCGCAGGAAGTGTGTCAAACTAGAGCCATGGCACGCGGTTGGGAGAGCAAAGATGTGGAGTCTCAAGTGGAAGCGAAAACAGCTGTGAGCGCCTCCCCGGCAAGAGGGCCAAAAACCCCCGAGGATTTGCGCCGCGAGCAGGAGTGCCGCGACCTCCAGCTTTCCCGTATTCGAATCGTCAACGACCTTCAGGTAGCCACAAATCCCAACCACAGAAAATCCCTCGAAGCCGCCCTGGCGCACCTCGACCAAAAAATCGCCCAACTGAGTTAAGTTTTATAGGAATTTCCCACACCGGGTAACTCTTCCCGCCCCGTGCCGCGCTAGTCCGTAAACACCACGCCGACCGCCGTCGTGCCTTTCTCCGCCCCTTCTTCGATGCGCACCACGTAGCCGCGCAAAATCATTTCCTGCATACCCTGTGCGCCGGGCGCTCGCATCACCACCTGCACTTCCGATTGCATCCGCGGACTGTGTTTCAGGGAGATCAGAGCGCCCTGAATCGAAAGATCCTTCACCAGCGTGTCTTCCTCAAATTTCTGCCCTTCCGCGGTAACCCCGGTGACGCAAGCCTGGAATTGCGCTTCCCGCCGAAGGGACGTGCGCGAACCCGGCATGTGTGCCTGCACAGGTTCGGTGGCCGCGCCGAGCGTAATCACCATTCCTTCGCTGGCGGCAAAAACCGAATCAAACTCCTCGCGCGCTTGCCGCAGCAGGTGATCCACAATCCGGTCCGTCGAGTCCGGGTCGTGATGAAACAGCACCAGTGTTTTTACCCCGGTTTCACGCGCCACTCTCACTCCCTCGCTCCAAGAAGAGTGGCCCCAGCCCCTGCGGTCGTTGGCAAGCTGCGCGGGCGAATACTGCGCATCATTAATAAGAATATCCGCGCCCGCCGCCAGTTCGCGCAGGTTCATGTCCAGCGCCGGCACTCCGGGCTCATTGTCGGTGGCATAAACGACCGTCCCTGCGGGAGTCTCGATGCGGAATCCCAGGCAACCCTGCGGATGATTCAGCCACCGAGTAGTAACGTTATTCTCGCCGATCTGAAAGGTCTCGCCGCCGTCCACCTCGCGAAACTTCCGCTGCGCAGTCATCGCAGAAAAATCCACCGGGAAATACGGTAAAGCCATCTGTGCCTCAAACACCTGCCGCAGCGAATCCGGACCCAGGAATTTCGAGCGGAAACTGTAAAACTGAAATTGATTTTTCTGATCGTAAAGTGGCGCGAAAAATGGCAGCCCCTGAATATGATCCCAGTGATAGTGCGTCACTAAAATGTGCGTGGTGGAGCCGTCCGTTGCCGAACCATCGGCGCCCCAGCGATTTCCCAGCACGCGCAACCCGGTGCCGCAATCAAGAATGAACTTTGTGCCATCCGGCGCCACGAATTCCAGGCAAGGCGTGTTGCCGCCATACCTCCACGTGGCCGGATCGACGGTCGGCGTCGAGCCACGGACTCCCCAAAAGCTCAATTTGGCGATCGGGCTGCTCATCTGTCTCTGGCGGTGCCTGGATGCCCCTGACATGGGCAGAGCAACCCTGCCCATCCGTCCCTTGTGAGATAGTGGCAGTCGCGGCTAGGAGCGTCAACGAATTCGCTGGCCTAGTTGTCAAAGTTTCCAATAACAGCTTGAGACTTCAGGATGCACCCCGGAAGGCAAGCTCGTAGAATAGACTTGGCAGCAATGCACACCCACTCCCATGCCGGCCACACCCACGCGCACGATCATGCGGGGGATCATGCTCACGACCACGCCCATCCGCCCATGCGGCCTTCCGTTCTGGCCTGGGCCATGGTGGCAACACTCGGCCTGGTGGTCGCGGAAATTTTTGGCGGCGTTCTCGGCCGGTCAGTCGCCCTGTTGAATGACGCGGTTCACAACCTGAGCGACGTCCCGACCCTCGGACTCTCCTGGCTGGCCATGCGCTGGGCGCAGCGCCCCGCCGACTCCGAGAAAACCTTCGGCTATCATCGCTCGGGCACGCTGGCCGCCTTCACCAACGCGATTCTGCTGGTTCTGCTTTCCCTCTGGCTGGGTTACGAAGCAATCGAACGCCTGCGCTCTCCGGTGCAAGTGGTCGAAAGCTGGATGATCTGGACTTCCATCGCGGCGCTGCTCGTGAATGGCGGCATCACGCTGGCCCTGGTGCGCGGCCACTCCGACCTGAATCTGCGCAGCATCCTGGTTCACAACTTCGGCGACGCTCTTTCCAACATCGCCATCATCGTCGGCGCCGTCATCATCCAATACACTCACGCAGCCTGGATCGATCCCCTGCTCGGCCTGGCGATCGGCCTGCTCGTTCTCTATTCCTCAATTGGAATTTTGCGGGATTCCTCGCACATCCTGCTGGAGGGCCGCCCCAAGTGCGCCGGCGTGGAAGAGGTGGCGCGCGCCATACTCACCATCGAAAATGTGTACGAAGTGCACGACATCCACATCTGGTCGCTCGGCGGCTCGCACAATGCCCTCAGCTGCCACGCTCGCATCCCGGACATGCACATGGATCAATGCGAAAAAATCATCGCCGCCATTCGAAAGAAACTCGCGGAAGACTTTCAGATCGAGCATAGCACCGTGCAACTCGAGCGCGCCGGGTTGCCCGCCTCCTCGGGCTACGTCATGCCCGAACCAATCCGCAAAAATTGAATTAAGTAATAAAGTGGAACGGATTCCCGTCTCAGGCGGGCAAGCGGATCGAGACGCCGCGCTGTTCGTTGAACTGCTGCGTCGCATTCAGATCCAGGGTGTTCAGCGGAATCGTGCGGCGAAGTCCCTCCGCCGTAACGTACTGCAGCCGGTCGTTGATCAGGGAATACGCAACGGCAAAAATCACGCTGCCATCCTTCCGCACAAAAACATACTCAGTCTGCTCAGGCGGAAGCGGCTCGGAGCGCATCCGGTCGCGCAAATTGCTGTCGCTATCCCGGGCCGCAGGCTGCTCCGCGGGTGCGGGCGGGTTCGCGGCCTCACTGTCATCCGCTTGTGGCGCGGGCGCGCCCTGGTCCGCGTACATGGGAACCGGCAGATAGAATCCGCCATCAATAAAAGGAATCACGAATCCTGAATCATGGCGGAAGCGGCGGTTTCCAGCGTTGGGATGGGTGGCAAAAAAATGTGGATAGTCAAACCCGAGGCCGGGCACAGGATTGCCGCCCTCCGAAAATCCCCCGTTGGGGAAAACCGGATCCGTCGAAAAATTACTGCGGCTCGTTTGCGTTTGGTTCCAGCCCGTGGGGCGCGTGCTTCTCGGCGCGGCGGTCACGCGAGTGCTCGCTGGGGCGCTGCGAACGACAGGTCGCGTGGAACCGGCAGAGCGAACCGGCGCCGCGTGCGCAACTGCCCTAGGTGCGGCGGCAACGAACGCATGCCCGCCAGACATGGCCGGCATCGCTCCGCCGCCGCGCTGCTGTGCCTGCCCGATTACAGGAAGTGTGAAAGCAAGAAGTGAAAGAAGGAATGTGCGCCGCATGGTCGCTACCCCGAAGGAAGCCCTGACTGTGCTTCATTCTATTAGACGCGGTCATGGTCTTCAACGTTACTCCCAATTCTTCTCCTCTGATTTCGGCGCGGCGACTGGGCTTTCCCGCTACCCGGGACTGTGCTATAACCGAGGGGCCGTGAAACAGACCGGTAAGCAGGAAATCGCCCTTGCGGCAGCAAGGGGCGTGGTGGTCGAGGAGTCTGGCCCGTCAGCGCAGGTGGCAAGTGAAACTTCCACTCACCGGCAGGAAGATACCTCGCGGTATTGCCCTGTATGTTCGCAGCGACTGGAGTCGCGACGCTGCAAGTTGATCTGCAACGTGTGCGGGTATTACATGTCCTGCGCGGACTACTACTAGTAATCGCCGGGCGGTCCGGAACCCTGAAAGACCGCTTTGCGAAATCTACCAAAAGCAGATATGCTTTGCCGTTCCGGGCCGGGTTGCCGCCGGGCCTGTATACGGACCAGGAGGAAATTAACGTGGCATTGAAGATGACATCAAGGGAAGTGGACGGCGTGACCGTGATTGCAATGGACGGCCGGATCGTGCTGGGCGAAGAATCAAACGCGCTGCGCGAAAAAGTGAAAGCGCTGATCGCCGAAGGCAAGAAGAAGATCGTGCTCAACATGGACAACATCACGTTCATCGACAGCGCGGGCCTCGGCACACTGGTCTCGGCGCATCACAGCGCCAAGGCGCAGGGCTCGTCTCTGCGGCTGTGCCATCTGGGCACGAAGTTCACCGAAGTTCTGCAAATCACCAAGCTGATGACGATTTTTGACGTCTATAACACCGAAGCGGAAGCGGTCGCCAGCTTCTCGAAGTAATTTTCTCGGACTCTTGCAGGGGCAGGCCTCGGCCTGCCCCTTTTTTATTTCTTATTCCGCCACGCGGTACATCGTGATCCCGCTCAAAAGCTTCGGATAAAAATCCGTGGACTTCTGCGGCATCACCTCTCCCGAAGTAGCCACCTTCATCACCACGTCTACATCGACCGGATTCAGCAAAAACGCCACCTGCGCCCCGCGATCCACGGCCTCGATCGCCGCCGCAAATTCCCGCTCATAAGATAGGTTGGACTCCGAAGCCACGGCATGAGGAGTAACGCCCAGCGCCGGCTCCAGAATGCCCTGGTGCAGCAGCACCACATCCAACTGCCGCTGCAACGGCGACAGCCCTGGCAAAATTTGTGCCAGCTCCGCCTCTGGCCGAAGCGTTAAAAGGTAAAAGGCTTTCGAACCCGCGCTCGCCGCCGGGTACACGCCGATGGCTCGCTCCGATTTCGCCTGCGTTAACCGGGTTCGGAATTTCTCCAACGCCTCCGTCCTCTGCGCATCGTTCGCGAACGGAAAAACTTCCGTCGCAAACCACGGTTCCAGATAACGCCGCACCGCGCTCCAGGAAAACTCCCTCAGGTTGTTTACCACGCGATGCGTCGGCAGAATCGTCAGCCCCTCGCTGTTTGTGTTCACAAACGTCATCATCGAACGCTCGTAAGGCGCATCTGGAATCACCTTCCCGGCGTTCGTTCGCGACTCATTCCGGAAGTTCAGCGAAGTCTCATAACGATGGTGGCCGTCCGCAATCACCAGCTTCTGCTCGGCCATGGCTTTCTGGATGGCGGCAACCCGGCCGGGATCCGCAACCGCCCAGAGGCGATGCACCACTCCGTATTCATCGAGCAGTTCCGTCACCGGCTTTTCCGACGATTCCACCTCGCTCAATATCGCATCCACGCGCTTTTCCGGATCCGAATAAATCATGAACAGTTGCCCGGTATGCGTATGCGTGTGCCGCAAAAGCTCCAGCCGGTCAGCCTTGGGTCCCGAAAGCGTGTGCTCGTGGCGGAAGACAACGTTGTTCGCGTAATCCTCCAGTTGCCCCGCGCCGATAAACCCGCGCCGCGTGCGCCGCGCGGAACTTCCCGGCACCGTGAATTCCTGCGTGTAGGCATAAAACGCCGGCGCCGCATCCTGCTTCACCGCGTTCGTGCCGATCCATCCCTTCAGCGCCGCGGCCGCCCGCGTGTACACATTATTCTGCGGCGTATCCTGCGTGGATGTGCGCCCCTTCTCCACCGCAATCAGGTTGTGTGGGTCGGCGGCGTAATACTTCTCCTGCTGCGCCGGAGAAATCTTGTCATACGGCTGCGTCAGCACGCGATCAAACGGAGCAACCTCCGGGTTATAACGGTAAGCGCGAAACGGATAAACCAGGGCCATGGGCTCTCCCATCAAAATTTTGCACCAACAGTAGCCCTCTAGTTTACGCGAATTCCCCGCCATCCGAAAAAAGTTCCATGTAGCCCATTTTGTGCCTGATGAATCGAATGTGAGCAGCGTATTACAATAGAAGGCTATGCCTAACGCAAACCTTTCCGCAGTGCGCGCCTTTCTCTTCGATCTGGACGGCACGCTGATCGATTCGAAGCTGGACCTCGTAAACTCCGTCAATTTCATGCTGCTGGAGATGCACCGCGATGTTCTGCCTCTGGCGACCGTCGCGAGCTATATCGGGCACGGCGCGCCCCGGCTGGTCGCCGACGCGCTCGGCCCCGACACCGCCGAAGCTGACCGCAAGCGCGGCCTCGAGATTTTCCTCGCGCACTACAGCGAACATAACCTGGACGCGACCCGCGCCTACCCCGGCGTCGTCGAAGGCCTCGAAGCGCTCCAGGACCGCCCCATGGCCGTGCTGACCAACAAGCCCGCGAAAATGAGCGTCGAGATCCTCGAAGCTCTTGGCTTGCGCAAATATTTCCGCGCGGTTTACGGCGGTGACAGCTTCGAAAAGAAAAAGCCCGACCCCGCCGGCGCGCAATCCATTCTGAAAGACCTCGGCGCCCAGCCGCGCGAAGCCGCCATGGTCGGCGATTCCGACGTGGACATAAAAACCGCCCGCAACACCGGAATGTACGCCATCGCCGTAAATTACGGCTTCGGCCAGCACGACCGCCAAGTTCAGCCAGCCGATCTCTACGTCGATAGCCTGCAGGAAATCGCCGCGCTCGCGATGCATTTGCGCTGAAGAAGCCCCATCATCCTGTAAATCCGGCCGCAAGGAGTCCTTGCCTTCCCCATCCCGGGTTTGGCAGACTCACCGCGTGCTTATTGGCCTCTTCCCCGAGTTGAACGCACCGGGCGGTATTCAACGCGCCGGCCGCCACATGGCCTTTGTGATGAGCGAGTACGCCGCCTCTCACAAAATGGAATCCCGCTTCCTGAGCCTGAACGACACGCAGGAACTCCACCGCATGCACGTGGGCGACCGCGAATTCGTCTTCACCGGCGCCGACCGAGGCAAGCTTAAATTCGCTGCGAACGCTATGCGCGCCGCCCGGCGCCGCCCGAAAATCGTTCTGGCAGCGCATCCCAATCTCGGGCCGCTGATCCGCTACATGCGCCTGCTCGCCCCGCGAATGAAAAGCGTAGTCTGCACGCATGGAATCGAAGTCTGGGAACCTCTGCCCTCTGCGCGCCGCAACGCTCTCTGCCGCGCCACTCTGGTTCTCTCCCCAAGCCGAGCCACGGCGGACCACCTCATCAATGTTCAAGGCGTTGCTCACGATCGCATCCGTGTCTTGCCCTGGGCGCTCGACCCGGATTTTGCGACGAAATTCTCGGGCGCTTCCTCGTCTCCTCTCCCCGTGGATTTCCCGCCGGGCCGTGTGATTCTAAGCGTCGGCCGCTGGCTCGCCTCCGAACGCTATAAAGGGATGGACACGCTGATTCTGGCGATGTCGCGCCTGCTCTTGCGCTGGCCGGACTTGCAGCTGGCGATCGTCGGCTCCGGCGACGATCGCGGCTGGCTCGAACACGTCGCTCGCGACTCCGGCGTGCAGCGCCACGTGCATTTCCTCACGGACATTTCCTACGGCGAACTATCCGCCTGTTACGAAGCCGCCGAGATTTTCGCGCTCCCCAGCCGCGGCGAAGGCTTCGGATTCGTCTACCTCGAAGCCATGGCTCATGGAAAGCCCGTGATCGGCGGCGCGCATGGGGGCGCACCGGAAGTGATCGAGGACGGCGTTACCGGTTACGTCGTTCAACACGGCGACACGGAACAACTCGCCACCTCCATCGACGTCCTGCTCTCGAATCCCGAAAATGCCCGCCGCATGGGCGAAGCCGGGCGCCAGCGCGTCGAAAATGAATATCGCTTCAACATCTTTTCCAAGGCATTCAAGAAGATCCTCCGCGAACTATGCGAATCCTGAACGTCACGCAGAGCTACGCGCCATTTTTCGAATTTGGCGGCCCGCCCGAAAAAGTCCGCGCACTCTCGGAAGGACTCGCACAGTTGGGCCACGAGGTTACCGTCCTGACCGCGGATTGGGGCCTCGAACGCCGCGCGGCGCAGCTCCCCGGCGAACCACCCGCGGAAAACAGTCCGTTCGCTGGCGAATTGGTTTCACTACCGCGCGGCCAGCTGGAATCCCGCCCTGCCTCGCTATTTGCGCGCCCGCCTGCAAACTTTTGACGTGGTCCACATCTTTGGCCTTTACGATCTCCTTGGCCCGCGCACCGCCGCCGCTGCACAAAAGCTGAAAATTCCCTACGTCGTCGAACCCATCGGCATGTTCGTGCCAATCGTTCGCAACCTCTTCGTGAAGCGGGCCTATCACCGTTTCCTGGGGGCGAAAATGCTGCAGGGTGCGGCGGCCATCATCGCCACGGCCGAGCAGGAAAAATCCGAATTGATCGCCGGCGGAATTCCCGCGGAAAAAATTGTCCTTCGCAGAAACGGCGTGGCCCCGCCCGCTTCGATGCCCGCGCGAGGCGCGTTTCGAGCGTCCATGAACGTTCCCGCGGACGCCCGCCTGATTCTGTTCCTCGGCCGCCTTTCTCAAAAAAAAAGCCCGGATCTTCTTTTGCAGGCGTTCGCACAACTTCCGCCTTCTTCCAGCGCAGCGCATCTCGCCTTCGTCGGGCCTGACGAGTCCGGCATGCTCTCCCGTCTTCAGCAAACGGCCGAAAAATTGGAAATCGCCCCGCGTGTCCATTTCTCCGGGCCCCTTTCTGGCGACTCCAAATGGTCCGCATACCGCGACGCCGACATTTTCGTCCTCCCCTCTCAAAACGAAAATTTCGGAAACACGGCCGCGGAATCCGTCGCCGCCGGCACACCGGTCATCGTCACCGGCCAGTGCGGCATCGCGCCGCTGCTCGACGGCATCGCCGGCATCGCCGTGCAACATTCGGCAAGTTCCATCGCGCAAACGATGTCCACTCTCCTCAACGACCCCGCCCTCTATGCCCAACTGAAGACTGGTTGCGCCACCGCGGTGCAGCGATTAGACTGGGGCTTGCCCATCCGCGAAATGGATTCGTTGTACAAAAAGCTGGCGGGTCTCGCCACGTCTTAGGAGAATCAGGCACTCGGGAGTCGACCTTATCTGTGGGCAGCCATCGCGTATTCCGGTTTTTTTGGTGGGCAACCAATTTTCTGCTTGCCCTTGCGCTCCTTGGAACGCTCTACACGGGGATCTGGGAACATTCCGTTCGCCAGTACCTCAAGGGCTTTTCCGACGCCATCATCCCCGAGGCCTCTACCGCCCAGCAAAAAGCCGAGGCCATTCTCACCTGGATGAGCTTCGGCCCCCCGCGATTGGAAGCTGTTGACCCCTCCTCACTCTCGGCCCACGATCCCACCGACACCTTGAACTACCGCCAGCTTCTGGAAGTCTGCGGCAGCGCCACCAACGCGTTCCTGAATCTTTCCCGCAGCTCCGGCCTCGAAGCGCGCCGGTTGCTTTTGCTCAGCCCCGATCGCACCGCAAAACACGTCGTTGCCGAAGTTCTTCTCGACGGCCGCTGGGTCATCGTCGACGCCACTTACCGCGCAATGATGAAAGACGCTCATGGAAGGCTCCTGACGCGCGCCGACCTCCAGGATCCGCGGCTCTTCCAGGAAGCATCCGCGCGCATTCCCGGTTACATCACCGCCTACTCCTACGAACGAGTGGCCCACGTGCGCGTCGGCGCTGTGCCGGTTCTGGGTCCTGTGCTTCGCCGCGCGTTGGACGCCGGGTTACCCGGGTGGGATGAATACCTGGACTGGAGCCTGCTTCTTGAGCGCCGCTCCTTCGCCTGGTTTTTCCTGTCGGTGTGGGCGCTGATCTTTTTCCTGCTGCTGCGAATCGTTTTGGCCTGGTTGGCCGATCATCGACTGCGGATTCCCCGCCTCCGCCTGCGCACCAGCCTCACCCGCGCCACCGCGACTTTCTTTTCCACTCCGGAGATAAAATAGCGCGTGTGCGGTATCTGTGGCTTCGCCTACGCCCCCGCCAGCAACGATGCCGAACGCCGCGTCCAAGCCATGGCGCAGGCCATGCTGCATCGTGGTCCCGATGACGAAGGCTTCCTCGTCGAGGATTCCCGCGTCCCCGGTCTCGCCCTCGGCATGCGCCGCCTCAGCATCATCGATCTGCCCGGCGGTCATCAGCCTGTCTGGAATGAAACCCACGACGTCGCGGTTGTCTTCAACGGCGAACTCTACAACTATCGCGAATTGCGCGAAGGCCTGACTCTCGCCGGCCACCGCTTCCAGACAAAATCCGACACCGAAATTCTCGTGCA
>WNFD01004883.1_pt1 | contig 13435 bp, 11 predicted proteins | sample 5400491 | NCBI WGS metagenome assembly WNFD01 (sample SAMN13153343, study PRJNA577476) | soil metagenome | isolation source: 120 cm saprolite under Douglas fir tree site 2 hole 2 replicate 2 | place: USA:California | collected 2015-04-18 | reverse complement strand
TGTCGCGATCGTTATGACGGAGCTGGGATTACGCGCAATGTTTCTGGCTTTACGGGTCTTGGGTCCGGTGTTGAAGTAGAACGCATCGTCTACGAATAGGACTCCGATCGGCATGACGTGCGGCTTGCCGTCGGGACGCACAGTTGCCAGCCAGGCGGTATGTCGATCCGGGCCTCCTGTCTTCGGAGCTTGAGTGAATCCCTTCTGCATCCGCTCGTGAACCTTCTCCCATGGGATCATGGGTGCGCCGTAGCCGTCGAGGTTCTTCCTAGAAACCGGATCCTTCAATCCACAACACTCTCCGTCATAATGGGCTATCAACCTATCCTGCAAGGTGACGCGTTGCTAGATTGAAGAGTTTGTTCTGAACTAAGCGGCTATCTGCTTCAATAGTGGGAGAAGCAAACTTCCACGCTCCAATTTCTCGAAACGACCCGAACGAGCATTTGTTTCTGTAAATCGACTGGACCCGTTCGGTTTCGTGGACCCTCCAGCGACTAGCACTGGGACGGGATCGTCGCTATGTCCCTTGTCCTTCCATGGAGTTGAGTGATCGCAGGTGACGCATAGGACTGTTCTCTGGAGCTTGGCGGCCTGCCGGAGGTGTGAGAAGAATCCTCCATCGATCTCCTCGATTCTCTGCCTCTTCAAATCATACAATCCATCATGGCCGGGCTCGTCCGGACCCTTTAGATGGACGTATACGAAATCGTATTCTCCAGCCAGCCTCAACACGAGTTCTGCCCTCTTCCGATAATCCTCGAGTGATGTGCCGGGCGGAATCTCTCTCACCTCCATTCCTAGTAGCTTTCCGATTCCTAGCTCTGCCGGGAGGTCGGCTATCATCGCGACCTTCAAGCCCCATTTGTCTCGGAAGCTTTGTACACTGGGTTTGGTTGTGCCCGCGTCCCGCATGAGAACGAAATTGGCAGGTTTCTTGCCCTGCGCTCTTCTCCGCTGATTGACCGGGTGAGGATCTAGTACTTGTCTGGTTTTGAAGCCGAACTCGTTGACCAGAGCAGCGGACAATGCTGCCTCATCCGAATCATCGAGTGGATCGCATCTTGGAATGTCGTACTCTTTTGCTCCGGGCTGTGCGATGCTGATCTTTCCTGTGCGCACATAGGCCGGGTCGAAGTTGGAAATTTCCGAGGAAAACTTGTGATCGTTGGCCCTGAAGACCACTACCGCTCTGTGTCCTACAGTGGCTTCGAACTGGAACCGAGTTCCGTTCTTCAGCCGGACCTCGCCGTTGACTGCCTTGGCTAGTTGTCGAGCATCCTCTGTCGATAGATTTCGTCCAGCTCTTCTATCAACCAGCTTATCTCCTTCGGCAGTCGCGAATCCAGCGCGGAGTGCCAGATCTCCCTCGTGAAAGTTGACACCAGCTCCGATCGTTTCAACCACTCCCCGGGAGAGATGGATCTGCAACGGATCATAGCCGAGCAGGGAGAAAACCCCGGCGTCGCTTTCAGGAGCTATTCCCTTGCCGACGGTGTACATAGGTCCGAGAGCACCTCTTCGGGTAAGTGCGTCCAGGTTTGGAGTTGTAGCGGCTTCGAGCGGGGTCTTCCCATCGCTGGGTCGGTCACCTGCTCCATCTAGAACAGCCATGATTATGGGTGTCAATCTTCTCGGACTCTCCTAGTAGTCTCCCCAAAAAATGTGAACATGGAAAAAGGGAGGATAGGTCCCTGATTAATTCAGGGCCCTTTTAGTCGGTATCTTTGAGTTCGTCCTTGTCGCGGGCTTCAGTGTCGTGGTCAGTGTGCGTCGAAACGGTCCAGTGCATCGTGTAGTCAACGGTCGAACCTCCGCTACCCTCAACACCACCCGTCAAGGTACCGCGGAAGTGTCCTTCACCGTGAACGTCGTTCATCTGAGTATTATCGCCGTGTACGACGAAGTTGCCTCTAGCGAAGGTGCTGTTCTTGACTCCCTCGAATCGGATGTGGAGCATAACCGTGACGCTGTTGAGTGTGCCGGTGAAATTGCCCGAGCCGTGGAAAGTCGTGAAGGTGATCGTCTTGCCCTCGTCTGTTCTTGTGTGCATAACGTCTCTCTCGATGGTTTGCGCTGTGCCCGTCAGGTTGCCCGTGAAGGTTAGTGTCTCTTTCACGGTGACGATGGTTGTGTGGTCGTCATGGTCGGTGGGACCTGAGACTGTGGCGCCCTGCGCGAAGCTGATCGTGCCCGCCCCTCTATTCTGATGGTCATTGTTATCCGGATGGGTCGCGTTAGCGGCAGACACCGCAACGACAGGTATCAGGAAGGCTAGAACCAATGCTGCAGCCCAAATACTCTTTTTCATTCTACATCCTCCAATTGTCTGGGTACTTCTATCACTGCGCCCCTCCTCGGCGCTCTAACGAAGGCAGAAACAGCGAGGTCCCCGACCCAAAGAAACGGGACGCGATGTACGATGAACGCCTTGTAAGCGGCTTTCCTCGAAGGTCACTATTTGACACCTTCTTTTTAGAGGAGATAGAAAGACTACGCCGGATGACGCCGGCTACACCCGTATATCCTTTCGTAATGACCGTAAGATAGGATCATTCGGGTCTGTGTCGCGAGGGTCGATCGGTTTCAAAAATATTCTAGATTTCTCGACCTGGTGAGATTTTAGGGGAAGATGTGTGGGCTGACGGCTGGCTGGTCATTGTGGATTCGAGAGGATTAGCATGATGATGGTCAGGTTTCTGGTTCTAAGGCGATTCTAGGGCGTTTTGCAGGGGACAATCAAGGAACCAGACCTTCGGTCGAACATGCTCCACCAAAGGGAGGTGGGGCGAAAGGGAGCCAAGGTTCTAAAAGAAAACATTCCGGCTCCAAGCTGACGATCCTCAATGACGACCGTTGCTGAACAGGGTCTCTCATCACGTCTGAAGAGGACCCACCTCACCTCTCAACTCGGAGACAGTCTCAACAAAGAGGTGGTTCTGGCAGGCTGGGTTCACGACGTTCGGGTCTTGGGAGGGATCTCGTTCCTGCTTCTTAGGGACATGAGCGGGATTGCTCAGGTGACGGCTCCCAAGGCGAAGGCCCCGGCTGAGGTCTTGAAGGAGATTACGGGTCTACACCAGGAGGATGTGTTGTTTGTTCGGGGAACGGTTGTTGCGAGCAAGATTGCGAAGAGGGGGATTGAGGTTATTCCGAGTGAGCTGGAGATTGTTAGCCGGGCTGAGACTCCTCTGCCCTTGGATCCTCGTGGGGTTCAGAATACTTTGTTGGAGACGAGGCTCAATTGGCGGGTCCTAGATTTTCGTAGTGAGGAGTCGAATGCGATCTTCAAGATCCAGTCGAAGATTCTAGAATCCTTCCGGGGATTCTTTCTTGAGCAGCGTTATGTGGAGATTCAACCGCCGGTTATCATCGCCTCTGCGAGTGAGGGAGGTGCGGAGCTGTTCTCGCTCAAATATTTCGAGAAGGAGGCGTATCTTGCCCAATCGCCGCAGCTGTACAAGCAGATGTGTGCCATATCGTTCGAGAAGGTCTTTACTGTTCTTCCAATATTCAGGGCTGAGAAATTCGAGCAACCGACCCATCTGAACGAAGTGCGACAGATGGACATCGAAGAATCGTTCGCGACCGATGAGGATGTGATGAAGGTGCTGGAAGAATTCATGGCCCACTGCGTCAAGACGGTGCGCGAGAATTGTAGCGACGAATTGAAACGGCTGGGCCAAGATCTGGAACCGTTAGGTTTACCATTGAAGCGAATTCAGTACTCGGAAGCGGTGAACATGCTTCGGAAGAACGGCGAAGAGATAGAGTACGGGATGGATTTTTCGAAGACTCAGGAACGAAAGCTCACTGGACTAGTCGGGAAGAAGGCTTTCTTCATGGTCGATTGGCCCTTAGAGTTGAAGGCGTTCTACGCCATGCCGAATCCTGATGGAAAAACCTGTAGAGCTTTTGACCTGATTTATGATGGGCTTGAAGTGTCGTCAGGGACCCAGCGCATTCATCTGCCAAATCTCCTGATTAGCAGGCTGAAGGCTAAGGGACTGAATCCGGACAATTTCAAATCGTATGTGGATGCGTTCCGCTACGGGGCCCCCTATCATGCAGGATGGTCCATAGGATTAGAGAGACTGACAATGAAGCTAACGGGTAGAGAAAATATTCGGGAAGCCACTATGTTTCCAAGAGACCGAAACAGGATCACGCCCTAACCGGCCCTCGACGACTCTGCTGAAGATCTGATGGGGCCAAACTACTACGCGAGAGGCTGAGAGGTCGGTTGGTTTGAAGAAGGGTCGTGTGGAAGACCTGTCTCGATTGCCTCAAGCATTTTCGTTGCTATCTCAACAAATCTCCTCGTAAGCGGGTCCTTCGGTTTCTCTAGAACGAAGACTCCCTTGCTGAGGTGTTCTAAAACGTCAGAGTTGAATGGAAGAGCAGTGAGAACTTGGAGGTGAAATAGCTGGGCGAGCCTATCTGAAATGTTGTTGGCCTCCTTCTCGCTGACTGAGCTGGGGACCATGTTTAGAATGAGCACTACTGGTTTTCTCAGTTGGCTGGCGACCTCTGTCATGACACCGCTACCGAACAAATCCTGCTGATCTACTCTGGAGATTAGGACAAGATAGTCGCAGAGCGCCATGGAGAGAAGAGTATCTTTCTCGATTCCCGGATGGCTATCAATCAAGAGATAGTCAAGATTGTAGTCTCTAGCGAGGTCTTGGAGAACTTTCTTGAACGTGTAGAGATTGAAGCCTGTTTCGAGAATCGATAAAATCTCGTCCAGCTTGTGTCCTGCGGGACAGAAGATCAAGCAACCCGCCTTCAGCTGAATCCTGCTGGTAAGATCGATAACAGCCTGGCTAATCGGAACCTTGTGCTGGAGCACATCGTTTATCGTTGCTCTGATATCCGAATCAGAGACTCCGAAGATAACGTGAAGCCCAGGGCCCTCAAGATCCAGGTCAACTACTCCAACTCGCTTCCCTAATTGGGCTAAGGTAACGGCGAGGTTGGCTGAGATAGTGCTCTTCCCCGTGCCGCCTTTGAATGATTGAACTGAGATGATGTTGACTATCCTAGCCACCTCGCTGCGGTCCCAAAATGCCTCGTCGGTGATAGGACAGCCTTCAAGTCGGAAGCAAAAAGAAGCCGTAACCTAGAGAGTAGACTCAGAGTATGCGGCCAAGAACCGTGCTCAGTCTTCTAGAGTTGTTACCGACCCTGCCACCCGTATGGCATCACAATGTTTTCGGTCAAACATGATACAATAATCTACAGGCAGGCAAGGCTGATCCCTTGACAGGCGCAACCGTTCAAGCCCTTGAAGCAACCGAAAACAGGCTCGCATACTTCCTCGAGAGGTTTCCCGAGTATCGTAAGACTCTGAGACTTGCCCTGACGAACGAAGAATCAGGCCGAGAGGCTCGAAGTTATCAGGGATGGCAGTGGCATGACGTCGAGACACATCCGACCAAGCTGATTCGTCTCGTAACTGAAGGAATCAGCAGAATCAGTCTTCGAACCAGACAAGCCACGCAGTATCTTCTTCGTGATAGGGACGCCGTAAAACGCGTCTTAGCCAGGTCCTAGAAATATTCTGGAAACAAGCGAAGGCAGCAGCAACGGAGGCCGTTCAATTCGCAATATTGGTTCTTCCGTTCTTCGAAAATGACGCCATGAGTCCTGAATTCGAAGACTCGACAAGTCTTGTCCCGAAAAAAAAAGACAGTGTTTTGTTGCGGACCTGAATCAGACTATCTGCATGAGGTTGAGCACTGGGTATCCTTTGTCGAAGTTTAGGTCGACTCCGTAGAGCGGTGTGAACGGTTTTACTCCGTATATGACGAGCGAGCCGTCAGCGTTCTTGATCTTGAGATGGTAGTCGACTACGGACAGCCACTGGTCCCGGAGTTTGGAGTCGGTAGAAGCAATCGCAATGTTCAAGCCTTCGGTGTCTCGCATGTTCGCACCTAGTTCAGTGAGCCCTGGGACTGAGAGTTCGTCGCGTCCGTAGACTTGCACTGCCTTGTCGACGTTTATGTCGAGCATTCTGTGGGGAGAGATCTTTGCCAGCTCATCCCAAGCATGCGCGAACGTCTTAACATCATCCGATAGATCGCTCTTCATTACAAGTCTCCATTTCTTTGGAGCGAGTGACTGATTGTACTCCAGTATTCTCACCCTCTCGTCTATGGCTTCCCATCCAACATACTTGCTGAGAGACTCTGCCACAGTATCGGAGCTGTACGCGGCGGTTGGGACGATGACGCATGGGCCCTTCTGGTTGATGAAGTTCGCCCGTACCATATTGAGAATGGATCGAATCTCGACTGGGGAAACACTGCTGTCAACGTCGATGAGAAGGAATGATCCTCTCGGGATCGAGCCGCCGAGCATCTGGTCCATGCCTTTGCTGCCGAGAGAAAAGCCCCCCCTTGGGTGAGGAACAGGCTCCAATGACTTCGGATGCAAGTTGGATTCTGGCTGTCGCAAACCATTCGGAAGAATAGTGAACCTTGCTTTGTCAAGCGAGAATATTCCCCGTTTTGTCGGGACACTGAAGCCTCGTAGCTTGTTCATAGCGATGGTTCGCACCCTTCTCCCATCAAGCTCCGACTGATCCAGAGTAATGATCCCATCCACAAGGTAGCCGAGGTCACCGGCCTTCCTGGAATCTTCGACCACTATCACAACACTAACCTTGCTTTCATCGAGTTCGGAAAGGACAGCTGACTCGAGCATTTTTCGGCCCTCGTCGTTGGTGTTTCGAATAGCGCCCTCCCAACTATCCACGACCAAGACCGCTCTCTGCTTCGAGTGCTTCAATCTGAGAACCTGGTTGAAAATCGTGTCCGGTTCGACCCGGCGGAGGTCGTGAAGCTCGTCGATCCAGCTAGCCCTCGCAGTTCTACCGGACATCGTGTCAATGACTTCGTCGATCCAGGGAAACTGTGTGCGAAGCCTAGACGGGGCTACTCTGCTCGATGCGTATATCTTATGAGTCTCCTCAAGGCTGTTGAGGATCTCAAGCGCAAAGGTCGTCTTGCCTGAACCGGGAGGTCCCTGAACGAGTAGGACCTGGCCAGGGGTCTGTAGGAATTTGAGAATGAGATCAAACATCACGGAATCAAGGCCCGTATCAGGCTGAACAGGAGCGCGTTCCATTGCAGCCTCTTGCTGAGAGCCTTCGTGTGCTACAGCCAATTCTAGACCACAGCACAATCTAGAAGGCAACAAATCCATAGGCCAATTGTTACCTTCATGCCTGACCTAATCGGTTCAGCTGGAATATGCCGGAAAATAGACACACACACGCACCAGGTCGAGAACGGCTTGCTCCAGTGAAGACGGATCCGCAGATAAATTCACAGGAAAGCGATCATGAATCAATACGATGGATTGCCTGGGCAAGAATCAAGAATAGAATCGACTAGGACAGCCCTGCGACGGGGATTTCGGGAAACTCATGAAAGCAATAGGTATGATTCGCTTGTTTAGAGGGTTGGTCTTTCTCCCGGACACATCCTTTCCGGTCCTAGCGAATTTTCCTTGAGCATCTACAGCCATTGTGACGTCAGGTCAACTCAGCACTCAGGAAGATAGATACACTATTTGGAGCCTGAGAGGCTTTGCTAGATTTTTCGCGTCTCTGAGTCATACTATCTCTGTAAGCTTTAGCGAGGGGTAGCCCATGTCAAATGCGAATTCGACCCCATGAACGTTGGTGAAGGGTTTGACGCCATACATGACCGTTGTGTCGTTGATACTTTCAACCTTGAGATAGTAGTCCGCTGTTTTGAGAAATGCGTCTCGGATCTTGTTCACCCCCGACGCAACGGCGAGCGTGACCGCGCCCGCATCCCGGATACTCGCGCCCATGTTTGATAGCCCGGGAAGCATCAGATCGTCTCCATAGATTTGGACAATCTTGTCGAGGTCTACTGCGAGGATTATTGAGGATGACACTGTTTCGAGCTCTTTCCAGATGTTGCCGAAGAGTGTGAAGTCGTCCATTACCTTCCCATTCAACTGCAATCTCCATTTCTTGCGAGGAAGATCCTGGTTGTACTCTGCGATCCGGACTCTCCTATTGAGCGTATCATCCCCGACCAAGGGCCCCAGGGATTCCGCGACGTTATCCGAACTGACCGTGCTGAAAGGCACGATAAAGGATGAGCCTCCTTGATTGACGAAATTTGCAACGATGATTCTGAGGAGAAGCCTCACTCCTATGGTAGGAACAGTATTGTTCACGTCTACCAAGATCGATGAGCCTTTTCTGATTCCTCCTTTGAGCATGACATCGAGGTCGCGGCTGCCTGTTGAGAAGGAGGTCTGCGTGTGAGGAATCGGCGACATGATGCTTGGCTTGGCAGAAGCGTCGCTGTCGAATTTTGTTTCTGCTAGCAGATTGAACTTGCCTTTATCCAGCGAGAAGAGTGCCCGATCAGACTTGACCTTAACGCCTCTAAGCTTGTTTACAACGATCGTTCTCAACCTCCGACCGTCCACTTCTGAAGATGATAGAGTCACAATGCCGTCGACCAGGTTCGGCAGGTCCCCGACGCGCCCGCCCTCGCTCACTAAGACTACTCCTACTCTGTTGTCGTCTGGGTCAGATAGAATTGCAGATTCGATCATTCGGCGTCCATCCTCGCTCGTGTTCCTGAGGGCTCCTTCCCAACTGTCTATGACCATGAGACCCCTCAGCCTGGAACGCTTTATGGTAAGAATCTTGTTGAAGACATCGTCGGCCTCGGACACTCTTATTCCGTCAGACTCCTCGGTTGAGTCGTCGGTTGGGACCTTTTTTGAGAGCGGGGCGTGCATATCGTGGATCCAAGGAAAGTGCTTTCGGAGCTTTCTCGGAGAGACTCGGCTTGGCACGTAGAGTCTAGCAGGCGGAATCTCGGTGGGTCCTATGCGAGTTGCCTTTGCCCTTTGCAGGAGCTCAAGCGCTAGCGTCGTCTTCCCGGCACCGGGCGGTCCTTGGATTAGGAGAACGTTTCCCGCTGATTCCAAGAAGTTCGAAATGAGGCCAAGTATCTCTTCCGATCCAGGCCGTTTGACAACCGGAGTCTCATCTTGCTGGAGTTCTTCAATAGAAGACTGATCTGCGGATTCATTCTTGAACATCAAGAATCAGTTATCCAAACGAACAGCCCTTTCTACACACAAGAGTTCCGTAACTAAGAATCATCTATCGGGGTTAGACCTAATCTACCCACTTCAAGCAGCGTCGGACATCCTGTTTCTAGTGACCGTGAGGAGTCGGATACCGAGTTGAGGAGAATTCCCAGCAGAAAAGATCCAGGCCCTCGCTGCCAAGTACTATGCCGGTCTGGGATGGGATGAATGGATTCCTGAATTGACGAAAAAACTACGAGCTCAAATTCTTCGGCTGACGACCCGAAGGTTCCAGGCCCGCATGGCTAACCTAGCCGTTCTTGCCATGGTTCTTTTGATAGCGCGCTGGAGACAGGGGAAGTTTTAGAGGGGCATCTAGCATAAGCAAGGTGAATCCCAATGGGCAACGCTCCTATGAAGAAGTCTCCTTTCAAGACTGCCCATCAGTCTAGGAAGGTGACTTGTGAAAAGTGCCGAGAAACCTTCGATCGCGTCTTCTATGAAAGAATTCACAAGAACATCTGTACTGGAGCCAGCAGAGTTTTCGTTCCGCGGCCTCGATCTCAATAGACCGGTCATCTGTCCGTAGTTCTTTTTCGCCGGCAATGATGGTTTATGAGATGAGTTGACACACACACCGGCTCACATAGTCGTTATTCAAAGGGGCCTCAAATTCCTAATTGAAGAGTCCCACAATGCCGATAGTCCAGTAATGGTGTAATGATTGTTGGAGAAAATCTATGGGACTATCGGTCACGCCGGTGACGATCCGGGACGCAACCTATCTGCGGGTTCCGAGAGATGTGGCAGAGCTCCTCCGCGTGATGGCTACCAAGATCTGTAGCGTCAATTTCAGAATTGACGAGAAAGAATGCACGCTCATCTACAGCTTCGCCAAATCCGTGCCAGATCTCAAAGAGGAGCCGTCCGACCCTATGCTCGTCCTAGCAGACTGACATAGGCGCAGGATAACTATCCGAACCGAACCCGCAGACTTTTTTCTGATATGAACAACCCGAGTGCGATAGCCCGTGCCTTTTCTCAGAAAAGAGTTATGGGAAGACCCTGAATTGTTCTTTCGGAGCGGACTCAATCGAGGAATCGATTATCAACTGTTTTCTCGAAAATGAGGATCAAGAATCAGCAGACATTCGCAGTCAAGCTAGCGGCGCTGATTTTACTCATAGTGGCCGTTCTTATAATGTTCGACTTCATCGACGATAGCTTCCTTGATCACGCTCTCCCTCATACCCCCATCACCTTCGCAGGCACAACCGCGTACATTGCAAATCTGACAACTAGTACCCTTTCCAGTGCAGGATACCTGGGATTATTCGGTCTTCTCTTCCTCGAAGGGACCTCTCTCCCAATTCCAAGCGAGGTAATTCTCCCATTCTCTGGATACTTGGTTTCCACTGGGCGATTTGACTATTGGTTAGCTCTGTTCATTGCTACCTCAGCCTCTGTCCTTGGGGCTTTAGTGGACTACACAATCGGCTATCTGCTAGGGGATGTTATCACAAAGAGGGCTTCAAAGTATTCCCCGGTAAATCAGCAAAGGCTTCTCTCAGTCCAGAAACTGTTCGAGAAACATGGTGAAGTAATCGTCATCGTCACACGGCTAGTCCCAGGGATGCGTACACTCGCTTCATTCCCCGCAGGTGCTGCAAGGATGCAGATCTCAAGATTCGCAGCCTACACAGCTCTTGGCAGCGGCACATTCAACGCCGCACTCATCTACCTGGGGGTCTATTTGGGAAAGAACTGGGACACGATCAAGCCCGCCGCCACAGCCGAGCTTGCCCTAGTGGGAGTCTTAGCCATAGTGGTAGGTTGGTTATTGATTAGGCGAAGAAACCGTCGAAATAAGACAACTCAATGATTGAGGCCGAACCCTTGGGCTAGCAACTAGTCTTATCTTCGTTGAAGGGTCGTCCAACGACGAGGTTTGTCTGAAATGGTGCGAGTAGGAATCCTCGGTCTTGGTAAGATGGGAAGCGCGTTCGCAACCAATCTTCTTTCGAAGAGAAACGAGGTCCACGTCTACAACAGGAACAAGGAGAGGCTGCGCGGGCTGGTTGCGAAGGGAGCGGTTGCCCATCCATCTCCTTTCGAGCTCGCCAAGTCCGTCGAGATCGTAATTACTTCTGTAACGGATCAGGATGTGGTCGACAGTCTTGTCACGGGAGAGAATGGGGCGTTGCGGGGAATGAAGAAGGGATCGCTCTGGATCGAGATGAGTACCATCGACCCGGACGCGTCTATCAGGCAGGCAGATCTAGCGAAGAAGGCCGGCGTCGATAGGCTTGACGCTCCGGTCATAGGCAACCCAGAGATGGCCGCCCAAGGACAAGAATCCCTACTCGTCGGAGGTGACAAGAAAGTGTTCGAGAAAAACCGAGAATTTCTCAGCCAGCTCGGCTCGACCGTAATCTACCTCGGAAAACCCGGTAATGGACATAAGATGAAACTCATCCTCAACCTCTTTCTCGGAACCATCGGCCTCGCCTTCTCAGAAGCATTTGTACTCTCGCAAAAGCTGGGCTTCGAACCCAGAGCCTTCGTCGATGCTTTCAACAAGACGCCTCACAGGAATTATTTCTCAGATGTCAAAGGACCGTTGGTCGCAAAAGGAGACTTTACTCCGCTCTTCACCGTGAACATGCTCTTGAAAGATCTAACGCTCGCTGAGAACCAGGCAACTCGGCAGAAGGTGGCTCTTCCTGCTGGTAGTCTTGTGAAGCAGCTTTTCACGACCAGCGTGAACCAGGGCCAGGGCGAGATGGATTTCAGTTCGATCGCCTTGACGTTGCAGAAGCTCAATGGGATCGAGGCGCTAGCATAGGACAATTCGATTCTAGGATGGTGGGAGAGAACCATGTTGGCGAAAGTCAGGAAGGTAATGTCAACAAGTGTTCCGAGGGTAAAGTCCTCAGACACAATTCTCCAAGCCGCTACGGTGATGAATCGCGAGAGAACTTCTGGCGCAATAGTGGTTGAGGGCGAAAAAGTCGTGGGTTTGATTACCGAGCGAGCGTTGCTTTGGAAGTTTATTCCCTTGGACAAGAGACCAGACGAGGTTACTGTCGGTGATATGTTGGTTCCATTTTTCAGAATAGGTCCCGACGAGTCGACTAAGAATGCCGCGAAGATAATGGTCGAGAACCGAATCACCAGACTTGGCGTCTTCGAGGGTGAAAAATTCCTCGGTTGGGTCACTCTAACGGACTTGGCGAGAGAGTTCTCAAAACCGCACCTCTTAAAAGCGCTGAGCGCTCGGGACGAGCCCGACGACAAGCAAGTTCTCTGTCCCAATTGTAAGAAGGCTTTCTTGGAAAAGATCACGAACACCGAGGGTGTAATCTTGAGGTGGGAGTGTCCGAACTGCCGCTATTCTTTGTAGCAGCAAACCAGCGGATTGTTAGTCCAGCAAATAGGCGGATGACATTAGGATTGGAAGCGAGGCTTGCCTATTCGCTGAGAGCGTTCGTAGTCTCGCGGAGACGTCTTGCGAGTTCCTTCATGACGCCCATGGCTACAGTGGGATCAGTTGCAACCGCCGCTTTGAAATTCCAGACCGGCATTACTAGAGCTTTGGTGCCGGATTCCGCCGAGACGACCGTGGCAGACCTCGGCTGCTTATCGATCAAAGCCATCTCTCCGAAGAACTGGCCGCGACCGAGCTTTGCGACCGTCTTCTCTCCCTTGCGGACCTCGACCGACCCGTTTGTTATGAGGTAGAAAGCAACCCCTGAGTCCCCCTCTTTCTCTATGAGCTCTCCAGCGTTATAGGACCGTTCTCTTGCGAACGCACTCGCAACTGACTTGATCTGTTTTCCCTTCAGCCCAGCGAAAAGCGGAACGTCTGCCAGCATTTTAGCGGCCTCTGGATTTGCTTTCTTGTCCAACGATAATACCAACTGACGGGAACCGGTTTTGTCTGCTTACTTAAAGCGTTAGCCCCACTTTTTCGGGGCGGGCACCGTCACTGCCTCCCAAGATATTCTCTATGATATCTGGAGAAATCAATTCAGCGCAAATCCAAATACTTGCGCTTAAGTTAGCTGTCTTATGGCGAAGCTCACTTTCCTTGGGACCGGCGGCTCGGTTCTGACAAAGGAGAGGATGTGTGCCGGGATTCTGTTCGAAGACAAGCTACTGGATGTGGGATTCGGGGTTCTCACGAACCTGGTAAGATTAGGAAAAAAGCTCGATTCGATTAACGATGTCTACATCTCTCACACTCATTCGGACCATGTCGGGGATTTCACTGGACTTGTCTGGGCCATGGCAATGGATCGGAGAACCAAACCCCTACGAGTTGTCAGCTCCTCCAGTACTG
>WNFD01007065.1_pt1 | contig 13437 bp, 7 predicted proteins | sample 5400491 | NCBI WGS metagenome assembly WNFD01 (sample SAMN13153343, study PRJNA577476) | soil metagenome | isolation source: 120 cm saprolite under Douglas fir tree site 2 hole 2 replicate 2 | place: USA:California | collected 2015-04-18 | reverse complement strand
CCAACCAAGCTCGGTCCAAAGCCAGAGCCAGTCGCTTTCGGGATGGATCGCGCGACGATCGCTGTAGGATGCGGCACGGAAAGTAGCGAAGATGTCTTCAAAATTGCCAAGACCGATGCCGACCCAGGGCGAGTCGCGAATGAGTTGAAAGACATCGGAAAAAATCCGCCATCGGAAATCGTTTGATATGTCAGCGCTGCCGAGATTGTGAAGGTGGAATCGTTCCAGCGTCTGGCCGCCAAAGAGAAGCAGGACAGTGAGTAGGAGAAGCAAAAACGAAACGACGAGCGCGATTCGCGACGGAGAACGCTGGCAGCAAACCGAGAACGCGCCAAGCCAGAGCGCGCTTCCGACGACGAGAATACCAATTCCGGCGCGCGAAAAATTCAGGGTGATCGCGGCAATCGTCAGGGAGAGCGCAACGCCCCAAAAGATCCAGCGTTTTCGTCCCTTACGAAGATCATCCTGGCCGCAGGCCAGAATCATGATCGCGGTCAGACCAAAAAGATTTCCGGTTTGGTTGCGATTCGGAAACGGCCCGAAATTGCGTTCATTGTGCCAAAATGGAGGACTGCCGTGCCGGAGCCAAAAAAGAATACAGATCGCAGCGAGAACGACGACGCCGGCGGTAAACAAACGAAGTTGAAGTCGCGCTTCACGCAATTCGAGCTGTTGGGCACAGACGACGTAGAGCCAGCTCAAGCCGGCGACGAGACTCAACAAACAAGTCAGCGTCATCCATGGCTGCGGACTCAATGTCGTTGGAAGTGAGATGCCAAGGTCGTTGACATAGGACGCACGCCACGGCGGTTGAAAAAACCAACTCGCCGGTAAAAAGGCGACCACGGCTGAAATCAAAAGCGCCAGCAGCACGAGATTGAGCGCGAGTCCGAGTGAAAAGCGCGGCGGGTTCGCGAGCAAATAAAGTCCAAGAAGCGCGACAACAATTCCCTCGCCCCATTTTTGCGTGCCGCCGCCAAGAAAACAGGCGAGCACCGGCAACAAGGCGATGAAGGCGTGACTCAGCCCACGACCCGGAGTGGCGTTGTGGCGCTCATGAGATGACCCTTCGTGCGTCGGATTCTGCATTACCTGCGGAAAACAGTGGTATGGGAATCGCTTTTACGTTGCGGGGCGAGCCGCTGGCGAAACTGAAATCTCATAAGCCCAAGAATCCTAGCACGAGTTGAAGGTCTGCGGCCATCGCGTACTCTCATGATCAGCGCGGCGGAATAGAACATGCTCACCCAACGGACGGAAGGACTTTACCGCCTCTTCCTGTTTTGCCAGATCATCATCGTCGCCACAATCTTCTGGCTCGGCGTCTGGATCATGGTCACATTTTATTCGCCAGGCGGCTCGCTGACCTGGGGCCGCTACAGCATTTACTGCGGCATGCTCGTGCTCGGATTGACTTTGGAAACGCTGAGCCGTTCCAAGAACTTTTTTCTGCAAAACGAATTGCTTCGCCCGCATCGGCTTAGTCTCCGGCAAACGGCCGCCAGCATCGGACTGCTCGTGCTTTATCTCGTTGCGGCCAAAGACGCATTCATTTCACGTGTATTTTTGTTCAATTTTGTGCCGTGGCTCTATATTGCACTGCTCTTTTCGCATTATTATCTCCCTCGCTTTTGGCGTGGGGAATTTTCCGTCGTGAAGACAAAATAAATGTGGAAGCCACGTTAACGCCGCGAGCCTCGGGAACCTGAGGTCCCTCCCCACATTGAAAAATTAGTTGCGTTCCGTAGTCTGTCGCATGCATGCGCGCGAACGGAAGATCGATAATCTCGAGTCCGGGTGGGGCTCGTTCGCGCGGCGGCACATCGGTCCGAATGAAGTCGAGACGGAAGAAATGCTTGGCACCGTCGGCTATCAAAATCTCGCTGCGCTGATCGACGCGACCATTCCAAAAAACATTCGACTGGATCGGCCATTAAATTTGCCGGAAGCGAAATCGGAAAGCGAAGCACTCGCCGAACTGCGCGCAATCTCGAAGAAAAACAAAATCGCGAAATCTTTCATCGGGGCTGGTTATTCTGACTCCATCCCCCCGCCGGTAATTGAGCGGAACATCCTCGAAAACCCGGGCTGGTACACCGCTTACACACCGTACCAGGCCGAGCTCGCGCAAGGCCGGCTCGAAGCGTTGCTGAATTTTCAGACGATGATTGTTGATCTTAGCAAGCTCGACATCGCCAACGCGTCGATGCTCGATGAGGCCACCGCCGCCGCCGAAGCAATGACACTTTGTCACGCCGCCATTGCGGACCGGAAAACTTTTTTTGTTGCCGATGATTGCCACCCGGAGACGATCGAAGTTGTCCGAACTCGCGCGAAACCGCTCGGAATCGAAGTTAAGACCGACAATCACACGCGCGTCAAATTGGACGAGTCCGTCTTCGGCGCGCTGGTTCAATATCCTGCCACCGATGGCGCAATTTACGATTACACGGAGTTCGTGAAGCAAGCGCACGATGCCGGCGCACTCGTTGTTGTCGCCGCCGACATTCTCGCGCTCACCTTGCTAAAACCGCCCGGCGAATTCGGCGCGGACGTTGCGGTCGGCAACACCCAACGATTTGGTGTTCCGCTCGGCTTCGGCGGACCGCACGCGGCCTATTTTGCCACGCGCGATCAATACAAACGCCACATGCCGGGACGTCTTGTTGGCGTTTCGCACGACGCCGAAGGCCGACCTGCATACCGACTCGCGTTGCAAACACGCGAGCAACACATCCGCCGCGACAAAGCGACCAGCAATATTTGCACGGCCCAGGTTCTTCTCGCCGTCATGGCGTCGATGTACGCGGTTTACCATGGCCCGCGCGGTCTGCGCGCTATCGCCGAGCGCGTTCACCGGTTAACGAGTCAACTCGCGGACGGACTCCGCGCGCTCGGATTAAAAATCACACACGAAAACTTTTTCGACACGATCCGCGTGGAAGTCGAATCGAGCGACACGTTGATTGAGCATGCGGAAAAAGCAGGATGCAATCTTCGCGTTCTTGGAAAGAGCGCGGTCGGCGTTTCGCTCGACGAAATGACCACTAATCGCGACATCGAACTGTTGATGTCGATCTTTCGCGGAACGCTTGTCCGCGATTTGGCTGATGACGACCTCGGCGAGCCGCCAATCCACATTCCGCAATCCGCAATCCGCAGTTCACAATTCTTAACTCATCCGGTTTTCAATGCGCACGACACGGAGACCGAGATGCTGCGGTATTTGAAAAAACTCGAGTCGCGCGATCTCTCGCTCTGTCATTCGATGATTCCGCTTGGGTCGTGCACGATGAAACTCAACGCGACCGCAGAAATGTTTCCGATCTCCTGGCCGGAATTTGCCAAACTGCATCCGTTCGCGCCTGATTCCCAAACGAGCGGCTACATCGAGATGTGCCAGCAATTGGAAAAATGGCTGGCGGAGATCACCGGTTTCGCCGCGGTTTCGTTGCAGCCCAATGCCGGTTCGCAAGGGGAGTATGCCGGTTTGTTGGCCATTCGCGAGTACCACAAGTCGCAGAATGAAGCGCATCGCAACGTTTGCTTGATTCCAACTTCGGCGCACGGGACGAATCCCGCCAGCGCGGTGATGGCCGGCCTCCAAGTTGTTGCGGTCGCGACATTAAAGGATGGCGATATCGATCTAGCCGATCTCCGCGCGAAAGCAGACGCGCATGCGCGCGACCTCGCCGCGCTGATGGTGACATATCCGAGCACCCATGGCGTTTTCGAACCGACCATCCGCGAGATTTGTGAAATCGTGCACAAACACGGCGGCCAGGTTTACATGGACGGCGCCAATATGAACGCGCAATGCGGCCTTTGCCGTCCAGGCGATTACGGCGCCGACGTTTGCCATTTGAACCTGCATAAGACTTTTTGCATTCCGCACGGCGGCGGCGGGCCCGGTGTCGGACCGATCGGCGTAGCCAAACATCTGGTGCCGTTTCTGCCGGCTGTCGCTTCGTTGATTGCGGATGTCGAGCTTAACAAGCGCGTCGGACCTGTGGCGCAAGCGCCTTACGGCAGCGCCAGCATCCTCACGATTTCTTGGATGTACATCCGAATGATGGGGGCTGATGGTTTGAAGCGCGCAAGCGAGATCGCAATTCTCAACGCCAACTACATCGCCAAGAAGCTCGATCCGCACTTCCCGGTTTTGTTCAAAGGCCAACGCGGCCTCGTCGCGCACGAATGCATTGTCGATCTTCGCCAATGGAAATCAGTGGGCGTTGAAGTGGAAGACGTCGCGAAGCGTTTGATGGATTACGGATTTCACGCGCCAACAGTTTCCTGGCCTGTCGCCGGCACCATGATGATCGAGCCGACTGAGAGCGAACCGAAACATGAGCTTGATCGTTTTTGCGACGCTATGATTTCAATTCGGGCCGAAATCGATGCGATCGCGAACGGAAAGGCCGATCGACAAAACAATTTGCTCAAAAACGCGCCGCACACTGCGCGACAAATTGCTTCGGAGAAATGGGACCATGCTTACTCGCGCGAGCAGGCCGCGTTCCCCGCGCCGTGGACGCGCGAACACAAATTCTGGCCGTCGGTTGCAAGGATCGACAACGTTTACGGCGACCGGAATTTATTCTGTTCCTGCCCGCCAATCGAAGATTTCGATTCGGAAAAACGCTGAAAGATTTCTCGGCTTCGCTCCGAATGGACAAGGAACGAAGGCGCTGATGACATGATTCGAATAGGGACTGCTCTGATGGTCGCGGCCGTCGTGTCGTTTTTTTCTCTGCATTTTTATGCGCATCACGTTTGGAATGCGGTGCCGACTGGAACAACGATCGATCGAATTGTTGTTGAAAAATCAGCGCGTCGATTGTCGATCTTCGCCAACGGCAAGGAATTGAAAACGTATCGGGTTGCGCTCGGTCGCAATTTCATCGGTCCAAAACGGGAGGAAGGAGACATGAAAACGCCGGAGGGCATTTACAAGATCGACGGGCGCAATCCGCAAAGCAGCTTTCACCTCGCGCTGCACATTTCTTATCCGTCCGATGAGGACAACGCCCGAGCTGCCGAGCGCGGCCTGCCGGCCGGATTCGACATCATGATTCACGGAATCCAAAATGGTCTCGGCTGGATCGGCGCCTTTCACCGCCGGCACGATTGGACTGCCGGTTGCATCGCGCTGACCGACGAGGAAATCGAAGAGCTTTGGCGCGTCACGCCGGACGGAACGACAGTCGAAATTCGCCCTTAGATACTGCAGGAAATTTAAGCTTCGGAAGCAAGCTCGGGTTCGCGATCGACCCGGGTCGGAACCAATCGCAAAGCCGAACCGTTCTTTTCGTCGGAAACTTCGTCGCCTTGTTCGTGATACTCGGCGTCGGCGTTCACCTGCCAGAGATCGTAAAGCTTGGCGTCGGCCAGGATATTTTCGACGCACAACATCGCCGTCATCATGGCGTGGTCCTGGTTGTTGTATTTGTGCATCCCGTTTCGGCCGACAAGGTGCAAATTCGGATAACGGGTGTCCAACTCCTGTCGGATCGCGGCCACATGCAACGCGTAGTCGTCATCGTAAACCGGATATGCTTTTTTCTGGCGAACAACCGTTCCGTCGACAACGTCGCCTTCCTGGGAAAGGCCGATCTGGATCAGCTCGCGCTTCGCCAGCTCAATCAAATCTTCGTCCTTGGATTCCCAAAGGCCGTCGCCTTCGAAACAGAAGTATTCCAAACCGTAACAGGCTTTGTCCGGATCCGGCACCATTTCAGGCGACCAGGACTTGAAATTTTGGACGCGTCCAACTTTGACTCGTGGATCGTGGATGTAGATCCAATTGTCGGCGAATTTGTTTCGTTCCTTCAAAATCAGCATCACGGTCAGGAAATCGCGGTACTTGAGACTTTCCGCCGCGCGCCGGGTGCGATCGGAAACTTCCGGACGAATCCCGCAAACCAATTCGCGCATCGGCGCGGAGGAAATCACGTGTTCGGCTTCGACCAAATGGAGATTTCCCTCTCGATCCTTGAATTGAACGGTCCATGTCGATGTTGTCTCGTCGAAGGCGCAGCCGTTAACGCGCGCGGCCATTTCTATTTTGCCGCCCATCGCTTTCACTTTCTCTGCGCACGCTTCCCACATCATGCCCGGGCCTTTGCGCGGATATCGGAACGAATTGATCAAGGTCTTGATGACCTTGGTGCGGTCGCCGTTCGAGGAACGTTGCGGCAAGAGCGCGTTCTTGATCGCGCTCCCCAGCGATAGACCGCGGATACGCTGCGCGGCCCAATCGGCCGAGATCTCTTTGCAACTCATCCCCCACACTTTTTCGGTGTAGCTCTTGAAGAAAATGTTGAAGAGACGTCTGCCGAATTGATTGCTGACCCACTCCTCGAAGTTTCGGGGATGGCGCACCGGAAATACGCGCGCCTTGAGCCAGGACAACACACATATTGTCGATCTTACGATGCCGAGTTTGATCAGCGCTTCAAAGGGCTTGAGCGGGTAGGTGAAAAATTTACCGTCGTAGTAGATCTTGGAAGATCGCGGCCGTTGCAGCATGTCGTTCGGCAAAATCTCCGTCCAAAGATCTTCGACCGCCTTCGACTTGGAGAAAAAGCGATGGCCGCCAATATCGAAATGAAAACCTTTGTAGGTGCTGGTGCGGGAAATTCCGCCGACGTAAACAGGATCTGCCTCGAGCACGACGACATCGACCTTGTTTTTCGAAAGCAGATACGCGGCAGTCAATCCCGCCGGTCCAGCTCCGATAATTGCGACAGTTGATTTCATTCTTCGTTAGGCCACCCAGTTCCCGCGGGTAAAATTCCAAACATACCAACCCTGCACGCTCAGCCCGAGGGCGCTGACCAACACCGCGGCAGCCATCCCGAAGACACGCAACAGCGGCGGTGGGACGCGAAATTGGCGCAAATAATGCAAAAAAGCGAGCACGATCAGCGCGTGCACGCAGAACTCATAGCGAAGCATGCTTTCCATATCGAGCGAGGCCACGCCGCTGACCGAGATGTAGTAGATGACTGCGGCGCAGAAATAGATGCCAATGCGCGCAGTCCATTCGGTGCGGCGTCGAATTGCCGGCACCAATTCAATAATCGCGACGCAAACCAACAGGATTGCGCCGAAGGTCATCGCCATTTGGCTCATCTGAGTTGGATCGTTCAGCGCTGGAACGAGCCAGCGATAATTCGACGGACGGAAGACCGCCAAGTAATCCGGCTCAATCTTCCAACCGGCCGATTGGGTTAGCATGTACATGTCCCAACGACCCCAGCGCCATTGGCAATAGATGAAAAAGAAAATGGCGCCGAAAATCGCACCGATCATCACCGCGATCGCGCTTCCATAATTACTCAGCCAGCGTCGCGGATTCCGCAGCGCGCTCCAACCTTTGCCAAACAAATCGCGCACGACTGGAAATGCAGCGCACGGAATGCCGACGATTCGCGTCGCCGACATCGCGATTCCGTGCAGTGCGGCCAAAATCTTCGCGGCCCGACTTTCAGAGCTGCTCCAGTAGATAAAACCAATGAGCGCCATTAAAAAGAGCGATTCGGAATAGCCCGCGATCAGAAAAAACGCGGCCGGATGAGTGACGATCGCCAACGCGCCAAAAAAACGCAGCGTTGAAGAAAGTCTCCAACGCTCGCAGAAAAGAAAGAAGTACGTCCAAAACCCCCACGCAGCCAGCTGCGCCGTGATTAGCAGTGCGGTCTCAGGCTCAACGCGAAAAACGGAGCGCAACAGGCTGGCCAACGCTGGATAAGCAGGAAAAAACGCGACGTTGGAAACTTCCATCACCTTGTGATCGACGGGCGGAACGATCGTCTGATAGCCACGGTCGACGATATTCGCGAACCAATAGCCATCGTGCTGGACCAGACTGGTGTAGCGATAGGAAAGCGGGCCGTCGGGCGCCAACAAAAAGACAGCCACGACCAATTGGATGAGCGTCAACAAGAGTCCCGCCGACCAAGGCCGAAGGAGCGAAAATGTGCGGATCACAACGTCAGGACCTGGGAGGGCTGAGGAGAAACCAAAGGTTTCGGGATTGCAAGAACTAGTCGCCTCCCGGGCAAGCGCGTTCTGAAGTGGCATAAGGTTAGAGTGATTCGCCGCCTCTGTGGCAGACATTAGACGGCGGCTTCCGACATTTATTCGCGGGCGCGTTTACGGGCAGCCGTTTCGCTCTGCGAAGCGCTCTTAGGTTGCGTTATACACCCGCCACGTCGCCCGCAGAGGGCGACGGCTGCAACCTAGATCGACATCTGCGCGGCGACCGCTTCGCCGTCGCCGGCAAGCTCGCGGTAAAGTTGTTCGTAGCGCTGTGCGGCCGTCGCCCAGGAGAAATTTCGCGCCATCGCGCGCTCCATCAGTTTTTCCCACAACTTGCGATCGCGAAAAATCTCCCGCGCACGCTTGATCGCATCCCAAAAGGCTTCGGTGGAATATTCGTAACAGAGAAAGCCGTAGCCACTGTCGGTGGTTGGATCGTAGTCCTCGATGATTTCCTGGATTCCGCCGGTGGCGCGCGCCACCGGAAGCGCGCCATACTTCAAACTGTACATCGCGCTCAGCCCGGCCGGCTCGAACCGGGATGAAATCAAACTGATATCCATCCCCGCTTCGATCACATGCGCGCTTTTTTCATCGTAAATCCGGCGATAGGCAAACTTTGTTGGAAACTTTCGGGTCCCAACTAAGAGAGCGGTCTCGTAGGCCGGATCGCCTTCGCCGAGAATGATGAGGCGAACGTCGTCAGTCAGAAGTCGATCGAGCAACGGTACCAAAATGCCGAAGCCTTTTTCACCGACGACGCGCGTGACCATTCCAAAAACCGGGCCGCGCGGTTCCGGATTCAGTCGCAAACCATTGAGGAGCGCATCGCGGCACAATTGTTTTCCCCAGAGTTCGCCCGGCGTGTAATTAGCCGGAAGCAGGTTGTCCGTTTCCGGATTCCACCGGGTGTAATCGGCGCCGTGCAGAATGGCGCGCAGTTTGTGGGCATTTTCGCGCAAAACGGCATCGAGGCCGCACCCAAACTCCGGCGTTTGAATTTCGCGCCGATGCCGCTCGCTCACGGTCGTGACCTTGTCGGCAAAAAGAATTCCGCCTTTGAGAAAATTGAGTTTCCCGAAAAATTCGACGCCGCGCAGGGTGAAGAAACGCTCATGCAAGTTGGTCAGGCGAAAATCAAGTCCCCAGAAGCTCCCCTGCTCGGCGATGTGATGAATCGTGAGGACGGTGGCGAAGGGCAAACGATGTGCGCGCACGTAGACCGGCACCAGTGCGGCCGGCCAATCGTGCACATGCAAAATTTGCGGCGTCGGGGTTAGGCGGCGCGCCAATTCCACCGCCGCTTTGCTGAAAAAAATGAAACGGGCGGCGTTGTCTTCGTAAGCGGTGCCATGTTCGCCGTAAATTCCGTCGCGATCGAAGAATTCGTCGCAACGGACGAAAAACAATTGGACGCCACTCGCGCTGTGGCTCTGGAGGTATTCGGCGATGTAGGTTTTTTCACCGACGCGAACATCGACAGTCACGCCGGTGTCTTCTTCCTTGAATGCGGGATTGTCGCGAATCTCCCGATAGTACGGCAACGCGACCGCCACTTCGTGTCCGCGTGAGCGCAGCTCATGCGGCAGCGCATCCATCACATCGATGAGCGCGCCGGCGTGCTGCAACGGCGGACCTTCGGCGCTGATCATCAAAATTCTCATCGGCTCTTCGATGTTCGTCACTTGATCTTTGATGTCAAAGCAATCGCCGGAAACGAGATCTCATTGCTAGTTTTTTATGCGCGGAGGCATCCGAAATCGAAAACCATCCGATTCAGACAAGGACTCTTTTTTCAACTGCGAATTCGAAGACTCGGAAGGCATGATTATGAAAACAAATCCCAGTTCGTTCAGTGCTCGCCACACCGTAAGCAAACTGTTTTTGATTAGCGGGATCGCGCTTCTAACCGCGGTCCCGCTCAGGACGATACGTGCGCAAAATCCCTCGTCTGGCACAGTCGGGCCAGCGCCCGGCGGTCCGACCGCAACCTGGCAAGGCACGGCCACAGCACCGGGTGGCGGTGTCAATACTGAAGCCGCCTGCATCGATGGCGTGAACTGCGAAGTCTACACCTTAACCGTCGCGGGCACTCAGGCTGGTTGGAACGGCCAAAAGGTCCAGGTGGAATTGACTTGGGGGAGTAGTTTGAACGAATACGATATCTACATTCACCAAGGTACTTTGACCGGGCCGCTGGTAAGCTCAGCCATGAATGGGCCGGGTCTTACGAACCAGACTACATTCATTGACGTAGCGCAGTGGGGAACCGGTGTCTTCGTCGTCCATGTTGTGTACGACACCACACCGAACGTAACCGATCATTACACTGGAACAGCTAGCGCAGTTCCAGTCACACCAGTCCCGCCGCCGCCGGCACCTCAGGACACAGGCCCGAAGGTTGGGTACGAGAATTTTGAGGCACCGGGAGTTTTGACACAAGTAACTCAGACTAGCTCCGGCGCGCTGACTGTTGAATACATGGGACGCGGTGCGGGCGAACCCTCCGTCGGCAGCGACTGGAAAACCGGCGTAGCGAACATTCAATCGGACCTCGAGACTCTGTTTGTCACATTTGATGATTCATGCTCGCTAACGAACCCAAAAGCAACCTGGGTTAACCGCCGAGCGCCTACTTCTCAGTTCATCGATTCCGATCCCATAGGCTTCACCGATCGCCAAACAGGCCGCGTGTTCGCAGGCGAGCTAACGCTGCTCAGTCCCGATACCGTCAAGATCTCGCATAGCGACGACGATGGTGTTACCTGGGTGCCAGACCAGACGGGCGGGATCGCATCGGCGGTCGACCACGAGACAATCGGCGGTGGTCGGTATCACGCGCCACTGATCCCACCGCCTCCACCGGCTTATCAGAACGCGGTCTATTACTGCTCGCAGGACATCGCGACGGCCTTGTGCTCGAGGGTGGCTTGCATGGTCACGTGAAGGTCTCGCCGGTCGACGGAACAGTCTATGTTCCAAACAGGCAATGCGGTAATTCGCAGTCGGTGGTCGTATCGCAGGATAATGGAGTAACCTGGGCAATCCATCCTGTTCAGAATGGCACTAGCAATGCCGTTCCCGGCACGATCGGAACGGGTGACGATCCGGCGATAGGAATCGATAACAACGGACGTGTTTATTTTGCTTTTTCCAACGCCGGCACAGCCGCGTCGGTTGCAACCTCTGACGACTTTGGCGTCACTTGGAACAACATTCTCGACGTAGGCGCAATTTACGGGATAAACAATGCGGCGTTCCCGGCCGCTGTTGCGGGCGATGCGGGCCGCGCCGCGGTTGCGTTCTATGGGGCGAACTCGGGGACGGGAGATTCGAATTCCGGAGCATTTACTGGCCTGTGGCATCTTTATGTGGCGCACACCTTTGATGGAGGCGCACACTGGACTACATCGGACGTGACACCGAGTTTGCCGATGCAGCGCAGTGGTATTTTGAGGGGTGGCGGAGCCGACATCGTCCGCAACCTGCTCGACTTTTTCGACATCACGATTGATCGAGACGGTCGCGTTTTGGTCGGGTACGTGAACGGATGCTCAGGCGGCCCATGTGCCGAGGCAGGATCGACGGCACATGGAAACACATACAGCGCGACCGCGACATTCGCCCGGCAGTCCAGCGGCAGACGCATGCTCGCCGCCGATGACCCTGCGACCACCACGTCAGTTCCGGGGATGCCGTTCGTGACACAGCGCCGAGTCGGTCCTGTCGTCCACCTCGCATGGAATGAGGCCGATACCGGGAACTCGACGATCAAGCGCTATCGGATATTGAGAGGAACGACGAGCGGCAGTGAGACTCTTCTGGCCACAGTATCGGGAAATCCGCCGGCGACGAGCTATGACGATCTCACTGCGACCGACCTCACCAAGACTTACTACTATAAGGTGATTGCGATAAATGGCGTGGGATCATCGTGCAGCAACAACGAAGTGGCGTCACCATTCGTGGGCACCCCTAGCAGTGGAATGATTATCCACCAGAACGATCCGACCCACCCGGAAGCAACCGGAGGAAGCGCGACGCCGCCGCCGGTCCCTGAACTTCTCATTGACTATATCGCCGTCGGCGAGCCGGCTGGAACAGGTAACCTGATGTTCAAGATGAAGGTGGAGGACCTATCGACCATACCGCCGAACAGCAGGTGGAGGATCGCCTGGAACTGGTGGACCCCTACGAGTCAAATGTACTATATTGGAATGACGAGCGACCAAAACAGCGCTGTCACCTTCGAGTACGGCACGCTGGCGGACGCCGGCGTTCCGGCCGTCCTCGTTCTCGGAGAGACGAAGGTTGGAGTGCCCGACGCTAATTTCAATACTGATGGCACAATCACTATGTTCGTGCCGAAGTCCGCGGTTGGAAATCCGCAGCCTGGCGATCTGCTGGGCGCCATCGGCGGAAAGACAATCACCGGCGACACGCCAACCACTAATACCTTCGAGCGCTCGACCACGTTCGTGGACCATACGTTCATCAAAGGGCAGGCCGACAACTGCTACCCACCTGCCACATACATCGTGGCCGGCAATGGGCCGGCTCCGACTCCAACGCCTACACCTACACCTACACCGACCCCGACACCGAAGCCTCATGGCAAAAAATGATTACTCCAACGCCGAGATCTAATCCAAAGCCCAAGCCAACTCACCGGCCACACGGTTAGTAGTTACCGGCGTTGCAATTTCATTCGACGCTCAACGCGACGTAGGTTGAACGCCGAATTGTTTTGGGCCGGTCGAACTATCTGAGGGTTTTTCCGATACAACTCTCGGACTCTCACTTACCGGAAACGCCCGGCAAAACGTCTTCCTGCATGCGGCCATTTTTTGTCGAGCCACGATTCTTAAATAACTATGAAAACCAATTCCCGTTGTGAGGCCGGTGCCTTCAGTCCGAGAGCCTTTGCAGCTTTTTTGCTTTGTTCGGCCGGCGTCATGCTGGCCATGCTCAGCTTTGCGGCAACCCCTTCCAGCGGAACCCTGACCGACACTTCTGGCCCTGTGACATACACAGCAGGACCGTTTTTTGTGGCGAACCCGACGCCGGTAATCGAGGTCGACAGCGGCCCAGAGTGCAGCAACCCGGCCCAGCCTTGCGATGATTTCGCACTGACGGTGACTCTGCCGACCGGCTATGCTGCCAATCATCCGGGCGCTTCCATCAAAGTCACGCTCAGTTGGAACGACACCGGTAGCGGCAACTCGGACTATGACCTCTACATTTATAAAAACCCGCGTGGCGATTGCAGCCCAAACGATTGCACCGTGACAAACGGGAGCCAGGCAGCCGACTACCAATCGGCCACCAGTAACAATCCTGAGATCGCCACTATTCCCGTGAGTGATGGCACGCAAAAGTACACGGTTGTGG
>WNFD01006634.1_pt1 | contig 13438 bp, 10 predicted proteins | sample 5400491 | NCBI WGS metagenome assembly WNFD01 (sample SAMN13153343, study PRJNA577476) | soil metagenome | isolation source: 120 cm saprolite under Douglas fir tree site 2 hole 2 replicate 2 | place: USA:California | collected 2015-04-18 | reverse complement strand
GACGCGTGCGCCACGCGGCCTGTCGGCTCGTCGTTTCATCCGGGCTTTGGAAGGTGACGGATTCGCGCTTCAACGAGTACGTGGTAGTCATCGCATTTACCGGCACGCCGACGGGCGTCGCGTCGTGGTGGCTTATCATGCTCTGAACGAAACCTTTCCGATTGGCACACTACGGGCGATGATCGCGGACGCAGGTTGGCAGGATGACGATTTGCTGAGACTTGGCCTCATCGAATAGTTGGGGGTGCGCTCGAGGGCAAGGCCTATAAGCGAAGAAAAGGCGAAAAATAATGTTTGCTTTTTGTTCGCTATGATGCTACTTTGCTCCTCGCCGTTTTCAACAGGTGCACCATGCGCGGTTTTTCGAGCAGTGTTCTAAGCTGTCTGGAACGTGAGAGACTCGAAGAGGAACTCTCCGAGGCTCGCATCCGGGGTCGCAACCTATCCCGGCTGCGGCAACTGACCCACCGGGAACGGGCGGCGTTGGATGAACGCGAGCAGACAGCTCAGACGCGGCTCAGAGATCACGACGCGGAGCACGGTTGTCAGCGGTAGTCTTGATGGTGCTCAAGCTGTTCTCAGGCTCGCCCTTCGACGAAGCGAAGAGAGATTCCTCGCTACGCTCGGAATGACGAGATTACTTAGGGGATGGGCGAAGGGCACGTCAAGTTCAGGTGCGGATGGCTGAAAGAGAAGGGTAGCGCGAAGATGAATCGAGTGGTAAACTCCACACTTCGTTATGTCCCTGGACAAGGGCGATGCGCTTTCCCGGCGCGGAACCCCGACCATCGGCCCCGCAGGCCCAAGTTCCTACTTTCCTCCACCGAGGTGTGACATGACAGAAGAAAAAGAAAAATTGCTCGCAGCAGCGATATCCCAGATTGAAAAGGACCACGGTAAGGGCGCGATCATGCGCCTGGGCAGCCGGGATATTCTGGTGCCCGTCAGTGTGATTCCCAGCGGATGCCTCTCGATCGACGCCGCGCTGGGCGTCGGCGGCTTCCCGCGCGGGCGCGTGATCGAGATTTACGGCCCGGAATCCGGCGGCAAGACGACCATGACCCTCCACGTCATCGCCGAAGCCCAGAAGCTCGGGGGCCAGGCGGCTTTCATTGACGCGGAACATGCGCTCGATCCGGTCTATGCACGCAAGCTTGGCGTGGACGTGGACAACCTTCTGGTTTCGCAGCCCGACAACGGCGAGCAGGCCCTCGAAATTGCCGAAACACTGATCCGCTCCGGCGGCGTGGACATCGTCGTGGTGGACTCCGTCGCCGCGCTGGTCCCCAAGGCCGAACTCGAAGGCGACATGGGCGACCCGCAAATGGGCCTCCAAGCGCGCCTGATGTCGCAAGCGCTGCGCAAGCTCACCGGCATCGTTTCGAAGTCGCGCACCTGCCTGATTTTCATCAACCAGATCCGCGAGAAAATCGGCGTCATGTTCGGCAACCCGGAGACCACCACGGGCGGCCGCGCGCTGAAGTTCTATGCGTCCATGCGCGTGGATATCCGGCGCATCCAGGCCATCAAGGAAGGCGATAAGGTCGTCGGCTCGCGCACGCGCGCGAAAGTGGTGAAGAACAAGGTAGCCGCACCCTTCCGCGAAGCCGAATTCGACATCGTCTACGGGGAAGGCATCTCGCGCGAAGGCGACCTGATCGATCTAGGCGTTGAAAAGGGCGTGCTCGAAAAGAGCGGCACGTGGATCAGCTTCGGCGGCGAACGCATGGGCCAGGGCCGCGAAAACGCCCGCATCTTTCTGAAGGAAAACAAGGACATCCGCGACAAGCTGGAAAACATGCTGCGCAAGAAGCTCGAAATCCCGATGCCCGGCAATTCGAACGCGGCTGCGGCCGGGCCGAACGGGCACGCTGCGCCTGCACCGAAGACGGCCCTTCTGCAACACGCAGAGGGGCCAAGTTTTTTTCAGGCTACATATGGCGCCTGCCTTCAGGCCGCAGCAAGGAGTGTTTGCGCATGCCAAGCCCGCTGTTAAACTTCCGTTGTGCAGTCATCAGAGGGAATTGTGTCGAGCCATAACGAAGTTGTTCGCGAATCCTTTACCACGCAAGCGAAAGCGTTCGCCGCCAACCCGTGGGTAACCGACGAAGAGCGGATTCGCCGTCTGGTAGCGGCGGCGCGGCTGAAAGGCGACGAGCGCGTGCTCGATGTCGCCACCGGCCCGGGGTACATCGCGGAAGCTTTTGCGCGGTCCGCCCGGGAAGTGATAGGCGTCGATTTGACAGCTGCGATGCTAGCGATTGGTGAGGAGCGCACGAGGGAGCGGGGGATCCCGAACGTATCGTTTCGAATCGGGGATGTGCAGAACCTGCCTTTCGAAAAGGAAGAGTTTGACGTCGTGGTGAGCCGTCTCGCGCTTCATCACATGCAGAATCCCGCGCAAGTTGTTCGAGAAATGACGCGGGTGTGCCGTCTCGGAGGCACCGTTCTCGTTGAAGACATCTACGCCAGCGAACACCCTGAGCGGGCCGCTTATCAGGACCGCTGGGAAATTTTGCGTGATCCTTCGCACGTTCGAACGCTTCCGATCAGTGATCTCTTGCACCTTTTCCGCGATGCGGGACTGGAAATTGACAGCGTCTCGACCTTTGAAGATCTTTGCCCCGAAGTGGAGCGATGGCTGGCCACCACGAAGGCCCCTGCCTCGGACGCCGCCGAAGTGCGACGCCTCCTGGAAGAGGACTGCCTCCACGACCTGAGCGGTACCCGGCCGTTTCTGGATGCCACGGGAAGCCTGCACTTCCACGCCCGGACCGCCACCCTGACCGGACGAAGGTTCAGGCTCCTGCCCTGACGGTCAGCTATTCAAAACAAAGCACATAGCCTCGTACTAGCGCTAGGAGTCTATTGTGTGAGGACGGTACAAAACCCTAAAATATGTCTCAGTCTAAGAGAAACTGTTTCTCTTGGGTGCAGAGACTTTCACTCGCGTCGGTGCTAAGTCGCATCAAATGAACGATGCGCTTGATTGGCCGGTGGGATGCAATAGATCTCTGCAGCGCGTCCAGCGGCGATAGTCGCCGGCAGCGTCAACGAACACTCTTTGTGAATGTTTGTTGACCGTAAGGACAGTGTAAGGTAAAACTCTGACCCCGGTGATTTTTTAGCGTGGGGCAGACCAGGGCGGGTTGACCGGTTCGCGGTCACCCTAAAGAGGCGGGAACGGTGAAGCAGTTCGGAAAAGCCACTATTGCGATGTTACTGGCAGCAGTCTGCGCCATGCCTTTGCCGGCGGCGCCCGGTGCGGGATCGCCAGTGAGGCGCACTCACAAGTACGTCGCGCGTTATCGCGGAGTCCCCACGTTTGCGGATTCTTCCAGCGCCGACGACGGCGCGTACGATGATCCCATTGTTCGCGCGGCCGCGGTTTCCGCGCTTGGCCGTTACAACGGAGCGGTCGTCGCGGTTGATCCGAACACCGGCCGCATCCTCACGGTTGTGAATCAAAAAATCGCTTTTGGCGATGGCTACATTCCTTGCTCCACGATCAAGCCGACCATCGCGCTTGCTGCCCTCGAAGAAAATGTCATCACCCGCGACACCATGCTCAAGGTTGGGCGCCGCAAGTACATGAACCTGACGGAAGCCATGGCGCACTCGAACAACCTGTTTTTTGAGCAGCTTGGCTCGCGTATGGGATTTGAGACGGTTTCCAAGTACGGCCGACTTCTCGGCCTGGGAGAACTCGCCGGGTACAACCTGCCTGACGAACATCCGGGCTCGTTTCCCACTGCGCCGCCTGCTCATGGCGGAGTCGCGCGGATGTCCAGTTTTGGCGAAGGGATTCAGGTAACGCCGCTGCAACTCGCGGCGCTTTCCGCGGCGTTCGCGAATGGCGGGACACTTTATTATTTGCAGTATCCCCACAGCCAGGAAGAAGTTGAGAATTTTACGCCGCGCGTCAAGCGCGAATTGAACATCGGCACGATTCTTCCGGAGATCCGTGAAGGCATGCTCGCCGCGGTGCTTTATGGCACGGGCAAGTCGAGTTTCGACCGGGGCGGTGACGAGATGCCGCTCGGCAAAACCGGGACTTGCGACGACCACACGACACCCTCGAAAATCGGCTGGTTCATCACCTACGCCGACGACGCGCACCCGAAGATCGCGTTTGCAGTTCTCCTGCGTGGAAACACGCGCAGCGTCAAGGGTCCAACCGCCGCCGTTGTTGCAGGGCGCATCTACCGCAAGCTCCGCGAACAAAATTATTTTGCGGAGTCCGCGCAGGCCGCGGCCATCAACACCGGCAAATAACGCAACTGGACATTTCTTAGCATTGGTTTTCTAGCGCTGCAGGGGATCTCTGCAGCGTTTCCTCTTTCTGCGGGCACGGCCGCTTGGACCGATAGCCGAGGCGCGGCCTGTTGTAAATGCCGTATGGGCGCTCCTGCCCTTTTTCCGCAGTCGCAACCAATTGGACGATTGAGCGCACACAAAGCAAATCGCGTTTGACGCCACGCTCAATTTGCGACAAAAGAGTGGGGGGCATTACTCTGTCATGGTGGCGGAAGGGGCCCGTCCATGGAGGTTCCGCTTGATATGAGCGCCGGCTGCCAGTGGCATTGGGGGAATCGTGAATCGTCGTTTCTTGATTTTATTGGTGTTGGTGTGTGCCGCTGGAGCTGCAATTCTGTCGTATGCGTTCCAGCAGAGGCTGGCCGCCGCGGCGGAATTCGCTCACCAAGCAAAGCTGGCGAAGGCTGAAGCGGAACGTATTCGCCAACAAGTCATCGTGCCGGCCGAAGAGAAAGTTCTTGCGGGAGGAAATTTCACAGCCGCCCTCCAGAAATTCGGCTTGAGCGCCGGCGAAGCAGCCAGCGCCTCGGCTGCCGCTCAGCACGCCTTCAACCTGCGCCAGGTCCGCGCCGGCAATACCATCACAGTGGGGCGCTCCGTCGAAGGAACGCTGCGCGAAATCGATTACAAAATCGACTCCGGCCGCATGTTGAAGATCGTCCCGGAAGATCGCGGCTTCTCGGCGCAGATCAAGGAAATTCCCTCGAAAACGGAAGTCGCTGCGGTGACAGGCCGCGTGGGCGACTCCCTGTTTAACGCCGTCGAAGATGCGGGCGAATCTGCGGAACTGGCCATGCGCCTGGCGCAGATATTCGGCTACGATCTCGATTTTTATACCGACCCGCGCAAGGGCGACACCTTTCGCATCGTTCTTGAAAAGAAAAAATACGCCAACGGCCAGACGGCCGGGTATGGAAGGATTCTCGCCGCGGAATACGAAAACGCGGGGAAGAAATACCAGGCATTGCTCTTTCACGATCCCGCCGGGCGGCCGGGATACTATTCAGCCGATGGAAAGTCGCTCCAGAAGGCGTTTCTCCGCTCGCCGCTGAAATTCGGCGCGCCGGTGACGTCTCATTTCAACTGGGCGCGCTTTCATCCCATTCTGAAGACTTATCGCCCGCACATGGGCACGGATTATGGCGCTCCCGTCGGCACTCCGGTGCAAACGATTGGAAGCGGCCGAGTTGTATTCGCGGGCCCCAAGGGCGGCGAAGGCAACATGGTGCAGATCGCGCATCCCAACGGCTACGAGACGATGTATCTGCATCTGTCGCGCATGTTTGTGCGCAACGGCGAGCATGTGGAAATCGGCAAGACCATCGGCCTGGTCGGCAGCACGGGCCTTTCCACCGGGCCGCACCTCGATTTCCGCATTCTGCAAAAGGGCCAGTACAAAAATTTCGAAAAACTTGGCCTGCCTCCCTCCGATCCTGTTTCAAAGAAAAACCTGCCGGAGTTTGCCGCCGTGCGCGAGAAGTGGCTACCGCTGCTGAAAAACCCTGAGCTACTTCAATCCAGCGTTGCTCCTTCCAATTCGGCCGGAACGCACTGATTCCCGCCGGAGTCAAATTTCTCTGGCCAATACCCAACGTTCCGCGTCGCGGCAGTTAATAGATGATCGGGAGTTTCGAAAAGTCGGAGGATGTGTCGTCGGTCACCCGCAGCACGACCAGAGTGCGGTCGTCGTGCGGTGCAGTGCCCGCGCCGCTGTGGCCATCCGTTGCAGCCAGGATTTGTTCGGCGATTTCGCGAGCCGAATCTTCCTGAGAAATAGCGGAAAGAAGAGCCGTCAACCGTTCCGGACCAAACTCTTCCTGCGCGGCATTCTCCGATTCCAAGATGCCGTCCGAAGCGAAAAGAACGACGTCTCCAGGCTCCAAGTCGATGGTCGTTTCATCGTATTGGGTATCGGGAAGGAGGCCGAGCGGCACGCCTTCCAGGCGGATGGCCCGCACCTGGCCGTCGCGGACCAGGAGGGGATAAGGTCCGCCAGCATTGGCGAGCGTGAGCTTCCGAGTCGGTGCGTCGTAAACGGCAAACAGCATGGCAATGAATCGCGAGTCAAGCCGCGCGGCGAGCAGCCGCTGATTCAGAAGGGCGAGCATGCAGGCAGGCTCGCATGCGTGATCGACGACGATTTCTCGAACGGTGCCGATCGCCAGCGAACCGTACAGCGCCGCCGCGGTCCCCTTGCCGGAAACATCGCCGAGCATGAATCCCAGGCGACCCTGTCCAATGGGCAGAAAGTCGTAGAAGTCTCCGCCCAACTCGCGTGCGGGAACATACCCGGCTGCCAAATCGAGGCCCGGCACTTCGCGTGCACCCGTGGGAAGGAGTTGCCGCTGAATCTCTCGCGCTGTGTCGAGTTCGCTGCGCATCCTGCGCTCGTTTTCCGTGGCTTCCTGGAACAGTCGCGAATTCTCGAGTGCGATGGCTACATATGAGGCAAGAGTGGATAGCATCCGCTCGTGTTCCAGGGTGAACGCATGCGGCTCCGTGCTCTCCAGATCGAGAACCCCGATGAGGCGATCCTGCATGAGAAGCGGCACGACGAGTTCGGAACGGGCTTCCACGCCGGTCTCACAGCGGATGTAACGCGGGTCTTCGGTGACGTCATTGATCCGCAGGATACGGCGTTCTCCGGCGGCAGTGCCTGTGAGGCCCTGATGAAGAGGTAGGCGAAGGCGCGCCACAATCGAATCCGTGCAGCACATGGCGAAAACGCTCTCCAGCAGTTGCGCTTGCTCATTCCAGAGCATGACGCTGAAGACGTCATAATTCACAATTTTCTTGACGCGTTCGGCGACGCGGCGGAGGAGCTCTTCGCGGTCCAGGATGGATGTGACTTCGCGGCTGACTTCGTAGAGCAGAGCGAGGGTATTGGCCTGTTCCGGGTGCGATAGGAACAGGCTCTGCGGAACGGGGTCAGCGTCACCCAACAGCGCAAAAGATCCGATTTTTGAAAGGTCTTCCATCATGGCCGGGGGTGCTCCGCCTATCCTCTATTTGATGTAACAGATTAAGTTCGGTTGCACAAATCAATTCTGCTCTGTGCGTTGCCGTCTGCGACCACCTGCCAAGCTGAACGATTATTAATGAAAAAGTCTGAGACTCGGCCCACGATTCTGCCTTACGAACGTAACTTAAAGGATAATCATGGAGCCGGAAATTACGCTCTCGCTCGCAGCGATGTCAAGCGGAAAGTCCAGTCCAGGAACACGCCGGACATCCATTCTTGTTCCTGTGTCCCGGTCTGACGTAATCTGAATTTACGCAGTTCTTTTTCGGAAACGAGGATCTGAGCCATGCCCATGACTCGCAGGAATCTTTTGCACGGAATTGCCGCTGCCGGCACCGTCATCGCTGCCGGAGCGCGTCCCGTTGCGGCTTTTGCGCCAAGCGGACTGGAGCAGCCGCTTCCCGGCGCCCCCGGTTCCGGCCCTGTTCTGCTGAACCGTAACGAGAACGCCTACGGCCCTTCCGAAAAAGTCCAGGCTGTCATTCGCGAAGCTTCTGCGGTCAGCTGCAGGTACCCGCGCGGCGAATACGATGCCTTGCGAATGATGCTCGCGGGACTTCACAAAGTGAAACCGGAGCAAATTGTTTTGGGCTCGGGTTCTTCCGAGATTCTGCGAATGGCCGGCGCCGCCTACCTTGGCCCCAATAAGAAACTCGTTTTACCGAACCCGACTTATCCTTCTCTCGGCAATTATGCCGAAGCGAACGACATTCAAGTGGTAAGAATTCCCCTCACCAAGACGCAGGAGCATGACACGGAGGCGATGCTCGCTCGAGTCGATTCCTCGACGGGACTCGTTTACGTCTGCAATCCGAACAACCCGACCGGCACTTTGACTCCCCGCAAAAACATAGAGTCCTTCATCAGCAAGCTTCCCGCGGATGTGATGATTCTGATCGACGAGGCCTACCATCATTTTGTCAGCGCCACGTCGGCTTATCGATCGTTTCTGGATTATCCGCTCGACGATTCGCGCGTCATTGTCGCCCGGACATTCTCCAAAATCTACGGTCTCGCCGGTTTGCGCGTTGGTTACTCCGTTTCTTCTAAGGAAGTCGCGAGCCGCCTTTCCGCGTTCCGTCTGCAAAATGGCGTGACCATCGTTTCCGTGAAAGCGGCGCTGGCGGCGCTGGATGATACCGCCTACGTCAGGATGGCGGCGAAACGCAACGCGGACGATCGTCAGGAATTCATGAATCAAGTGAACGCCCGCATGCTTCGCGCCATCGATTCTCACGCCAATTTCGTGCTCCTCAATCCTCTCCGGCCCGTCAGTGAAGTTCTTCCTCATCTCGAGAAAAATGGCGTTCTCGTCGCCCCGCCGATTCCCGCGATGGAGAAGTACATCCGCGTCTCGCTCGGCACTCCCGACGAAATGCGCGAATTCTGGCGCGTGTGGGATCTCATGCCCGCCGGCAACATGGCGATGTAAAGCGGAGCGCCCCGGAGTCGCATGCCCGATTCCTGAAAAATCCTGAGGAACCATTTCGTTCCCGGCTGTGCACTTGCATTCATGGAAAAGCGCCTGGTGCGTGCCATAGGCCTACAACTGCGGGCACGCTCCCGACCAGGTCGGGACAGGTGTACCGTGCCCCTGCGGGAGCAAGCGCGGAAGCGGCGATGGGCGTGGCGTGTCATCGGGGTGTGCTGTTAGTCGCGATTGGGGCGAGGCATATCGAAGATGAATTGCTGGGACTCGTCGCCTACAGAATTGGTTTCACGGGCGACGGCACGGTGGGAGTGGAGGAGCTGGTTGGTGATGTAGGCGAGGACGGAGGCGCGGCGCGGGGAGACGCGGCCTTTGGTGACAAGGATGAGGAGCCGGGCGAGAAACTTGTTGATGTCGACGCCGGAGTTAAATTCGGAGAGTTCGGGGAGGAGGTCGGCGGAAAGGTCTTCCGAGTCGTTTTGTGGCGGCTGGGATGCGGCGGCGATCAGAGCGGAATGGCGGAAGCAAAGATGGGAGCGGGTGTCCAGGACGGCGAAACGGCAACGGCGGCCGTCGGCGGTGTAATGGCGGCAGCGAGAGTGGTCGGTGGAGCTGGGTTTAGCGGATGCGAGGTTCATTTCTTGTTCCTTTCTGTGGAGAGAGGGGGGGTACACCCCCGTCGAGATGAAAAGAGTGCCTAATAGATTGATTACAAAGGGGTTGAGGGGCGACCGTTGCGGAAGGGTGTGCGTAAGCGGTTGAAACGACAGAGGTTGGAGGGAAAGAGTCGGAGAACTTAACGCAGAGACACAGAGTGCGCAGAGATGAAGATTTCGGGGTGGATTGGCGGGGTTGCTGCCGATTAATCACGACCCATGCTAGCATTGATTACACTATTTGTCAAGTACTCCTATAGTACTAGTATTTAGCAAATTGCCATATTTTGTTCGAACGATTTTGCAAAGAGAAGAAAACAAAGGGGTAGAGCTCACTGTTGCCGTGGAAACGGTTTGCGGGGGGCGATTGAGATCTTGAAAAATGTTCGATGAGGGGCACCGGTTCGGACGAATGGAAGGACGAAGAGCGACAAAAAGAAACGTCAACTACCCCACCCTTGCACAACCCGCAAGGATGGGGCACCCGCGGAAGGAAACGAGAGGCAAAATCAAAAGCCTGTCCCACCCGCCGTGGGCCGGGGGAAGTGACGGGGCGGGGTTGACGGATGTGTCGAAGCTCCTTTCCGACCAGGTCGGACTCTTCGATCGACTCTGCTCAGGACATGTTCCGCTCCGGCCTCCTAAAGAATTTGAGTTGCCCCGTGAAACGCCGCACTAACTTCTGCCACTACTTAGCTGGCGGTTAAGCTGATCGCAGTTTCGCTACCTCGCCACTTCTGCAATCGCCAGTAACCCAGCCCGGAATGCTACAAAGATGGACGACCACCCCCAGCTCGAAGCAGCCAAGGACTGGCTGGTTTGCGCTGATCCCCAAGGCCGTTACATCCTGCGGTTCCCGCATGAATGGAAGGTCCACAGGGAGAGCGCGGATCGCACGGTAGTCAAAGAGCCGGGTTCGCGGGCGGAGATTGCGATCAGCTATTTGGCCGAGGATTGCGCCGTGGCGCAATCAATGCTGCGCGGAAGACGGCTGAACTACTACTTCATTCGCGAATTTACCCGATCGATCGCGGGTCGCGAAGCGCTCACGCTCGAGTTCAGAGACACCATCTCCAACGTAAGAGAATTCCGCGCCCTATTCCCGGCGGAGAGGGGGTGCTGCGAGCTGAAATGGGCGCGCTCAGAGGGTTCCCAGGGCCTCGAATTTGAATCAACCCTGGAAACGATGCTTACCACCTTTGAATTCGCGTCCAAGAAGAGCTAGGCCGCAATCCACGCGCGCGGCCGGTTCTGCAAATCTCGGAATATTCGTAGGAGGAAAATCATGGCAACTAAAGCCAAGCAAGCAAAGGCACCAAGAACGGCAGTGCGGGATGCCGTCCTGGCGCAGTGGCCCTATTTGGACCGGCTCTCGTCATCCGCGCAGCGTACCCTCATAGCCAGGCACAAGGCTGCAACCGCACCGGCGGCGGCAGCGACCGCACCCGCACCGGCAAAGGCAAGTCCGGCGGCAACCCCGGCCGTCACCGCTGCACTTACCCCTGCCGCCATGCCCGCTAACATCCGCGTGAACGATCCCGGAGAGGATATCGGCTTCGGCAATCAAACTACGCAGAGCGAGCCCAGTATCGCTGTCCACCACAAGAAAGTAGTGGTGGCCTACAATGATTCCACCAAGACGCCCAATTACACCGGATACTCGAACTCCGCGCACGGCGGCCATGTTTTTCACGACCGCGGTGGACTTCCCGGAAACCAGAGCGGAGACAACGTACTGGCGGTGGACCGCCAGGGAACTTTCTACTATGCGACGCTCTCGACCGACGCAGCCGGCAACAGCAGCGTCGGGGTCTCGAAATCCACCGATGGGGGAGTGACATTCACTCCGCCGGTGAACGCCAGTACCACCGCGAACGGTCCCGCCTTCTTCCAGGACAAAGAGTGGCTGAGCGTTGACAACTCGGGCGAAGCGAGCGATGGCAACGCTTATCTTGCGTGGACCAAATTCGGTGGACCCGGCGAGCAGATTTTGTTCGCACGCTCCACCGACGGAGGAAACACCTGGTCCGCGCCAGTGGCCTTGTCCGGGTTCGGCGGCCATCAGGCCGCGATGCCAGCCGTCGGACCGGAGGGCGTTCTTTACGTGTGCTGGATCGACCGTGGAGCATCCCAACTGCTAATCCAGAAGTCGACCGATGCCGGCTTGACGTTTGCCAATCCGGTGACCGGGGGCGGTGCGGTGCAGAACATCGTCCAGATTCCCGGCACCATGAATGGCAACATCCGGGCCAACAGCTTCCCGAGCATTGCCATTGATCAGGACGACGGCAGGATCTATATCACTTATGCCGCGCGCGTGGGCGCTGATGCCGCCGACGTCTTCCTCACCGTGTCACACGATCACGGCAAAACCTGGAGTGCACCCGTGCGCGTCAATGACGACGCCACGCAAACCGATCAATGGATGCCGTCGGTGGCGGTCACCGAAGAGGGTACGGTGGGCGTGATGTTCTACGACCGCAGGAACGATCCCGGCGCCAACCTAAACATCGATGTGTATTTGGCGATCTCCACGAACCACGGGAAGACGTTTCATCCGAACCAGCGCATCACGACCACGTCCTTCCCACCAGCCGTGAATTTCGATCCCGCTATCGCCTGGAACTATATGGGCGACTACAACCAGATGGTGGCCAGCGGGGAAAAGTTGTACATGGCGTGGGGCGACAATCGCGACACAGTGGGCGCTCGCCACGATCCCAACGTCTACTTCGGTGCCTTTGACGCCGACGACTAGCTGAATTCGAAAACCGGTAACTAGAGCAGGCGCCCGCCGCGGCGGGCGCCTGCTAACACCTCATGCGGGGTGGCCCTCGATAAGAGAGGAGGCCATCCAAATTCGACTTGGCGCGTTACTGTTACGCCTTCAGGGGAGACCAAGGGAATTAAAACCCATTCGGCTGCGGGCAGGGCGAGTTCCGTCGCCCATGGTATCCGGCGGGCGCAAGATATATATACTTGATGTATATGCAGTCTATATACATTGGAAGGAGTATTGCGGATGGCGGCGAAAGTGTCTTATTTCAGAGCGAGCTCATCGCGAGGCTCTCAGGGTTCGCCTCGACGAAGCGTGCGGGGCGCAGTGGAGAGGGGGAGAGATTTCATCACGCACACAAAGCGTGCGTGATGGCGCAGAGGTCTCTCTGCGCAGGCCGACGCTTTCGCAGGAGCGAAAGCGGAAGAAAAAATCGGCCTGCTCCGTTCGAAATGACGGGGTGGCGGGGGCGGAGAGAAAAGAGTGGCGAGATCAAGTCGCGGCCGAAGGTGATGAAAGAAGAAAATACCACCGGCCTGACCCTTCGGCTGCGCTCAGACGAGAGACCGCGGCTACAGGGCGGAAATGGCGACATGAAGTCGCCGCTACAGGCAAAATCGCCGGTCTGAAGACCGGCCACTACAAATGGCGGCGAGGAAAAGCGGGAGCTGGGCTCCTGCACTCCAAGGATGGAGAAAAACTCCAAGACTGGGAAAAACGGGAGTGTTGCTGGTGAGATGGCGCGGGTGTATATTGGCGGCGATTTGCAGGGCCCCCCGGAAGAAACCCAGTCAAAGATGAAATGGAGGTGCGGCGATGAAGAATGCGCGCTGGTTTCTATTGGTGGTGTCTTTGGTGACGGCATTGCTGACGCCCGCGGTGGCGATGGCGCAGAGTCCGTTTGACGGGACGTGGAAAGTGGATTTGCAGTCGGCGAAATTTCCGGAGAAGCCGGACGTTTATTTGCTGCAAAACGGGATGTATCACTGCAAGACGTGCGCTCCGCCGGTGGACGTGAAGGCGGATGGGCAGGACCAGAAAGTGAGCGGGCATCCGTACTACGACACGATGAGCATCAAGGTGGTGAACGACAGCACGATCGAGGAAACCGACAAGAAAAATGGGAAGACGGTGGCGACTTCAAAAACGTGGGTGTCGGCGGATGGAAATACGATGATGTTCGAGTTCACGGACAGCAGCGCAACCAATGCGGATCCCGTGACGGGCAAGGGAGAAGA
>WNFD01006325.1_pt1 | contig 13441 bp, 8 predicted proteins | sample 5400491 | NCBI WGS metagenome assembly WNFD01 (sample SAMN13153343, study PRJNA577476) | soil metagenome | isolation source: 120 cm saprolite under Douglas fir tree site 2 hole 2 replicate 2 | place: USA:California | collected 2015-04-18 | reverse complement strand
GCCCCTGCAAGTTTGTCGCGACTGGTTTTCGAAACTCTGGTCGCTCTCGACGACCGTGGCCGTCCGCAACCGCTGCTTGCCACCTCGTGGCAATCCGATCCCGGCAGCCAGCGCTGGCGCTTTTCTCTTCGCGCTAGTGTCAGTTTTCACGATGGCACTCCTCTCGACTCGGGTACGGTCGCCGCATCGTTGCGAAATAGCAATCCGGAATGGAAAGTGATCTCCACCGGCGATATGATCATGATCGAAACTGAATCCGCCACTCCCGACCTGCTGGCCGATCTGGCGCTGGCGCGCAACAGCATTGTCCGCCGGGACGATAGTGCTAAACTCAGCGGCACCGGACCGTTCGCCATCGCGCAATGGGACGCCGGGAAACACGCCACTCTCGCCGCCAACGAACAATACTGGGGCGGCCGGCCATTTCTGGATTCCGTCCAGCTAGACTTCGGCAAGAATGATCGTGACCAGGTGCTGTCGCTGGACCTCGGCAAAGCCGACGTGATCGAACTCGCACCTGAGAACATCCACCGCGCCCGGGCCGAAAACCGCATAGTGATGAGTTCGCAGCCGGAGGAGTTGATGGCCCTGGTCTTTGGCCGCGACCCCCGCTCGGAAGATGAGACTCACGCGCGCATTGCCCTGGCCTTGAGCATCGATACCGCCGCCGTCAATAACGTTGTTCTCCAGGCCGGAGGAGAGCCAACCGGGGCGCTTCTTCCCAATTGGTTGTCCGGATACGCATTCGTTTTCGCGGCCGGCGGAAACACCGAACACGCTCGAGCGGAGCGAATGCAGTCGAAACACCTTCCCAACTGGACGCTGGGATATGACGCATCCGACCCCATCGCGCGCGTGATTGCGGAACGCGTCTTGCTAAATGCTCGCGATGTTGGGATCACCCTACAACTGACGAGCACCGGCAGTGCCGATATGCGCCTGCTGCGAACCCCGCTCGCATCTTCCGACCCGCATGTTGCCCTCGACGAGTTGGCCAAGGCTTTGCAGCTTCCTCAACCAAAACTCGGCAACGGTTCGGTCGGCGAACTTTATTCCGCCGAAAAAGCTGCTTTGCAATTCCATCGCGTGATTCCCCTGCTCCACCTGCGAAGCGCAGTTGCGCTGCGGCCGAATGTTCACCAATGGAACATTCTCCCGGACGGAACCTGGCAGGTCAGCAACGTCTGGCTGTCCGGAGAAAGGCCATGAGCCTCCGCCGGAGGCTGCTTCTGTTGTTCGCGCTGACTGTCCTGGTGTCGGTGGCAGCTGTCACAATAATCGTCTCCGCCATGGCCCGACGTGCCTTCGACCGCGCCAATGATGAGCGCACTGCCGCTCTGGTCGCCCAGTTCCGCCGCGAGTTCTCCCGCCGCGGCGAAGACGTCAGCCGCAAGATTCAAGCCATCGCCGCCACTTCCGAAAGCAGTCGCATTGCCGTTGCTGCCGCCCGCCCTGGCCCCGATTACAGTGTTTTTCTGGACGGCGCGCAGACCATCGCCCAAACCCAGCAACTGGATTTTCTAGAGTTCGCCGATGACCGCGGCACCATCATTTCCTCCGCTCAGTGGCCCGCCAAGTTTGGATCAGCTCTTGGTCTGTTTGCGATTCGCACCCTAGCGGCAGGAGACCGTAACCTATACGTGATCGGCGGAATTCGCTTGGACAAGAGCTTTCTCCTCAGCCTTGAACTGCCCGCCGGAATGCGTGTCCTGCTGTACAAAAATCTGGACCACGAGAATTTTCTTTCCGACCACTTGATCAGCGCCACCGACTCGACAACCAATCCTCAGGAATTCGCGCCCCTGATTCACCAGGTGCAGCAAAGTGACCGCGAAGCCAACGCCGTCATTCACGGGAGCTCCCAGGAGAACTCTCTTGGGAATTCTGCCGACGACGAGACCGTGAACGCGATCCCGCTGACTGGAGAAAACGATCAACTGCTGGGCATCCTGCTGGTCGGCAGCTCACGGCAGATTTACACCGAACTGCGCGGACAAATCCGTTCTGCCGCGTTTCTTGCCGCGGGCGTCGGGTTGGTGATGGCAGTCTTGCTGAGCAGTTGGGCGGCGGCGCGGGTGACCCGGCCGGTCGAAGAGCTGGCCCACGCCGCGCGCGAAATAGCGGGAGGCAATTGGAATACCCAAGTGGCGGCCGCCTCGCATGACGAAATCGGTCAACTCGCGGACTCCTTCAACCGCATGACGCGCGATTTGCTCGACCAGCGCGAACGTTTGATGCAGGCCGAACGCGTAGCCGCTTGGCGTGAACTGGCCCGGCGCCTTGCTCATGAACTCAAGAATCCCCTGTTTCCGCTGCAACTCACGGTGGAGAATCTCCTGCGCGCGCGCGAGCATGGAGAACAGCAATTCAACGAGACTTTTCACGAGAGTGCATCTACCCTTCTCGCCGAGATTTCAAACTTGAAGGCGATCATCGGCCGCTTCAGCGACTTCTCCAAAATGCCACTGCCTCATTTTCAAGCGGTGCGGGTGAGCGAGTTGGTTCAGGAAGTCGTCAGGTTGCATCAGGCGCAACTCAGCAAGGCGAAGGTCACATACCAACTTCAGCCCAACGAAACGCCGGAAGAGCCAATTGCCGCCGATCCCGAGCTTCTGCATCGAGCGCTCTCGAACTTGGTGCTGAATGCGATCGAAGCCATGCCCGAAGGCGGAAGCCTCACTCTGCGGATCCGCCAGGACCCGGCATCGGCGTACATTGAAGTCTCAGATACCGGCACCGGTCTTTCTCAAGAAGAATGCGCGCGCTTGTTCACTCCTTATTACACCAGCAAGGTCCACGGCACCGGGCTCGGCCTGGCCATCGTGCAATCCATTGTCAGCGACCACGGCGGGAGAATCAGCGTCAGCAGCGAGCCCGGCCGCAGCACAACGTTTATCATCGAGTTGCCCGCGAACCGCGACAAATTGTCTGCGGCGGAAGCTGCCGGGGAGGAGAAACCGTGAAAGCCAGCCTGCTGATCGTGGATGACGAAGCCAACACTCTGGCCACGCTGTCGCGCGCGTTTCGCCTCGCCGGTCATGAAGCCACGGTCTGCGACAATGCCGCCAAAGCGGTTGAGCTGGCAAAGTCCGATCATTTCGACATGATTTTTTCCGACGTAGTCATGCCCGGGCGAGACGGACTTTCGCTGCTCGAAGACCTGCGAGCGCAGGGCGTGACTACCCCGGTGGTGATGATGTCGGGTCAGGCGCACATTGCAATGGCGGTGCGCGCCACTAAACTCGGCGCTTTGGATTTCCTCGAAAAGCCCATTTCCACAGACAAACTTTTGCTTACGGTCGAAAACGCGCTCAAGCTGCAGCGCCTGGAATCCGAAAACCGCCAGCTGCGGCAGCGCCTCGGCAAACATGAAATCGTCTGGGCCGGCGAGGCGATGAAGAAAATCATGGCACAAGTGGACCGCGTCGCCGCCAGCGAGACCCGTGTCTGCATCCTCGGCGAAACCGGCACCGGCAAAGAACTGGTCGCGCGCACATTACATGACAAGAGCCCGCGGGCGACAGGCCCGTTCATCGCCCTGAACTGCGCAGCAGTTCCATCTGAGCTGATCGAATCGGAATTGTTCGGACACGAAAAGGGATCATTCACTGGCGCCGCCGGAAGGCACATCGGCAAATTCGAGCAAGCCGAGCATGGAACGCTTTTCCTGGACGAGATCGGCGACATGCCTCTGCCCATGCAGGCCAAGCTTTTGCGCGTGCTTGAAGAAGGCGAAGTCGAACGCATCGGGTCCGCCAAGCCCGTCAACATTGATGTCCGCGTGATCGTTGCCACACATCGAAATCTCGAAGCGCTAGTCCGCGACGGCAAATTCCGCCAGGACTTATTCCATCGCGTGTTCGTTTTTCCACTTTCGCTTCCCCCGCTACGCGAAAGGCGCGATGATATCCCTGCGTTGATTGCGCACTTCGCAGCGCAAGTCTGCGCGCAAAATAGCTGGAAGCCGCTCACGTTCACTCCGGACGCGGTGCAAGCTCTGCAGGAATACTCCTGGCCCGGCAACGTCCGCGAGCTGCGCAACATGGTCGAGCGCCTGATGCTGCTGGCTTCTGGCGACGCAGTTGATGCCCAAACCGTTCGTTCCGTCCTGGTCCCCAGCGCGGATGGTTCCCGCGTCAGTTTAGGTTCAGGAACGCTATCTGACCGCGTTGAGAATTTCGAGCGCGAAGTAATCCTCGGGGAACTCAAACGCTCCAACTTCCACATGACGAACACCGCGAAGGTCTTAGGTCTGGAGCGCAGCCATCTGTACAAGAAAGCCGAGCAGTTGGGGATTGATATTCGCAAGCAGCGGCGGGAAGAAGAGATCTGACTCCTCGGGCAAGACGTGCTGCATATTGAAAGGGCGACCGTGAGTCGCCCCTTTCCTCGCTATTCTCTGAAAGAAATAGTTGCGCCGGCTGCCATCGTACGTGCCAGAGGTCATACAGCATTTCTTGAAAGCGTCGTCCTGATCCACACGGACACAGATCGTTCCGCCCAAGCTTCTCGATAAGCTCTTTGTTTCCGTGAACGATTCTGACGCCGCGTTTGACGCGGGTTTCGGATGGGAATCCTCTTCGGCGTTTACTGTTTCGCTTGAAAGGAGGATTGGTTGGCGAGTTCGTCTTCGGTTTGCATGGTACGCCTCCTGTGGAGGCTACAGACTATCATGCTGGCAGGATTTTGCCCTACCAGGCCCGGAACTTCTCCATCTGCTCGCGTTCCCGGCCTCGCAGCTCATCCTGACGGCGGGTATGTTCCAGCGAGAATTGAATCGCGGCGTGCAACCTCGACTGATCGTCCTCGTGGAGCGCGACGAAGCGAAAGGGTTGCTGGCCCCAGGCGACTGGGCTCAACATTTCTGCTGAGCCAAGCACGGAACCGGTTTTCGCCAGAAACATTAATTTGACTAGAGAACCCTGCTGCAGCGGCTGACGGATGCAGAGCAGGCCGCCGGTGATGGAAATGACTTCCAGTTGGCCGGAAAAGCGGCGGCCATCCGGATAGCGGAGCACCACCGGAGTGGCCTCTTCGAACCGCACGCGCTGGGCGCGGCGTTGGGCGTGCATTTGAGGAGCAAAGGGCATAGTACTGACATCTAAGTATGACCGGCTCTCTGCTGCAATGGCAGATTACCGAAGACCAGTCGTTTGCCGTCTCTAGGCCACGACCGCCAGCCTGGCCTGTCAGCCTTGTGCTTCCGCCCGCCACGCATGGTTGCCTCGAATGTTGCGTCGAAGGTGCGTCATACTCGCGGCCCGGCTACAATGCCGTCCGGGAGATAACCATGGCGAAATCGCGAAGGCATTTCCTGGCAACAACTTCTCTGGGGTTACTCGGTGCGGCCGCTGCGCTCGATAGCCAGCCGCAAAATCCCCCCGACCAGCACCCTCCCGATGAGCATTCTGAAGATCAGACACCCGGGACGCCCCCGGCCTTCGGTACCGGACCGTTAGTCGGACCGGAGGTTTCATCCACTACCTTCACCGAGGCGCAAAAGCTGGTCCAGATCGAGTTGACCGAAAGTGAACGCATGGTAGCGGCCGCAAGTTGGCGCGCCAACCTTGCATCGCTCTACGAGCGGCGCACCGGCCCACGAAAAATCGCGCTTGAGCCCAGGCTCTCCCCGGCGACGCGCTGGAACCCGATGCTGCCCGGAATCAAGGCTCTACCGGAGCGCGATCAATTCATCCGCAGCAAATCTGATCCCGGACCGCTGCCTTCAAAGCCTGAGCACATCGCCTTCGCTCCCGTAACCAAACTTTCGCGCTGGATCGAACAGCGGAAAATTAGCTCCGAGCAACTCACCCAGATCTACCTGAAGCGGCTACAGACATTCGATCCCAAACTGCGTTGCGTCATCACACTGACTCCCGAGCTTGCGCTCGCGCAAGCGAAGAAGGCCGACGAGGAAATTGCTGCCGGCAAATATCGCGGCCCACTGCATGGAATCCCGTGGGGCGCGAAAGACCTGCTCGACACCGCCGGAATCCCGACCACCTACGGCGCGGAGCCTTTCAGGAATCGCGTCCCCGCTGAAGACGCTGCCGTAGTGAAACGTGTGCACGCGGCGGGCGCAGTGCTGGTCGCCAAACTGAGCCTGGGCGCCTTGGCGCTCAACGATATCTGGTTCGGCGGACAAACCATGAACCCGTGGCTGCTCGAAGAAGGATCGTCAGGATCGAGCGCAGGCCCGGGTGCAGCTACCGCTGCCGGACTGGTTGGCTTCGCGATGGGGAGTGAGACCGGCGGCAGTATCATTGGTCCCTCCATGCGCTGCGGGCTCACTGGACTTCGCCCTACCTACGGACGCGTTCCTCGTACCGGCGCCATGACCCTGTGCTGGTCGCTCGACAAGCTTGGCCCCATGACTCGCAGTGTCGAGGACGCAATCCTGGTGTTGCATGCCATCTCCGGTCCCGATGCCGGCGACTTGGCCAGCGTTCCCAGCAAGCTCGACTTCGATGTCGCCGCATCAGTGCAAGGCTTGCGCGTTGGCTACTTTCCCGGTTGGATGAAAGAAAATCCCGCGACCGACGTGGACCGCGCGGCTCTCGAAACCGTCAAGAAAGTTGGCATGGTGCCAGTCGAAGTTTCCATTCCCGACTGGCCCTACGATTCGCTTGACCTGATTCTGTTCGCCGAAGGCGCCGCGGCATTCGAGGAACTCACGCTCAGCGGCAAATTGAATGAACTAAAAATTCAGGTACCCGACGCCTGGCCCAACATCTTTCGCCAGTCACGTTTTCTTTCGGCAGTGGATTTCGTGCAGGCCGACCGCTTCCGCTACAAAGTTGCCAACGAAATGGTCCGCGTGTTTTCCGAAGTTGACTTGTTGCTGGTTCCATCGCTGCGCGACGAAATGCTCACAATCACCAACTTCACAGGCCATCCTTCGCTCACCTTGCGCGCCGGATTCATCGAGGTGTCGGAGGCACGCAGCGACTGGGCGCCGGATCCGAAAAATCCGCTGCCCAAGTTCTCTCCGCCGCGCCGCGTACCTCACGGCGTCACATTGATTGGAAAACTGTTTGACGAAGGAACCATGGCCCGCGCCGGAATCGCCCTGGAACGCGCATTCGGGGTGGTTGACGAGCGACCGGCGGGATTTGCCGACTAGATTCTAGAAGGAGGCTGCAGCCGCTTGCGTGTCGCCGAAAACTTCGAAAAGGTTCAGCAGTCCCACTAACTTCAACGTCTGCACTACAAATTTAGACGGGTTCACCAGCTTGAGCGATCCACCCTGTTGTTTGGCCGAGGTCAAAAAACGTGCCAACAGACCGATGCCGCTGGAATCCATGGTGGCCAGTTCCCCCAGGTCGAGGACCAGGCGGTTGTCCCCGGCCTTCAGCAGGTCTTCAATGGTTGCGCGCAGGCGGTCGCACGGTTCCCCCAAGCTTAAGCGCCCCCGCAGTTTTATGATCTTGACCTGTTCCTGGCTGCGAACCTCGATATCCACGCGCCCCCCGTTGGTTGAATGTTTTCGGCTGCCGGCAATGCGTTGACAGCATGGTTGCCCTTTGCTAGAGTCACTCAACTTAGAAGAAGCCCTGTAATTTTGCAAGAGGGGCTTCTCCCGCGGCCAGTGGGTCGTGTTTCTACGTCACTTCGGGGCCAAAGCCATGGTAACCCAGGGTTCGGTTTTGGCGATTGATCTCGCCGCATTTTCGGCCCAATTGCTGGAAACCCGCGAAGTCTCTCCCCGCGCCCGCATCATCGCGCAGGCGATTACCGATCTGTTTACTGCCGCCGCCGTCAACGTCTATCTATTGGCCACTCTCGATGAAGGCCAAGTCTGGGTCCCCCAAGCGACGGCCGGCGAGGTCTCGGTGCATGACTCCTCGGTGCCAGTCGAGCAAGGCACGCTGGGCATGATCGCTACGAAAGCCAGGCCGTTTGTTCTCACCGCAAAGGAACTGGTCCGCGAAGAGTATGCCCATTTGAACGTGCGCCGGACCGTGAATTCCCTTGGCTACCTGCCGCTCACCCATCAGGGTCAACTTCTGGGCGCAATCGAAATTCTTAGCTTCGAAACCGAACTGACAACTGGCACGCTCTTGTCCGTGCAGCCGCTGGCCGAAGTTTCCGCAAGCGCCCTGTCAAACGCGGTCGACTACGAGCAGGAGCGCCATAGCGCGCTCTCCTCTATCTCGCGGCTCACTCAGCTTTACGATTTGGAAAAAGTGTTCAGCTCCACCCTGGAACTGGATCAGCTTCTGCCCATCATTGGTTCCAAATTTAGAGAAGTGCTGGAGTGCCAGGCGGTCAACGTTTGGCTGTTGCAAGCAGACGAGTCTCTGCTCCTAATGCAGCAGGCCGGCACCGATCCCACGGTTCAGGAAGGAGCCACACAGAAACCGGGCGAGGGAATCGCCGGAGACGTTTCCGATACTGGAGAGCCGGTGCTGGTCGAGTCGCCCGAAGATGCACGCCTCGTTCAGCGCAACGAAGGTATTGAAGAAGGTGCTATTTTTTCTTTGATGGTAGCTCCCCTGTTTGATCGCGGAGCCCTGGTCGGAGTGGTGGAAGCGATCAATCGGTTGGATGGGGCTGCATTCGATGAAGATGAGCTGTTTGCCCTCGGCAGCCTGACGGAAACCGCGGCCGGCGCGCTGCACAACGCCAGTCTGCTGATGGCGGAGCGCAAAGTCGAAATCCTTGAAGCTTTGGTCAAGACTAGCGCCGAGATTACGTCAACCCTAGATCTTGACCGCGTCTTGCAAGCCATTGTGAACGGTCCGGCGGCTGTGGTTGCTTACGAGCGCGCTGCCATCGCGCTGGATCAGCGTGGTGGAATCCAACTGAAAGCGGTTTCGGGAAGCACGCAACTCAATGTTGACGACCCCCAGTACCGTGGCTTGCGAGAAATTCTACAGTGGGGCGCGATCCTGAGTGAGCCACTCTTGATAACGCAGCGAGGCGAGGAAATCGACTCAGATCGCGAGGAGACGCGCGCCAAGTTTCGCGAATATTTTGCGCAAACCGGGATGCGCGGCTGCCATCTGATTCCGCTCGTGGATGAAGAAGGGCGTCTCGGCATCCTTCTGTTTGAAAGCAGCGATCCCGATTTTCTCTCCGAAGCTCATCTCGAGATGCTTAAGGTACTGGCCAGCCAGGCCACAGTCGCCTTGCGCAATGCGTCGCTCTATAAAGAAGTGCCATTCATTGGCGTGTTGCAGCCGCTGGTGGATCGGAAAAGAAAATTTCTGGCGCTGGAGAAACATCGCCGCGTTACGTTGATCGGAGCCGTAGTCGCGGTGGTTTTGTTCCTGGCCGTATTCCCGCTGCCAATGCGAGTGGACGGTACGGCGGTGGTCGCTCCCTCGCGGATGGCCCACCTGGGAGCAGACTTCGAAGGAGTCATCAAAGACATCCAAGTCCGCGAAGGCGATGCCGTCAAGAAAGGACAAGTGATCGCCAGCCTCGAAGACTGGGAGTACCGCTCGGCGCTGGCTGCAGCCAAAGCCAAATATGAAACCGCCGTCGCGCAGATGGATCGTGCGCTGGCCAACAACGATGGCTCAGAGGCCGGTATGCAGCGTGCCCAGGCTGACTACTGGGGTTCCGAGGTCACGCGCGCCCAAGAGCGGCTGGACCGCACCTCAATTCGTTCGCCCATCAACGGTGTGGTTGCGACTCCCCAGCTGGAAAACATGGTGGGACGCAAGCTGAAAGTTGGCGAGAGTTTTGTGGACATCGTGGACAACTCGCAAGCTCTGGTGGATGTGGCGGTCAGCGAAAACGACGTCGCCCTGCTGCGTTCGGGTGAGAGGGCAAGCCTGAAACTCGATGGCTTCCCTGAGCGCACCTTCCACGGACAGGTCGCCGTCGTCAGTCCGCAGGGTGTTTTGCAGGACGACGAGCGCGTGTTCTTTGCGCGCGTGACGGTGGCCAACCCGAACGGCGGTTTGCGCTCCGGCATGCAGGGTCGCGGCAAGGTTTCTACCGGTTGGCGTCCAGCTGGCGTGGTGATCTTCCGCCGCCCGGGAATGTGGATTTGGAGCAAACTTTGGGATTGGTTCGGATGGTGAACAAAAGAAGGACAGCTTCCATGAAACGCATAGTCAAGATTGCCCCGATCGTCCTGCTTATGATTGTCAGTTCCTCGTGCAGCAGTTCGCCCGCAGCGCCTGGAGTTACCGTCGCAACGGCAGAAGCGGCTACCACCGCTCCCAGTAACACAATCAAGGCCCCAGCTGATTCCGGCGAATTTGTCGCGTCCGGGCCGATTATCGTGGAAGACCAGGTGGACGTCGCCGCCCAGCGCGACGGCGTGGTGGCCCGGGTTCTGGCGGAACCGGGCACTCCGGTCAAGAAAGGTCAACTCCTAGCTGCGCTTGACGACCGCCAAATTTCCTCTGACTTCGAAGCTGCCCGGGCCAAGACCCGCGGCACCGAAGACGATCTTAAGAACTGGGAAGCTGAGGCTAAGGTGCTGGACTCGGACTACGCCCGCGCGGAAAAAATGTGGGAAGCACAAATCATCCCCAAAGAACAGCTCGAACACGCCAGGTATAAGGCTGAATCCGACCAGTGGGACGTGAAGCGGGTTTCAGAGTTGCTGACCAATGCTCGGCAAGCCGAGCACTCGCTGGAGTTGGAGCTTGAAAAAACCCAGATCACGGCCCCGTTTAATGGCGTTGTCGCCCGCCGCTATGTGCGGGCCGGGCAGAGCGTGGTGAGGAATGATCGCCTGTTCTGGGTGACTGCCATCGCTCCGCTGCGTATTCGAGTCACATTGCCCGAAAAATTTCTGGGACGTATTAAGATTGGGACCATGATGGCCCTAACGCCTACCGAAGAGCTCAATTTGGATCGCCATTACCGCGCGAGAGTTATCCAGGTCAGCCCGGTGGTTGATCCGTCGAGCGACACAATCGAAGTTTTGGCGGAACTGTCGGGAGACACTTCCGGCCTGCGCCCGGGCATACGCGCCGACCTCCACGTCCCCAACGTGCCATGAATATCGTCCGCGCCCTTGATGTAGCCTTGCCGGAGCTACCCGAACGGGTGGTGCGCAAAAACCCGCCCAAACTTGACCCCACTGTCATCGCCAAAGAGCACATGGAGAAGGGCCAGCCAGTTGTTTTGGTGAAAAAACCCGGCACTGATTTGGTGTTTCGGTTTTCTCCGTTGCAATGGAAGCTGATCCAGATGTTTGATGGCCTGCGGTCGCACGCAGAAATTTCGGAGCATTTTCAGCAGGAGACCGGCACTGCTGTCGCTGAGGAAGACGTTCAAGAATTAGGGAGCTATCTTCAGACTGACACGCCATTGTTCTACAAGACCGCAGTCGAACAGAACATCACCCTGCAGCAGGAACTACGCTCTTCCCGCAAGAAACGCAGCCGATTGAAAGGGCTGGATTTTGCGGACATCACCATCAAGACGTGGAACAACGCGGACGATTACATTAGCTGGCTCTATCCCAAGCTGCGGTTCTTATTTACGCCCTGGTTCGTCTGGACGAGCCTTGGGATGTTTGTGGTGATGGGTGGGATGTGGGCGGACCGTTTCGGGGAAGTTTGGTCAGACAGTTTCGCGTTCTACAACTTCACCAACAAATCGGGCTCGGATTTGATCGAGTTCTGGTTTCTATTTGGCGCCATGGCGGCCATTCATGAAACCGGCCATGGTCTTGTGGGCAAGCACTTCGGTGCGACCATTGAAAAAATGGGGTTTGGCCTGATGTATTTTGCTCCCACTTTCATCTGCGACGCGACGCAAGTCTGGATCATCGCAGGCAAATGGGCGCGAGTGGCGACTGCCATCGCCGGCATCTGGATTGATCTCGTCGTATGCTTCTTTGCCACCATAGTCTGGTGGGGAACGGCCACAGGGATGTCGGCTCACGATTGGGCATACAAGGTCATGCTGGTGACCGGAATCGGTGTTACTGTCCTGAACTTAAATCCACTGATCAAGCTGGATGGATATCTCATTTTCTCGGAACTTGTGGCGGAGCCGTCGCTTAAAGAAAGCAGCACAGCGTACCTTTCGGGGTGGGTACGAAAGCATATTTTCCGACTGCCGGTTGAAGTTCCTTATGTCCCGAGGCGCAAGCGTTCCTTCTTTGTCATCTACGGAATACTTTCCGGGCTCTACAGCTACAGCCTGCTTTCTTTCCTGATGATTCTTACCTATCACATCTTGCGATCGTTCTCTTCCGAGTGGGCTTTCGTTCCCGCATTGGCCATCGGGTATTGGGTGTTCGAATCCCGGATCAAACTGCTGGTGAAATTTATGAAGATGCTTTACCTCGACAAAAAAGAGCGACTACACGCCTGGTTTACACCGGTACGCTTAACGGTGGCAGCGACGGCAGCGCTGCTGGTTGTGTTCGTGCCGATCTGGCCGGATTTCGTGCAAGGACCGTTTGTCTTGGCGGCAGTGAAAACGGCCGTCCTGCGCACCACAGTTCCCGGAACTGTCACTCGGGTACTAGTTCAGGAAGGCGACCGAGTTTCACCGGGTGAACCACTGCTGCGCCTGCAGAATCTCGATCTTGAGTCTCGAGCAGCCCAGGCCAAAGCGGAGTTGAGCCGCGCCAGTGCAGGCGCCACTCAGGCGGCCCTACGCTACGCGGATTTCGGGACAGCCGAGCAGGAAAGGCGTCATCGCGCCGAAAACGACCGCCTGCTAACCGCCCAAGTGGAACAGCTATCGGTGGTTAGCCCGGTTCCCGGCACTGTCATAACCCCACACACATCCGACCTGGTCAGCCGTTCGCTGGATGAAGGGGACTTTCTTTTGAAAATTAGCGATTTTTCTGAAATGAAGGGCCGCGTTTACATCCCCGAGTTTTCACTGCATGACGTACGCATCGGGCAAAAGGTGCGTCTATTAGCCAAGGGGGGGATCTCACCACTCACAGGCACGCTCTCGCAGGTAGCGCCTGTTTCCGCATCCGATGAGTATGAGTTGATTCCCAAGCAGCAACTACAGGGAATGAATCCTTCGCGATACTACGTCGGGACTGTGGTCCTTGAGAATGACGGCCATTTGGCGGCGGGCATGGCGGGTTCAGCGAAAATCCTTGTGGCGAGACGCAGCCTGGCCGGCTTCTGCTTCCAGTTCTCTCGCGACCTGGTTGAGCGGAAGATCTGGTAGAGATGGACTCGTGGACGCTGCCCTATGCATGGAGACCGACACCGTAGGCCCGGTCTCCATGTACTAACCACTTCGGCCCGTGAGTTCTAATAGCGTCTAGCTGCGGCGTTCTCAACGCGAAAAGGGTTGGGATGACCCAACCCTTTCGAAGACGGACAGACAATAGCTGCGACTAGCTCAACCGGACTGGCGTGCCGCCCAACTTCACGGGCGTGCCGCCTAACTTCACGGGCGTGCCGCCCAACTTCACGGGCGTGCCGCCTAACTTCACGGGCGTGCCGCCTAACTTCACGGGCGTGCCGCCTAACCTCACTTTGCTCGCCGCTAC
>WNFD01005847.1_pt1 | contig 13444 bp, 16 predicted proteins | sample 5400491 | NCBI WGS metagenome assembly WNFD01 (sample SAMN13153343, study PRJNA577476) | soil metagenome | isolation source: 120 cm saprolite under Douglas fir tree site 2 hole 2 replicate 2 | place: USA:California | collected 2015-04-18 | reverse complement strand
TTCACGCTCAGCCAATTGGTGGCGGCGGTGAAGGAAACCATGACGCCGTTATGAAGTCCTGTGCGTGTCCCGGACGCGGTGCAGTTGTTCTACACGGTGCACCGCAGAGTCGGGATCCACAACATCCCCAAAATCCAAGCGGCCGAGAACGAGCGCTATCGTCGCATGCCCGCGACCGAGGGCCGCAGCCGCAAATCACGATAGCGGCTTCTGAAGAAGATGGATGGCCGGGCATAGGCGAGCGGAAGCGACGCCGTCCTTCGGACGGCTATGCCCGGCCATGACGAGGAATGGATCGTCGCGAACGCTCACGACGGGGTCATGGTTTCCTTCACCGCCGCCACCAATTGGCTGAGCGTGAACGGCTTCGGCAGGAACGCAAACTGCTGGTTCTCCGGCAGGCTCTTCTCGAAGGCGTCTTCCGCATAACCCGAGACGAAGATGATCTTGAGGTCCGGATTGCGGCCGCGCATCTCCTTGAGCAGGGTCGGACCATCCATTTCCGGCATCACCACGTCGGAAACCACGAGATCGACCGCACCGTTCTTCTCGTCCAGTGCTTCCATCGCCTCGATGCCGTTCGACGCCTCGATCACGCTGTAACCGCGCGAGCGCAAGCCGCGCGCGTTGAGCGAGCGCAGGCCTTCCTCGTCTTCGACCAGGAGGATCGTGCCCTGCCCGGTCAGATCGGTCCGGGGCTTGGCCTCGGCCGGCTCCTTGGCCGCGCCGTTGACGGCGGCGGGATGAACCTCCAGTTCGGGATGGTGTCGCGGCAAGAAGATGTGGAACGAGGTACCTTCGTTGGCCTCGGAATCCACATAGATGAAACCGCCGGTTTGTTTGACGATGCCATATACCGTCGACAGCCCGAGGCCGGTGCCCTTGCCGACTTCCTTGGTCGAGAAGAACGGCTCGAAGATCTTGTCGACGATGTCGGCCGGAATCCCCGTACCCGTGTCGGTGATGTCGATCCGCACATAATCCGCCGCCGGCATGCCCTTGTAGGCGAGATGCCCGGATTCCTCCGAGGTCACGTTGACGGTCCGCACCGTCAGCTTGCCGCCATCGGGCATCGCATCGCGGGCGTTGACGGCGAGATTGACGATCACCTGCTCGAATTGCGAGACGTCGACCTTCACCGGCCAGAGATCGCGGCCATGCACCAGATCGAGCTTGACCTTCTCGCCGATCAGGCGGCGCAGCAGCATGGTGAGATCGGACAGCGCGTCGCCGAGATCGAGCACCTGCGGCCGCAGCGTCTGGCGGCGCGAGAACGCCAGCAGCTGACGCACCAGCGTCGCCGCGCGGGTCGCGTTCTGCTTGATCTGCATGATATCCTGGAACGAGGGATCGGTGGGCTTGTGCGCGTTGAGCAGGAAGTCGTTCGCCATCATGATCGCGGAGAGCACGTTATTGAAATCGTGCGCGATGCCGCCGGCAAGCTGGCCGACCATGTCCATCTTCTGCGACTGGTTGATCTGGTTCTCGAGCGCCCGCCGCTCGGTAGTCTCCAGCAAATAGACGATGGCGGCCTCGGTCTCGCGCTCGCCTTCCTCGACCGCGGTGACGAAGAACTGTCCCCATCGCTCCTTGGCGCCATCGAGCATTGCCTCGACCGGCGGAATGTCGCCCTGCCCTTCCGCGGCCTGGTTGATGGCGGCGATCAGAAGGTGGCGATCGCGCGCGCTCACCGCCGCGAAGATCGACTTGCCGGCCGCACCGTCGGGGCTCAGGCTTTGCGCCAGCTTGGCGAAGCGGGCATTGGCGCGGACCACCGCGCCCGCGCGGTCCACGGTCGCGATCGCCATCGGGGTGTGATCGAAGAAGCGCATGAAGCGGACTTCGGCGGCGCGCTGCGGGTCGGGACGCTCGTCACGCGCGCGGCTGATCACCAGCGTCCGCGACGCGCCGGGCAGGCCATCGGCGCCGAACGCCAGCTTGTGATAGAGCCGCACCGGCATGGTCTTGCCGCCGCGCAAGCGCAGGTCGATGTCGAACACCTCGGTTTTGACTTCGCCGGGCACCGCCATGATCGACGTCAGCAGCGAAGCGCCGTCGCCGGACACGATGTCGGTCAGCTTCAGACCTCCCGATCCGATCTCGGCGAGATCGTGATCCAGCCAGTTCGCCAGCGTGGCATTGACGTAAACCAGATCTCCGGCGGGATTGACCGAGAAGAACCCGCAAGGCGCATGATCGAGATATTCGATCGCGTGCTGCAATTCCTGGAACACGTCCTCCTGCCGTTCGCGGTCGCGGGTGATGTCCTCGATCGACCACACCGCGTACTTCGCCTGGCGCTTGCCCTGGCCGAGCGGCCGAACCCGCATCCGCAGCCAACGGCCCTGGACGCCATCGGCACCGGCAGCAATGCGGACTTCCTCCTGCTGCCGCTTGCCTTCGCGCGCCGCCTTGAGCAGGCGAAACACCGCTTCGGACACATCGGGATTGCCGATGAAGACCCGCTCCACCGGACGCGCGTCGAGCGACGTCGGAGCTCCCGTGATCGCGAGATAGGCCGCATTGGAATAGACCACATGACCGCGGGAGTCGGTGACCACCAGCCCGTCATAGGCCAGATCGGCGATGCGGCCCGTGACCGGGTCGTCGGCGGCACGATCGGCGAAACGGATGATTCCCGCAGCGTATGCGAACAGGCTGAACAGCCCGACCATCGCCAGCATCGCCAGCAGGCCGAGAATATAGGGCTGGGCCTGCGCACGGCCGATGGTCATCAGGGCGATCGCCACGGCGACGATTCCGCCGGCGACCAGCAGCACCAGAACGATGCTGCCGCTCCGCCGCGCCGGCTCGTGGGCGGCGATCGGCTCTCGCGACGGATCGTTGTCAGTATCGGCGGTCATCGGAAAAGGACGCAGCCTGTCGACATGAATGTGACGCGCTAACGCGCGCTTAACTCCTGAGTGCCTGAATCGGACCCGCAAGCGCAAGTCCATCGGGACGCTAATCCACTCGCGCCGCTGGTTTCCAGCACATTTCCTTGCGGCAGCCTGTTCCAGCGCGCGGCTCAGGTTCTCCGCTTCGGCTCCGGCTTGCTGGTCCGTCAAGCGAACTTCTGGACCTAAACCACGCTAAGATCACAGGTTTCTAGTGTCTTTCCCAATCCAAAGCGAGCCTGGAGGGGCGGCGAAGTCCGGGTCGGGACACCAGGCTCACGCCCGCCGGCTGGAAACCCCGCGCTTGAGGCCCATCACGTAACCGATGATTTGCGCAACCGCATGATAGTGCTCCACCGGGATCTCCTCGTCGACCTTCACGGTCGCATGCAGAGCCCTCGCCAGCGGCACGTTCTCGACGATCGGGATATCGTGCGCCTTGGCGATTTCCCTGATCTTGAGCGCGATGGAATCGATGCCCTTGGCGACGCAGATCGGCGCCGGCATGCCGCGTTCGTAACTCAGCGCCACCGCGTAGTGGGTCGGGTTGGTGATAATCACCGAGGCCTTGGGAACCGCGGACATCATGCGCTTCTTCATCCGCGCGTGCCGCAACTGCCTGATCCGGCCCTTGATGTGCGGGTCGCCTTCGGATTGCTTGAACTCCTGCTTCATTTCCTGCAGCGACATCTTCTGCCGCTCATGCCATTGCCGGTACTGGAAGAAATAGTCCGCGATCGCGACAATCGCGAGCATCGCCACCACGGCGCCCATCAATTGCAGCGTCAGGGTGGTGGTCGCGCCCAAAACCGCCGCCGGGTCGAACCTCACCATCGATTCCAGCCGGTGACGCTCCGGCCAGAGAATCGCCATCATCACCGCACCCAGCGCGACCAATTTGAAAATGCCCTTGCCGAAATTCGCCGCCGCCTGCTTGCCGAAGACCCGCTTGAATCCAGCCCCGGGCGAGACCTTGCTGAACTTCGGCTTGAGGGACTCGCCCGACCATACCAGCCGGTGCTGGATCATGTTACCCGCGATCGCCGCCAGCGCCAGCATCAACAACGGCACGCCGAGTGCTGCGATCAGGACATATTCGAGACTCTGCGCCAGGTGCAAAAGGCCGGGCCCGTCGGCGTGGATCAGCCAGGAATTGGCGATCAGATTGCGCATCGGCATCAGAAGGCCGCTGCCGATCGATCCGGAAAATGACGACAGTACCAGCGTCGCACCGGCGATTATGAACCAGGTGTTGATCTCCTGGCTTTTCGCAACATCGCCGCGGTCGTGGGCGTCATCCAGACGTTTTTGCGTCGGGTCTTCTGTTTTATCGGATGCGTCGCTGTCATCGGACATGGTTTGGGGCCTTCAGCTCAACGGAATCAGATCGTGCATGACGCCGACGAAATAATCCAGAAACGTTCCCATCATCGCCGTGAGGACAAGGGCGAAAATGAGGAACCCGGCAAGAATCGACAGCGGTACGCCGACGAAATAAACCTGCATCTGCGGCATCAGCCGCGCCAACACGCCAAGCCCGATATTGAAAACCAGTCCGAACACCAGAAACGGCGCCGAAAGCTGCAGGCCGATCCTGAACGCGGCGGCGAAGGCGCGGGTGGCCAGCGCCGCGACGTCACCGCTCGGCATCATTTCTCCCGGCGAAAAAATCGAATAGCTGTCGTTGAGGGCTGCGATGACGAGGTGATGGCTGTCGGTCGCAAACAACAGCGCCAGGCCGAGGATGGTGAGGAAATTTCCGATCAGCAGGCCTTGCTGACCCTGGGTCGGATCGATCGCGGTGACAAAGCCGAGGCCGAGTTGCTGGGCGATCACCGAACCTGCGACCTGCAGCGCCGAGAGCGTCACCCGCGCGGTGGCGCCGAGCACGACCCCGATCACGATCTCATGCAGCATCAACACCAAAAGCGGCGTGATCGACTGCATGTCGATGTGATAGGCGGCGCGGTGCAGCGGCAAAATCACCAGCGTCAGCAGCAGCGCGATACCGAGTTTGACACGAACCGGAATATTGGTCTCACCCAACCCCGGCAACAGCATCACCATCGCGCCGATGCGGGCGAAGGCCAGCATGAAGGCGGCGGCGAGCGCCGGCAGCAGGGAAACATCGATCCGCATGATCTACGCATAGTGCATCAACCGCCTATGATTCGCGACGATATCCGCATCATGTGACTGTGCAGCGAGTCCGCCATAAATGGTAGCGCAAGCAACAGGGTAACGAAGATAGCCAGGATTTTCGGCACGAACACCAGCGTCTGTTCCTGGATCTGCGTCAGCGCCTGAAACAGCGACACCACGACGCCGACGACAAGACCGACGATCATCAGCGGCGACGACACCACCACGATGGTCCAGATCGCATCGCGCGCCACGTCGAGGGTTTCAGCACCGGTCATTGCAATTCCTGTCTATTCTCGAAGCATTTACACCCGTCATTGCGAGGAGCACTTGCGACGAAGCAATCCATTCCGAGAGATGGATTGCTTCGCGAAGCCTGTCATCGGGCGGCGCTTTGCGCCGACCCGTTGGCTCGCAATGACGATCAGATCGGCATCTTCATGATGTCTTCGTAGGACTGGATGACGCGGTCGCGCACCGACACCAGCGTCGAGACCGCGACGTCGGTTTCCGCCACCGCCGTCACCACGTCCATGACGTTGGCCTTGCCCGACGCCATCGCGACGGTCTGCGCGTCGGATTTCCTTCCGGCGTCCATGACGCTTCCGATCGCGTCCTTGAGCAGTGCTCCGAAGGATTGGCCGCCGCCGGCTTCGGAACCTTTGCCGGCTCCGCCGGTGTCCATGAGGCGGGCAAGGCTGGCGTAGGCATTGGCAGCGACTGTGGGTGAAGCCATGGTTCAGATTTCCTGTTCAGGCCTTGAGGATGTCGAGCGTGCGTTGAATCATCCGGCGCGTGGCGCTGATGATGTTGAGGTTCGCCTCGTAGGATCGCTGCGCTTCGCGCATGTCGGTCATTTCAACCAGCGAATTGACGTTGGGATATTTGACGTTGCCGGCGGCGTCCGCGGCCGGATTGCTGGGCTCGTATTTGACCCGAAACGGCGATGTATCGGGCCGCACCCTGCCCAGGGTCACGACTTTTGCATCCAGCGTGCGGTCGAGTTCGGAAGAAAATGTCGGGACCTTGCGGCGATAGGGATCGCCGCCGGCGGTCTGGGCCGTGGAATCCGCGTTGGCGATATTTTCCGACAGTACCCGCATACGTCCGGCTTGCGCGCGCAGGCCGGACGTGGCGATGCTCATCGACCTCGCGAAATCCCCCGCATCGTTTGCCATGGCGTCGTTTCCCTATGAAGTGTCAGCGTTTTCCGATGGCGGTTTTCAGCAGCCCCAGACTGCGGCTGTAGAGCGAAGTTGCCGCCGCATAGTCCATCTGGTTGGCGGAGACCTTGAGCATCTGGTCTTCGAGATTGACCGCGTTGCCGGCGGGCCTGGTCTGAAAGCCGCCGTTGCCGTTCTGCGTGAAACTTTGCGCGGCCCCCGCCGCCGCAATATGACTGCCGCTGGTGCGCATCATCGGCAGCGTCCCCATCGATCCGGGGGCGCTCGAGCCGTTGCGATCGAATTTCGGTTCGACCAGGTCGCGCGGCCTGAAATTCGGCGTGTCCGAATTGGAGATGTTTTCGGCGAGCACACGCTGACGCTCCTGGTGCCACTGCATCTTGGTGCGCAGCGCCGACAGGACCGGAAGATCGTTGATGGCCATCGCACCGTTCCCTTAGCCTCCGGGCACGACGCCCCTGAGGTAGGCAGAATTTGCCGTGTGTATGGTTAACAGCGGGTTAAGATGCGCCGCGAATGGCGGAACACGCTGGGCGCGATTTCGGCTGGTCCGATCAATCGAGCGCATTTTCGCCACGAAAGCTGCGTTAACCACCCAAGTCATGGATGCGGAGACGCCCAGAAGTCGTTTTGGCCACAGCGATTCTTGGTTTATTAGGATGTGGGGCGCGGCAGATCTTGCCGTGGGACGTTAAGAAATAGGGCCAATCTCACGCTTTCGTCGTTTTTTGTTTCGTTCCGGATCCGCGTCCGACGAAACAGAACCTTAACAAAAGCGTTATTCGCCGGGAACAAAGCATGCAGGCACTCACATTCGTCTTCGCATTCGTCGCCGTTCTAGCGCTGATCGGCGTCGCCGCCTGGCTGGTTCGCCGATTCGCCGGCAACCGCCTGGGTGCCAACACCAATCGCGGACGGATGCCGCGGTTGGCGGTGATCGACGCCGCCGCCGTGGATGGCCGCAGGCGCCTGGTGCTGGTGCGGCGCGACAATATCGAACATCTGCTGATGATCGGCGGACCGACCGATATCGTCGTGGAATCCAATATCGTGCGCGCCATGACCGCGCGGGATCCGATGCCGCAACGGTCTGCCGTCGGTGGCGGCGAGCCACCGCCCCGGATTGTGCCGCTACCCGACGCCGTCAGCCGGAGCGACAGCGACGGGTCGCGGTCCGACGCCTTCGATCATACGGAGCCGCAAATGCCCGAGCCGCCGCCTCGGCCGGCCCGGCCTTCTTTTGCCGACGAGATACGCCGCCCCGCGGCGGCATTATCGGAACGGCGCGGCGACCCCCTGACCGGCTTTACGCCAGAGCCGCTGAGCGGCCGCTCCGACCTGCTCGGCGAGCCGATGCCGCTGCGGCTGCCAACGCGCAACGAACCGATGATGCCCCGAGTACCGCGCTCGAGTGAACCGCCAAAGGCCCCACCACCAAAGGCGCCCCCGATTCCTCGCGCGCCCGAACGCATCACCGCGCCCGAACGCATCACAACGCCCCCGCCGCCTCCGCCGACTCCGGTTCAGCCGACGGCCGAACAAAATCTCGCCGAGATGGCGCAGCGCCTGGAAGCCGCGTTACGCCGGCCGGCCGGCGACGCCAGCGAACCGCGCATCGGTGCGCCGCCGGTGGCGCCCGAACCGCCGCCGATCCGCCCCGCCCCGCCACCGCGCCCTGAGCAATCGATGGCGCCGCCGGTTGCCACGCCGTCGCCGAAGAGCGGCTTTGAGAATCTCGAAGACGAGATGGCGTCATTGCTGGGCCGTCCAAAGAACAATTCGTGAGGCCGGCCGAAGTCCCGCGTAGAGTTTTATTTCTTGCCACGCTGATAGCCGCCGGATCGCTCGCCGATCCGGCGTTCGCGCAAGATATCAGTATTAATCTCGGCCAGGGCAATGGCGGCGTCACCGAGCGCGCGATCCAGATGATCGCGCTGCTGACGGTGCTGTCGATCGCGCCGTCGATCCTGATCATGATGACGTCGTTCACCCGGATCGTGGTCGTGCTGTCGCTGCTGCGAACTGCGCTCGGCACCGCGACCGCTCCGCCGAACTCCGTCATCATCGCGCTTGCGATGTTCCTGACCGCGTTCGTGATGGGCCCGGTGCTGCAGAAATCCTACGACGACGGCATCAAGCCGCTGGTCGCCAACCAGATCGGCGTCGAGGACGCGTTGCAGCGGGCCGCGGTGCCGCTGCGCGGCTTCATGCAGAAGAACGTGCGCGAAAAGGATCTGAAGTTGTTCATGGATCTTTCCGGCGAGGCGCCGCCAGCGACGCCGGAAGAAATGTCGCTGCGGATTCTGGTGCCGGCGTTCATGATCTCCGAGCTGAAACGCGCCTTCGAGATCGGCTTCCTCTTGTTCCTGCCGTTTCTGATCATCGACCTCGTGGTCGCCTCGGTGCTGATGTCGATGGGCATGATGATGCTGCCGCCGGTGGTGGTGTCACTGCCATTCAAGCTGATTTTCTTCGTGCTGGTCGACGGCTGGTCGCTGGTGGCGGGCAGCCTGGTGCAGAGCTACGGGGGGTAGCGGCCGATCTGCGCCCGAGCTGCGTCGATCATTATCCGCTACAAAGAAAAGAGTCAGCGGCGCTCGGCAAGGGCCAAACGGATGGCCAGGCCGGCGAAGACGCTTCCGAGCAGCAATTGCGGCACTCGGCTAAAGCGATTGCGCGCAGCAAAAGCTTGTCCGATCCGACTTGCGGTGAATATCACCAGACCATTGACGATCAGCCCGATAAGATTGAGCAGCGTCGCAAGTATCATGATCTGTCCGGCCACAGAGCCGGCTTCCGGGTGGACGAATTGTGGGAATAGCGCCAGCACGAAGAGGGCCATCTTGGGATTAAGAATGTTGGTGAGTAACCCCTGGCGAAACATCTGGCCGACCGGATATCGAGGAAGCCGCGGGTTCGGAGCCGATACAGTTCCGTTGGCCCGAAATGCTTTCCAGGCAAGATACAACAGATAAGCCGCACCAGCGTAGCGCACGATATCGTAGGCGAGCGGAACAGCCAGAAACAGCTGTGAAAGTCCAAACGCTGCCGCAAGCGCATGGCAATAGGTTCCAACTTGAATCCCGGCGAGTGACGCAAAGCCTGCCGCGCGCCCCTGGCTTGCGCTCCGCGACGCAATCAGCAGCATGTCCGGGCCGGGTGTTGCGGTCAGCGCCAAACATGCGACCGCGAACAACGCCAGCGTCGATAGGTCGGGCATCCCAAGATCCTCATGAACGAAGGTCCAGTTTTAGTCGGCTTCGAGAGGGTCCGTACAGGGTGCGTCGCCGCCTTTTTGACGTTCTTCGACCATAACCTTATGAGGGTACGGGGTTGGGACCGCCTGGATTTGTTCAGCACGACAAGGGCCGGTTCCGTTGCGGCGAGGGGCGACTGGGGCATGCAAGTAGCGAAACTGTGGCGCAGTCTGCTCGCCGTTGGGGCAATGTCTGTGTTGATCGGCGGCGGGGCGCACGCGCAGAATCTAGATCAGGGCAAACCGGCCCCCAAGCTGTTTGCGGACGGTTGCGCGACATGTCATCGCAGCGCACGCGGTCTTGCCAAGGGCCGCTTCAGACTTACGCTCTTCCTGTTCCTGCAAAAGCACTACGCGACCAGTTCGAGTTCGGCCTGGGCGCTCACCTCTTATCTGGAGTCCGTCGATACTCCACAGCGCGGCCGATCGCGAGCCGCCGCGGCGAAGCCGTCGTCTCCGGCGACGCGCGCATCGCGGTCCTCGATCCGTCCGCCCGCGTCGGTGCCGGCACAATAGACCGGAGAGGCGCGTGACCGGACCGAAACACCGCCGCTTTAGACCTGAAAAGTATCCGCCGACTTCAGCCGCAATGTTATCCACATTTCCGATTATCTTTCGAACGTATTTAGCCTGATTCGGCGGATGATCTCGATTCGCGGGGATATTGTAATGGCATTTTTCAAGCGTGAGCTCAGCCCGGTCGAACGCTTCGAGAGTGCGCTGAAGGAAAAGCAGGCGGCGCGGCAGAAGCTGGCCGACCGGTTGGGTATCGCCGAAACGGTACTTGGCGAAAAACGCGCCGCCGCCGAACGGCTGGCGGTGGCCGGTGCCGCCAATGCCCAGCTTGATCGGGCAGAGACCAACATGCGCGCCGTCGAGGAACGCGCCAAGACGCTGCGCGCCGCCTTGGCAGAACTTGACGAGCAGATCGCCTCAACCGAGCGCGCATTGGCTGAGGCCAAAGCGCAGCGCGACCGTGACCTGGAGGCGGACGAGATCGAGGCGATGGCTGCGGCCATCGAGCAGGCCGCCCCGGGATTTGGTGCCGGCGCTGCCGCGCTGGTGGAGGCTGTCACCAAAGGCGCGGCGTCGGTGCCGGAAGCGACCCGGTTCTCGACCAGCGTGGATGCGGTCCGTCGCGAGGTTCTCTCGGCTGCGGACTTGATCTGTTGGGAGCTGCGATCCGCGGCGGTGCGCACGCGCGCGGGCAACGCGAACATTACCCACCGCGCGGCACCCGAGCCTGAGCAACCAGCGCCCGCGGAGATCGAGCGGCAATTGATCTACACGCTCAGTCCGCTGCGTTGGCGGGAGGGCAGCGAGGTGCGCAGGGTTCCGGCGTTCGCGCTGGTCGGACTGCCAAAAACGTTGCTGCCGGTCGCGCTGCGCCATCAGCACGTCGACCATCTCAATGCCCGGCGTGTGCAGACCCTGATCCACGTGCATGGCAGCACAGGGGTCAATAGCGATCCCGACCAGGACGATCCGCAGCTCGTCGATCTCGATGCGCTCGCCAAAGAGGAGACGGAGAGCGCCCAAGCCGACGTCGCGTGAGCGCGGTGACGGTCTTACGGGTCAACGATCAGGCCTTCCCTCTTCGAACAAAGACTAGGCCTACCTACCGTGATCAGGGTTTGCTTCCTGCCGCCGCCATTACATTCCTGGCCGCGCCGAGCGCGCGCCGGGCTCGAGTTTTCGCATCCACCGTCTTCGCAAGCTCGGCGGTCGGAACTTCAACGCTGACCGCGATATCAGCGGGCATGGCGCGCGTCAGCGAAACGAGGTCGATGCCGCCCTCCCCGGGAAACATCCGCTCGTAACGGGCGGCGTGGATCATTTCTTCCGTCGTCGCCGGCCGTTCGGCCGGGCCGTCGCATAACTGCCAATAGTGCAGTCGGTGCGCGGGAATTCCGGCAATTTCGCCGACTGAACTATTTGATCGGTCGAAGTGCAACGCATCGACCAGAACCCCGGCATTTGCCTGTCCGACCTGTGCGACAATCCTGCTCGCCGTCGTGAGGTCGGGAACGAAGGTCCAGGGCATGAATTCGAGATCGGCCGTCAATCCGTATGGGGCGGCGGCCTCACAAAGTCCTGCAAAACGATCCGTGAACCGATCGAGATCAGGATCGTAAGCCGCGACCAGAATGTGCCTGGCGCCGAGCCGCGCGCCGGTCTCGAAAAATGCGGAGAATGCGGCAATCTCGGTTTCCGGCCTGAACGCAACCACTTCGAGGTCGGCCACGGTGATGCCGGTTGCATCCAATCGGGCGATGGTCTCTCGCAGGCCCGCTTCATCTTCCATCAGCGGATAGGCAATACCGCCCGGTACGGCAGGCAGCAGCCGGATTCCGACGCGGTCATAACCGCAGGCCGCGGCGACATCGATCAGCGCGGGCGGCGCGAGCTCGAGTACCGTCAGCGCGGCCAGCGAGAACGACGGCATCATGCTACACTCGCGATGCGGGCATCGAGCGCGAACATGCCTTGATAAATCTCCGGCTCGCCGATGCCGCCAAACAGGCCTGGCGCCATTTCAGCCGCTTGACGCAACGCGCTGCGCAGCGACACCTCGTCAAGCGCCTCGATGATCAGGAGGCCGGCAAATAACCCTTCATCCTGCCGCATTCCCTTCTCGACCGTCGGCACGTGCCGATCTGCACCGCGGCAATTCCGTCGAGCGCGACAATCGCATCGGCGAGCCGCTGGGGTTGCGCCGGCAGGTGCTCGATGCGCAGCGCGACGATTGTGGCCCCCTCGCCCCGGCCGGCCCGGGCGGTCATGACGCCGCCGCCGCGAACGAAGTTACCGAGCTGCGGCATAATACGTTGCGACCATGGCGTTGGTGCATTGAGGCGCGCAAGGTAGGCGGGTCCGTCGAGCACCTCAGGCGCTTCCAGCTCATAGAGAATAAAAAAACGATCGGTGTCGGCTCGCACTGCGCGGAACACGCGCGACGCCAGGAATCCCTTCGTCGTCACGCGCTCGGTGGTGTGCTCGCGCGTCAACCAGTGCCGATAGTCGGTCAGGTTGTTGAGCGCGATGTCGCTCCAGATGGCAAGAAAACCTGCGCCGCGCATCCCGATCTCCTCTCTGATATCCGTTCAGGCTTTGCCGCTCACCCGAAGGCCGTGCAACGATGTCGGAACCGTATCCGGCAGCTTCCCCAGCCGTTGCACGGCCGCCAGGATGGCCGCGATATATCCGTAAGGACCAAGACCGCAGATCACAGCGGTGGAAGCGCTCGACGTAATCGAATGCCGGTGCAGTTCGTCTCGGGCGTGAATATTGGAGATATGGACCTCGATTTTCGGGCCTTCGAATATTTTGAGGGCATCGATCAGCGCGATCGATGTGAATGAATAGGCCGCGGGGTTCATGATGATCGCGTCGGCAGTTCCATGCGCCGACTGGATCAAGTTGACAAGTTCGCCTTCGAGATTGGACTGGTGAAACGAAATCGAGATCCCGAGATACGTCGCCAGCTCCTGACAGTTCGTCTCGATTTCCTCGAGCGTGGTCGAGCCATAGATCTGCGGCTCCCGGATGCCCAGGAAATTCAGATTGGGTCCGTTCAAGATCATGATTTTGGTGGCCATCGTGACTCCCCTCCTTCGTATTGAAGCGACGTAGATCTAGCCGCCAAACCACTTTGCCGGGATCATCACCAGTCCCGGGAAAAGCACCATCAGAAACAGTACGACAAGCTGCGCGATCATGAACGGCCAGACGCCCTTGATAACCTCTTCCATGCTGATCCTGGAGACCCCGCAGACGACATTCAACACCACGCCCAAATGCCGAGCGAGAGACCTGTCGCCGGCGCGCGGTCGTCGATGTTGATGATGGTCTGGCGCCAGCTCCCCGCCAGCAGAAGCCAGTCGGCATACAGCATCGAGGTCGCAGAATAGCAGAATAGATCGTTTCAGTGCAGTCGAACACGATCCGCTTACCTGTAATCTGCC
>WNFD01013898.1_pt1 | contig 13452 bp, 14 predicted proteins | sample 5400491 | NCBI WGS metagenome assembly WNFD01 (sample SAMN13153343, study PRJNA577476) | soil metagenome | isolation source: 120 cm saprolite under Douglas fir tree site 2 hole 2 replicate 2 | place: USA:California | collected 2015-04-18 | reverse complement strand
CTCGACCACGCTCGACCGCGGAAACGCGGAGTACGGGCCGACCGCGGCCGTGATCCGCGCGCGCATCCCGCGGAGCGTGCCGTCGGCGTCGGCCGCGACCTCCACGTCCACCGTCTGCTCGCGCGCGTGGATGTCGGCGAGGAACGACTCGCGGCGCGTGGCGATGAACTTCACGGGGCGGCCGAGCGTCAGCGCGAGCGCGATCGCCGCCATGTCGTCCTGGTAGACGTGGATCTTGATCCCGAAGCTGCCGCCCACGTCGGGAGCGATCACCCGCACGCGCTGCTCGGGGAGGCCGAAGAGATCGGCGACCACCGCCTGCATCATGTGGGGCACCTGGGTCGAGATCCACAGCGTGAGCGCCCGCGTGGAAGGGTCGAAGTCGGCCACCAGACCCCGGGGCTCCATCGGCACCCCGGTGTGGCGTCCGGTGGTGAAGCGGCGGCGGTAGACGTGGGGTGCGGCGGCGAAGGCCCCCGCGGGGTCGCCCGCGGTGAGCCGCGTCTCGTAGATCACGTTGTCGGGCAGCTCCGCGTGGATGGGCGGCCGCTCCCGCGCCTGCTCGGGGGTGAGCACCGCGGGCAGCGCTTCGTAGCGCACGGTCACCCGGGCCGCCGCGTCCTCCGCGAGCGCGCGACTCTCCGCGGCCACCGCCACCACCGGCTCGCCCACGTAGCGCGCGCGATCGGTGGCGAGCGGGAGCATCGCGCCGGTCTTCATGCCGGCGTAGTGGAGCAGCACGCCGCGGTAGGGCTTGCAGAGCCGCACCGCCTCCGGCCCGGTCAGGACCGCCAGGACCCCCGGGCCGAGGCGCGCCGCGTCGCCCTCGATCCCCGCGATGATCGCGTGGGCGTGCGGGCTGCGGACGAAGGCCACGTGGGCCATCCGCGGCAGCGTGAGGTCGTCGAGGTAGCGGCCGCGCCCGGTGAGGAGGCGCGGGTCGTCCGGTCGCTTGAGGCGGGCTCCGACGTGACGCAAACGTGCGGCATCGTAACACGATTGACACGCTCCGGAGGGCCTCCTATGATACCCGGCACCCGTCCCCGCAGAGGCCGTGCTCACTCAACGCAGAGGAGGCAACTCCATGGATCGTCGCTCATTCCTGGCAACCACCGCGGCCGGCGCCGCGGCCCTGTCCTTCCCGGCCATCCTGCGCGCCCAGTCCAAGGATCCGTTCCGGGTCGGCTGCCCGCTGCCGCTGACCGGGCCGTTCGCCGCCCTCGCAGCCGACATGCAGCGCGGCGCCCAGCTCGCGGAGGCGGAGCTGAACACCAGGGGCGGCGTGATGGGCCGCAAGGTCGAGGTGCTCTTCCGCGACGACCAGCTCAAGCCGGCGGTGGGCGCGCAGCGCACCAAGGAGCTGATCGAGAACGACAAGTGCCAGTTCATCGTGGGCGGCCTCGCCGCGCACGTGCAGATGGCCATCAACGAGCAGACCAAGAAGTCCAAGGTGCTCTACATCTCGACGAGCCAGTCCGACGAGATCAGCGCCAAGCCCGACACCAGCCCCATCACCTTCCATGAGGCGCTCAACCCGACCATCACCTGCCGGGTGCTGGGCAAGTGGGCGGCCGAGAACCTGGGCAAGAAGTGGTGGATCATCTACGCGGACTACGCGTGGGGCAAGCAGTGTAACCAGGTGCTGCAGGACACGCTCAAGAAGTCGGGCGGCACGCTGCTCGGCGCCACCCCCTACCCGCTCGGCTCGGCCGAGTTCTCCGCGCACCTGCCCAAGATCCAGGCCGCGAAGCCGGACGTCCTGATGAACGTGGCCCCCGGCGCCGACAACATCGCGCTCCACAAGCAGGTGATCAGCTTCGGGATGAAGAAGGACATGAAGATGGCCCAGCCGCTGCTCTGGATCTCCTATCTCAAGGAGGGCGGGCCGGAGCTCTACCAGGACGTGCACGGCGCGGTCAACTGGTACTGGGAGCTGCAGGACTCCATCCCCACCGCCAAGAAGTTCGTCGACGCGTCGATGAAGAAGTTCAACCTTCCCCCCGGCGACTACGGCGCCTACTCCTACAGCGGGGTGCTCGAGGTGGCCCGCGGCGCGGAGCTGGCCAAGTCCACCGACGCGGAGGCGGTCGCCAGCGCGCTCCGCAAGAACCCGACCTACGACCACTTCAAGGGCAAGCAGTGGTGGCGCGCCTGCGACAACAAGTCCTTCCAGGACCTCTGGATCGTCAAGGGCCGCGACAAGGTCAAGGGGGACTGGGGCCTGATGGACATCGTCACGAAGGTAGGGGCGAACGAGGAGTACGACCGCACCTGCTCCGAAAAGGGCTTCGCCTAGCCCGGTGCCCGAGCTCTCCACGCTCCTGGCGCAGGTCTTCACCGGCCTCGTGCTCGGGATGGTGTACGTCCTGCTGGCCATCGGCCTGTCCCTGATCTTCGGGCTGATGACGGTGGTGAACTTCGCGCACGGCGCGCTGTTCATGCTGGGGGCGTACTTCGGCGTCTTCCTGCTCACCTACACCAAGAGCTTCTGGATCGCCCTGATCGTGGCCCCGCTCATGGTCGGGGCGCTCGGGCTCTTGATGGAGCGCTTCCTGATCCGGCGGCTCTACGGCCGCTCGCCCGACGACCCGCTCTTGCTCACCTTCGGCCTCTCGCTGATTCTGGTCGAGGGGGTCAAGCTCATCTGGGGCAAGATCGGGCTCACCCTCGATCCGCCCCGGGCGCTGGCCGGCGCGGTGAACCTGGGCTTCATGTCCTTCCCGGCCTACCGCATCTTCCTGATCGGGGTCACGGTGGCGGTGCTGATCGGCCTCTACTTCTTCCTCGGACGCACCAACATCGGCCTCATCATCCGCGCGGGCTCGCGCGATCCCCTGATGGTCCGGGCCCTCGGCATCGACCTCGGGCGCGTCTGGCTGGTCGTCTTCGGCATCGGCACCGCGCTCGCCGGGCTGGCCGGCATCCTGGCCGGACCGATGCGCGGCGCCTACGCGGAGATGGGCGTGACCATGGTGATCGAGTCGTTCGTGGTCATCGTGGTGGGCGGCATGGGCAGCCTGCTCGGCGCGGTGGTCGCGGGCCTGCTCATCGGGCAGGTGGTGGGCCTCACCACGCTGTTCGTGCCCAAGGCGGCCGAGATCATGGTCTTCGTGGTGATGGCGGTGGTGCTGCTGGTGCGCCCGAGCGGTCTGTTCGGCGAGGCGGGGCTGGCCGAGTGAGCGCGCTCCGCGCGATCGCCGCGCGCGTGGCCGCGCATCCGGTGCTCGCCTTCTGGGTCTTCTTCGCGGTCTTCCCCTTCATCGTGCCAAACCGCACGATGGCGACCCAGGTGCTGATCTTCGGCCTCCTGGCCATGGGCTTCAACCTGCTCTACGGCTACACCGGCCTGCTCTCCTTCGGCCACGCCGCCTACTACGGCCTCGGCGCCTACGGCTGCGGCATCGCGCTCGCCAAGCTCCACGTGGGCTCGCTCTGGCTCGGGCTCGGCGCGGGGTTCCTGCTCGCCGGCCTGGGCGGCCTCGTCATCGGCTTCTTCTGCCTGCGCCGGCGCGGCATCTACTTCGCGATGCTGACCCTGGCCTTCGCCCAGCTCCTCTACTTCATCGGCTTCCACCTGGCCGACGTGACCGGCGGCGACGACGGGCTGCGCGGCATCCCCCAGCTCGCGCTGGGCCTCGGGCCCTGGCGTTACTCGATCGAGACCACCATCGCCTTCTACTACTTCGCCTACGTGCTGGTCGGGCTGGCGGTGCTGGCGCTGCGGCGCATCCTCGACTCTCCGTTCGGGGCGGTGCTGCAGGCCATCCGCGAGAACAGCAGCCGGGCGGTGGCCTGCGGGTACGACGTCGACCGGGTCAAGCATCTGTCGTTCGTCTTCTCCGCCTGCTTCGCCGGGCTCGCCGGATCGCTCGACGCGCTGCGGCTCACCGTCGTGCCGGTCGAGTCGCTATACTGGACCACCTCGGGCCAGGTGGTCATGATGACGCTCCTGGGCGGGGCCGGAACCTTCTTCGGGCCGTTCGTGGGCGCCGCCACGTTCCTGGTGCTGGAGGAGCGACTGAGCCTCGTCCTCGAGTCCTGGCCCCTGGTGATCGGCACGATCTTCTCCGCGTTCGTCCTGTTCCTCCCCCGGGGGATCTGGGGCACGCTCACAGGAGGCATCCATGGCCGTCAAAGTGCTTGAGCTCCACCATCACGGCATCCGCGTCGGTCCCTCGCCCGCCGAGGTGAAGAAGGCCTACGGCTTCTACCACGACGTGCTCGGCCTCACAGCCGATCAGGGCCGTCCGGTTATTCCAACCATCGACGGCTACTGGATGGACGTGGGCGGAACTGCTCAAATCCATCTTATGGGAGTTGATGGCCAGTCCAAGTTCGCCCAGGGGCCGGACAAGGATCCCTCCCGGCCGCACGTGGCCCTCGCGGTGCCCGACATCCAGGAGGCCAAGGCCGAGCTGGACCGCATGGGCGTGGAGCACTGGGTGACCCGGGGCGTGGTGGGCCCCGAGTCGCAGCAGATCTTCATGTACGACCCGTTCGGCAACATGATCGAGCTGCACCAGGCCGGCACCTGCCGCTGCATCACCGGCAACCGCCAGCCGGTCAAGGGCATGAGCTAGCGGTCGATGACGGCTGACTCGAAACCGGTGGGGGGGTCTGGGGGCGGAGCGGCGGTCGCTCCCCCCCAGTCAAAAAAAGCCTTGCTGGAGTTGGTGTCAAGGCTGACGCGCGAGCACATCGCGCCGCGAGCGGCCGAGTACGACGCGGCGGGCACCAACCCGATCGACTCGTGGCGCGTGCTCGGTCGTGACGGCTTCCTGGCCTCGTGCATCCCCACCGCGTACGGCGGGCTCGGCCTCGACATGCCGACCTACATCGGGGTGATCCGCACCATCGCCCGCGGCTGCGCCAACACCGCGATGACCGTGCACATGCACTCGACGGTCATGCGCTTCATCGACGCGCTCGGCACCGACGCGCAGAAGCGCCGCTACTTCGCCGAGGTCGTCGAGCACGGCCGCCTCTTCGGCAGCTGGGGCAGCGAGCCGGCGGTGAGCCTCTCGCGCAGCTTCCTGATGGAGACGGTGGTGCGCCAGGACCGCGACGCCTACGTCGTCGACGGGGTGAAGCACTTCTGCACGATGCCGGCCGACGCCCCCGGCATCGCCACCGACGGCAAGTGGAACACCCTCGGCATGCGGGCGACCTTCAGCCCGTCGGTCACCTTCACCGGGGTGCGGGTGGCGAAGGACACCGCGCTCGGCGACCCGGGCACCGCGCTCCGGGTGGGTGTGGTGGAGAGCTTCGCCCTCGGCTACGCCGCGGTGTACGCGGGCATCGCGGAGGGCGCGCTCGCCTTCGCGATCGACTACGCCAAGCAGCGGATCGTGAAGCCGGAGAACGCCCCGGTGGCCCACGACCCCGCGGTGCAGCGACACATCGGCGAGCTGGCCGCGCATCTGGACGCCGCGCGGCTCGTGCTGGCCGACACCGCGGAGCGCTGGGAGGCCGCCGACGTGCAGGAGCGCGGCGTGCTGGGCAACAAGGCCAAGTACATCGCCACCGAGGTCGGCCTCGCGGTCACCTCCAAGGTCATCCAGGTGGTGGGCGGCCGGGGCGCCTACAAGGACTTCCCGGCCGAGCGCGCCTTCCGCGACCTGCGCACCTCCACCCTCATGCCACCCACCGTGGACCGGATGCTCGAGGGCATCGCGGCAAGGCGCAGCCGAAGGCGAGCCGGGTTAGACGAGTGAGGCGAGCCATAGGCGAGTCGCGCGGCAAGGCGCAGCCGAAGGCGAGCCGGGTTAGACGAGTGAGGCGAGCCATAGGCGAGTCGCGCGGCAAGGCGCAGCCGAAGGCGAGCCGGGTTAGACGAGTGAGGCGAGCCATAGGCGAGTCGAACGTATATAAAGGGAAGTCAGGGATGCCCGCCCACGTGATCCGCAGCGACGTGATAGGCAGCCTCCTCCGTCCGCCCGAGCTGAAGCTCGCCCGCGAGCGCTGGGAGCGCGCGGAGCTCTCCGCCGCCGCGCTCAAGCAGGTGGAGGATCGCGCGGTCGACGAGGCGGTGCGGCTCCAGGAAGAGGCCGGCCTCGACGTGGTCACCGACGGCGAGCTGCGCCGCTACGCCTTCTTCGGCCACCTGATCGACGCCCTCGATGGCTTCGACAAGTTCGGCGGCTGGGCCATCCCGTTCCACAACGAGGCGGGCGAGCGACTCGTGTTCAAGCGCCCAGTGGTGGTCGAGAAGCTGCGCTGGCGCCGGAGCATGTGCGCCGAGGAGCTCACCTACCTGCGGGCCCGGACCAGCAAGCCCACCAAGGTCACCCTGATCAGCAGCCAGCAGGCCGCCGCCTACTACGACCCCGAGAAGTCGACCGGGGCCTATCCGACCCGCGACTCGTACCTGGCCGACATCGTCGACCTCACCCGGAGGGAAGTCGAGGAGCTGGTGCGGCTCGGCTGCACCTACGTCCAGATCGACGCCCCCCAGTACGCGGCGCTCCTGGATCCGGAGCTGCGCGAGGGCTACCGGCAGCGCGGGAGCGATCCGGACCGGCTGATCGACGCCTGCATCGAGATGGACAATGCGGTGATCGGGGCGGTCATCGGCAATCACCCCGGGGTCGCCTTCGGCCTGCACATCTGCCGGGGCAACAACCAGTCCATGTTCTACGCGAGCGGCGGCTACGAGCCGATCGCGCGCGTGTTCACGAAGAGCCGCTTCCAGCGCTTCCTGCTCGAGTACGACGACCAGCGCTCCGGCGGCTTCGAGCCCCTGCGCGCGGTGCCCGACGACCGCATCGTGGTGCTCGGCCTCGTGACCACCAAGAGCCCGCGCCTCGAGTCGGTCGGCGAGCTGCGCGCCCGCGTCGAGGAGGCGGCCCGGCTGGTGCCGCTCGAGCGCCTGGCGCTCAGCCCCCAGTGCGGCTTCGCCTCCACCATGGAAGGGAACCGGATCACCCCGGCCGAGCAGCAGGCCAAGCTCCGCCGCGTGGCCGAGACCGCGAATCAAATCTGGAGAGGAGAATCCCGATGAGAATGCTGGCCTGGCTCGCTCTGGCCCTGCTCGGCCTGTCGCCCGTCCCCGCCTGGGCCCAGTCGATCAAGATGGGCGCGGTGGTGCCGCTGACCGGCCGCTACGGCGCGGGCGGCGCCCAGATCCGCGCCGGCTACGAGTTCGCGGTGGAGCGCCTGAACGCGGGCGGCGGGATCACGGTGGGCGGCGTCAAGATGCCGGTCGAGCTGGTCCTGCTCGACGACGAGTCGGACGCCACCAAGACCGTCGCGCGCATGGAGACCCTGGCCGCGCAGGGGGTGATCGGCTATCTCGGTGGCTTCGGCTCCGATCTCCACGCGGCGGCCGCGTCGGTGGCCGAGAAGAATCGCATCTCGTACCTGGGCGTGGCCTTCGCGCTCCAGAAGATCCACCAGCAGAACTTCCGCTACCTCTTCTCCCCCTTCTGGAAGTCGCCCGACATCGGCCACGCCACCCAGGGCCTGCTCGAGCTGATCCCGGCCGGCGAGCGGCCCAAGACGGTGGCCATCTTCCAGGAGAAGACGGACTGGGGCCGGGAGATGGCGGCCGCCTGGACGGACGCGGGCAAGGCCGCGGGCTACCAGGTGGCGCTGAACGGCGAGTACGCGCCGGGGGCCAAGGACTTCTCGGACTTGATCCTGAAGGCCAAGGCGGCCAACGTGGACGTGGTGCTGGCCCTGCCCAATCCGCCCGACGGCATGACCATGGTGAAGCAGATGAAGGAGCTCGGCTTCACGCCCAAGCTCTCCTTCTTCATCCGCGCCCCCGACGCGCAGATCTGGTCGCAGAACCTCGGCAAGGACGGCGACTTCATGGTCCTGGCCGCGGGCTGGCACCACGCCATGAAGGGCGCCGGGGTCAAGGAGTTGAACGACGCGCACCAGAAGAAGTTCGGGCGCCCGGCGGACCCGCTGGTCGGCCCGGCCTACGCGTGCGTGGAGATCCTGGCCGCCGCGGTGACCCGCGCCGGCTTCCCGGACCGCGAGAAGGTGCGCGACGCGATTGCGGCGACGAGCATGAACACCGTGATCGGCTCCGTGAAGTTCCGGCCGGACGGCACCGGCATCGTCCCGCAGGCGCTGCTCCAGTGGCAGAACGGCAAGCAGGAGCTGGTGTGGCCGAAGGAGACGGCGACCGCGCCCCTCGCCTTCCCGGCGCCCCCGTTCGCCAAGCGCTGAGCCCGGGCGCCTGAGCCGCCCGTGGCCCTCCTCGAGGTCGAGCGGCTGACCAAGGGCTTCGGCGGCGTCCTCGCGGTCAGCGACGTGAGCCTCACGCTCGAAGCCGGCGAGCTGCTCGGCATCATGGGGCCGAACGGCTCCGGCAAGACCACGCTGTTCAACCTGCTCGCGGGCGCGCTCCGTCCGGACCGCGGGCGCATCCGCTTCCAGGGCCACGACGTCGCCGGGCTCTCCCCGCACCGGGTCTGCGCCCGCGGGGTCGCGCGCACGTTCCAGCTCGTGCGTCCCTTCGCGGCCCTCTCCGCCCTCGACAACGTGCGGGTGGGCTGCCTCTACGGCCGACGGCGCGGCCTCGACGCGCGGACGGAGGCGCTCCGTCTCCTCGCGCTGGTGGGCCTCGAGGGCCGCGCCTCCACGCCGGCCGCCGCCCTCACCCTGATGGACCGCAAGCGCCTCGAGCTGGCCCGCGCGCTCGCCACCGGGCCCGAGCTGCTGCTGCTCGACGAGTTCATGGCCGGCCTGAACCCGACCGAGACCGCGGCGGCCATGGGTCTGATCCGCCGGCTGGTCGCCGACGGGCTCTCGGTGCTGATGGTCGAGCACATCGTGTGGGCGCTGATGGACCTCGCGCGGCGCATCGTGGTGCTGAGCGCGGGCGAGAAGATCGCCGACGGCCCGCCCGCCGTGGTGGCCGCCGATCCCCGGGTGGTGGACGTCTACCTCGGCGTGGAGCGTCCCGGAGCCGCGCGTGCTTGAGATCCGCGGCCTCGAGGCCGCCTACGGCGACGTCCCCGCGCTCTCCGGGGTCACGCTCCGTGTCGGTGACGGCGAGATCGTGGCGCTGCTCGGCCCGAACGGCGCGGGCAAGTCCACCCTGCTCGGCTGCGTGGCCGGGCTGGTCCGTCCCCGCGCTGGGGCCATCTCATGGGGCGGTGATAACCTTTTGACAGTCGCCCCGCACCTGATCGTCGAGCGCGGCCTCGCGGTGGTGCCGGAGGGCCGGCGGCTCTTCGGCTCCATGACGGTGGAGGACAACCTCGAGCTGGGCGCCTTCTCGCCGCGGGCCCGCGCGGCGCGACGGGAGAGCCTCGAGCGCGTCTTCGCGCTCTTCCCGGACCTGCGCACGCGGCGCCGGCAGATCGTCCGCGCCCTCTCCGGGGGCCAGCAGCAGATGGTGGCGGTGGGCCGCGCCCTGATGGCGAGCCCGCGCCTGCTGATGCTGGACGAGCCGTCGCTCGGCATCGCGCCCCTGCTGGTGCGCCGGATCCTGGACGCGCTGGTCGAGATCAACCGGGCGGGCGTGGCCGTCTTCCTGGTGGAGCAGAACGTGCGCGCCGCGCTGACCCTGGCCCACCGCGCCTACATCCTGGAGGGCGGCCGCGTGGTGGGCGAGGGCGAAGGCGCCGCGCTGCTGCGCGATTCCCATGTGCGCCGCGCCTACCTCGGGCCGCTGGCCGCGGGCGAGCGCGGCGCATGAAGCTCCTGAGGCGGCCCAGCCGATGACGGTCCTCGCGCAGCAGATCGTGCTCGGCCTGCTCCTGGGCGGCCTCTACGGGCTGGCCGCGGCCGGCCTCTCGCTCGTGTTCGGTGTCCTCAAGGTGCTGAACGTGGCCCACGGCGAGCTGATCATGCTGGGGGGCTACGGAGCCTACTGGCTCTTCGCGCGGCTGGGCCTGGACCCCTTCGCCGCGCTCCTGCTGGTGATCCCGGGCGCGCTGCTGCTCGGCGCCGTGCTCTACCTGGTGCTCTTCGGCTTCGTGGTGCGCGCGCACGAGGAGACGCGGATCAAGAACTCGCTCCTGGTAGGCTTCGGCCTGGCCCTGGCGCTCCACGCCCTCGCGGTGCGCCTCTGGACCGCGGACGATCGCTCGATCTCCACCGGCTACGGCGGCGCGGTGATCACGGTGGGCCCGATCGCGATCCCGGTCATCCGCCTGGCGAGCCTCCTGGTGGCCCTCGCGCTGATCGCGGGGCTGCACCTCCTGCTCGCGCGCTGGCGCTGGGGCAAGGCCATCTGCGCCACCGCGGAGGACTGGCAGGCCGCGCTCCTCACCGGCATCGACATCCGGCGCGCGTACCTGCTGGCCTTCGCCCTCGGCACCGCGCTGGCCGGCGCCGCGGGCACGCTGGTGAGCGTCGGCTACTCGATCAGCCCGTCCATCGGCCTCGAGTGGACGCTCAAGGCCCTGATCGTGGTGGTGCTGGCCGGCCTCGGCTCCATGCTCGGCACCTTCACGGCCGGCCTCTTCGTGGGCGTGGCCGAGGCCCTCAGCGCGGCCGCCTTCGGCGGGCCCTACCGCGAGGTGATCGGCCTGGTCATCTTCCTGGTCGTCCTGGTCTTCAGGCCCCAGGGCCTGTTCGGTCGCGCCCGATGAGCGCCGAGCGCGCCTGGACTCTGGGCATCCTCCTCGCGCTCGGCCTGCTCGCCTTCCTGCCGCTGCTCGCGCCCCGCGACGACCTGCTCAACTTCGTGTTCCTCGTGCTGCTCTCGATCACCCTGGCCCAGAGCTGGAACATCATCGCGGGTTACGCGGGGCAGGTGAACCTCGGCCACGCCGCCTTCTTCGGCCTCGGCGCGCTCACCGCGCGCACGCTGTGGATCGCGGGCACGCCGGTGGTGGTCGCGATGGCCGCGGGCGCGGCGGTCGCCACCGCGTTCGCGCTGCTGATCGGCGCCGCCGCGTTCCGCCTGCGCGGCGCCTACTTCGCGATCGGCACGCTGGCCCTGGGCGAGATCCTGCGCACCACCGTCGGCAACGCGCTGCCCGAGATCTCCACCCTGCCCGCGGCCAGCATCGGCGCCTACCGTCTCGCGCCCCGCTACTACCTGGCGCTGGCCCTCGCCGCGCTCTCGGTGCTCGCGGTGGCCGGGCTCGCCCGCTCCCGGCTCGGGCTCGGCATGGTGGCCGTCCGCGAGGACGAGGACGCCGCGGAGGCGACCGGGGTGTCCGCGCTCGCGCTCAAGCTGCGCGCGCTCGCGCTGTCGACCGCGCTGGCCGGCGCGGCGGGCGGGCTCTTCGCGTACTATCACATCAGCTACTACCCGTCGCACCCGTTCGGACCCGGCTGGACCTTCGACGCGCTGCTCATGACCTTCATCGGCGGCGTCGGCACGCTCCACGGGCCGGTGCTGGGCGCGGTGCTCTACGTGTTCCTGAAGGAGTACCTGACCGTGCGCTGGGTGGACTTCCACCTCTTGATCTTCGGCGTGCTCTTCATCGCCATCGTGCTGATCTTCCCGGGCGGGCTGGTCCAGGCCCTGATCCAGGCCCGGAACGGCGCGCGGCGACGGATGGCCCGCCGATCCGGAGCGACGACATGACCACACGCGTCCCGCTGCTCGAGCTGGGGTCGCTGCAGAGCCGCCTGCCGGAGCTGATCGCCAAGAAGGGTGAGCCGCCCTGGTCGGAGGCGCTGGTGCTCACCGACGACATCCAGGCGTTCCTGATCTGCCACCCGCCGGGCCAGCCCAACGACACGCACTATCATCATCACGACGAGTGGTGGGTGGTGCTGCAGGGCGAGATCGACTGGTACATCGAGGGGCAGGCCGGGCCGATTCACGCACGCGCGGGTGACTTCGTCTTCGGCCCCAAGCATCTCTGGCACCACCTGGAACCGGTCGGCGCCGGGCCCAGCATCCGCATCGCCATCAACGCCCGCGGCGAGTTCCACCGCTACGACCGCCCCGGCTGCCAACCTCTCTGACGGGGTCAGGTCTTACATTACGACAATGTCGTAATGTAAGACCTGACCCCAGGCTAGAGGCGCCAACTACAGGCGGACGATGAGGTCGATCTCGATCGCGGCGTCGAGAGCCAGGGCGGTGACGCCGACGGTGGTGCGGGCCGGGAGCTTGCCGGGGTCGAAGTAGGAGGCGTAGGCCGCGTTCACGGCGGCGTAGTCGGCGAAGTTGGTGAGGTAGATGCGCACCATCACCGCGCGGGCCAGGGTCGTGCCCGCGCCGGCCAGAACCGCCTGGAGGTTCCGCATCACCTGGTGCGTCTGCGCCACGGTGCCGCCCGGCACCAGCGTGTTCGTCTTCGGGTCGACCCCGAGCTGCCCGGTCACGAACAGGTACTCACCCGCGCGGACCGCGTGGCTGTAGGCCGCGGTGGGCGGCGGCGGGGGCGCGGCCGGGAAGTTGAGGAACTCCAGGTCCACCGGGCGGGCCCTCAGGCGGCCCCGGGCTGACCGTGGGCGGAGGTCGCGGGCGTGGCGGTGGTTGCGCCGGCGGTGCGCGCCCCGCGTCCCACCCCGGTCACGAGCCGCAGGACGGTGGGCGCGAGCTTGGGGTCGAGGCTGTCGCGGATGCCGTCGCCCAGCAGGTTGAAGGCGAGCACGGTCACGGTGATGGCGAGGCCGGGGAAGAGCACGAGCCACCACTGCGGCACGAGCCCGGTGATCGCGTCGGCCAGCATGTTGCCCCACGTGGGTGTGGGCGGTGGCACGCCGACGCCCAGGAAGCCGAGCGCGGCCTCGATCACGATGGCCACCCCCAGATGCGTGGTGGCCAGCACCAGGTAGGGCGCCACGCACTGGGGGAGCACGTGCAGGGCCATCACCCGGAATTGCGAGGCGCCGGCGGCGCGCCCGGCCTCCACGAACGGCATCGCGCTCACGCTGAGCGCCACCGAGCGGATCACCCGCCCGCCGAAGGGCACGCGGGTGATCGCGATGGCCACGATGACCGCGGGCAGCCCGGTGCCGATGGCCATCGAGATCGCCATGGCCAGGATCAGGTCCGGGAAGGACTGGAAGATCTCCATCACCCGCTGGCTCAGCAGGTCGAACCGCCCGCCCAGGTACCCGCACGCCACGCCCCAGAGCGAGCCGAGGGTGGTGCCGAGCAGCACCGCGGAGAAGGCCACGAAGAGCGAGGTGCGCGCGCCGTAGATCACGCGGCTCAGCGCGTCGCGTCCCACCTGATCGGTGCCGAAGAAGGCCTCCGCGCTCGGGGCCTTGTTCATGTGGCGGAAGTCGGCCTTGAGCGGATCGCGGGGCGCGATCAGCGGAGCGGCCAGCGCGACCAGCACGATGAGGAGGGCGACGATGCCGCCGGCCGCCGAGAGCCAGTTCTGACGCAGGAGCGAGAGCATCGAGCGACCGCTACTGGTAGCGGATGCGCGGATCGAGCCACGCGTAGGAGAGGTCGACCAGCGCGTTCACCACCACGAAGATGAGCGCGTAGAGCAGCACCAGGTTCTGCACCACGATGATGTCGCGCTCGATGATGGCGGTGACGAGGGCGCGCCCGAGCCCGGGCACCCCGAA
>WNFD01004872.1_pt1 | contig 13452 bp, 11 predicted proteins | sample 5400491 | NCBI WGS metagenome assembly WNFD01 (sample SAMN13153343, study PRJNA577476) | soil metagenome | isolation source: 120 cm saprolite under Douglas fir tree site 2 hole 2 replicate 2 | place: USA:California | collected 2015-04-18 | reverse complement strand
GCCGGTCGCGCGGGTTCATCAACTCCCGCAAGCAATCGTCGCAAACGCTCACGTCCGGCAAAATCAGCGCCCGCGCTGCGGCGTCCATCCGGCTCGCCGCAATCCGGAATTCCGTCTCCGGTTGCAATTCCGCGTCTCGTTGCGCCAGCACGGTAATCTTCGACCGCGGCGGAATCTCTTTCGGCAATCGCTCCAGGAATCTCTCCACGGCCTCCGTTTCGCCCTGCACTTCAATGCTCACGCCCGCCGGCGAATTGGCAATCAACCCGGTCAACCCACACTCATTCGCCAGCCGGTAAACAAACGGACGAAATCCCACGCCCTGCACAATCCCGGCAACATCGATCACCTTTCGAGCAACACGAGTGCGCACAGTTTCTGTCATGGTGTAAGCCTACAGTGTACGGAAAAAGCCCCAAAATTGTCATAACGAACCCCGTTCGTCTTTTGAACAAAGCAAGGATTCCGCTTTTTCTTATTTGTGGTTTTTAGTTCCGACTTCCTGGCTGTAAGCTGTTGACTGTTGGCTTCAAACTAAGAACTAAAAACTATCTCCCCAATGTTCTCCGACCGCACCAACTGGCCGCTCTCCCGCAATCGGTTCACCATCGCCCTCGATGAACTCCGCGCCTCCGCCGTCCCGCTCCTCGATCTCACCTCCTCCAACCCCACCCAATGCGGGTTCCACTACGATTCCACCGCTATCCTCTCCGCTTTTGAGAATCCCGCCGCGCTAACCTATGATCCACAACCCAAAGGCACCCTCGCCGCCCGCCGCGAAGTCGCCCGATACTATCTTGACGACCACCAAACCAATGTCGATCCCGAATCCCTCTTCCTCACCACCAGCACCAGCGAAGCCTATTCCTACTCCTTCCGCCTCCTCTGCAATCCCGGCGACGAACTCCTCCTCCCCAAGCCGAGCTACCCCCTCTTCGAGTTTCTAGCCGGCATCCAAGACGTCCGCCTCGTCCCCTATTCCCTCGCCTACGCGCACGGCTGGTTCATCGATTTTCAATCCCTCGAACGCGCCATCACCCCCCGCACCCGCGCCATCCTCCTCGTCCATCCAAACAATCCCACTGGCTCCTACGTCCACCCCGAAGAACTCGCCCGCCTCAACGCTTTGTGCCGCGCACACAATCTCGCCCTGATTGTCGACGAAGTTTTCCTCGATTTTCCATTCGACTCCCCGCCCCGCAAAACCTTCGCCGCCAATTCCGAAGTCCTAACCTTCACCCTAAGCGGCCTTTCCAAAATTTCCGCCCTCCCCCAAATGAAAGTAGCCTGGCTAGCTGTCGCCGGCCCCGATTCCCAAGTCCGCCCCGCTCTCGATCGCCTCGAAGTCATCGCCGACACCTATCTCTCCCTAAGCGCCCCCGCCCAAGCCGCCCTTCCCACACTCCTCGGCCAGCGCCACTCCCTCCGCCCCCAACTTCTCGCCCGCATCCGCGAAAATCGCGTCTACCTCCAATCCCAACTCCGCACGCATCCAGCCTGCGAACTCCTCGACGCCGAAGCCGGCTGGTACGCCATCCTCCGCTACGCCGCAAACCCCTCCGCCCACGCCTCCGATGAAGACCTCGCCATCCATCTCCTCCGCACCCACCACGTCCTCCTCCACCCCGGCCACTTCTACGACTTCCCCACCGCCAACCACCTCGTCCTAAGCCTGATCACACCAGTAGCCGCCTTCCGCGAAGGCGTCCAAAAACTAATCTCCTGTTTTTAGCAGCGGTCCGATAGCATTTTGCAACGATGTTTTCTATGATATAATCTCGTATGAATTAAATGAGGTATTCTATGGCTATCCTAACCAAATCTTCTAACTCCAAACTCCCCAAGAGCTACACCATCGAACCAGACGTGAACAATTACGTCGAGGCCACAAAAGGCGGCCTTTCCGCCAGCAAACGCGTCAACGAACTCCTCAAACGTGCAATCATCCAGGAGCAATACGAGCAACTTGAGCGTGAAGCAGCCCAGTTCTTTTCCGCTGAAACCGGCGATCGCGCCGAAACCAAGGCTCTCCAGCGCGCCGCCCGCCGCGCCCTGGAGCGTGACTGATGCCCTCCGCCGCTCCCACATTCCCGCGACGCGGAGAGATCTACCTGGCCAGCCTGGATAAAGACCGCCCGGTCCTCATCCTCTCGGTTGACAGTCTCAATCGTTATGCCCTCGACGTCTGCGTCGTCCCCATCACCAGCGTCCAGCGCTCCCAATTCAGCATGCGCGTGCCGCTCGCAAAAGGGGAAGGCGGCCTGAACGTCAATTGCTGGGCCAAGTGCGATCAGGTCACCACGCTCGAAAAAACGTTCTTGCACGCAAAACCATTCGGCACTCTGCCGTCAGGCAAACTTCAACAGATCGAAAATCAGGTAAAACTAGCCCTCGGTTTGATCAGCTAACCGTCCCCAAAAGCAAAAAAAGGCGCCCGAAAGGCGCCTCGTCACAATTCAAATCTACACTTCTTGTTTTGTTTTTCCGAAGCTAACGGCTGCTGGCTAATAGCTGTCGGCTGCTTCTTGGTAGCGATACCGGGATTCGAACCCGGGTTTCCGCCGTGAGAGGGCGGCGTCCTGGACCCCTAGACGATATCGCCATTGTCGTTCGCAGCCGCTTTCGCTGCGTTCGCCACAGCTTTAAATGTTCTCACGCCACCACTCGCCGCGCAAGCAGACGACTCTCGCACTCGCGCTAATCCGTCTTCTCCGCCGCCGCCAGCAGCACGCACAACGCCACGCCCTCCGCAGCCTGTGCCACCTCCGCCAAATCCGGAAACGTCGGTGCAATCCGAATCGTGCGATCCTCCGGATCCTTTCCGTATGGATGTGTCGCGCCGGCCGGTGTCAGCTCGATCCCCGCCTCCATCGCCAGTGCCACCACCCGCCGCGCACGTCCCTTTGGCACCTCCAGGCTGATGAAGTACCCGCCCTTCGGCCGCGCCCAGCTCACTCCGGGCACTCCCGCCAGCTTCGACTCAAAAACTTCCAGCACCTTCTGAAATTTTGGTGCAATCAGCGCCCGTTGACGGTCCATCAACTCCAATATCTCCGCCTCATTCTTAAGAAACATCACGTGCCGCAACTGGTTCAGCTTGTCCGGACCAATCGTCCGCGGCGTCATTCTCGCCAGCAACCACTTGACGTTTTCCTTCGATCCCGCAAACAGCGCCAGCCCCGCCCCCGCAATCGTAATCTTCGAGGTGGACGCAAACACGAACGCCCGGTTCGCCTGCCCGTGCCGCGCACACAGTTCAAGCATGTTGGCGATCTCCACCCGCTCATCTGTCAGGTGGTGCACCGCATAAGCGTTGTCCCAGAACAGCCGGAAGTCCGGCGCCGCCGCCTTCATCGCCGCCAACCGCGCGACCACCGCTTCCGAATAAGTCGTCCCCGTGGGATTGCTGTACTTTGGCATGCACCACATGCCCTTGATCGACGCATCCCTCGCTACCAGCCGCTCCACCTCTTCCACATCCGGCCCGTCTTCCCGCATCGCCACCGGAATCATCCGGATTCCGTACTCCTCGCAAATCTTGAAATGCCGATCGTATCCCGGCACCGGACACAGAAACGCAACCTCTCCCTGCCTGCTCCAGGGCGCCGCGCTATCGCACGTTCCCTTCAACAGCGAATACGTCACGCAATCATGCATCAGCGCCAGGCTCGAATTGTTCGCCACCACCACCTGCTCTGCCGGCGCTCCCAGCATCCCTGCGAACAATCTCCGCGCTTCCGCCAACCCTTGCAATCCGCCGTAGTTCCGGCAATCGGTCCCGCCTTCCGCCATGTACCTCCCCGCGCCCGGAAGTGCCAGCAATTCCCCGCTCAATTCCAGTTGCGCGGATGAGGGCTTGCCTCGCGTCAGGTTGAGCTTCAATCCTCTTGCCCTGAATGCTTCGAAGTTTTGTTGCAGTTCATGCAGTCGGCCGGCCATCGCTGAATTGGACGCAGCAAATCCCGTCATTGTGAATGGCATCCTCTATTGAATTTACAGCGCAAGCGGATTTCACGCTGTTCCCGGCGCGTTCCGCCTCTTTCATTATCGCGGATTCTTTCCGTTCGTGGCCACTGGAACCGTGCCCTGTTCAGAGGCAAATTGGATTGCATCTCATTCGATCCTCCCCCTACGCCACTCTCCTTTGCCTCTGTTAGACTGTTCTCCGTTCCGCGCACCAACTTTCGGTCCGGGAGAGTCCCCAATGAATTCGTTCGCTCCGTTCAACCGCAGGCAATTTCTGTCCAACGCATCCCGCTTCAGCGCTCTTTACGCCCTCGCCGGTTCGCTTCCACTTCCGGCTCTAGCCTCTTCTATCGCTGACGACGCCCGCATCTCCCAAACTCCCATCGCCGACGCCGGCTTCGCCTCCGTCCGCAAAATCGGCGACGGCCTCTACGCCACCATCTCGGACACATCCAAAGGCTTCACCACCATCTGCAACGGTGGCTTCCTCGTTGGCAAAGACGCCGGCCTTCTCCTCGAAGCCTATGGCTCCGCCCCCGGCGCTGCCTTCCAGATGGACACCTATCGCAAAGTCACGAAACTCCCGGCTCCCAACGCGCTCCTCACCCACTATCACTTCGATCACTCCATGGGCAGTTCCTTCTACGGCGCCAACGGCGTTCAACTCTGGGGGCACGCCGCCGTTCCAAAACGCATCATGGAATCTTACGTCGCCATGCAAGGCGCCGATCGCGCCGCCTTCCTCGCTCCAACCGAAAAACGCATCAAGGACGCAAAAAACGACCTCGCCCGCCAGCACGCCCAGGGCGATCTCGGCGCCATTAGCAACGTCTTCGATATGGCCAACAAAACTCCCCTCGCGTTTCCCAATCGCCCTCTTGATCCCGCGAAACTTCCCATGAATCTCGACCTCGGCCACTTCCCCATCGTCATCGAACACTATCCCGGCCATTCCGGCACCGACCTCATCGTTCGTGTTCCCGAACAAAAAGTCGTCTATGCCGGCGACCTCGTTTTCAGCCACGCCTATCCCGCCTGCTTCGACGATAAGTGCACCATGTCCGGCTGGCGCAAAACTCTCCAGACCTTCGCCTCTTGGGACAAAGACACTCTTTTCGTCCCCGGCCATGGTCCCGTCTGCGGCCAGGAAGGCATCCGGGACCTCCGCGACCTTTTCGACGACCTCTACATGCAAGCCGAAAAAATGCACCAGGCTGGCGTTCCCGTTTCCGACGCCACCGACCAGTACGTCATCCCCGAAAAATTCAAGACCTACCCCGTCTTCGCCTGGGGCTTCTGCATCGCCGGCGCCATCTCCAAAATCTACGCCGAAATGGTCACCGGCTAATCCGCGCGACCTCGTCAAAAAAAAGGGCGCCCCGAATCTTCGAGGCGCCCTTTTCTCTCTCCTACTCAACTAAAACGCGTTGTCATCCTGCTTGCCGGCCGCGGGAGGGAACCCATCCAACAAGGTCCGGTGTTGGGACTCCGGTGGTGTTTACCGGAGATGCGCGAAGGACCTCAAAGTTTGCGTCCGGATTCGCACCAATGAAGTGTTTGAGCAATTCGTCCTAAGCAAATTTAGATTCATTGCATCAATATTTTGCGTGAACGCGCCAATCGCATGGGTGTACATTCACCAAAACCGGGAGCCAAAAACGCACATCCCGGCGAACTCAACATGGTCCGGGTTAATAGCGGGTCCGATTCCCGTACCTGCCAGGAGTTCCAAGGAGTTAATCATGCGGAAACAAACAAATTACATGTGGTTCATCGGGGTAATCGCAGTGTTGGTTGCGACCTTGACTCTGCTCGGGAACGTGGCCGCTCAAAAGGCCTCCGTTCCGAAAGTGCAGGACAAACTGGCGATGGGAGAGGACAACGTCATACACTTGCTCCCCCTCATGGAAGCGGACAAAAAGGGTATGGTCTCCAAGCAGGCGTACATGAGGTATATGGAAGCCGAATTCGAAAGACTGGATGAAAAGAAGATCGGGCAGCTAAACGTTAACGAACTAACGCGATCGAGTCTGAGTGCCAGCCATTTTGTAGGGAAGTGACTGCACTACCCATCGCCCACATCTCTATGACCACAGGCAAGCTGTGAGGCAAGTGAAGCCAAAGCATCAGCGTTCACTTGCCCCGCGAATGGAATTTTCACTCTCGCATGACGGCAACGCCGCCCTCAACTCCCCGACCGCCTAGAACTTCACCATAATCGACAAATCAATAAACGACTCGTTCTTCCTCAAATCCGGAAACCACACGCTGCTCAATCCCCCGCCGCACGCCGTCTCTGCCGCACCCAGGCTCGTCTGCCCCGAAGACGCCCCACTGCTGCAAACAAAAAATTGCGGCGAACCAGTGTTCCCGGTAGGGGGTGTGATCCCGCCTTGCCCTGTCCAGTACGGCACGCTCGCGTGACGGTAGTCATACTCCGCCCGGAACGTGATGTATTGCTTCGGCATGTAGTCAAACGTAATCGAAGAATCCCACGCCTTGAACGGGTCTCCGGGATTCCCAGTAAAGTACGGCGCATTCGTCGCCGCCGTCACCGCCGTCGCTCCATCGATTGGCGGAACCAGCACAAGGTACCGCCCCGGATTGTTGATCTGTCCGCCGCCAATTGTCAGCCCAAACAAATCCCGGTGGAACCAGAACCGGTTGTAGATCATGTACCCGACGAAGCTCTGCTTCGGCCCGCCTTTATGATTGCCATAGCAACTTACTCCGGAACCATATTCGCAGCCGAGGTCTCCCGTGACTGTAAAAGCCATCTTGTCCAGCGTTCTTTCCGGATTGTCGTAGTATTTGACCTCGACGCTGTTGTCCGTATGGATGCGCGAGCGGCCCTTGATGAACAGGTCATCCTCGCCCAGCCCGTAATTGTTCGAAATGATGTTTAGCCACGGCTTGGGAGTCCATTTGATCTGACCTCCGAGTCCCGGCCTGTGATTCGCCGAAGCATACGATTGCCACCCGTTGATGAACCACGGCTCAATCTTCAAGTGTGCTGTCGGAAAAATCTGCACGCGTACACCCTCGAAAAACCACGGCGTGTTCGACGAAACAAACGACGGCTGGTAAGCCCAGTTGTCAAAATTGTAGTAGCTGAACAGGCCGACGTATGACATAAAGATTCCCGCGTCCACATTGATTCCGTGCCACACATTGAAGTGATACCCGCCATACGCCTCGGACAAATACCGGTACGCGCTCACCAGGTCCCATTGCCCGTGCCCGACACTCGGATCATTCCGGGGCGTGGTCGCCGAATACATCCCGAACTGCGTCATCAACCTCGCGCGCACATTGTCGTAGTGGAAATCACCACCCACGCCCAACTGCTCGAGTTGCACTTCCGACGACCGGAACAACTCGCTCGATCCCCCGATCGAATGATCCGTCGGATGGTTGAAGTCCGACACATAATTTATGTCCGCTCGGATTTCTGGGGTAAAAAACTTCGAGTCCCAATAGATTTCTTTCGTCCGCGGATTTCCATTCAGCCACGTCCAGTCCGCATCCGAAAACGGCTCGATCTTTTTCTTCTCCGGGACTTGGGTCGGGCCCGCTGACGTGCTCGACTCTTTATTCACCCCAATGGCGGCCGCAATGCTCTTCGACATCGAGCTCGGCACCGCTCCCGCTGGCGCACTCGTCAGCATTGCCGACGGCGCACTTGCCGTTGCCTTCGGAGCAGGCGCCATTCCGACGTAAACACTTGGCCCCGGCTCCGCGCCCTTCTCCCCCGCCGCTGCCGCCTCCGCAGCCGGCTTCCCGTCCTTCGACTCCAAATCCGCCACCCGCTTCTCCAACTGCTCCACGCGCTCCAGCAGCCACCGCTCCCGATCCGTCAGCCCCCCTTCCGGCTTGCTCTCAGGCGCCGCCTTCACCGCCGACGGTTTCGAATCATTTCCCGTTTTGGTATCGTCCGCGCGCCCCACATCGCAGACGCTCAAACTCACCAGCATGCTCAATCCAAACGCCAACCCACTTTTCACCCACTTGCGCATGGCTTCTCTCCTACCCGATTTTGGGCAACGAACTTGGTCCAGGAACAGCACCTACCCAGTGCCGCTGAATGTCACCAATCAAAAAAAGGATGACCCTTTCGTTGCATTTGGACGATAGCGTCCTCCTCATAAAGATTCTGTGAGGCCCGAATCAGCCTTCCCTAAGATCGCAATCTCATTTTTTCCTTTAAAATATTTTACCATTCTATATAATTACCGACGGGTTAAGGTGTGCTCAATTCCATTCCAGCAAATTCCCGGCAGCTCCCTCGGCCCTTTGCCGTTCTAACTCCCTTAGATTCCGCACTTCCAAGAACGACGCGATAACTTATTTGGAATCCAGACTTACAGCTCCACATCGAATACGTACCAAAGCAAAACAGCCTGTAACTCCCGCATTTCCGCCACTTGCGCGAGGCACTGCCAACCTGCTTGTTTTCACTCTCTTCTCGGCCGGGGAGGGGGTAGGGGTTTGACGGCACAAGGGCACAGACCAGGCGGATGGTTAACAGAACGGACCGGGAGGATTCCTGACACAACAAGTGAACCGTGGCGCGCAGCGCTGCCTCCTGCACCGTCAGCCTTTCATTCGTCGTGTGCTAGAATTTTCCCGTATGAAAACATTTCTGCTGAATATGCGCTTCCTTCTCGGACGCGTCTATTTCCGCTACCGGGGAATCTTCCGCGCCGGAATGACTTTCCCGACTTATTCCGAAAAAATGCAGCGAATGATTGGCTGGAGCAATGACCGGGTTCGCCATGCGACGATGGCGCTGGCTCTTGAACGGATTCGCAGCGAATCGATCCCTGGAGCCATCGCGGAATTGGGCGTTTATCGCGGATATGTTAGCCGCTTTTTGCACGAACAGATGCCGGAACGCAAACTCTACCTTTTCGATACATTCGACGGATTCCGCGACAATGCAGACAATCACTTCCGCAATACCAGCGTTGAAATCGTCAAGGAACGCCTGAGAAACCTGGATAATGTCGAATTTCGCATAGGCCTTTTCCCAGACACAGCCAAGGGTCTTGAACACGAAACCTTCAGTTTCGTGCTCTTTGATGCCGATAAATATGACGTGGCGATGGCGAGCTTCGCGTTTTTCTACCCACGTTTATCGCACGGCGGCTATTTTTTCCTTCACGATTTCAACTCCAACGAATCCGACTGGGGGGTCAGCAAGGCCGCGCGGGATTTTCTTCGAGGAAAACCGGAATCCATCGTGGAGATTCCCGATATTTGCGGCACGGCCTTGTTTCGCAAGATTTAGCAGGCGACTTTCCTCTGCGACAACGGCTGCCATGATAGGCACGAGACCTGGGCCACGCTCCAACTAAACGCCCAACTTCTCTTTCTTCGCAATCTCCGCGGCCATCTTTTCCATCTCTGCGTGGATCAACCCGTTCGTCGCCAAAATCGTCTTGCCACCCAACGCGTACGGCTTCCCGTCCAGGTCGGTAATCTTTCCTCCGGCTTCTTCCACAATCACGACGCCAGCCGCCGTATCCCACGGCTTCAACCCAAACTCCCAAAATCCATCAAATCGCCCGGCCGCCACATACGCCAGATCCAAAGCCGCTGACCCATCGCGCCGCACCCCGTGCGAGCACAACGTGAAATCCCAGTAGTAATGAATGTTCGGATGAGCATGCCGCTTATGATTCGGAAAACCAGTGCACAACAAACTGCCCCGCAGCGCCGGTATCTTCGAGCACTGCATCCTCTTCCCGTTGAAAAACGCGCCTTCTCCCCGCGCCGCCGAAAACATCTCTTCAGAAATCGGATTGTAGATCACTCCCAGCAGCAGCTCATCGCCCTTCGCCAGCGCTATCGAAACGCAAAAGCACGGATATCCATGCGCAAAATTCGTCGTCCCGTCCAGCGGGTCCACGTGCCATTTGTATTCCGACCCGGTCTCTTTCCCGCCGCCCTCTTCCGCCGCCACCGCATGCCCCGGAAAATATTTTTGCAAGCGGCTGACAATCACCGCCTCCGATCGCTTGTCCGCCTGGGTCACCAGGTCGTAATCGCCCTTGTACGAAATATCCACAGGCCGCTGCGCCTCTTCCCGCAGCACCGCCCCCGCCTCCCGCGCAATCTCAACCGCCGCCTCTAAATAGTCAATCGCCATCGCATCTCTCAATGTGGATTCTGGATCCTCTCTGACTGATTACTGATTACCGATTACGAACTGCTCTTCACTGGCCACTGGTCGCCGGCCACTGGTCACTGAGCCCCAACCAAATACGCCGTCCGATGCCTCGCCGTATACCCGGGCAGCATCTTCACCTCAATCTTACGATACGAATTCGCCGCACCTCGCGGATTCGGGTAATACGCCAGCCGGTATTGCGTCCTCAACTCGGCGTCAATACGGTCAAAAATAATCGGCAGCTCCTGCGGCGAATCTGGGAAAAACATCGCGCCGCCGGTCGTCTCCGTGATGGTCTGCAATGCGTGCTCTCCCGCGGTGTTTCGCCCGTTCTCGCCCTTCATCACGCGAACTAGAATCGTGTAGAGGAGCACCTCGCCGCGCAGCGCCGCCCGCCGCGCCGCTTCAAAATCCGCATGGCTCGTGGTCTCCCCCCCGTCCGTCACCAGGATGATTACCCGCCGCCGCTCGCCGCCCCGCTTCTCCAGCGCCTGCGAGCCCAGCATCACCGCATCGTAAATCGAAGTGCCAGCTCCGTCGGGTATCTTCGCCACCGCGTCCTGCAGCGTCTGCACCTTCTCTGTGAATGTGGTCCGCTGCGTCACAGTTTCATCAAATGAAAACACCGCCATCCGGTCGTCCGGCCGCAGCACCTGACGGATAAAACGTATCGCGGCGTCGCGCTCGTATTGAAAATCAATGTGCGCGCTCATGCTCGCGTCAATCATCAGCGCCAGATCCAGGGGCAATTTGGTCTCCGGCTCAAAAAATTCAATCTTTTGTGCAACGCCCTCTTCCGACACCTGAAACGCTTCCTGCGGCAGGTTCGGCGCCGGACGCTTGTTCTCGTCCAGCACGCTCACCAGCACATTCACCAGGTTGACGTTGACCTTGATTGTGCCTTTCGGTGTCTGCGGCTCTTTCTGTCTCTCCGGCGCTTGCTGCGGGGCCGGGACCATCGGCCCAGGAGTTGTTGACGGCTGGCCGCTTGGCGAAGGAGGCTGCGGTTGGGTAGATGAAGGCTGCGCCCACGGTGGCCGGTCAGGCTTTTCCTGCGAGTCGGCGTGAAACGCTCCGGCAAAAAGCGCCAGTAAGGCAAACAACCAGATTGAAATCCGTCGGGCCTGGGGAATCATCAAATAGCTAGGATGCACTTTTGGCACTTGGGGGTGTCGGCGGCAGTTCGCCGTCCGCCCAAACCGCCCCATCCGCAAAATACTCTTTCTTCCAGATGGGCACCGTGCGCTTCAGGGTATCAATCGCAAACCGGCAGGCGTCGAACGCCACGCCCCGGTGCGGCGCGCTCACGGCAATGAACACGCTCGTCTCGCCAATTTCCAGCCGCCCCAGACGGTGCACAATCACCACCCGATGAATCGCAAACTTCTCATGAATCTGCGCCGCAATCTCCTTCATCTTTCCCAGCGCCATCGATTCGTACGCTTCGTACTCCAGGTAGCTCGTCTCACGCCCATGCGACTCATTGCGCACAAATCCATCAAACGTAACGATAGCCCCGTCCTGCCCCGCCCGAACGTGTCGCACCAGCGCCCCAGCCTCAATCGCCTCGCGCACCAACTCAAACTTGTCTTCCTGAATGGTTGTCGTCATATGGTGCGGCTCACTGCTACCCGGAACGGCGCGTTCTCAGTATTCGCGGAAAAAGTAAAACATGTCATTCCGAACCCCGTTTGACTTTTGAACGGGGTGAGGAATCTGCTTTTTCCCTTTTCTTTCAATTTTCTATTTTCTAATTTCCATTTTCTAAATTCAGCCCCCGCTCACCGGGGGCAAAAACGCAATCTCATCACCGGCCGCAACCCGCGTATCCCAGGCTGCAAACTCCTGATTCCGCGAAACCACCATCGAGTTCCGGAATCCCGCCAATTTCGGATACCGCTTCGCATACCGCTCGAAGACCTGCGCCAAGGTTGCCCCTTCCGGCAGCTCTCCGGCCTCCTCAGCCAGCCCGGTCAATTCCCGTAGCCGCCCAAAGAACAGCACCCTCACACGTATGCTTGGTACAACGGACGCCATCCGAAAATTGTAACCCGTCCCCTACCGCCCCGCCACCCTACTCCTTGAATGGGCCGCCCAGTGCGCTACTCCGATAATTGTAGGACCCGCCGCGACGGGCGGGCCGCTCTTCCTTTTGAGTGCGGAGGCAAAGCCTCCGCTTTTACGCATTCAACTGCACCACCGAACCCACAAACACACGTATACTGTCATTCTGAGGACATCCGACAAGGATGTCCGAAGAACCTCAACCTCAAATTTTTCTCCAACCTGAGATTGGGGCAACTCAAAGCGCAAGCGTGACCTCTGCTTCTTCCGCAACACGGCGCACGAACCACGCACCACGTTTCCCCAATTTCTGCGCGATAATCAATCCACCAAGAAGGACCCCATGAAAATCCTAGTCACCGGCTCCACTGGCCTGGTCGGCACCGCCCTCACGCAAGCTCTCCAACACGCCGGCCACACCGTCTGCCGCCTGGTTCGTCCCAACACCTCCACGCAGTCAATCGGCAACTCGCAAGCCTTCGACGTCAACTGGAATCCCGCAACCGGCGAACTTGGCGGAGCCGCCGTAGGCGCCGACGCCGTAGTCAACCTCGCAGGCGCTTCCATCGCCGACGGCCGCTGGACTCCACAACGCAAACAACTCCTTCGCTCCAGCCGAGTAGACACCACCCGCGCCTTCGTCCAGGCCCTCGCCAAAATGCCCGCCCGCCCCCGCGTCCTGGTCTCCGCCTCCGCCACCGGCTACTACGGCAACCGCGGCGACGAAACCCTCACCGAAGCCAGCCGACCCGGCAACGATTTTCTAAGCGAAATCGCAAAGGAGTGGGAATCCGAAGCCCTGAAAGCCGAAGCCCTGGGCATCCGCGTAGTCCGCGCCCGCTTCGGCGTAATCCTCTCCAAACAAGGCGGCGCCCTCCCACAAATGATGCGCCCCTTTCAATTCGGAGTCGGCGGAAAAATCGGCTCCGGGAAACAATGGCTAAGCTGGATTAGCCTCGACGATACAGTCGCCATCCTCCGCTCAGCGCTAGAAAACGCCAATATCACCGGCCCGCTAAATGTGGTCTCTCCTCAACCGGTCACCAACGCTCAATTCACCAAAATCCTAGCCACCACCCTGCACCGCCCCGCGATCTTCCCCGCGCCCGCCTTCGCCCTCCGCCTGCTCCTCGGCGAAATGGCCGACGCCCTGCTCCTCTCCAGCCAGCGCGTCCTCCCCGCCCAACTCCAAAAACTCAGCTTCCAATTCGCGCGTCCTGACCTGGCCGCCGCGCTAGCCACCATCATGC
>WNFD01005160.1_pt1 | contig 13455 bp, 9 predicted proteins | sample 5400491 | NCBI WGS metagenome assembly WNFD01 (sample SAMN13153343, study PRJNA577476) | soil metagenome | isolation source: 120 cm saprolite under Douglas fir tree site 2 hole 2 replicate 2 | place: USA:California | collected 2015-04-18 | reverse complement strand
AGATGCTTTAGGTCTGGACTTCGGGTGCGGCGTTGGTATTGCCTTCTCAGTTTAGCCCCTTGCTGTGGCGTTCGGGTTTGTCAAGTGAGGCCAGCGTGGATTTTTACTCTGCGTTCGGGGGTAAAACAGGCAAGAACAAGGGCAAAGGCGACAGCAGATCCTCCGCCTTCGGCGGAGGATGACAACCAAAAAGTAACGGCAACGACAACCGCAACGGCAAGGGCAACGACAAAGGGTCCTCAGACTTTGAGGAAGATGCGATTGCGCCAGAGGAGCCAGTTGGGGAGGAAGCAGGCTGCCACTACGGCGATGGCGAAGGCGAGTGAGGTCACGTTGCTGCTGCCGTTACGCGCGAAGAGATGATGGGTAGGTCCAGAACCAGGCGGTTACCGGTTTGCCGGTGGTTGAGAAGCTGTCGGAGACCTTGATCCACAGCATGATTTTTACGATCAGGTTGGAGACTACGAAGGCGGTTATGGCGTTCGAGCCGAAGACGAGCCAAGGCCAGAGGAGCGCTTTGCCTGCGGGGGTGTCGTTGAGGCGGCGCATGTCGATGAGCCAGTAGCAGAGGGCGAGGGTGAGGAGGGACCAGCCGGCGGAGTAGAGGACGTAGGAGCTGGTCCAGAGGTTTTTGTTGATCGGGAAGGAGAGGTTCCAGAGGAGGCCGGCGGCTATGGCCAGGATGCCAGTGACGATGAGGCCTTTGAGGCAACGGGTGGGGGTGATGGGTGAGGCGGTGCGGGCGAAATGCGGGGGTTCGTCGCTGCGCTCAGAATGACAAACGGTGGAGGTGGTGGGGTTTGTGGGGCTTGTGGGGTTTGGGAGGTTTGGGTAGGAGACTGACCCCACGATAGGCGCGGTGAGGCCGCGCCGATCATGGGGCACCCTTCTCACCCTTGTTAACCAGAGGGCAGTTAAGGAGCCGATTAGGGTGGTGGCTATGGCGGGGAGGGTGCTTAGGAGGCCCTCGGGGTCGCGGGTGTGCTCGTAGAGGGTTCCGGTGTGGAGGGTGCTTTGGGTGAAGGCGCTGATGGCGCGGTCGAGCCAGGCGGCCAAATTGCGGTCGGGGTCGAGGAGGGGAACGTCGTGGGTTGGCGTGCCGATGCCTGGGATGGGGACGAAGCGCATGAGCGCCCAGTATCCGATGAGGAGGGCGGCTGTGATCGCGATCAGGGTTCGGGCGCGTTGCGTGACGAGGCAGATGAGGCCGGCGGCGAGGTAGCAGAGGGCGATGCGGGTGAGAACTCCGTAGATGCGGAAGTGCGTGTAGTGAAAGTAGGGGAAGGCGGTGAGGAACATCTTGATGGCGAAGATGAGAGAGGCGCGGCGGAGGATGTGGAGGGCAAGAGTTTTTTTCGAGTCGCCGCGGGCGATGCGGGATTGAAGCGAGAGGATGATGGATGCGCCGACGAGGAAGAGGAAGTTGGGGAAGACGAAGTCGGTGAGGGTGAAACCGTTCCAGGGGGCGTGGTCGAGTTGCGTGTAGGTGTGGGCCCAGTCTCCGGGGTCGTTGACGAGGATCATGAGGGCGATGGTGAGGCCGCGGAGGACGTCGATGGAGAGAACGCGAGCGGGGGCTGCCGCGGGGGTTGGTGACATGGTGATCATGATCGCTCATTGCGAACCGGATTAGGAAAGTTTTGCAGGTTGAAGATTGCGGCGGAGAACGGGATTTCCACCCTGCGCTGCTCACAAAAGCGTGAGCAGCTTCGGTCGAAAGGACTATTCGTTCGATTATCTGGAAAAAAGCAATGACCGCTCTACAAGACTGCTCGCGGGAGCATCGGCGGGAGGCTGGTGTCTAACGTAGTGACGGCCGCTTTCCTCGCTGGATGCGCACCTGAATCCGTAGGTTGGAGGGTGCTTCTATGTTTGAGGCCAGTCTGGTTGAATCGCGGGTTGGTCAGGCTTCATCGAGCAAGCGATGGACGATGCCAGGGTTGTGTAGGAGACTGACCCCACGATAGGCGCGGCGAGGCCGCGCCGATCATGGGGCACCCTTTGTGGTGACTGAGAACTGAGAACGGACAACTGAGAACTCAGACGAGGGGGATGGCTGAGCCGGAGTTTGCTGGGAGGATCTGCTGGACGACGGGTGAGGTGGGGGTGTCGGTGACGTAGTCGACGAGGGGATAGCCGGCTTGCTTCCAGCCGTCGAATCCGCCGCGCAGGGGGCGCACGCGGTAGACGCCCATCTTGTGAAGTTGCAGGGCGAGCTTTGCGCTGGTCTCTTCGCTGGGGCAGGTGCAGTAGAGGATGACGTCGCGATCGCGGGGGATGATCTCGCTGTGCTGCTTGAGCTCGTTGGGGCCGATGCGGAGCGCGCCGGGGAGGACGCGTGGATCGGGGAGATAGTCGAGCGGGTGGCGGAGGTCGACGATGAAGGGCGGCGGGGTGCCTTCCTTTCCTGCGAAGTCGAGCATGGTCTTCAGCTCGGAGGGCTCGAGACGGAGCTCGCGGACCTGCTGGAGGAACTTGCGCTGCTTCCAGATGCGGTGGGCGAGGAAGCCGAGAACCATCAGGACAAAGATGACGATGGCGAAGTGGCCGAGCCATGCGAAGAAAGGCGCGCTCTTTTTTGCGAGGTCGCCGAAGAAACGGCCGGCGAGGATGAAGGCTTCGCCCCAGATGAGAGAACCGGCGAGGTCCCAGGCGAGGAAGCGCGGTATGGACATGCCGGTCTGGCCGGCGATGGGAGCGGCGACGGTGCTGAGTCCAGGCACGAACTTTGCGAAGAGGAGGGTGACGGCGCCGCGGCGGGTGAAGTAGCCCTCGGTCTTGCTGACGCAGGTGGAGGCCTCGAAGGAGAAGCGGCAGAGAAGCTTGAGGACGCTGTTGCCGTAGCGGCGGCCAAGGGCGAACCAGATGGTGTCGGCGACGATGCAAGCGAGGAGCATCGCTAGAGTGATGCCGATCCAGCTGACGCGATGGGTTGCACTGAGCGTGCCTGCGGTGAGGAGGACGGGTACGCTGGGGATCGGGATGCCGACCTGCTCCACCAGCACCCATAGGAAGATGATGAGGTACGCGTAATGGACGAAGAAGACGAGGGCGATGGGCATGGGAGTTTACTTGATCTTAAATCTACTTAGCTCTATATAGATGACCTGGAGAGCCAGTTGGATGCGGGCTTGTCCTTAAGGATACACAGCCCGGACGCTTCGTGCGCCGGGCTGTGGGGCTTCGGGTGTTTGGGTTATTTTTCTGGGTTATTTTTTCTGAGTTATTTTTCGAGGATCAGCGGCATCTCGACCAGGTGCTGGCCGATGAACCAGGACTGGAGCTCGTTGGGCCGGAGGATGTCGCTGACGACTAGGTCGTTGGTGCCCTGGTCGCCGGCCTTGCTGGCGGCTTCGGCGATGTCGAGGCAGCTCTGGATGATGATTTTGTGGGCTTCGAGGAGGCGGGAGATCTGGACGGGCACCTCTTCCCTGCCTCGCGGCGGGCGTTGAATGCGGGTGGTCTCGGCTACGTCGCCGCCCATGGCGATGGTGACGCCGCCGAGGAGCTGGACGCGCTCGGCGATGGTGTCGACCATTTCGACCTGCTCGTCGAAGTGCTTGTCGAAGAGGAGGTGAAGCTGGTAGAAGGTCGGGCCGGAGACCTGCCAGTGATGCTTCTTGTACATGTCGCGCAAGGAGATGGAGTCGGCGAGGAGCTGGTTGAGTTTGGCGACCATGTCGGCGCGGACCTTGGCGCTGAGCGGGTGCGGCATGTCCTCGATGACGGAGCCGTACTTCTGAATTTCTTTCGCGTGTGCGTGCCAGTGTGGCGCCACATTCGCGCCGTTGGAAGCTTTCTTGATTGCAACAGCCATGTTTCCACCTCGTTTCTGCTTTCCTCTTTCAGATGCGGCGAGGTGGGGGGCGGTTTCCTTTATTGATTGGCTGTTATTCCTTGACCCTTATTGATCTTTATTACTTGACTGTGACCTCGGGGGTGACGGACATTCCGGGACGCAAGGCAAAGTCGCCGTTGTCCTGTTGCACATTGGTGAAGTCGATGCGCACGGGGATACGCTGGACGACCTTGACGTAATTGCCGGTGGCGTTTTCGGGCGGGAAGAGCGAGAGCTTGGAGCCGGTGGCTCCGCCGATCTGGGTGACCTTGCCGTGGAACTTGCGGCCGCCGAGGGCGTCGACCTTCAGGGTGACCTCCTGGCCGGGGCGCATTTTGGCTAGCTGGGTTTCTTTGAAGTTCGCAGTGACCCAGAGGTTGGTCAGAGGGACGATGGTGAGGAGGTCCTGCCCGATGCTGAGGTTGGCGCCTACCTGCACGTTCTTTTTGTTGACGATGCCGGTGGTGGGAGCGGTGATGTGGGTGTAGCTGAGGTTGAGCAGCGCCTGATCGACCCTGGCCTGGGCCTGTTTGACATCGGCCATCGCAGCGTTCGCCCTGGCCTGCTGCGCCCTTACCTGGTCGGGGCCGGTCTTGACGGACTGCACTGCCTGGAAACGCGACTGCGAGAGCTTCTGCAGAGCCTGGGTGACTGCGGCCTGGTTGCCGATCACAGTAGCTTCAGCTTCGAGTACCGAAGCCTGATTGGCCGCGTCGGCGGCAACTGCGGCATCGAACTGCTGCTTGGAGATGACGTCCTTCTGGACCAGAGGCGTGTAACGTTCCACGTCGAGGTGTGATTTGAGGGCGTTGGCCTTGGCGGCTGCGACACGCGCCTCGGCGGCGGCGGCCTGTTTGCGGGCCTGCTCGACGGAGGCGGTTGCGCCCTGGACGTCGGAGCTGGTGGTGTCGACGCTGGTGGTTACGTTGACGCTGGTGATGGGCACGTTGACGGTAGCCTGGATGGCGGCGGCCTGCGCGCTGGCGAGGTTCGCCTGCGCCTGCTCAAGCGCTACCTGGTAGTCCTTGGGGTCGATCTCGGCGATGGGCGCACCGACGTTTACTTGCTGGTTGTCGTCTACGTAGACCTTGATGACCTGGCCGGTGACGCGGGAGCTGACCTGATAGAGGTCGCCGTCCACCTGGGCGTCGTCGGTGTCTTCGGTGAAGGTGGAGCGCCAGTAGAAGATGCCCGCGCCGATGACGAGAAGGATGATGACCGCGATGACGATGAACTTGCGGCCCGACTTTTGCGGGACCTCTTCTTCGTCCGGCCGGTTGGCGTCGGTCTGCCTCTCGCCATTCTGTTTGATCTGCACGGTGCCGCTGATCTGTGCGGTCTGGGTGTCTTGATGCTCCGTTTGCTGTGGCAAGTTACTTTCCTCCGAGATAATCTTTGTAATTTGTCTGCGCGGCGCCTATGGCGCGGGCCAGCGAAAGCTTGGCTACGTTGTGCTGATAGAGCGCGCTGATGTACTGATCGTTGGCCTGCTCGACCTGCGACTGCGCCTGGGAGACGGGCAGGTTGTCGGCCACACCGGCGCGAAAGCGCTGCTGCGCGTCGCTGAGGGCCTGGTTGGCGAGTTCCACGTTCGAGTGGGTGGAGTCGACAAGCTTCGCGGCGGACTGGATGTCGAGCAGGCTGTTGCGCACGTCCTGATTGACCTGCTGGATCTGATCGGAGAGCCTGGCTTTGGCCTGTTCGTACTGCGCGTCGGCCACCTGCTCCTGCCCTTTGGTCTTGGCGATCTGGAGAACGGGCACGCTGACCTGTCCGGTGGCAGAGAAGGTGCCGTGGGAGTGGCCGGGGGTGATGCCGATGTCGCCGTAGTCGCCGGCGAAACTGGCCACGGGAAGCTGATAGGCCCAGGCGGCGGTCTTCTCTGCGCTGGTTGACTTCACCTGTTCGGCGTAGGCGGCGAGGTCTTTGCGTGATTTGAGCGCCTGAACGAAGGCTGCCTGGGGGTCGACGTTGTCCAGAACTTTGAAGGGGACAAGGTCGGTGAGGCGGAAGGCCTGGTCGAGCGGAAGACCGATGGTGCGGGCGAGGGCGAGCTTGTCCTTCTCGAGGTTGTTTTTGGTCGAGATGAGACTTTGCTGCTCGTTCTGGTAGTCCACCTGCGCGCGCAGCACGTCGAGGCGGGGGCTGGTGCCGGCGTCGTGGGCTGCGACGGCCTGATCGAGCGAGACCTTCGACGTTGCCAGTTGGGCGTTCACGGCTTCGATGCGCGCTGCATCCGCGATACAGAGGAGGTAGGCGTTGCCTACGGTGAGGACGACGAGGTCACGCGCGTCTTCCGCGGTGAGTTTGGCGCCCTCGAAGTTGTGCTTCGCGGCGATGTAGTTTTTCAGCGCGGAGACGTTGATCAGATTCGTGGTGAGGTAGGCGCGGAAGTCGACGACCTGGAAGGGGCCGACGATGGGGTTAAGGCCGGGGAAGCTAATGCCGAAGGCATTGAGGTTGATCTGCTGGACCTCGATGCTGGTCGTGGCGTTCACGGTGGGAAGAAGCGCTTGTAGTTCTTCGAGACGCTGGCCGTTGGAGTTTTTCACGGCGGAGGTCTGCAGGATGAGGCCGAGATTCTGGCGCAGGCCGCGCTGGATCGCGTCGTCGAGCGAGAGGTCGAGGACGGTGTCGGTGGCTTTGCCGGTGACGATGCTGCCGTGGTACGAGTCTTGTGTCACCTGCGCGCCGTTTTGTCCGGAGGCGTTGTAGAGGCTCTGCTGGGCATTGGCGACGGGGGAGCTGTCGGTGGCTGTGCTGGCGCCGCTGGGCTGTTTCTGCTGGGCCGGTCCAGTAGACTGAGCGTGCACTTCCGCCAGACCTGCAGTCAATAGCAGGCAAAACCCCACATATAAAGGTAGGGTAAGGGCGCTACGCGCGGTTTTGCTTTTACACATACGGTTAATCGTACCCTGCATCCTGATTAGATTCCTGGACTAGTTTATTGAAAGCGCGGGGAGCGTATCCGCTTTGCCACAAATGTCTTGCATAAGTATCCGATGCGTTCGATTGTCAAAAATCTTCAAAAGATGTATTCGGTACACTCTGAACTGGATTCGTTTGAGGACGATACGAGATGCTTTTAGGGGTCGATGTGGGAACCGGCGGGACGCGAGCGGTGCTGATCGACCGCACAGGCAGGGTGCTGGCCTCGTTTGCCAGCGAACATGCACCGATTCGTTCGGAGCATATCGGGTGGGCCGAGCAGGAGCCGGAGGACTGGTGGCGGGCGGCGCGTGAGGCCATTGCGGGGGCCATGGCGGCGAGTGAGTTGACGGGGAGCGAAATTGAAGCGGTTGGGCTGACGGGGCAGATGCATGGGTGCGTCATGCTCGATGTTGAGGGGAAGGTGTTGCGGCCAGCGCTGATCTGGTGTGACCAGAGGACGCAGCCTCAGTGCGACTGGCTGACGGAGAAGATAGGATTTGAGCGGCTGATTGAGTTGACGTGCAATCCGGCGCTGCCGAATTTTACGCTGACCAAGCTGCTGTGGGTGCGGGAACATCAGCCGGAGATCTTCGCGAAGATCGCGCATGTGCTGTGTCCGAAGGACTATGTTCGCTATCGGCTGACGGGCGAGTTTGCGATGGATATGCAGGAGGCGAGCGGGACGTTGCTGCTGGATGTGGCGAACCGGCGATGGTCGGCGGAGGTGGCTGAGGCGGCGGGGATTCCGATGGCGTGGCTGCCGAGGCTCTTTGAGGGTTCGGAGATTTGTGCTCAAGTTAGTGCCGCAGGGGCTGGGGCTACGGGGTTGGCGGCGGGAACTCCGGTGGCAGCGGGCGCGGGCGATCAGGGTGCGGGGGCGGTGGGGATGGGGATTCTGGAGCCGGGGTCGGTGTCGGCTACGATTGGGACGAGTGGGGTCGTCTTTGCTGCTACAGATTCACCGATCAAAGACCGGCTGGGGCGGCTGCATACGTTTTGCCATGCGGCGCCGGGGCGGTGGCATGTGATGGGTGTGACCAATGGGGCGGGGCTTAGCTTGCGGTATTTTCGGGATACGTTTGCGCCGGGGAGTTCGTATGAAGAACTGAGTGCGCTGGCTGGTGAGGCTCCTGCAGGATCGAATGGGTTGATGTGGGCTCCTTATCTGTTTGGGGAGCGGACGCCGCATCTGGACCCGGAGGCTCGGGCGGCGTTTGTTGGGATTACGGCTTCGCATACGCGGGGGCATTTTATTCGAGCGATACTTGAAGGAGTGGCTTTTAGTTTGCTGGATACGTTGACTTTATTTCGTGAGCTTGGGGTGCCAGTTAAGGCTATTCGGCTGGGTGGCGGCGGGGCCCGGGGGCCGCTGTGGCGGCAGATTCAGGCGGATGTGTATGGGCAGCCGGTGGAGTTGCTGGAGGCGGAGGAGGGTGGAGCGTTTGGAGCGGCGCTGCTGGCGGGTGCGGGGATTGGGGTTTGGGAGAGTGTGGAGGCGGCGTGTGCGGCGACGGTGCGGGTGGCTGAGACGATTGCTCCGAAGCATGCGAGTGTGATGGATGAGGCTTATAGGAAGTACAGGCGGGTTTATCCGGCGTTGCGGGAGATCGGGAGAGATGCGTAAGGGCAGGCAACGGTAAGTGCAACCGCAGGTCCTTCGACTGCGCAACGGACGATGGGACCGTCCGTTGCTTCGCTCAGGATGACAATTTTATGTGGGAATGAAGGATGACAATTTGTGTGGGGAACGAAGCTCAGGATGACAATTTGTGTGGGAATGACATGGAGAGTGTGATGGCTGAGATTGGCGTGGCGTTGATTGGGTTCGGGTTGGCGGGGCAGGTGTTTCATGCTCCGTTTGTGAGTGCTGTTCCGGGGTTGAGGCTTGAGGCGATTGTGCAGCGTAAGGGGGATGAGGCCGGTAATGCTTATCCGTCGGTGCGGATTCTGCGGTCGGTGGAGGAGGCGCTGAAGGATGCTGCGGTGCAGTTGATCGTGGTGGGGACGCCGAATGAGACGCATTTCGCGCTGGGGAAACAGGCTTTGCTGGCAGGGAAGCATGTGGTGATCGATAAGCCGTTTGCTGCGACTAGTGCCGAGGCGAAGGAGTTGAAGGAACTGGCGGAGAAGCAGGGGGTGGTGCTGGCTCCGTTTCATAACCGGCGGTGGGATGGGGATTTTTTGACGGTGCGGCGGTTGTTGGCGGAGCAGGCTGTGGGGCGGCTGGTGACGTATGAGTCGCACTTTGACCGGTTCCGGCCGCTGCCTCGGGAGAATACTTGGAAGGAGGGGGCGAACGCGGCGAATGGGTTGTTGATGGACCTGGGGCCGCATCTGGTGGATCAGACGTTGGCGTTGTTTGGGGCGCCGCAAGGGATTACGGCGAGCGTTCGCAAGGACCGGGATAAGACGGATATTGAGGATGCGTTCGATATTACGCTGGAGTATCCGCGGCTGCGGGCGCATTGCCGGTCTAGCATGCTGGCTGGCGATGCTGCACCGAGGTTTTTACTGCATGGGACTAAGGGGAGCTTCAAGAAGTATGGGCTTGATCCGCAGGAGTCGGCGCTTGTGGGTGGGGCGAAGGTGCCGCGGATGGGAGAGGGCGATTGGCTGGCGGATCCGGAGGCACAGTGGGGGACTTTGACGGTGGCTCCGGTGCCTGCTGATCCTGCGACGTTGGTTCGGACCAAGGTGAAGACCGAGTTGGGGGATTACCGGGGGTACTACGCGAATGTTCGGGATGCGATCAATGGAGTGGCGAAGCTGGCGGTGACTCCGGAGGATGGGTGGCGGACGGTTAAGTTGCTGGAGATGGCGCGGGAGAGTTGGGCGGAGGGACGGACTTTGAAGGTGGAGTTTTAAGAGTGGTGCGGGAGCGGGTGGATATGGATGCGTCTAGCCGTGATTATCGTCCAGCCGCCAGCCAATCGCTTCCTGTTGCGCGCTGTTGTTTTCTTTAATTCTCCGCCGGAGTTTTTCCGGAACGAATGCACGGCGCTCCAATTCCAGCGCGTGAGCCTTGTCTAAGAGATCGCGCGCATCGGCCAAAGCCTTCTCTTTTCTCAAGCCATTTTCCTTCGCAAGTTCTGTGTCTCGCGCTTCAATTGCTCTCTTCGCTTGAGTGACAGACGGGTGTTCGGCATTTCTACATCCTGGTGAGAGGCACATGTGGCGGTCTTCTCGCTCCATTAATTGAAGTCGAAGTTCTGCAGATTTGAGGCGCTCAGCCTCCAAAATCCTATTAGCCAACGCCTCATCAGCGAGGAGAGAAAGCTTCCATAAACCTCTAATCCACTTGCTAACCATGAGGGCATTCTATCGGTGGTTTTTGATCTATGGTCAACCGAATGGAAGAGAAATGCGGTTCGCGCGTGGCGCGAATAACCCACCTTAGCGACGATAAGGCCGTCGCGAAGATGGGGCACCCAAATCTGTGACGGGTTACTGGCCGTAGGTAGCTTTGGCTCCGTGTTTGCGGAAATAGTGACGGTCTAGGAGGGATTGGGAGACGCCTTCGCAGTCGGCGCGGAGGGTGAGGGTGTTGAAGGCCATCCGGGCTACGGCTTCGAGGACTACGGCGTTGTGAGCGGCTTCGTGCGGGTTGCGTCCCCAGCAGAAAGGGGCGTGGCCGTTGACGAGACAGGCGGGGATGGCCAGGGGATCGATTCCCTTGAGACGGAGGCAGTCGACGATGGCTACGCCGGTTTCGTGAACGTAGCGGCCGACGATGGCTTCGTCGCGCAGGGGCTCAGTACAAGGGACTGGCCCGTGGAAGTAGTCGGCGTGGGTGGTGCCGAGCGGGGGGATGGCCAGGCCGGCCTGGGCGAAGCTGGTGGCGAACTCGGAGTGAGTGTGGACGACGGCGCCGATGGAGGGGAACTCGCGGTAGAGGAGGGTGTGGGTGTCGAGGTCGGAGGAGGGTTTGAGCTTGCCGTCGACGATGTTGCCGTGGAGGTCGGTGACGACCATGAATTCGGGGACGAGCTCGTCGTAGTCGACGCCGGAGGGCTTGATGACGATGAGGCCCTTTTCGCGGTCGATGCCGCTGGCGTTGCCGAAGGTGTAGAGGACGAGGCCGCGCTTGACGAGTTCGAGGTTGGCTTCGAGGACTGCGGTGCGAAGTTCTTTGAGGAGCATGGGATTCTCCGGTCAATGGCTAGGGTAAACGTTTTTGGGGGAGTTGTGGTTGTGGGAGGATGTGGGGAGAAGCGGATTTCTCCACTGCGCTGCTCACGGTGAAACTGTGAGCAGCTTCGGTCGAAATGACGCGGTTTTGTTGCGGTAGATGAGGCAAGAACAAAGACAACAGCAGGTCCTCCGCCTGCGGCGCAGATGACAACGGGTTTGGGCAGGAGGGTGTTGGTAGAGTAGAGGCTATGCGGCGTGATGAGACAGTGAAGATCGAAGGGTTGCCGAAGGGGTTTGTTTGGGGCGCAGTGAGGGCGGGGATCAAGGCCAGCGGCAACCTGGATCTGGCGGCTGTTGTTGCGGCGAAAGGCACGAATGGCGCGGCGATGTTTACGAAGAACCAGGTGGTCGCGGCGCCGGTGACGGTGGGAAGGAGGCATCTGACGGCTACGGGCGGGCGCGTGAGTGCGGTGCTGGTGAATGCGGGGAATGCGAACTGCGCCACCGGGCAGCCGGGGATCGATGCCTGTGTGAAGACTTGTGCGGCGGCGGCGGAGAGCTTTGGCTGCATCTTCGATGAGGTGTTCCCTTCCTCGACGGGGATTATTGGGGTGCCGTTTCCTGGGGAGAAGGTGATTGCTGCGCTGCCTGACCTGAAGGCCGAGCTGGGAGATACGGCGGCGCATGCGGGGAGGTTTGCGCGGGCGATTATGACGACCGATACGAGGATGAAGGTGGCGCAGGCTTGGGTGGATGTGAATGGAGCGGCGTTGCGGAGCGAGAAGGTCCAGGTGCGGATATGGGGTGCGGCCAAGGGTGCGGGGATGATTCATCCGCAACTGGGGCCTCCGCATGCCACGATGCTGGTGTATCTGTTTACGGATGTCGCTGCGGATAGTGAGGAGTTGGGCGACCTGCTGGGGCCGGCGGTGGAGATGAGTTTTAATTCGATCTCGATCGATGGGGATACTTCAACCAACGATACGGTGTTGTTGCTCGCGAGTGGGGCGAGCGGGGTGAAGCTGAATGAACGGAGCGGCGTGGCGTTTGCGGAGGCGCTGAAGGTGGTGTGCGGGTCGCTGGCTTATCAGATTGTCGATGATGGCGAGGGTGTGGGGCATGTGGTGACGCTGCATGTAACCGGGGCGCGGACGGAGGCGGAGGCGAAGCAGGTGGCGAAGGCGATTGCGCATTCTCCGTTGTGCAAGACGGCTTGGTCGAGCGGCGATCCGAACTGGGGGCGATTGCTGGCGGCGGCGGGGTATAGCGGCGTGGCGTTCGATCCGGCACGAGTAACCATTGCGATTGGAGATCAGCCAGTCTTTGAGCGTGGCATGCGGTCGCCGGTGTTTGATGAGGCGGCTGCACATGCTGCGATGCTGGCGCGGGAGTACACGATTACGCTGGATATGGGGCTGGGTAAGGCGGAGTGTCGGTTTTTGACCTGCGATCTTACGGAAGAGTATGTGCGGATCAATGCGGATTATTCGACGTAGTGTCCTGCCGGACGGGCCGACTGCGCGTCGGGCGGCCACTTCGTGGCGTATGTACCGGACTCGGTGATGCTGGCTGCGTAGGGCCTCGCGTTGCTCGGCGTATGGTCCCGCCCGATAGGACACACTTTTGCGCAAGATGACGTTTTCGCGTAAGCCTTATATCGTTATAAGCGGGAGCGATCGCGATGCCTGATGGCGATCTGCAGCGATCTCTGGGACTGGAGTGTTCACGAAGATTATGACAACGAAACTGGACGAAGCGGCCAAGCAGGACTTCAAAGCTGAAGTGTTGGAGTGGATTGAGGCGTTTGACGACGTCGTTGCACAGGACTGGGAGCAGGGGACGGAGCTGCTGGAGGCTCTGCGGAGGCGCGCGCGTGAGGCTGGGGTTCCGACACCGAGCGAACTGACGACGCCGTATCAGAACACGATTCCGAAGCATGATGAGGTACCGTATCCGGGCGACCGGAAGCTGGAGAAACGGGTGGAGTCGCTGCTGCGCTGGAACGCGCTGGCGATGGTGCATGGGCAGAATAAGAAAGATCCGGGGATTGGTGGGCATATTTCGACGTACTCGTCGCTGGCTACGCTGCTGGAGGTTGGGTTCAATCACTTCTTTCGCGCGAAGTATCCCGGGACTGATGGACAGCAGGACCAGCCGGGGGATTTTATTTACTTCCAGGGGCATGCTTCGCCGGGGGTCTATGCGCGGGCTTATCTGGAGGGACGTTTCGATGAAGACCGGCTGAAGAACTTTCGCCATGAGCTGAGGGAGACGCCAGGGTTGTCGTCTTATCCGCATCCGTGGCTGATGCCGGATTTCTGGAATTTTCCGACGGTGTCGATGGGGATCGGGCCGCTGAATGCGATCTATCAGGCGCGGTTCATGCGGTACCTGGAGCATCGCGGACTGATTCCGGCGACGGAGCGCAAGGTGTGGGCGTTCGTTGGAGATGGGGAGACGGACGAGGTGGATTCGCTGGGTGCGATCTCGCTGGGTGCTCGGGAGAAGCTGGACAATTTGATCTTTGTTGTCAATTGCAATCTTCAAAGACTTGA
>WNFD01013520.1_pt1 | contig 13459 bp, 11 predicted proteins | sample 5400491 | NCBI WGS metagenome assembly WNFD01 (sample SAMN13153343, study PRJNA577476) | soil metagenome | isolation source: 120 cm saprolite under Douglas fir tree site 2 hole 2 replicate 2 | place: USA:California | collected 2015-04-18 | reverse complement strand
TGTTGCGGCCATCCTGTACCTTGCGCATAGTTGGGAAAGCGCTTGCCAAGTTGGACCACGGTGCGGGCCAACGACAGCCACGGACCGCGCTGGAGGGGCGCCAGAGGGTGCATGTGACAGAATTTCCGAATTTTGGCTTGTGCGCCCTTCCCCTCGTCAGATCGGCGCCAGACAATTCAGGCAGCGGCATCCGTCAGGGCGTCCGAGATGAGGAGGAACAATGAGCGACGCGGCGTCCGTGCCATTCACTGAGACCAAGGCGCCAGAGTCCGCCGAACGGCTGAACCGGGGCGCGCTGAGCCTGATCGACATCTCGGCCTCGACGATGGCCAATATCGGCCCAGCCTACAGTTTCTTCTTCGGCTTTGGATTCCTCGTGTTCACGGCGGGCGTGGCTGCGCCCCTGACCATCCTCGTGGCCGGCATTGCGATCGCGTTCCTGGGCAACACACTGGCCCAGTTCTCCAGGGCACAGCCGTCCACTGGCGGGTTCATCGCCTTCGTCGGCAAGACCTTCGGCGGCACGAGCGCGGTGACCACGGCGCTGCTGGTCGGCGCGGGGTACATTATCGCGATCTCCTCGGTGTTCGCGATCTCTGGCGGCTTCCTGTCCGACGTGCTGAAATACTACTTCGGCTGGAATATCCCGTGGATCATCCTTTCGGTGGTGCTGACCTCGGCGGCAACTGTCATGACGGTCCGGGGCGTCGGCGTCTCGACCAAGCTGGCCGGCCTGTTCTTCGCGTTCGAGATGGTGATCCTGGTCGTCGTCTCGGTGGCGATCCTGATCAAGAGCGGCGGCCACCTCAGCTTCGTGCCGTTCGAGCCGAGCCACATCACTAACGGCTTCTCCGGCCTTGCGGCCGGGTTCCCGCTCGCGATTTACCTGTTCATCGGCTGGGAGAACTCCGCCGCGCTGGCCGAGGAAACCGGCAACCCGCGGCGGAACGTTCCGCGCGCGGTCTACATGTCGATCCTTTTGATGGTGGCCGGCTACATACTCTTCGCGTTCGCCACCGTCACCGGGTACGGCTACAGCGGGAGCAAGCTGACGGCGCAGGCGATCCCTTTTATCCCGGTAGCGCACGACGTCGCGGCGTTCCTTGGGTTCCTCGCCTACGTGGCCGGCTTCACATCTACCATCGGCGTGCTGATATCGGCGATCAACTCCCAGGCCCGGCTGATCTTCAACGCCGGCCGGGAAGGCCTGCTGCCGAGCTGGATCGGCAGGATCCACTCGAGGCGGCGGACCCCGATGAATGCCATCTACCTCTTCGTCACGATCGCCAGTCTCATCATCATCGTCTGGGCGGTCGGGCACCTGATCGGCAGCCACGTCCAGCGGGGTCAGATGAACGCGCTGAACTTCTTCGTGGAGTCGTCCACGATGGGCACGATCCTGCTGCTCGTGGTCTATTTCCTGGCCAACCTGGCGCTGCCGTTCTACTACCGCAAGTACCGGCCGTCCGAGTTCAACGTGTTCAAGCACGCTGTGCTGCCGGTCCTCGGAATGATCGCCATCGGGGTGCCCGTGTACTACCTGTGCAAGCCGGGACAGGCCGCTCCTTACGACTGGTTCCCCTATGCGGCCCTCGCCGTCATCGTGGTCGCGGTGATCTACGGCTACTGGCTGAACCGGCGCGACCCGGCGCTCGCCGGCCGGGTCGGGTCGATCGTCGCCGATGAGTAGGCGGAGCCAGGTCAGCCTCCGCTGCGCGGATGCGGCCTGAGCTATTCGTTGCCGAACATGGGAGATCTGCCATGACGGACACCGCTACGGTCCGGACCGACGCCGGCAGCGCGGGGCCTGCCCACCCGCTTGATCCGGCCAGCGCGGCCGAGTACCTGGCCGGCAGGCTGATCCTGGCCGCGGCAGGGCTCCTGGGTGAGTCGGTCAGGTTCGCGTACTACGGGCTGGACGAGCCGGCCAAGGACGAGGTGCTGGCTGGGACGGGCTGGGCCGCGGGCCGGTCAAGCCCGTCCCAGCCCGACCGGCGGCTGCGCGCGTTCCTGATCGACGTGCGCACCGGCGAGTCGTCCGACGTCGTGGTGTCGCTGACGAGCGGGCAGGTGGTCAGCCGCCGGGTGCTCGACCCCAGGATCGACGGGCAGCTGCCGATCATTACCGGGGACTTCGCAACGGCCGAGGAGATCGTCCGCGCAGATCCACAGTGGCGGGCAGCGATGGCCAGGCGTGGCCTGACCGACGTCACGAAGATCAGGACCTGCCCGCTGACGGCCGGCTCGTTCGGCGACGACGACGAAGCCGGCCGACGGATGGTGCGAGTGCTCGCGTTCGTCCAGGCCGACCCGCACGACTACGCGTGGTCGCATCCGGTAGATGGTGTCGCGGCCTATCTCGACCTGATCGAGCGGCGCGTGTTTAGGGTCGTCGACGAGTTCGAGCGGCCGGTCCCGGCCGAGTCAGGAGATTACGACGATCCTGCCGTCCGCGGCCCGCTCCGCAACGATCTGCGGCCGATCGAGATCACCCAGCCGGAAGGGCCGAGCTTCACGCTCGATGGCACCAGCCTGCGGTGGCAGAACTGGTCGATGCGGATCGGGTTCGACGCGCGGGAGGGGCTGACGCTGCATCAGATCAGCCTCGCCGACAGCGACGGCGAACGGCCGCTGATCTACCGGGCCTCCGTGCCCGAGATGGTCGTCCCGTACGGCGATCCCGCGTTCCGATACTGGCAGACGTACTTCGACTCGGGCGAGTACCTGGTCGGCAAATGGGTGGTGCCGAACGCGATCTGCATCCACGAAGAGGACCACGGGATCCTGTGGAAGCACACCGACATCTTCAACGGCTCTGCTCAGTCGCGCCGCCAGCGGCGCCTGGTCGTGTCGTTCTTCACCACGGTCGGCAACTACGACTACGGCTTCTACTGGTACTTCTACCTGGACGGCACCATCGAGTGCGAGGTCAAGATGACCGGCACGCTGTTCACGGCGGCCCATCCGGGCGGAGATTACCCCTACTCGGCGGAGGTCGCGCCGGGACTCGGCGCGCCGGTGCATCAGCATCTGTTCAGCGCGCGGCTCGACATGACCGTGGACGGGCTGGCCAACGCCGTCGACGAGATTGATGTCAGTGGCTGCCCCGTCGGGCCCGACAACCCCTACGGCAACGCGATCATCCAGACGATCACCAGGTTGGGCAGCGAGTCGACGGCCGCCCGCCGCGCCGACGCCACGCGCGGCCGCACCTGGCGAGTGGTCAGCACCGAGCGGACGAACAGGTTCGGCCGGCCGACCGCCTACACCCTGTACCCGGAAGCCGCTCCCGTGCTGCTCGCCGATCCCTCGTCGTCGATTAGCGCCAGGTCTGGTTTCGCGACTAACCACCTGTGGGTCACCCGGTACGATCCCGCTCAGCGCTACCCAGCCGGGGACTTCGTGAACCAGCATCCCGGCGGCGCGGGGCTGCCGGCCTTCATCGCCGGCGACCAGGACATCGACGGCGCCGACATCGTGCTCTGGCACACCTTCGGGCCGGCCCATTTCCCCCGGCCCGAGGAATGGCCGGTGATGCCGGTCACCAGGTGCGGGTTCACTCTGAAGCCAACAGGGTTCTTCGATCGTAACCCGACCCTCGACGTCCCGCCGCCAAGCAGCCACTGCTGAGCGATTGCCGCCTAGCAGCCACTGCTGAGCGATTGCCGCCGCCCGGTTTCGTGGCGCGCAGCCAGGGAGCGCACACTGGGTGGGCAACGCTTTCGCGCGAGGCCGAGGGAAGTGGCTGCCGTGGGCCTGACCTGGAGAGACCTGGTGTCGTCGGTCGCCATCCTCGCGATCATCCTCACCTGGTGGGCCTACGAAGTGCGGGTAGGCCCGCCGCTGCTGTCGAGCGCAGCGACCACTGGCGTCATGGAGCTCGTTCTCGGCGCGTGCTGCGCTGTGGCGGCGGCCTTCGACCTGCACACCACGCCGCAGCCGAGGGTCGGCGTGATCTTCCGGCGGATCACTACGGTGACCGGAACGATCGCGCTGGTCGCAGGGCTGATCGGCACGCTCGGAGGCAGCGGCCAGGCGCTGGAGATCCTGGTCGTGTCGACGGCCGTGCTGTGGACGGCGGGCACCATCTGGCATGTGCTCAGCATCGGCGCCGAGCCATAACCGCGCTGTCGGCACCGGGTGGCAGACTCTCCGGCATGACCGGAACTGATCAGAAGGCCGACCTGCACAGGTACCTGAAGACTGGCCGCGAGGCACTCGTCTGGAAGTTGGACGGACTGTCGGAGTACGACTCTCGCCGGCCGCTCACGCCGACCGGCACCAACTTGCTCGGCCTGATCAAGCACCTGGCTTCCGTCGAGAGCGGCTACTTCGGGGATGTCTTCGGCCGCCCGTTCGGCGAGTCGCTGCCCTGGAACGACGCGGACACGGCACCGAACGCGGACATGTGGGCCACCGCCGACGAGTCGCGCGAGCAGCTCGTGGGACTGTACAGGCGGGTGTGGGCGCACGCGGACGCGACGATCGAGCAGCTGCCGCTCGACGCCACCGGGCATGTGCCGTGGTGGGGTGAGCGCGGTGACGTCACGTTGCACCTCATCCTCATCCATGTCATCGCCGAGACCGCCCGGCACGCGGGCCACGCCGATATCGTGCGGGAACTTATCGATGGCGCGGCCGGCCTGCGGAAGGACAATGACAACCTGCCCTCAGGCGACAAGGCCTGGTGGGAGGACTACCACGCGAAGGTCGAGCGCGCAGCGCGGGAAGCGGCCAGGCTCTAGCCGGCTGTGCGATGGGAGCAGCGAGACGTCCCGTTAATCCCGTTGGCTATGGGCAGCCCCCGCCCGGCCGGTAGAAGCCGTTGCCCGCCAGCCCGGGGCCGGTGAGCTGCGGCCGGTGCCTGCCGCCGCCTGCCGGGTAAGCCGTGTCGAACCACTGCCGGAAGAATCTGCCCAGGTGCGCCTGGCAGGCGCCGGTTCGCACCGGCAGCCACTGGCGGAAGACCGCCTCGAACTGAGCCTCGGTAATGCTGGCGCCGCCGTAGGTGCGCTGGATCTGCTCAAGTGCCCTGGTGAAGTTGCCGTGTCCGAGAATCTGCCGCAGCGCGATATAGGCGATGCCCGGCCTGGCATATGTCGATGCGCCGCTGAACAGGCCGGACGCCTGCGGGTTCGATGGCGCGACAGTCCAGAAGCCGCCGCGTCTGGAGTAGGTCACCTTGAACTGGTGCGCGAGGCTCGCCTGGAACGCGGCTTGGCCCTTGTGCGTGTACGGCCCTCCCGCCGCCTGTTCCGCTCGCCGTGCGGCGTACAGGAACTCGGCCAGCGTGGCCAGCCCTTCCTTGAAGAAGGTCATCTGGTAGCCGCCCTCGGTGACGTTGTCACCCCACCACTGGTGCATGTTCTCGTGGTAAAGGGTGTCGGTGTCGATGCGCCCGCCAGCGAAGGCGATCATGGTCTGCATTTCCTCGTCGAAGCTGACCCGCGGCGTGCCGATGACGACTCCGTCCGAGGTGAAAGGGAAGCTGCCGGTGAACTGGCTCTCGAACTCGGTGATGTTCTGCTGCAGGTTAATGATCTTCTCTGAACTTGCCCACGCTGTCCTCGACCAGGTAGCTGGCGACCGGAGCGCCGGAGTGCCAGCGCCAGGTGACGGAGCCGCCGGGGAACTCATGGCTGGGCGGGTGGCGCCGGACCGAGATGAGGATGCCGTTGGCGAGCACCGCCCGCCCGGCCGTGACCGCGTCGGAGAAGTCGTAGGTCGGCTTGGCCGCCGGGTAGTCGTTCAGCGGCATCCAGTCCTCGGTTCCGACCGGCTCGGTGGTCACGAACCCGCCGTCCGGCGCGCGGAACCAGCCCTCCGTGGTGCCGTCCCCATCGTTGTGCACGCCTGGCCGGCCGGTGTAGCTGACCGCGACCGTGAAGACGGATCCGGTCGCGATCGGCGCGGCGGGCGTGATCACCAGCTTCGTTGCCGGGCACTGCGTCCCGTTGAGCGACTTTACCCCGGCGCTCGTGGACCGCAGCTCGGGCGTGCAGGCCGGCGGCAGCGGGTTGTGGTGCGGACCGCCGACCGGATTGGTCTGCGAGGCTTCATGGGCTGCCGGGTTCGGGTCATTCTGGCCGTTCGGGTCGCCGGGATAGGTCGGCTGCACGAACCTGAATGTGGCCGGGCGGCCATTCACGATGACGGACTGGACAGTCATGTCCGGGCCGGCGCTCGTGTTCTTCGACTTGCGCTCGAAGTCGAGGCTGAAGCTGGTCAGGCACTGTGTCGCCCGGTCCGTCAAGATCACCTCGTTGCCCGGCAGGAACCTGTTCGCCGTTGCGTCGTACACCAGGTGTACCAGCGTGTGCTGGCTGGTGTAGCCGCCGTTGCCGGTATCGGGGTACAGGCGGCTGCCTGGCGGGGCCAGGGTGTGCGCGCCAGCCGAGCAGGCGGCCTGGCTGGCAGTCGCGGGGGCGGGCACGGCTATGCCGGGCAGGACCAGCGCGGCACTCGCCATTGCCACAACGATCAGCAATCCCCGGCCCGCCATCGGTCCTCCTGATCTCCGGTCAACTCGGGTCGTCTCATCTTGACGGCGCCTGGCGGGGGCGCGCCAGCCGCCCGCCGGGACGTGATGGAACCGGTACGTGCCGTAACCGGTGGCCGGGGTCGTGGCTGGGGTTGTGGCCGGGGTCAATGGCATCCCGCGCTGGCCGGTATTGGCTCAGCCGCCATCCTGATTGCCTGCGGGATGCGGCAAGTGCTCGGCGCTCAGTTGTGCCGCAGCGTCGATTGCCTCCTGGCGAGTCGCCAGCCGCCCGGTGCCGCCCCAGCCCGTGACCGCGAATGACCCTGTGCTCACGGCACGCTTGAGCGATTCGGTCACGGTCGAGCCGTCGAGCAGGGCCGCGATGAACCCGGCGTCGAAGCAGTCGCCGGCGCCCGTGGTGTCCACCGGAACTGCGCTGCGGCCGCGGACCCGCACCAGCATGTCCGGCCCGACAGCCAGCGCGCCTGCCGCGCCTAGCTTGACAGCGACGACCGGGCCTAGCCGGTGCAGGGCTTTCGCGGCATGCAGTACCGAGAACTCCTCGTCTGGGTGGTCCGGGTGATCGCCGCGGGCGGACCTGCCGTCCAGGGCCGCGGCCAGCTGCCCGCACTCGGCCGCGTTCGGCAGCAGGTAGTCGGTCTGGGACAGGACAGGTCCCGCTTCTGCCCATTCGCCGTGTGGCGCCCAGCCTGTGTCGAGTGAGGTCGTCGCGCCCGCGATCCTTGCCTCTTCGAACAGGGCGGGCAGATCGGCTTGCAGCCCGCGCTGCAGAAAGAACGAGCTGGCATGGACGTGCCTCGCGGCGCGAACCAGGTCGGCGGGCACATCGCTCCTGGACAGCTCGCTCATCGTGCCGCTGTACGTCAGGATGGCCCGATCCCCGTCGGGACGAGTCATGACAACGCTCAGCCCGGTCTGGAGCCCGGCCCGGCGCACAACGCACCCGACGTCGACGCCGTAGCCGGCCAGGAGCTCGGTCGTCCACGCGCCGATCGGGTCGTCCCCGACTACGGCGCAGACCGCGACGCGCAGGCCCTGGGCGGCCACGGCGGCCGCCGTGATGGCGCCGGAGCTGCCGAGGGTGATGGTCGCGTTGTCGACGAGCTGCTCGACCTGCCCGAACCGCACGTCGACCTCACCCGCCGACACCAGGACATCGGGGTTGAGCTCGCCGAGGACAAGCAGGTCCACGTCCATGGTCACGGCACCACTCCTCGTCTGTTCCGGCCAGCGCCTATTTTCGCGCGGTGTCGCATGTGCTGATGTGCTCCCTCAGTGCATCATGTTGCCCGGAGGCGACATGATGCAGACATACCAGGATGCGGCCGCGCTAGAGGCCGCCGTCGGAACAGAGGCCGGGCCGACGGAGTGGTTCATGATCGACCAGAACCGGATCAACGGGTTCGCCGATGTGACCGAGGATCATCAGTGGATCCATATAGACCCCGAACGGGCGGCGGCGGGCCCGTTCGGGAAGACCATCGCGCACGGCTACCTCACCCTGTCGCTGCTTTCACACCTGGTGAGCGAGCTGCGCAGGGTAGATGGCGCGCGGATGGGGCTCAACTACGGCTTGAACAAGGTGCGGTTCCCTGCCCCGGTGCCGGTCGACAGCCGGATCCGGGCACGCGCCAGCATGGTCAGCGCAGAGCCGACCGGCGACGGTGCCGTACAGGTCGTGACCAGGGTCACTGTCGAGGTGGAGGGCAACCAGAAGCCGGCCTGCGTCGCCGACCTGGTGAGCCGGTTCTATTTCGATGGGGCCGCCAGCGCCGGGTGAAGCGGCGTGGCCGCTGACGCCGCGCCGCGCACCTCCGCCCATGCTGCCGGCCCGCTGAGCTCGCTGGTCCGGCCGGGAATGACGGTGGCGGTCGGCGACGGGTTCGGCGCGCCGCGGTCCGTTTCGCGGCAGCTCAGCGAGGCCTCGGCCAGGTGCGGCGGGGTCAGGCTGATCCTCGGCTGGGTGCCCAGGACCGATCCGGGGCTGGACTTTACGGCGTTCGCCGACGTCAGGACCTTCATGCCGGGCTGGGGGCTGCGCGCGGCGAGCGACGCGGGGCTCGTGACCTTCGCCCCCGTGCGGATGTCCGCCGTGCCAGCGCTGCTGCACGGTCCGTGGCGGCCGGATCTGCTCGTTGCGACGGTGGTCCCGGCGGACGGCGGTTTCCAGTTCGGCAGCGAGGTGTCCTGGCAGCGGGCGGCGATCGCCGCGGGCGCAATTGTTGCCGCTGTGGTGTCTTATGGCGCGCCGCATGCTGATGCCGGAAGTCCGCTGCCGGCCGGCCAGGTGATGGTTGTGGGGGAGACTCGCGAGCCGCCGGGAGCAATGCGGGAGGCCGCCGCAGCGCCGGAACACCAGGCAATCGCCCGCCTCATCGCGCCGCTGATCGCGTCGGGTGCGCGGCTCCAGGTCGGGCCCAGCCCGGTCGCGAGCGCCCTGCTGGGCGAGCTGACCGTGCCGGTGCGGCTCGACTCGGGACTGCTGCCAGAAGGCGTCGTTGACCTCGACCAACGCGGGCTGCTCAGTGCCGAGCCAGTGGCGGCGTACCTGGCGGGCGGACCGCGGCTATACGGCTGGGCAGATGGCCGACCGTTGCTCCACCCGATCGAGTACACCCACGACCTGGGCAGGTTGTCGGCCGATCCGCTGTTCGCGGTCAACACTGCGGTCGAAATCGATCTAGACGGCCAGGTCAACGTCGAGGGGACGGCGGCCTCGGCGCTCGGCGGCATGGGCGGTCATCCCGACTACGCGGCGGCTGCGGCCCGATCGGTCGGCGGGCTCAGTATCGTCGCGGTACCCACCACGCATCACGCCCGGTCCACGCTGGTCACCCGGCTGTCGCGACCGGTATCTACGCCGGCGCATGACGTGGACATCGTGGTCACCGAGCGCGGCGTGGCCGACCTGCGCGGCCTCTCGAGACCCGAGCGATACAAGGCGCTCACCCGACTGTGGGACGGCCAGGTGGCTGCCGTTTCGGGCTGACGCCCGCAGAGGCGGTCGCACTGCCTGTCATATGTGGTGGGCACTGGCCATTCACTGGAACTGCAGTTCGTTGATTCCGTTTGACTGCCAGTGAGCCTCGCTAGAATGGTCGAAGATCTCGACCACAGTTCAGAAGATCACGACCACAGTTCAAAATGCCGGGAGGGAGGCTGGAAATGGCGGATTCGCCCGGCGACCTGACGCCTGACAGCCCCGGCGCGGACGATGATGATGCCCAGCCTGTCTTCGGTGGAATGTCGTGGTCCTGGGATTCGGACACCGACTTCGAGGCCTTGATGGAAGCGGTGAACGGCGCGGCACCGTGGCTCCGGGACACTGAAGCAGCTGACGATCCGCAGGCCACGGACGTCGATCCCGAGGCGGATGAGGCGGCGTATCAGGAGGCGCTGGCGGCGGGACGGGTGAGCGAGATGCCGCTGTCGGTGGTCGCAGGGCGGATCGCCGAATCCCTGCCGACCGGCCCGGGGCTGGCAGGCTGGCTGGCGCAGGCGCCCGCGCCAGAGATGGAGGATGGCGCTCTGGCCGGTGTCGCGTCGTCGTTCCGGCGGCTGGCCTCCTGGGCCGCGGCCGGAGAACTGGCCGCGGTGGCGCAGATCGCGTCCCGGTCCGCCCGGACTGACCGCCGGGCCTCGGTCGACCCATCGGGCCGACCGGATCGGGTGACCGCCGACGCATCTGGCCAGGTCTCGCTGGCTCTCGCGATGTCCCCGGATGGCGCATCCGGCTGGACCGACCTGGCCGTGACATTGACCTGGCGGCTGTCCGCCACCGGCGCAGCGCTCGCCGCAGGGGAGATTGACCTGTCGCGGGCGCGGATGATCGCCCGGGTGACCGGGCCGCTCAGTGACGAGGCGGCCCGGCAGGTGGAGGCGGCGGTGCTGGGCCGCGCCGGGTGGCTCACTCTGGGCCAGTTGTACGCCGCGCTCCGCCGCGCCGTGCTCAAAGCCGACCCCGAAGGCGCCGAACGCCGCCGCAGGGAGGCTGAGCGGAACGCCAAAGTCGTGCTATATCCCGAGGACGAGGGGACCGCGACCCTGGCCGGCTATTCGCTGCCTGGGGTGCAGGCCGCTGCAGCGATGGCCCGGATCACCGCGCTGGCCAAGGCCATGCAGGCGACCGGCGCGGCTGGGCAGATCGACCTCGTCCGGGCCCAGGTCTTCCTGGGTCTCCTGCTCGGCACACTTCCGTATATCCCGCCAGCTCCCGGCGCCCCGCCTGACGACCCCCCGCCTGACGACTCACCTCGGGACGACTCGCCTGCTCACGATCCGCCTCTTGACGATCCGCCCCCCGACGACTCGTTTCCTGACGACTCGTTTCCTGACGATCCGCGTCCAGACGACTCACCTCCTGACGGTCCGCCGCACGGCGGAGCTCAAGAGAGCTCGCTGCCGGACGATCTGCCGAATCCGCCGGATACCCCGGATGGTCCGCCCTCCGGACCAGGCTGGCCGTGGCCGGCTGTGCCGCCGTACCTGCCGGCTGGGCCCGGGACGCTGGCAGGCCTGCGGCCCGCGACCGGGCCGGGCGGGCGCGGGCTGCTGAACCTGACCGTGCCGCTGGCCACCCTGACCGGAGCGTCGGCCGCGCCCGGGCAGCTGTCCCGTCTCGGCATCATCACGACAGAGCAGTCTCGCCAGCTCGCCGCCCTGGCTGCCCGGCACCCGGCCGCCCGCTGGCGGATCATTGTCACCACACCCGGCGGAGAGGCGATCGCAGTCACCTACCTGGCCCGTTCCCGGAGCCCCGACGGTCCCGGGGCAGCCAGCATCGGCCTGATTGGCCGGGTCACCCTAATTGTCCGGGTTGATCAGCTGGGTCACGGCCCGCCCGATGAACAGCGTCATGGTCCCGCGCCCCCCGGCTCCGCCCCGCCGCCGCCCGGCCCGGCGCCGCCCGGCCCCGCGCCGCCCGACCCCGCCCAACCGCGCCACCCGCCGCCACCGCCGGGTTCGCCGCTGGCGAAAATCGTGGACCGGGCCCTGGCGGCGGCAAGGCGGGAGGCCGCGGCCGCCGAGCAACGCCGGGAGAATGACGAGCGGGCCGGCGGGTGCGCTCATGAGCTGGCCTCGGCCGCCTATCGACCGCCGCCCAGGATTGCCGAGCTGGTCACCGCCCGGGATCAGACTTGCCGGTACCCGCCATGCCGTCGGCCCGCCGAACAGTGCGATCTCGACCATCGCGTCCCGTACGACCAGGGCGGCCTGACTTGCCCGTGCAACATCGATGGCAAATGCCGGTCTCACCATCAACTGAAGCAGCATCCTCGCTGGTCAGTGACCCAGTCCGCGCCTGGCGTCTCCGAATGGACAACCCCGGCCGGCCGCAGCTATTTCAGCCGGCCCGACCCGTACCTGACCTGAAGCGGGTTCCCAGGACCGTCGCTCAACACGAGCGTCGCCGAACCGTTTGAGCACCACAGTGCGTCGCATGCATGCCACGGCCTGCTGCGGGGTAGCTGTGCCCGGTCCGGGCCGGACGTGACTCGGACCACCTTGGCAACACACTGTCAACTTGGTGGAGGCGCAATGGCGATGCCTAGTGAGCAGCCCTTTACCGATCAGCTGAGCCTCATGGGCAAGGAGGCGGACGTCTACGAGGCGATCGCGACACTCGAGTACCTGGGCCGGCCGGTCAGGACCGCTGACATCATCTCGGCAACCGGACTCGACGAGGCTGTGGTCAGCCAGGCGCTTCGGTCGCTGACCGAGCGCGGCCTCCTTCTCGAACATGAGGAAGACGGCCAGCACGTCTATGAACCTGCCCACCGTGGCTGGAGCACGGCGCCGGAACAATCAGCGGGGCCGCGGCGCTAGAAGGATCTGTCAAAAGCCGAGCGGCTCGCGCACGCCGGCTCGCGCACGCCGGCTCGTGCACATCGATCCCGGCTGGGACACCGATGCGGGCTGGAACGCGCTGGCCGAGGGCCTCAAGGCGGCCGGAGCCTCGTCCGCCGACGTGACCGGGATCGTGGTAACGCATATCCACCCTGACCATCACGGTTTGTCCACCCGGGCTGCGCGCCGCGAGCGGCGCGTGGGTCGCGATGCACCCGGCCGAGCGCGAGTCGCTTGCGGCTTTGCGCAGCCAGTCCGCCGACAGTGCTGACGGTGATCTGGCCTGGCTGCGCAGGTGCGCCGCGCGGCCCTGGCCGAGGCGGGCGCTCACCTGCAGCACCTCGCGGACAGCAAGCGGGTCAGTGCCGCGAGCCGGGGCCGGATCAGGCCGACATCTACGCCATCAGAGACCGAGCATGGACGCGGCGGCGTGCATGCCATCAATCTCCCCGCCGGCCCGGAACTGATCGATCACCCGGGCGTTGACTTCCCTGACATCCATCTGAATCAGTCGCTCCGGCCTGACACGGCCAGGCTGGCCCCAATGCCGATCAGTACCAGGCCGCTGGTCCCGCCGATGATCTCCATCCGTCGCGGCGAGCGCGCGAGCCACGCTCGCGCCGTGCCAGCGACCAGTGCCCAGCCGCTGTCGCAGACAACGGCGATGGCCATGAAGATCGCGCCGAGCTGCAGCATCTGTACGGGGACATGGCCGGAGGAGCGGTCGACGAACTGCGGCAGGACGGCGACGAAGAACACGATGGCCTTGGGGTTGGTTAGGCCCACAAAGAAGCCGTCACGAAGTATCCGACTGATCGTCCTCGGCTCCGCCGGTGTCCCGAGAGCCGCTGCTAGCGAGCGGCGATGCCGGATCGCGTGCACCCCCAGGTAGGCCAGGTACGCGGCGCCCGCCAGCTTAAGAAGGGTGAAAACGGTCACCGACCGCTCGACAACCGCGCCGACGCCGAACGCCACCGCCGCGACCTGCACATAGACCCCGATCTGGCCGCCCAGCGCGGTTCCCACCCCGGCCGTCCGTCCAAGCATCAGGGAGCGGCTGATGATGAAGAGCACGTTTGGCCCTGGAACGATAATCAGCGCAAACGAGAG
>WNFD01007427.1_pt1 | contig 13462 bp, 12 predicted proteins | sample 5400491 | NCBI WGS metagenome assembly WNFD01 (sample SAMN13153343, study PRJNA577476) | soil metagenome | isolation source: 120 cm saprolite under Douglas fir tree site 2 hole 2 replicate 2 | place: USA:California | collected 2015-04-18 | reverse complement strand
GGCTCGCGCCTGCCGACGCGCAGCCCCTTCGTTTCGTCGCGTAGCGCGATGAAGCCGCCGATGCCCTCCTCCTCGCCGTTCGGGTCGAAGACGCGAGCGAATACGAGATGGAGGCGCGAGATGCCTCCGCCGGTGATCCAGTGCTTGCCGCCGTTGATGACGTAGTGATCGCCGCGCCGGTCGGCGCGCGTCGTCATATCGCTGGCGGCGCTGCCGGCTTCCGGCTCGGTAATGCAGATCGCCGGCTTGTCACCGGCAAGGACGAGCTCGGCCGCCAAGCGCTTCTGCGCCGGCGAGCCATATTCCATGATGGCGCCTACCGCGCCCATATTGGCCTCGACGACGATGCGGGCACTGACGCCGCAGGCCTGGGCGATTTGCTCGATGACCAGGACGGCGTCGAGATAGGTAAGCCCCCGCCCGCCATATTCGAGCGGAATGGTCATGCCGAAGAAGCCGGCCTCGGTGAGCAGCCGGACATTGTCCCAGGGATATTCCTCGCTGCGATCGATTGCCGCGGCGCGCGCGGCAAGCTCGCCATGAGCCAGCTCGCGCGCCGCTTCCTGCAGCCGGCTCTGGGCCGGGCTCAGCGTAAAATCCATTGCGGTCGCCCTTCGCTCCCCTCGATCAGCGCCATGCGCCGAGCATACGCCGCCTCACCCTGGCGTGGAAGCGTTCGTGCCGTCGTACCCGATCTACGGGCGATTGCTGGCGGGCTGGCGCTTGTACTACGGTGAACGGCGAGCGGGAGGGAAATCATGCTGAGCGATGCGCGCGGACTTGCGGTGACGGCGGCCAGTCCCGAGGCGGTCGCCGCGCTCGATGCGACGGTCGTCGCCTATTGCGGCATGCGTCTCGACACCGGCGACAACCTCAAACGGACGCTCGCCGCCGATCCCGGCTTCCTCTTCGCCCATACGCTCAAGGGTTATTTCATGATGCTGTTTGCCAAGCGCGATTTTGTCGCCCGCGCGGCGCAGGCGCTGGCGGCCGCTGAGGCGGCGGCACAGGCGGTCGGCGGCACGGCGCGCGAGCGCAGCCACCTGGCCGCGCTGCGCGACTGGGTGCGCGGCGATTGGGTCGCCGCGCTGGCCCGCTGGGAGGCCATTCTCCTCGACCATCCGCGTGATCTCGTCGCGCTTCGTCTGGCGCAATACAGCACGCTCTACAAGGGCGACAGCGAGGGGTTGCGCGACTCGGTCGGCCGCGTCCTCTATGCCTGGGATGACGGGGTGCCCGGCTATGGTTTCGTCCTCGGCGCCTATGCGTTCGGTTTAGAGGAGGCGGGTGACTACGCCGCTGCCGAGCGTGCCGGCCGCCGCGCCATCGAGCTCAATCCCGCCGATGTCTGGGCGGCGCATGCCGTCGCTCATGTTTTCGAGATGCAGGACCGCCAGCGCGAAGGCATCGCCTGGATCGATGGGCTCGACATTTCGTCTTTCACATCCGCTGGCACCGCTGCCTCTACCATCTGGAGCTCGGGCATTACGATCGCGTGCTCGCTCTTTACGATCGCGAATTGCGCGCCGAATCGACCGACGAATATCTCGATATCAGCAATGCCGTTGCACTGCTCTGGCGCCTCGAGCAGCTCGGCGTCGACGTCGGTGCGCGCTGGGTCGAGCTCGCCGAGCGCGCGTTCGAGCGCCGCGATGACCACGTCCTCGTCTTCGCCGATCTGCACTACATCATTGCCCTGGCGGCGCACGGCGACGGCGCCCGTGTCGAACGCTGGCTGGAATCGAGCCGGCGCTTCGCCGAGAGCGGCGGCGAGTCGCAATCTGCGGTGATGGCGAATCCCGGGCTCGGCCTCGCCGCCGCATCGCTCGCCCATCGCCGCGGCGAGTGGGGCCGCGCCGCCGATTTGCTGCTGACGCTGCGGCCGGCACTGCGCGCTATCGGCGGCAGCCGCGCGCAGCGCGATCTCTGGGAGCAGATGCTGATCGACGCTACGCTCAGGGACGGCCGCTTGACGCTCGCCCGCGCCCTCTTGTCCGAGCGAATGCAGCAGCGGCCGCGCAATATCTGGGGCTGGACGCACACCGCGCGCGCCGCCGAAGGGCTCGGCGATCGCGCGGCGGCAGGCGCGGCCGAGGCGGAAGCGAAGCGGTTCCTGGCGGCCTGAGCCGGGTTCCCTCAAATCGTCATTCCGGCGAAGGCCGGAATCCATGCCTCCCGAATCGCGATGTCGGCCCGATGGACCCCAGCTTTCGCCGGGGCGACGGGCAGCGGTTTGGCAGTGCGTCCGCCTGTAAATAACAGGCAAAATACAGGCGCGCGGTAGTATCATGGTCATCGTTCCTCCCCTTCCGCTAGAAGAATGAGTTCGAGCGCTGCGCCTCATCTCGGGGGCTCAGTTGCTCGATCTCGTCGGGTGTGGCGCGGCTGCCGGATGGGGAGCTGGACAGGCCTTTCTGGAAATGGGCCGGATTGCGGGTGAAATCAAAGCCGGTCAACATGGCGAGCCTCTGCAGGTTGTCCCGGCAAAGAATATATCCGAAGTGGTTTATTGTCAACCTTAATCGGACACACCAGTTCGTGGCTGCAGTACCATACCTCGGCTCTTCTCGGGCTTCGTCGTTCCTGCTATGTCCGGAATTTCAGCGGCTCCGCCGGATTCTGCAACTAGCCTTGGAGGCACGCGAGGAATTACGGAATTGCGGTGTCAGTCCACTAATTGCCGGCGGCTTGCATGCGACATAGCGCGCGAGCGACGGTGCGCTAGATGCGGGTCGTGAGGGATCGCTTGCGCCGGCCGACGCAAGACGAGCGATTGGCACCGTGCCCACCCGGCCGCGCTCGCCCGATCTTGCAAGGCAACAGAGCAAGTCCGGTCTGATGGCAAGGGCGGCAATCGAGGGCCAATAGGGCGGATCCTGCCTTAGCGGGAATCCCGTGGTGCATCCGAAGATACCCGCGTCTCAATGCGAGCCGCAGGCGAAGCAATCCGGAGCCGGCGCTTCCGCTTCTGGATCGCTTCGTCGCTCCGCTCCTCGCGATGACGGCGCATCTGTCTGTGCCGACTAACGAACCTTTGCCTGGCAGCCGCTATCCGCCGCATTGCGCCTTTTGCCGCAGCACGTGATCCGCCAGCACGCAAGCGAGCATTGCCTCGCCGACCGGCACGGCCCTGATGCCGACGCACGGATCGTGGCGGCCTTTGGTCGAGATTTCGATATCCTCGCCTGATGCGGTGACGGTGCGGCGCGGCGTCAGGATCGAGCTCGTCGGCTTGACGGCGAAGCGGGCGACGATGTCCTGGCCGCTGGAGATGCCGCCGAGGATGCCGCCGGCCTGGTTGGAGAGGAACGTTACCTTGCCGCCCTGCATCCGCATCTCGTCGGCGTTCTCCTCGCCGGAGAGCGCGGCGGCAGCGAAGCCGGCGCCGATCTCGACGCCCTTCACCGCGTTGATGCTCATCAGCGCGCGGGCGATGTCGCTGTCGAGCTTGTCGTAGATCGGCTCGCCGAGCCCGGCGGGAATGCCGGAGGCGACCACCTCGACGACGGCGCCGATCGACGAGCCGGATTTGCGCACGGCGTCGAGATATTCGGTCCACGGCGCGACCATCGCCGGGTCCGGGCACCAGAAGGGATTGCTCTCGACTGCGTTCCAGTCCCAGCGGGCACGGTCGATCGCGTGCGCGCCGATCTGGACGAGGGCGCCGCGGATGGCGACATCGGGGCCGATGAACTTCGCCAGGATCTTGCGAGCGACGGCGCCGGCTGCGACGCGGGCGGCGGTCTCGCGTGCCGAAGCGCGGCCGCCGCCACGATAGTCGCGGATGCCGTATTTGGCCCAATAGGTATAGTCGGCGTGGCCGGGGCGAAAGCTGTCCTTGATGTTGCTGTAGTCGCGCGGCCGCTGGTCGGTATTCTCGATCATCAGCTGGATCGGCGTGCCCGTCGTCTCGCCCTCGAAGACGCCGGAGAGGATCTTGACCGCGTCGGCTTCCTGGCGCTGCGTGGTGAAACGCGACTGGCCCGGCTTGCGGCGATCGAGCCAGTGCTGAATGTCCGCTTCCTTGAGGGCGAGGCGCGGTGGCGTTCCGTCGACGACGCAGCCGATTGCCGGGCCGTGGCTCTCGCCCCAGGTGGTGAAGCGGAAGATCGTGCCGAAACTGTTACCGGCCACGCCGACCCTCTCCGCGGTCTCAGACGACCGAAATGTCGGGCGCGTCGACCGCCTTCATGCCGACGACGTGATAGCCGCAATCGACGTGATGAACCTCGCCGCTGACACCGGAGGAAAGCCGGCTGAGGAAATAGACTCCGGCGCCGCCGACATCCTCGATGGTGACGTTGCGCTTCAAGGGCGCGTTGTACTGGTTCCATTTCAGAATGTAGCGAAAATCGCCGATGCCCGAGGCGGCGAGCGTCTTGATCGGACCCGCCGAGATCGCATTGACCCGGATGTTGAGCCCGCCGAGATCGACGGCGAGATACTTGACGCTTGCCTCGAGCGCCGCCTTGGCAACGCCCATCACGTTGTAATGCGGCATGACCCGTTCGGCGCCGGCATAGGTCAGCGTCAGGAGGCTGCCGCCCTCGCTCATCAGCGGCACCGCGCGGCGGCAGATGTCGGTGAAGGAGAAGCAGGAGATGTCCATCGTGCGGGCGAAATTGCCGCGCGTCGTGTCGACATATTTGCCCTTGAGCTCGTCCTTGTCCGAAAAGGCGATAGCGTGCACGACGAAATCCAGCCGCTGCCAGTGCTCGGCAAGCGAGGCGAAAGTCCGGTCCAGACTGACTTCATCGGTTACGTCGCATTCGAGCAGGAGAGGGCAGCCAATGCTCTCGGCGAGCGGGCGGACACGCTTGCCGAGCGCCTCGCCCTGGAAGGTGAAGGCAAGCTCGCCACCCTGCTCGCGGACCGCCTTGGCGATCCCCCAGGCGAGCGAGCGCTCATTGGCGACACCCATGATGAGCCCGCGCTTTCCGGCCATGAGCGGCTGTGCTTCACTCATCCGACTGACTACTCCCGATAGGCTTGGCTGTTCATGAATACTGCGACGGGAGCCGCATCCTACACGATCGCTCGGGTGCCAGCCAATATCGGGTGCGGCGAGTTGACGACGGGCCGACCGGTGTCTCGATAAACCTGCCCGTGCGCCAAATTGTTGCGGCTCGGGCTATGCTTTTCATTGCTCGTCGCCGAAAGCGATGTACAGTTATCTCTTCCTAGTGAGGGGGCTGCCCCATGAGGAGGCTGAACGGCACGGCATTTGCCGCTTTCTGTGGGATTGTCCTGTTCGGAGCGCCATCGGCGCAGGCACTCGAAAAAGCGGGCATTTCCGCCGCCGTCCACGGCAACGTCACGCGTATCAACCAGGGTGAACCCGTGGGCGTCGCGCTGACCAGCGGCGATGCGGTCTATCGCTTCGACCGCATTACCTCGGGGTCCGATTCGGGGCTCCAAGTCATGCTGCTCGATGAAACGACGCTGACGATCGGGCCGAACAGCAGCATTGCCATCACGGAGTTTGTCTACGACCCGTCGAGCGGTGCCGGCAAGGTGGCGGCCTCGATCGGCAAGGGCGTCTTTCGCTTCGTCAGCGGCCGCATCGCGCAGCATGACCCGGCAAGCATGACCGTCCAGCTGCCGACCGCGACAATCGGCGTCCGCGGCACGATGGTGTTCGGCGAGTCGGGCGATAATAATGCAACTATTGTCCTCGGCGGGCCGGGACCAGACAACAATACAGGCGACAGGTCCGCGGGTGTCGACGTTACCACTGCCAACGGTCGCGCCGAATTGCGCCGTCCGGGCTGGGCCGCCTTCGTCACGCCGGGCCAGCCGCCGATGGTACAGCGCCTGCCGCCCGGCGTGGCGACGATGCTGCTCAACGCCGTTCACCCTGAAGCCGGGGGCGAGCGGGGCGGCACACAAGGGGGTACCACAGGGGGCGAGACGGCAACGCAAGCCTCCGGCCAGGGTAGCGCCGGCGCGGCGGGCAGCGCCAACGGCGCCGGTTCGGTGCAGAACACCAGCCTCGCCCTCTATCAATCGGCGGTATTCGCAAGCCAGCAGAGCAACGAGCTCGGATTGACCACCACTTTCGATCAGCTTCGCACCCTGACCAGCGGCACAGGCCGCTTCGAGCAGAGCAATGTGCCGCTCTCCGGCGCCGGCGGCAACGGCACCTACCTCTTCCAACTCAATGTCAATTTCGGCACCCGTACCGCCAGCGGGCGATTCGACTTCACCTTCACCTCGGGACCCTTCGCTGCTCTGGTGCCGAACGGCGCTTTGTCGATTGCCAGTTCGTATCTGGGCAGCACCGGGCCGGCACTTTTCTCGACGACGGCGTCGTGCGGCGCGGCAACATGTCAGGGTAGCGCCCAGCTGCAGAATGTTGGAACGACAATCGCCGCCCAGGCTGCACATTCGTTCACCGTAAGCTCAACAGCGCCTTCGATACTCAGTTCGAGCGGCTCCGGCGTCGCCCTGCGGCGATAGCGGCGGCCGACGAGCCGCCGGATGGGTCGACCGCGGCCGTCTTGCTTAGGTCCCGCGGCGCTTATCTTCCTCATTGCTGCAGCCGCAACCGCGGCGGCACAGACCCCGACCAACCGACCGGAGGATCGCCCACAGCGCGAGAGCGAGGAAGCCGCGGCGGCGGCGCGCGCTGCCGCGGCGGCCCAGAACCTGCCGGAAGGCGGACCGCCGATCTCCTTCGATCAGATTCTCGCGGCGCCCGATGATCTGGCGCTCAACTACCGGTACGCGCTGCAGCAGATGCGCAGCGGCGATCTGCGCGGTGCCGCGACGACGCTCGAGCGAATGCTGCTCGTCGATCCCAATCAGTCCCAGATCCGTCTGCTTTACGGCGTCGTCCTCTACCGGCTCGATGATCTCGAGGAGGCGGGCCGCGAATTCACCGCCTTACGGAGCTTGCCGCTCGATGCCGAGTCGCAGGCCGAGATCGACCGCTACATGGCGCAGATTGCGTTGCGCCAGAAGCGTGACCGCTTCACCGCCACGCTCAGCCTCGGCGCCGAATACACGACGAACCGTGACGCGCAGCCGCGCACCAACCTCCGGCTGTTCGGCGACGTTCCGCTGCAGGCGCCCTCCGGGCGGCACGATGTCGGTCGGCTGGCGATCGGCAGCATCGCCGTGCGCCATGATCTCAATACCCAGTCGCGCGACGAGCTGATCGGCTCGGCGCTGGTCTATTACGACGATCAGCTGCACGTCAAATCGCAGGGCCTGAAAGCTGTTGAGCTCGAGGCCGGCGGCGTCATCCGCACGGATCTGGCGGCGATCACCCCAACGCTGATCTATTCGAATGTTCTGCTCGACAATCATCCGTATCTCTCCGCCCCGGGGGCGAAGCTGCTCGTCGAACGCAAACTCTTGCCGGGGCTCGACGGCTTCCTGCTGTTCTCGGTCGAGCATCAGGATTTCTCCGCCAATCCGACGGGACCGACGGTGACTGCGGAGAGCGGCTGGCGGTGGAACGCGCAGCTCGGTGCGAGCTTTGGGCTGACCCCGACGATGCAGCTCGGCGCGACCTACCGTCATACCCTCAAGAAAGCGGTGGCCGGGTTCAACGCGTACAGCACCAACGAGGCGACGCTCACCCATACGTGGCTGCTGGGAGAGGGTCAGTTTCTCCTGACAACCGCCACTTACGGCATCGACAGCTATGCCGCCGCCGATCCCTTCGTCTCGGCGAACCGCCGCGAGGACACCACCATCCGGGCCCGCACCACCTACGGCGTGCCGCTCGATACGATCGCCCGCACGCTCGACGGCGCGCTACCCAGCGAGGTCGGCGACATCGTCCTCAACCTCACCTTCGAGGCAAATTGGATCAACTCGACGATCACCAATTTTGCCTATAACAACTACCGCACGCAGATGCTGCTGACCAAGCGGTGGGAGTTCTAGAAACCATCAGCGGTCGCTTGGTTCCTACCGTACCGCGTAGCCGTGGGTCAGCGACCAGGTCTCAAGGAAGCGAACCAACTCGGCATCCGGCGGGTCGGGCAGGACGACGCACAGCTTGACATATTGATCGCCTGCCGGCGTCGCTCCGCGCGCCGGCAATCCCTTGGCCTTGAGGCGCAAGGTCGTCCCGCTATTCGAGCCCGCTGGCACTTTGAGCGCGACCGGCCCGTGCACGGTCTGAACCGTGACGCTGCCGCCGAGTACCGCTTCGGACAGGCTGACCGGCAACTCACTGTGGATGTCGCCGCCCCGCCGGACGAAAATCGGATGCGCCTCAATGCGCACTTCGATGAGCGCGTCGCCATCCGGCGCACCGCCGCCGCCAGGAGTGCCCTGACCCTTGAGACGCAGGGTCTGGCCGCTTTCGATGCCCGGCGGGATGGTGACGTCGAGTGTCTTGCCCTCGGCGAGCGTCACGCGCTTCTTGGCGCCAAGTACCGCCTCGAGGAATGGGACCTCGAGGGTGAAGCTGGCATCGACGCCGCGCGTGCCGCCGGATGAGCGGCCACCGCCGCGGCGCGAGCGGAACATTTCGGAGATGATGTCCTCGACGAAGACGTCGTTCTCATCAAGCTTGGTCCCGCGCCGCCGGCCACCCGCGTCGCGCCGCGTATAGCTAAACCCTCGCTCGGCGCCGGAAGCGTCGATCTCGCCGCGGTCAAAGCGGGCCCGCTTCGCCGGGTCGGAGAGGAGATCGTAGGCCGCTGTCACCTCGCGGAATTGTTGCTCGACCCGCTTGTCGGGGTTGAGGTCGGGATGCAGCTTCTTGGCGAGGCGGCGGTAGCTGCGCTTGATTTCGTCGGCCGAGGCAGTACGGCGAACGCCCAGCGTCTGGTATGGATCTATCATAAAGAAACCGTCGGTTGTAATGACGATCTTCTACCGGATCGAAGCCAAGCGCAATCGGCCTCGCGCCCGGCCGGGAGCGATGCAAAAACGCCGCGATCGGGCTATGGTTGGCCGGCACCGCTGCGCGAGGGAGTTGCCGTGAGCGAGATCAAGCACGATCAGCCTTTCGCCGAGTTTAGGACCTGGCTTGACGAGGCGCGAAAGAGCGAGCCGAGCGACGCCAACGCAATGACGCTGGCGACGGTCGGCGAGGATGGCCGCCCGGCGGCGCGCATCGTGCTGCTCAAGGAGATCGACGAGCGCGGCTTCGTGTTCTACACCAATACCGAGAGCCGCAAGGGGCGGGACCTCGCCGCCAACGCCTGGGCGGCGCTTTGTTTCCATTGGAAGTCGCAACAGCGTCAGGTTCGCGTCGAGGGCGCAGTGGAGCCGGTTACGCCGGCCGAGGCCGACGCCTATTTCGCGACGCGACCACGGCTCAGCCAGATCGGCGCCTGGGCGTCCGACCAATCTCGCGTCGTTGCCGGTCCGGCTGAGCTCGAAATGCGCGTCGCCGCGACGACCGCCCGCTTCGGCTTCCGCCCAGTAGCGCGGCCACCGCATTGGTCGGGCTATCGTATCCTGCCTGAGCGCATCGAGTTCTGGCGCGACCGACCGTTCCGACTGCACGAGCGCATCGTCTATATTCGTCAGCGCGGCGGCTGGCGAAGCGAACGGCTGTTTCCGTGAGGCGGCCGAGAAGGAGGATGGAGCGGTGAATTCGGTCGACGAAGCGTCGCGTCTGATGAAACGTGCGACCTACGCCTCGGTGGCGGTCGCCTCGCTGCTGATCGCCGCGAAAATCGTCGGTTGGCTGCTCACCGGGTCGGTCAGCGTGCTTTCGAGCCTGCTCGATTCGCTGCTCGATATCGCCGCCTCGGTGGTCAACCTCGTCGCGGTCCACCACGCCGTGACGCCGGCCGACCGTGAGCATCGTTTCGGCCACGGCAAGGCCGAGCCCCTTGCCGGCCTTGGCCAGTCCGCCTTCATTGTGGGATCGGCGGCCATTCTTTTCATCGAGGTGCTGCACCGCGCAGTCAATCCCAAGCCGGTCGAGAATTCGTGGATCGGCATCGCGGTCATGCTGTTTTCCATCGTCATCACGATCGGTCTTGTCACCTATCAGCGCCATGTCGTGGCAAGGACCGGGTCGCTGGCGATCGGCGCCGACGAACTGCACTATCGCAGCGACATCATTCTCAACGGCAGCGTCATCCTGTCGCTCGTCCTCACCAGCGCGCTCGGCTGGCCGTGGCTCGATCCGTCGTTCGGGGCCGCGATCGGGGTGTGGATCGTCTACAGCGCCTGGCAGGTCGCCAGCCGCTCGCTGACCCAGTTGATGGACCACGAGATTCCGGACGAAGACCGTGCCCGCATCCGCGCCATTGCGCTGGGCCATGACGAGGTAAGCGCGGTCCACGATCTGCGCACGCGCGCGGCTGGACCGACAGCCTTCATTCAGCTTCATATCGAGATGGATGGGGCGATGACGCTGACCCATGCCCATATCGTCTCCGACGAGGTCGAGGCGCGCATTCTCGAAGCCTTCCCCAATGCCGAGGTGATCATCCACCAGGATCCGGCCGGCGTTCCCGAGATACGCCGCAGCTTTCCGCCGGCGCGTCGGCAGGCTTAGCCCCGATGTTCGGCGAGCGCCGGTCGCGTCCGCGCTCAAGCGATGTCCGCGCAATGGCGCACTCGGGCTGCCGACGTCACATTGCCGGGCTCGTTCTGGTGCTATTGATCCCGGCGCAGCAGACCAAACCGGCGCATCGAAAAGAATAGGCGCCGGGAAGAGATTCTCTAACCTGCGGAGGATGCCGGTCCTCGCCGAATACGCGGCCGTTGTGCATAGACGTGCAAGGTCCCGGCCGCGGCTCGGCGCGCCCGTCCACCGGTCGGATCTTCGCGCGCAGGCTTTTTTGCCGTGCCAATCGGTCCGGAAATGACGCGTAAGGCGGCTGCCGCTTTCATGCCGTCCGCGCGCACCACGTCGCCGAGCGAGACCACGCCGACCAACTCGCAATCCTCGTCGACGACCGCCAAGCGGCGGACGCGCTGCTCGGCCATCAAGGCGGCGGCCGCGCTGATCGTGCTGTTTTCGCGACAGTAGATAACGTGCTTGGTCATCGCCTCAATGACGGCCGTTGCCGCGGGATCGGCACCTCTCGCGGCGCCGCGGACGACGAGATCGCGATCGGTGACCACGCCGACTAATTCGTCGCCATCGACGACGAGCAGCGCGCCGACATTCAAGGCCTTCATCCGTCCCGCCGCCTCGCTCAGCGGCAGGTCGACGTGGACGATTTCGGGCCGGCGCGCCATGATGTCCTTGACCCGCTCCATCACGGCAATCCGCTCCATCACGGCGCGTCCGGATTCGGGAACCCTTCGGTCAGTGGCTTGCGCCGCTTTGGGTATGCTGGCCGCCGCGTTGGGAAATTCCATGCAGCGCCTTGGCCGTCTTCGGGAGCGAGCCTGCCGTCGCAAGATCGGCGAGCGCGACGATGCCGACGAGACGCTTATCGCGACTCATCACCGACAGACGCCTAGCCTGACTTGGCCGATTCGGGATGCGCTTTTGGCGTAGTCGCTCTGCAAGCTTCTGATTTGGCAGGGCTGTGGAACCGGGATCGGCTGTAGTGAAGACCTAGGGTATTTTCGGCGGCAGGCGGCTCTGATAAGTGAGGGGCCGCGATGTTTCTGCGGTCGACCACTCGGAAGAAGGACGGTAAGAAGCACCGTTACTTCAGCATTGTCGAGAACAAGCGTGTCGGCCGTGCCAACGTGGTGCAGCGCCAGGTGCTGTACCTGGGCGAGATCAACGACTCGCAGGAGCTGGCCTGGCGCAAATCGATCGAGATCTTCGACGAAGGGTCGTCGCGGCCGCGGCCGCTGTCGCTGTTTCCCGAGGATCGTTGCGAAGGACTGCTATCGGACGCTTCGATCGTCCGCCTGAAGCTGTCGCGGATGCGGTTATGCCGGCCGCGGATGTTTGGCGCATGCTGGCTGGCGTTGCGGCTATGGCAAGAACTGCAGCTCGACCGGTTCTGGAGCGAGCGGCTGGCGCCGAGCCGCAAAGGGACGCGGTGGGATCAGGTGCTGTTTGTTCTGGTGGCCTATCGGCTGCTGGCGCCGGGCAGCGAGTGGCGCCTGCACCGCGAGTGGTTCGAGCGCAGCGCGCTTTCGGATCTGTTGGAGGGTGACGCGCGGCTGGCGGACATCCATACGCTCTATCGCTGTCACGACCGACTGCTCGAGCACAAGCAGGCGCTGTTCGATCACCTGGTGGGGCGCTGGCGGGACCTGTTCAACGCTCGGTTCGACGTGCTGCTGTACGACCTGACGAGCACCTACTTCGAGGCCGATCCGCCGTTTCCGGAGGACGACAAGCGCCGGCACGGCTACTCGCGCGATCATCGGCCGGACTGCGTGCAGGTGATCATCGCGCTGGTGATCACGCCCGAGGGTCTGCCGCTGGCCTATGAGGTGCTGCCCGGCAATACCCGGGACTGCACGACGCTCAAGGGCTTCCTCGCCGGCATCGAGCGGCAGTACGGCAAGGCGCGGCGCGTCTGGCTGATGGACCGCGGCGTCCCGACGGAAGAGGTGTTGGCCGAGATGCGGCGGTCGGATCCGCCGGTGCAGTATCTCGTGGGCACACCCAAGGGACGCTTAAGCAAGCTCGAGAAGGAGCTTCTCGCCAAACCGTGGCGGGAGGCGCGGCCCGGCGTGCAGGTGAAGCTTCTGCCGCAGGACGGCGAGCTTTACGTCTTCGCCCAGAGCCGCGATCGCGTCGCCAAGGAGCGCGCCATGCGCCGCCGGCAACTGAAGTGGCTCTGGGCGCGACTTGAGCAACTCTCGGCGATGAGGCTGTCACGCCAGGAGCTGCTGATGAAGCTCGGCGCGGCGCGCGAGCGCGCCCACACGGCCTGGCGGCTGATCGCTGTCGAAGTCGCCGCCGACAGCGCCACCTTCACCTATCGGCTCGATCGCCGGAAGCTTCGGCAGGCGCGCCGGCGCGAGGGGCGTTATCTCTTGCGCACCAATCTCGTCGAGGACGATCCGGCCAAGCTGTGGAACTACTATCTTCAGCTCGTTCGCATCGAAGAGGCGTTCAAGAACCTCAAGGGCGATCTCGCCATCCGGCCGATCTTTCACCAAGACGAAGCGCGCATCGAGGCGCACATCTTCATCGCTTTCCTCGCCTATTGCCTGCACGTCACCCTGGGACGGCGTCTGCATGCCCTGGCTCCGGGCCTGACACCGCGCAGCGTGTTCGAGAAGTTTGCCGCGGTGCAGATGATCGACGTGCATATCCCAACCACCGACGGCCGCGAACTGCACCTCACGCGCTACACCGAGCCGGAACCCGAGCTCAGGCTTCTGCTCGATAAACTTAAGCTCGCACTCCCCGCTCAACCCCTGCCGAAAATCACAGAACGCGAGGCCCGGCAGCCGCCCCTGTAGTGAAGACCTTCAGGGGTCGGCATAAGGACATCAACCACTTACGTGACTTCAATCCCGACAATCGGCCAAGTTCGGCTAGGTCCGGTGCACTCCCGTCAGGGGACATCAACGGAACCGTGGTTCACGACAGTGCCAACGGACTAAATCG
>WNFD01009807.1_pt1 | contig 13464 bp, 11 predicted proteins | sample 5400491 | NCBI WGS metagenome assembly WNFD01 (sample SAMN13153343, study PRJNA577476) | soil metagenome | isolation source: 120 cm saprolite under Douglas fir tree site 2 hole 2 replicate 2 | place: USA:California | collected 2015-04-18 | reverse complement strand
GAATGTTGGTAGACGTCGACGATGCGCTGCACGTCGGACTGCACCATCGGCCGCGACAGCGTCCCGCGCGGTTTGGACTGCACTTCGGCGGTCAGCTGGTCGTCCTTGACGCGCTTGTTGCCCTCGAAGGCCACCCGGTTGATGACCGGAGCTTCGACCACGCTCACCACCAGGCGGCCGCCGGCCTGGTCGAGCCTTATGTCCTGAAACAGGCCGGTGGCGTAGAGCGCCTTGAGGCCGTCATCGATGGCGGCTGCGTCGAGGCGCCCACCGGGGCCGCCACGAAAATACGAACGGATCGTGTCCGCCTCGACCCGCCGATTGCCCTCCACCACGATGGACGAGACCGTTTGCGCGGCCGCGGTGCGGGCCGCGAAGACGCAAAGCGCCGCCGAACCCAGCGCGGTTCCGCCGAGGACGACGCAAACGAGAGCCAGTCCCCGAAGCATCCGGACCCAAGGTTTCATACGGTACGCGCCCCATTCGTTTTCGGTCGGCCCGCCGGGGGATCCACGGATTCCGCTCCCCGGCTTGTACAGCCTTTTCCCCGCGCCGCAACCATTCTCGCCGACCGGATCACCTTTTGCGTTCAAGACGTTGCAGGCTTGCCACGCCCATTATGACAAGAATTTGTGAACGATCCGGCCTATGTCCTTGTAGGTCGCGAAGACCATCAGCATGAGCACGATCGCAAAGCCGATGCGGAAGCCGACCTCCTGGGCGCGATCGGACAGCGGCCGGCCGCGAGCCGCCTCGAAGCCGTAGAACAAAAGATGACCGCCGTCGAGCAGCGGGATCGGGAACAGGTTGAGCAGGCCGATCGAGACCGAGATCGCCGCCGCCCAGCGGATGAGAACGTCGAAACCGAGCCGGGCTGCCTCGCTCGACATCACCGCAATACCGATCGGCCCGCCGAGTTGATCCGCGGACTCGAGGCCGATGACCATGCGGCACAGGTACTTGAACGTGCCGTCGATGATCGTCCAGCTCTCGTGAACTCCTAATCCGACCGCCGCCACCGGTCCGAATTTCTGAGTCTTGATGTCGCCGGAAGACGGAATTCCCTTCACGCCGAGTACGCCGATCTGGCATGCGCCCCCGAACACGCTCTTGTCCTCCGCCAGAGTCGGGCGCAGCTGGATGCGTCTGCCGCCTCGTTCGACCTCGAACTCGAGCGGCCGGCCGGCACTTGCGGACACGATATGCTGCATGTCGGAAAAGGTTTGAATCGGCTTGCCGTCGATCGACAGCACGAGATCGCCGGGTTGGAAGCCGGCGGCCGCGGCGGGGCTGTTGGGCACCACCTCGTCGACCCGGGGCGTCGTCCCTTGCGTGCCGTACCACATGGCGATGCCGGCAAAGATGACGATCGCCAGCAGGAAATTCGCCATCGGGCCCGCCGCCACCACGGCGGCGCGCTGCCAGACCGGCTTGTAGTAGAAGCAGTCGCGGCGCTCCGCCTCGCTCAGCTTTGCGACCGCCTCCCGGTCGGGCATGCTCGCGGCGTTTTCGTCGCCGAAAAACTTCACATACCCGCCCAGCGGAATGGCCGCGAGCTTCCAGCGGGTACCGTGCCGGTCGGTGAAGCCGAGGAGCTCGCGCCCGAACCCGATGGAAAACACCTGCACCCGAATGCCGCACCACCGCGCCACGAGAAAATGTCCGAGCTCGTGGAAAAAAACGACGATGGTCAGAACGAACAGGAAGGGGACGACCAGATAGTACAACGAGTCGCCCCACCCACCGATATTCGCGAGAAACTGCATCTTAATCCTCGTCCCGGGACCTTGGCCTTCGCTCCCGGCGAATCCCTACATCGCCTTTGCGGCAATTTCGGGCAAGAGGTTCCGGGCCAGAGATCTTGCGATATGGTCAATTGCGAGCGCGTCCTCGACGCTTGCCGGCTCGCGTAAGGCCCCTTCCCGGTGCGCGGCCTCCAATGTGGCTTCGACCAGCGCCGGGATACCGGGAAACGGCAGCCGCGCGGCGATGAATTCGGCGACCGCGACCTCGTTGGCCGCATTGAGCACGGTCGGAGCGCCGTTTCCCGCTTCCAGCGCGCGCCGCGCGAGGGCCAGCGCCGGAAACCGCTGAACATCCGGGGCCTCGAAGGTCAATGCGCCAATTTGCGCGAGATCGAGCCGCGGCCCGGGTCCCTCGATGCGGGTCGGCCAGGCCAGGCAATGCGCGATCGGGATCCGCATGTCCGGCGGACCGAGGTGGGCAACGACCGAGCCGTCCCGAAACTCGACCAGCCCATGGACGACCGATTGCGGGTGCACCACGACATCGATGCCGGCCGATTCCATGGCGAACAAATGGTGCGCCTCGATGAGCTCCAGGCCTTTGTTCATCAACGTGGCGGAATCGATGGTGACCTTGGGTCCCATCGACCAATTCGGATGCTTGAGCGCCTGTGCGGGCGTGGCCGCGCGGATTGCGTCGATCGACCAGGTGCGGAACGGTCCGCCCGAGGCGGTGAGCACCAACCGAACCACGTCCTCGCGCCGGCCTGCGCCCAACGCCTGGAACAGCGCATTGTGCTCCGAGTCGACCGGGAGCACCCTGGTACCTTTCTGCGCGGCGCGGCGCATGAACAACGCGCCCGCACGGACGAGGCATTCCTTGTTGGCGAGCGCAACCGTTCCGCCCCGCTCGACCGCGGCGAGCGTCGGCTCGAGCCCGGTTGCCCCGGCGATTGCCGCCATGACCCAATCGGCGGGGCGCTGGGCCGCCTCGATCATGGCCCGCGGGCCCGCGGCCGCTTCGATCCCGCTCCCCGCAAGGTCCTCCTTGAGGTCCCGGTAGGCACCCTCATCGGCTACCGCGGCGAAACGTGCATCGAGCTCGCGCGCGATCCGAGCCAAGGCTCGTCCATTGCGGTTGGCGCTGACCGCCTCGACCCGGTAGCGCGAGGGGTTGCGCTTGAGAAGATCGATCGTGCTCGCGCCGATGGATCCGGTGGCGCCCAGGATCGTCACGCTGCGGGGAGCGGCGATGGCAACGGGCGCGGTTCGGGCACGCGGGACGGACTCGATCATCGCCTCACCAAATCAGCAGTCCACGCGCGGGAGCATCGAAGCCGCCGCGCGCCAGGCCCAGCAAGGTCGCGACCAGTGCGGCGGCCACGAACCCATCGAGCCGATCCATCAGGCCGCCGTGACCCGGAATCAGTTCGCTGGCGTTCTTGGCCCCGAAACGGCGCTTGAGGGCCGATTCCAGCAGATCTCCCGTCTGCGCCGCCAATGACAGCAGAGCGCACACCAGCGCCAGCGCCGCAAGATGGTCGAGACCGGCCAGCGCCGAGATGCCGGAACCGACGACAGTGGCCGCTGCGGCGCCTCCAACGGCCCCAGACCAGGTTTTTTTCGGGCTGACCGCCGGCCACAGCTTCGGCCCCGCAAGCGCACGCCCTACGAAATACGCCATGACGTCCGTTGTCCACACCACCCCGAACACCAACAGTACCGCGATCAGGCCGAGCTCGGCATCGCTGCGCAGCACGGCGGGCGCCGCAAGCATGGCTCCGGCATAGACGCCGCCCGCCAGAATCCAGGCTCGCCTTCCGCTGCCGGCAAGACCTGCAACCGCGACCGCGCCGAGCGCGAGGACGGCCAGGGCGGCGCGCGGCCAGCTTAGCCCGAAAAGGACCGCCGCGCTTACGAAAGCCGCGGCGCCGGCGGCGAGAATGGGCGTTCGCCCAGGCTCGCCCACGATCACGGTCCACTCCCACAGGATAATCGCGGCCGCCAGCGCCCATACGGCGAGAAACGGCGGACCTCCCAGATAAGCCGAGCCGACCGCAAGCGGCACCAGCACGAGGGCGGAGCCGACGCGGAGGCAAAGCTCGCATCCGCCGACCCCGTTTCGGCGCCAAGTCCCGGGTTGCCGGCCACCGTCCTCGGTTCGGACCACGGCTCAGGACCCGGTCCGGGCGATGAGGCCGCCGAACCTGCGTTCGCGCCGTCGATATTCTGCGATCGCGTGCTCGAGCGCCGCGCCGTCGAAATCCGGCCAATAGATCGGGAGAAAGACGAATTCACTATAGGCCGCCTGCCACAAGAGGAAATTGGACAGCCGTTGCTCGCCGCTCGTGCGGATGACGAGATCGGTGAAGGCGACCACCAGGGTGAGGCCGCGATTGCCGCCGGTGAGCGCTTCGGCCTCCTCGAGCAGATGGCGGATCTCCGGGTCGAGGCTGTCGCGCTCGCCGATGATCCGCACGCGCACGTCGTTCTTGTGCAACTCGGCGAGATCGTTGCGGATGAACCGGCGCAAGAGCACCATCAGCTCCCGCACTTCGGCGCGCGGCCGCAGCCAGTTCTCCGAGCTGAAGGAGAAAATCGTCAGAATCCCGATGCCGAGCTCGCCGGCGGCCCGTACCGTGCGCCGCAGCGCTTCGACCCCGCGCCGATGTCCTTCGCTGCGGGGCAGCCCGCGCGCAGCCGCCCAGCGGCCGTTGCCGTCCATGATGATGGCGACGTGTCGGGGCGCGCCGAAGCGCGCGGTCAGAGAAGTCGGCGCCTTGGTGTCGGGCATGAAGGTTCGGGCCTGCACCCTGCTCCCTAGACGGTCAGGATTTCCTTTTCTTTCACCGCGAGCGCGTGGTCGATTTCGGCAATGGCCTGATCGGTCGTCTTCTGGACCTGATCGGCATCGCGATCATGGTCGTCCTTGCTGATCTTGTGGTCCTTTTCCAGTTTCTTGAGAATGTCGAGGCCGTCCCGTCGCACGTGACGAACCGCCACGCGTGCGGTTTCGGCGTATCGGTGCGCCACTTTGACGAGTTCCTTGCGTCGCTCCTCATTGAGCTCGGGGATGCGAAGGCGCAGCAGTTGGCCTTCGGTCGCCGGGTTGAGCCCGAGATTGGCATTGATGATGGCGCGCTCTACCGCGGACACCAGCGATTTGTCCCACACTTGAACGGTAAGGAGGCGCGGCTCCGGCACGCTGATCGTCGCCAGCTGATTGAGCGGCATATGAGTGCCGTAGGCTTCGACGTGAACGGGTTCGAGCAGGCTCGGCGAGGCGCGGCCGGTCCGCAATCCTCCGAGCTCCTGTTTGAGCACGTGGATCGCGCCCTGCATTCGCCGTTTGAGCTCGGCGAGGTCGTGTGTCGCGGTTGCCATGGCAGCCTCTCGAATCAGTCGCGGTCCGGCCCTGCCGGGACCGGGACGCTCGAACCCGCAGACATTCAGGTCGCGGCGCTCAGCCGACGAGCGTTGCGCGTCCCTTTCCCGCCAGCACGGCCGCGATCGCGCCCGGCTCGCGGATGGAGAAGACGATGATAGGGATACGGTTTTCGCGGGCAAGCGCGAACGCCGTGGCATCCATGACCTTGAGGTCGCGCTCGATCGCCTCCTGATGGGTGAGCCGCTCGAAGCGGCGGGCGCCGGCGTCTTTCTTGGGATCGGCGCTGTAGACTCCATCGACATTGGTCGCCTTGAGCACCGCCTCGCCATCCAGTTCGCTGGCGCGGAGCACCGCAGCCGTATCGGTCGTGAAGAACGGATTGCCGGTCCCCGCGGCGAGCAGCACGATCCGCATCTTCCCGAGGTGCCGGAGCGCCCGCTGGCGCGAATAGGTTTCGCACACCGCCGGCATCGCCAGCGCGGAGAGGGTGCGCGCCGGCGCGCCGGCGCGCTCGAGCGCCGCCTCGAGCACCAGCGCGTTCATGACGGTCGCCAGCATGCCGAGCGCGTCGCCGGTCACCCGCGAAACGCCGTTCGCCGAGATCTCGACGCCGCGGAACATGTTGCCGCCGCCGACCACGACCCCGATCGAGGTTCCCAGCGCGCGCGCCGCGACGAGATCGGCCGCGACGCGATCGATCGTCGCCTGTCGAATCCCGAAGCCCTCGCTGTCGGTGAGGGCCTCGCCGGACAGCTTGACGATCACGCGTCGATAGACCGGCTCCCCCATGGGCCAACGCTCCGTCCGCTCGTTCCGCGCCGAAGGGATCGGCGCGGCGGCCAAGTCTAGGCCTGAGTCGCCGGTTTCTCGATGCCCTCGCCGAGGGCGTAACGCACGAATCCCCCGATCTTGATCGGCGCGCCGATCTTGCCCTCGGCCTCCTTGACCGCCTGGCTCACGGTTTTGGCGGTGTCGTAGATGTATTCCTGGTCCAGCAAACAGACCTCCTTGTAGAAAGTCTTGAGGCCGGAATCGACGATCTTCTCGATGACGTTCGCGGGCTTGCCCTGGGCCTGGAATTTCTCGGCAAGCACCGAGCGCTCGCGCGCGATCACGGCGGGGTCGAGCCCGGCGGCATCGAGCGCCTGCGGGTTCGCCGCCGCGACATGCATCGCGAGCTTTCGCCCGAGCGCCTTGAGCTCGCCGGCATCGCCCGCCGATTGCAGGGCGACCAGAACGCCGATCCGGCCCAGTCCTTCCGCGATCGTCGCGTGAACGTAGCTTGCCACCACCCCGCGATCGACGCAGAGCGCCGCGGCGCGCCGGAGCGTCATGTTCTCGCCGATCGTGGCGATGGAGGAGGCGATTGCCTCGCCGATGGTGCCGCTGCCGGCGCGGGCGGCCTTGATCGCCTCGACGTCGGTGCCGGCCTTGAGCGCGGCCTGGGCGATCATCTTCACCAGCCCCTGGAAGTGATCGTTGCGGGCGACGAAGTCCGTCTCGGAATTGACCTCGACCACAATGCCCTTGTTCGCGACAAGCGCCACGCCGATCAGGCCCTCGGCCGCGACGCGGCCGGCTTTTTTCGCCGCCTTCGCCAATCCCTTCTTGCGCAGCCAATCGACCGCCGGCTCGATCTTGCCGCCGGTCTCGGTCAGCGCCGCCTTGCAGTCCATCATGCCCGCCCCGGTCTGGTCCCGAAGCTCTTTCACCATCTGCGAGGTGATATTCGCCATTGCTGTTCCCTTGAATGTCATGGCCGGGCTTGTCCCGGCCATCCACGTCATTAGTGCAGCACGACCTGCAGACGTGGATGCCCGCGACAAGCGCGGGCATGACGAGCCAAATCGACGATCATCGCCTCACTCCGCCGTGAACTGCTTGGCTTGGGCGATCCATCCCTCGACCCTGCCGGGCAGTCCGACCTCTTCGCCGATCTTGCCGGCGTCGGGCGGGCCGAACTCGGCGATCTGCCAGAAATGGAAGATGCCGAGATCGTTGAGCATCTTCTCGATCGCAGGCGAGACGCCCACGAGCTTCTTGAGGTCGTCGGCGACCCCGCGCGGACCGGACAGCGACTGGAAACCGCCGAGGGCCGGCTCCGCCGGAACCTCCTCGAGGATCGGCTTCTCGGCCGCGCCGAGATCGGCCCCGAGCTCGCCCTGCGCCCGCGAGATGCCGTCGATCGCCGCCTTGGCCACGAGATCGCAATAGAGCGTGATCGCCCGGGCCGCGTCGTCGTTGCCCGGCACCGGAAAGCCGATCCCGTCCGGGTTGCTATTGGTGTCGACCACCGCCGCGACCGGAATGTTGAGGCGCCGCGCCTCGCTGACGGCGATGTCCTCCTTGTTGGTGTCGATCACGAACATGAGGTCGGGCAAGCCGCCCATGTCCCGGATGCCGCCGAGCGCCCGATCGAGCTTCTCCTTCTCGCGGGTGAGCGTGAGCCGCTCCTTCTTGGTGTAGACCTGGGCCTCGCCGGAGCCGAGCATCTCGTCGAGCTTGCGCAGCCGATGAATCGAACGCGAGATCGTCTTCCAGTTCGTCAGCGTGCCGCCGAGCCATCGCGAGTTGACGTAATATTGCGCCGAGCGCTTGGCCGCATCGGCGATCGCGTCCTGCGCCTGGCGCTTGGTGCCGACGAACAGGATGCGGCCGCCGCGGGCGACCGTGTCGCTGACCGCCTCCAGTGCCCGGTGCAGCATCGGAACCGTCTGGGCGAGGTCGATGATGTGGATGTTGTTGCGGGTTCCGAAGATGAATTGCGCCATCTTCGGGTTCCAGCGGTGGGCCTGATGGCCGAAATGGACGCCAGCCTCCAACAGCTGGCGCATCGAATAGTCGGGCAGCATGGCATTCTCCGGTTCGAACCGCCGCGGACCCGTAAGTTCCTCCCCGACTTGGCATCGGCGGGAACCACCGGAATGGCCAAAGGCCTCGGTCCGCGTGTGGGATGGGCGCGCTTATAGCGGCGCGCAATGGCGGATGCAAGCATCCGCGGATCGAGCAAGGAATTCCCGCACCGCGTCGACAGCGCGATGCTCCTGCTCTTCCTGCTTCGCAGCCTCCAGCGTTATTCCGCTGCTTCCGGTGCGGAGGGCTGCACCGCTCTATGCTCGGGAGATATCGAGGGCGCCTTCGGCCGAGCGGACGGTCTCAGCTTCTCCCGAGCCGCCTGGAAGGCGACATAGAGCGGCGGGATGGCGAAAATCCCGATGAACGACGCGAGGATCATGCCGCCGAACACCGGCGTGCCGACGTCGCGCCGCGCAAGCTGTGACGCGCCGACGGCCACGACCAGCGGCAAGAGGCCCAGAATGAAGGCGAACGACGTCATCATGACCGGCCGGAAGCGCAGACGTGCGCCCTCCGTGGCTGCCTCGAGAAGCGGCACGCCCTGGTCCCGCTTCTCCTTGGCGAACTCGACGATCAGTATGCCGTTTTTCGCGGCGAGTCCGATCAGCACCACCATTCCGATCTGCGCATAGAGATCGAGGGTCAGGTGTTCGATGACTATGGCGGCAAAGGAGCCGAGAACGCCGATCGATACCGACAGCAACACCGGAACTGGAATAGTCCAGCTTTCGTACAGGGCGACCAGGAACAGATAGGCGAACAACACCGCGAACCCGAGAATGAGGGTAGTTTTTCCCTCGGCGCGCTTTTCCTGGAAAGCGGTATCGGTCCACTCGCCGGCATAACCGGGCGGCAGCGTGCGTGCCGCGACGGTTTCCATCGCCTTCAGCGCCTGGCCGGAGGATACCCCCGCCGCCGCACTGCCCTGAACCGTAACGGCGCGCAGATTGTTGTAGCGGATCAGTGCCGGCGGGCCGACGACGACGCGCACCTCCAACAGGCTGCGGAGCGGAATCATCTTGCCCTCGGCATTTCGGACATTGATGCGGTAGATGTCGTCGACATTCGCCCGGTCGTCGGCCTCGGCCTGAACCTGTACCTGCCATCTGCGGCCGAACAGGTTCATGTCGTTGACGTAGAAGCCGCCGAGCGAGGTCTGGAGCGCCTGGAACACGTCGTTCAATTGCACGCCGAGGATCTGCACCTTGTCGCGATCGATATCGAGGTAGATCGAGGGATTCGTGGCGGAAAAGGTGCTGAATACCCGATTGAGCTGCGGATCCTGGTTCGCCGCGACGACGAGGCCGCGCAAGACCTGGGCCAGCGCCTTCGGATCACCGCCGCGCAGATCCTCCAGCACGTAGGCAAATCCGCCGCCGCTTCCCAGGCCAAGAATGGGCGGCGGCGCGAGGGGAACGACGGTCCCCCCTTGGATTTGGCGGAACTTCCCGCCGAGCCTGGCAATCACCGCGGGCGCGCCGAGCGAAGGGTCGTTGCGCTCCTCGAACGATTTGAGTGTGACCACCATGAAGGCGGCATTCGCTTGCGAGTAGTTGTCGATGAAATTCAGCCCGATGATGGACGTGAAATCTGCGACGGCCTGCTCCTCGCGCACGATGGCTTCGGCTTGGCGAACCGCATCGGCGGTTCGCACGATCGAGGCGCCGCCGGGGAGCTGCACCACCACGAACAGCCCGCCCTGGTCGTCTTCCGGCAGGAACCCCGTCGGAGTAATCCTCGACAGACCGACAACCCCGAAGCCCGCAACCCCGACCATCACCAATCCGATGACCGAGAAACGCACGATGCGGGCGACGACGCTTCCATAGGCGTCGCGCACGCGATCGATCGAGCGCATGACCCCGCCGATCAAACCGCGCCGCGGCCCGTGGTGAGGTCGCAGCAGGACAGCGCAAAGCGCCGGAGACAGCGTCAGCGCGTTGATGGCGGAAAGGAACATCGCCACCGCCACCGTCACTGCAAATTGCCGGAACAGCTCGCCGGAAATGCCTGGGATGAATGCGACCGGCACGAACACCGAGAGCAGCACCAGGGTGATGGCAATGATCGGCGCGGTGATTTCGCGCATCGCCCGTTTGGTCGCCTCCGCCGGCGACAGCTCGGGATGCTCTTCCATCACCCGCTCGACGTTCTCGACTACGACAATGGCGTCGTCGACGACGATGCCGATCGCCAGCACGATGGCCAGCAACGAGACGGAATTGGCCGAATAGCCGACCGCCTTGAGCACGACGAAAGTGCCGATCAGGCTCACCGGCACCGCAAAGGTCGGTATCAAAGTGGCGCGCACGCTGCCGAGAAAGAGAAAAACCACCAGAACAACCAGAATGAAGGCTTCGACAAGGGTCTTCTGCACCTCATGAATGGTCGCGGTGACGAAACTGGTGGGGTCGTAGGTGACCTTCCAGGCCAGATCCTCGGGGAACCGTTTCTCCAGTTCGGCGAACCGGCCGCGAACCGCTTGCAGCGTGGCGATGGCGTTCGCACCGGGGCTTTGATAGATGGCCACCACGGCCGCGGGTCCGCCGTTCAATCGCGTTTCGCGGTCGAGGTTAGCCGCCCCCAGTTCCACCCGTGCGACGTCGCGCAGGCGCAGCACGGATCCGTCGGGATTGGTGCGCACAACGATGTTCGCGAACTCGTCGGCGGAGCTGAGACGACCCTGCGTCTGGATGTTTACTTGCAGCTGCTGTTCATCGGATATGGGACGGGCGCCGATTCGGCCGACGGCAGCTTGAACGTTCTGTGCCTTGATCGCGTTGACGATGTCGCCGGTCGTCAGTCCAAGACCCGTCAGTCTATCGGTCCGCACCCAGGCCCGCATGGCGTAATCCTGAGGACCCCACAGCGCGGCGTCGCCGACGCCGGCCGTGCTCTTGATCTGATCGAGAAGATTGATGGTGACGTAGTTGGAAATGAACAGAGGATCATGAGTATGCTTTGGCGAATAGAGTGCGATGACGGCGAGCAGGGCCGACGACCTTTTCTTGACGGTGACGCCTTGGCGCTGGACATCCTGTGGCAAGCTCGAAAGAGCCACCTGGACGCGGTTGTTGACATTGACGGTGTTGATATCGGGATCGGTGCCGAGCTCGAACGAAGCAGTGAGCGCGTAGCTGCCGTCATCGCCGCTCACGCTCTTCATGTAGATCATCTTGTCGACGCCCACGACCTGCGCTTCGATCGGCTGGGCGATGGTCGCGTCGACGATGGCTCCGGAAGCGCCCGGATAGCTGGTGCTCACCGAGACCTGAGGCGGAACGATATCGGGATATTGCGCGATAGGAATGGAGAACAGCGCCAGCAAACCGGCGATCGTGGTGACGATGGCGATAACGATGGCAAACCGTGGCCGGTCGACGAAGAGGGAGGAGAGCATCGATCAACTCCGGCCCAACGCCGGCGGTAACGGAGCCGCTCGCACCGGAATGCCGGGCCGCACGCCCTGCAGTCCCTCGACGATGACCTGCTCGCCGCCGGACAGCCCCTGATCGACGACAACGTTCGCACCGATTTCGCCGCCGACCTTGAGCCGTTTCACCGCCGCCTTGCCGCCCTCGACCACGAAGACATAGACGCCCTGTTGGTCGGCGATCAAGGCCGACTGCGGAACCACCACCTTTTCCTCGGGGGCACCGCTCTCCACCACGATCCGCACCAGCTGACCATCGATGAGCCCGCCTTTGGGGTTCGCTACCGTGGCGCGCACGAGGACGGTATCGGTGCTGCGATCCACCGTCACGTCGACGAAATTGATGCTACCCGTCTGGTCGTACATCGTACCGTCAGCAAAGCGGATCCGGACCTTGATGCTCTGGACGTCCGCCTGACGGCCGGCTTCTCGGGCGCGCAGGAATTCGCGCTGGCTTACCGGGAATGCGACGTACATCGGATCCTGGCTGACGATCGTGGCGAGAGGACCGGCGCTCGGGCCCACGACGTTGCCCTTGGTCACATTGGTACGTCCGATCTTGCCGGAAATCGGGGCGATTATCTCGGTATACCCGAGGTTGATCTTGGCGGTTTGCAGGTTGGCCTCATCCGTCATGATGGCGCCCTTGGCCTGCTGATCCGCCGCAACGGCCTGGTCACGTGCCACCGCCGTGCCCGCCTGCTTCGTTAGCAGATCCTCGGCGCGCTGAAGCTGCAGCACAGTGAGAATCTTCGATGCCTTGCTGCGCTCCAGGGCTCCCTGCGCTTGTTCGACGGCGGCCTTGAAGAGGCCCTGTTCGATCCGATAGAGCGGATCCCCCTCCTTGATCAGGTCGCCTTCCTTGAACAGCACCGCTTCGAGGTAGCCTTCCACGCGCGCCCTGACCTCGACGCGATTGGTGGCCTCGACTCGCCCGACGAAGTCGAGCGACTGCGCGATCGGCTTGCGTTCGGCGCTGACCGTAACGACAGGAACGGCGGCAGGTTCGCGCTCCTGTGCACTGACCGAGACGGCAAGTCCGCCGGTCAACAGAGCCACGTGAAAGGCCAACCGGACTGCCAAGCGCATCTCAACCCCGCATTCTGTCCTACGTGGAGAAGAACGCAGGCATTGTAGATCAGGGCAAGGCAGGACCCAAGCGCGACCTGCGAAGTTTCGGGGCCGCTCTCGTGATCCGACCGACCAAGACCCGGCGCGCAAACAAATGTTCAGGGTCAACCATCAGCGAGATCGATCGCGACCCGCTCCACCCCCGAGCTAAAATGACACCCAAGGCTACTCGCACCTTGGGGCTACCTGTGGTATAAGGATAAATCGACCCTCCCGGGCCGAACTCGCGGAGGCACTCGAACTGAAAGGGACGAACCCAATGACCTCGTTTTCCATTCGCGTTACGCTGCTCGCGGGAATCGCAGCCGTCGCGATGACTACTCCCTCAGTAGCATCTTCGACCGTTTCCGGCAGCATAGATACCCGTCCCCACGCGGTTGCGACTCAGCAGTATGCGCAAGACTTTTCCCACGGCAGTCGTGCGGTGGACTACGGATACAAGTCCAAGAAGTGCAAGAAGTCCGACAAGAAGTGCAAGGCTAAAACGAAACCGAAGAGCGAGACCAAGGGCTGACTAGCAGCCGGCGCAACTCTTTTGGTGGGCGCCGCGCGTTCTGCGCCCCCAGAAGCGTCGGTTTTGGAGACCCCCTGTGGCTTTGTTGCGATTTGCGGGTGATGGCTCGTCCAGCAATACCGCGTCCGGCAATACCGTAAGTCGTTTTCGTCTCACGCTTGCCCTGGTTATTGTCCTGCTGTTCGGGTGGGAGCCGGTTCTTGCACAATCGGCGTCCTCCGGCTCCGCGCAGTTTCAGGCCCAGATCGACGAGGTCGCGCGCGGACTGGCAGGCCACCCGCGCCTCAAGAATGTCTCCGACCAAAAGCGACAACAACTGGCCGAATTCGTCGTCGGCAATATGCTCTTTGTGCTGATGCACGAAACGGGCCACGCACTGGTAACTGAAATGGAGTTA
>WNFD01006061.1_pt1 | contig 13464 bp, 7 predicted proteins | sample 5400491 | NCBI WGS metagenome assembly WNFD01 (sample SAMN13153343, study PRJNA577476) | soil metagenome | isolation source: 120 cm saprolite under Douglas fir tree site 2 hole 2 replicate 2 | place: USA:California | collected 2015-04-18 | reverse complement strand
TCGCCGCCGCCTCCACCCAACCCTGCCGGCCCGCTGACGCCAACCCTAACACGGCCATGTGGGCCCACATCTGCGCAGACTACGCCCCCTCCACTCACCCCTCTTACGTCGCGTGCGTACCCCCCAACGGCAATGCCCTGGCACCCGCGGTCCAGGCCGCCGCAGACTCCGGCAACCGGACCGTCTGCTCCACCCTCATCTGCCTGGCGCTCGAACACTGCTTCAATGCCACCTACTCCCTCCGCTTCCACAAAGGCGCCGTCGACAACGTCACATGCCCCTGTAGCGCAGCCAAATCCCCTACCCATCCACCCAGCCGTGCCCGCCGCCGCCGACACCTCCACACCAAAAAACATGTGGTCCTCCACTGCACCCTCACACAACCACACCGCGCCTCACTCCTTCAGGGCATCCACACCTGGGAGGACCTCTTTGCGTCCTACCCAGCAGCCGCCCAACTTTGCGCTTTCCTTAGCGCCTCCCACTCCACGCTCCTCCGGCCCCTCCCGGCCACTTCCGCAGCAGGGCCGGTTTAATACCGTAAGACCCGCCTGACTACACTACTGACCCCTTTGTCTCTGCACGCTTCTAAGCCCAGGGTCCTTACCTTCTCTACACACGTTCCTTACTTCTCTCTATTTACGTACTACCACCGCCGCATAGCGTAGATAGTCACATGTCTGGTAGCCCATAGGTTAAGGACAATAAACGCGAATTCAAAAAAAAAAAAAAACTACTTTTACATCATTGCAAGTATCTGTTCAAGTCCGAGTCATCCCACCCATAATTTTATACCAGCCGGCTATTAGCAGTGCCCTCTTCGGATACAATCATCGCAGAGACATTAGATGAATTGGCAAACTCCATCTTGGTTAGATGCCCATGTTGTACCAAAGTCGTAGATCGGGAGTCAATGGGATCCTGCTTCAGCACAGTCGTAATATGTAGCACAATTCGCGTCGAAAGAATGCTATGAAACACCATCTGAATCCTAAGTAGGAAAAATGAGATCATCAGCTTAGCTCTGGGGGAATATACACCAGATCCTTACCGCGTGGCTCCAAGCCGTAGCGGCGGATCCTTGCAAGACGTGGACCATCGTTCACTCGAGTTTGTCGGGATTATGAAAGACAGACTTACCGAGGATTGGATCACCAATGCAACGTTCAAAATGCCAACAACTGTGTAGTCTGTTGGTGACCAGGCCAGGAATACAGAGAGGGATACTCACCAATCATGAAAACAAAATATATAATCCCTGATGAAACACGAGCATCAGCAAAATTAATCGTAATAAAGGGGATTAATTGCGGGACCATCAATCAGAAGCACGTCGAACAAATTTGACCTCTGTGTCATGATGACGTCAATATAAAATACAATCCACCAATGCTTGACGGCACTCGTCAACATAACACACTGCCGTATGCTGCTCAAAGCATCGGGCGGTACAACTTGATGCCAACGGCAGAGGCGTCAATGCTCAGTGACAGCTTGGAGGCTCGGATGGCAACTACCTACCAACGATAGTAGTACTCGTGGCCATGCCAATCACAGCTATGATTACCCCCAGCGCTGCGCAGGCCTCCAAAAATCGAGGTGAGTTGAGATATAATAGATGGAAAGAGAGCCGCGACCGTACGATAGAGAAAATGACCAGGAACACGAGTATCCGCCGGCTCTTTCCCCACATGACCCATACTCTCATCGCAAGGATGACTTAGAGCAGTCTCGTCAGCAGCAGCGATATGCTTCAGATGATAATCTCACGTTCTGAACATATCATAATGACAGCACGCAGACACGTCGCAACATTTGACCGTGTAATAGTCGGCTACCGTCAACCCATCAGCTTGTATTTCTTGGACCCACAGCCGGCATCGACTTGTTGAGTCCGCTCACGCACCGGAAGCAGATCCAGGATGGAACAAACAAGTGCTGGGTATCGCACCAAAAAGAATAGCACACGGACATAGAGGCTCCCGACCCAGCGCCAGAGGTAAACCAACTGCCTCGAGAAGAAACGTCAAGCGCCCATCAGGTAAACAGGAGGTTAAGGGAAGAAATGGGGTGCACCTCGTCGCCGCTTGTTAAGAACCAATCGTAAAACTACACGCAGTGAGTTGGAACGAGACATCATCGTGACACATAATCGCGCCGCTTACAATCAACGTTGCGCTTGATACTGAATCGTTGCAGGTGGCCGACCCAAGTCAGCATTCATCTCACAAAGTCGGAACATGGACGGCAACCCAAATGGACAAAACCAAAGGGGAAGAACTCATGCGTACCCGATAAATCCTGCAAGCCAAAAGGTCCAAGTAAGTACACTATCGCACACGACCAACGTAGCACTACTGGTGTGCTCGTATACGGTATGGTAGTACACACCGATGTGAGCCGCCAATCCGTTAGGCACTGAGACAGCTTTTCCAATAGCAGTGCGCCGGGCCCGTTGATTACGTTTGACATCAGGATTAACTTGCGATGCGATGCAACCCAGAAGTTTGAACACTTGCCCGGCCTTGACAATGAAGATGCGGAAAGAAAATAGAAGGGCTACTGAGGTGAATATAAGAGGGGAGATATTCTGGTCTCGTAGGCTGACCCAGGATGCAGGTGGCAAGTGATCAGAGTGCCACATCTACAGAGGTATTTTAACTGCTAGGAGGCCAAACCCTCCTTCCAAAATGGAATAAGGACATAGAACGAAAATGGAGAATTGGCAGAGCGGGGCCAGTTACTGTTACTAGGTTTTGGAGATCGCCGCTCACACAGTTGACAGTTTCGAGAGTGATGGTGATTGGGACACACAGTTACGGTTACGGTTGGTGTCGGTGCGGTGCCTAACGGCGCCTAACATTTTACCAGATGGCGGCTGGCACGGCGTTAGCCGGTTGGGGGCTTCCAACATTTATTTGTTTTTATTTTGTTATTGTTAGGAAGGAACCATGAACCTGACACCCAATAGTACTTCTGATTCCTTCCCCAAGATACACGTCGCATCGCTTTTCGTACTTTTCGAGCCCTATACCTTGGCAACGGGCACCCGTTGGAATGTGGCACCTCGCAGTCGGCATGCATGAATGAGCCACGACTGTCCAAGACGACTGTGGCCAAAGAAGAAACCTTCTCTCTGATGGTCGCAAGTTCGGAGACAGCTGCTTCGATAGGTTGCCTTTCGTGGTGCGTTGACGTCCCGGGTAAAATGATCTTCTCAACACCATTAGGTTATCGCAAAAGTCGGTTCAATAAGTAGTCCATCTGATTGCAAAGATATTAAGGGCTCATTACCCCAATTTATACGTTCGCTGAGCAGTCCAGTTCCTTGCCAATCTCCTTCCGAGTCAGTGTGACCCGCGACTCCGGGGCCGCGAGAGCCTCGATCACCTTCGTTGCGAACTCCGCACGAGCATATGCCATCGAGAGTGTTGTGGACTCTGTGTCGTCTTTAGCGTTGATGACTTCGTACCACAGAACTGTATGCATTTCGTCAGTGCCATTCGCTTTTCTGTGTCAAGCGAAGCAGGGAGCAGATGAGCCTGAAGAGGTGAACATACAGTGATACCAGAGTAGCCCGCGACAGCGGGAACAACAACTTCAGTTGACTTGGAAATATCATGGGTAATCTCATCGACGAAGGCGGATGCGCGCACGACATCCCAAGTCTTACGTCGAACAACCTATTAGACGATTAGCACCGATCTTGCTGGTCCATCTAGAGGACATGCCCTTTAAATTCGAAAATTTCTCGTCTTTGAAGACCTCAGCGCTCAGCGACGATTGAGACGGTAGAATTGAGGGTTGGAGACAATGAGAATGAACGCCCCAGGGGCTTTCGTTGCAATACCAACGGCTAAAAGCTATGCCAACTAGCTGTTTGTCCCTTGCGTATTGCACATTGATGCGCAACCGTCGTTTCATGTCACAGTAATGGCGCATGATGGCTTCCAAAACTACCCATCATGCATCATGACCAGGCCGGTAGCTAGTGACCACAGTTACGCCAAAATAACATAGGGACTATATTGTGGACAACTCAGAATGGCACAACTGTCCTATTGTCCATGGAAACTATCGTGGACAATACTTCCATGCACTTCGGGTACTTGACTCGTTCTTCTGGTTTGTAGAGTGCCGTGGTACTGTACGATGGTCAGCCCGATGAGAAACCAAAGTATCCGCCGGCTCCTTTCCCATATTGCCCACGTCCTCAACACAAAGATGACTACAAACAGGTTAAGCAAACTTGCCGGCAACGATATAAGATGTGCTCACGTTCTGAACAGATGATAGTGATGATATTTAGCCACATTACAACGCCGCCCAGCTTAGCTGTCACCTATACCGAACCATGACCTCCAATTTTTAAGCAGAGAGACAACCCTGACCAATTTGGCTGGGCGCACCGAATACCAAATAGTACTCGCAAATGCTGCATATCGTGCGCCCAAGAATAGTATCCGGACATAAGGGCTTCCGCCCCGGTGCCACATAAAAGTGAACTGTCTCGGGGAGAGCGTCGGTCATACTTCAGTAAGGAGAGGGTAAATAGAGAAGGCACAAAAATATCCACCTCTGGGTGGTTGGTACAGCACCAGTCGTGAAGCTACAAGCGATGATCGATGATCAGAGCAGGAAACTGTTAGCTATCTCTCCGGTGCATATCATCCAAACGTGATACTTACAATTAATGCGATGCTCGCTGCTAATCTCCCCAGATGTGCTCAGTCAGCAGTTCGTAACGAGAGACGGCTAAGTCACAACACAATACTCAACAGCCATACCTGTCATATACTGGATGTGTATTGATAATGGTCAACAAGGCTTGATTCCCGCGTAATGTCCTGTATGGTAGTACGCACAGAGGAAAACTACTGATCTCTTAGGTCTTGAACCAAGTCATTCATAAAGGCTGGCGAACTTGAATCCTCGCTACTGATTATGCTTGACATCGAAGTACGCTCCAAGATGTTCAGATCCTCGGCAGGCGGTGGTGTAAGTAGAGCAGCGTGGAAGTGGCGTCAAAGAATCGATGGCAGGAGGGTGGAAAGAAAAACTGGGAAAGGCCTGGGAACGAAAACAGAGGAGGCTGTTGAGAAGTGATTACCTTGTACCAGTCTAGATCCTCGACAGGAAGCAATAAGCCCTGGGGCACGAAGGAAGCCTCTATCTGTGCGACAGCCCGATATTTGTTCGTCCGTTTGAAGAGAGTATAGTGACGGTGGGTGTTTGCTGCGGATAATTGGAGGAGGTATGTGTACCCCAGAGGAAATCCAGTCAACTCGTCACGCGTCACGTCTGATATATATGAAAAGACCGAGGCCAGATTCCGAATGATGGGGGGTAGGGACAGCAGCTTTTCGGAGTGAGGACGAGGACGCCCACTAGCACTTGCACGCTTTCAATCACAGAAGCATTTTCCTGTGATGATAAATTGATGGTAGGTGGGCGGCCGAGTCGTCAAATCAATTAACCCGACAATACGCTGTACTTGTTCCGCAGCTTCTGCTTGATCTTTAATATGCCCAGGCGCAGAGTCTCCCGAAGCAGCGTTATCGGGCGTCTTGAAATTGAAAGATTACCCCATCGCAACATTAATATTGCCTTTGTCATTTGCAAGGTTGATGACAATGCGGAGTTCGGGCTTGGCCGACGCTGACGATTGGTCACGGGACACTTCTTCTCACGGTATGTGTTTTTACTTTGAATCCTCGTAGCAACCTACATCCGAGTCAGGACTGAATCTCGAATCTAGAAATGCGTTATTAATCACTGCCTTTGTGCCATTTGTGCCACTACTCATGATTCGAGTCACTGTGTCCCTAGTTCCTGATGTGCTTCCAACTCTTACCGTAAACTCCTGGCCGGTAGATAGTGACCACTGGCACCTGATTATCGATAACAACGGGCTCTATATATCGCACAGCCCCAGCCAGAATGACAGCACCGTCCTATTGTCCGTGAAATGCGAAAAATATTATGGATAACTCTTCTATGCTTTTGTGTCCTCCACGAACTGTAGTGACGTGGTAATTCTCCAACATGCGCGGCATCGTTCTGTGCCTGCCAGTGCGGTGCTGTCCTGACTGCCCTCAGGCCCAGAAGGCATGATATCACAATCCTATTGACCCACCCGCTGGGGAGAGCTGAAGTGGGTATTCGTAGCGCAGCAGCAGAACAGAATAGAGAAGGTACCTTGCAGTGATAGAGACTATTAGAGTTATATTCAGTAAGTGGGTACGCGCGGCGTGGGACACTCGTGGGGCGTGGACTTTTGACAGTTTCCTTATTCGTAAGTACCGGGCCGGGAACCGTTATTAACCTCTTCCTTGTCTACTCACAGCTCACAGGCATAAATGTTCTCAATTCTTATCTGGTATGACTAGGTGTCAAAGCGTAGACGTTGACACATAACGATCACACGCACTGGCAATCCAACTATTTATCTCTGAGTCTCCTGTAACTCTACATCTTCCCAGGGGCCGGTACAAGTTCTACTGTACTGGTAACTTCTGCAAACCTCATGCTGCCTGACCACCGATTCTGTACTCCAGTGGTCTGTGAATCAACAATATCTCGTCTCAACACCGTCGCAGTGTGTAGTACAACCCGTGTCGAAAGGATGCTATGTAGCACAACCTGGAGTCTGTCAACACATGTATCTTAGCCAAGCTGCAACAGACTTCTACCGGTACTTACTGTAAAGCTGCGTACTGCAGTTGTGGGTGCTTTGTGCATGAACTTATCAGTGAAGTAGGCCTATTTTTTATGGTCAAATGCAGCTTACCGAGACTTGCAGCGTGAGTCCAAAGTTCAGAACACCAACAACTACGTTGATCTGTTCAGCAGACGCGGAGAAATCATGATGGAGAGAAGTATTCACAGAACATGAAAACGAAATACATAATCCCTGGTCAAAAGCAAATGTCAGCCAGCACAACCAGAGTTCGAGAAAAGCCCAAATACCGACCGTCAATCCAAAGCACATCTATCACTGTCGATCTCGACGGCGTTGGGATGTGTCTACGGTATTGTAATAATCTGTACAGACTCAAAGCCAACACAACTACATGATGTCAGCCACCATGATAGCCTGGATACTAGACGACTAGACAAACCGGATTGAATAACCAGTATGAGAAGAAACGGAGTAGATAAAAACCATGCCTCCTCGATGCTGCTCGTTGGTATTTGATATTGGCCCATGCCTTCGACGACCACCACAGTAACAGGCGGTGTCACTATACACAACCGATACGTTAAATTTCTGGTTTGCCACCTGAAGGTGAAGTGATGTCACATACTAAAACCTTCGAAGTTCGAAAGGTAGATCATTACGATCGCTGATGTTACACAAACCTCCAATTACTTGGGTCAGTAAGCGATAACTCATGTGAAGAACCGCTACCGTACGGTGGTCAACCCGATGAGGAATACAAGTATCCGCCGGCTCCTTTCCCATATCGCCCACGTCCTCAACACAAAGATGACTACACGAAGGTTCAGCAAAATTATTGGCAACGATACAAGACGTACTTACGTTCCGAACATGTGATAGTGATCGCATCCAGCCACATTATAACCTGGCTCGGGGTAGCTGGACCCTATGCCGAACCGGCCAAACCATGAGCCCCAGTTTTTATGCAGAGAGAAGGCCCTAGCCAACTTGGCTCTGCGCACCGGGATTGAATAAAAAATGGCACTCGCAAGTGCTGCGTATCGTGCACCCAAGAATAGTATCCGGACATAAGGGCTTCCGCCCCGGCGCCACACAAACGTGAACTGTATCAGGAGTACTTCAGTAGAGATGTAAAAGGAGAAGGCACAAAATGTCCACCTCAGGATGATTGGTACAACACCAGTCATGAAACTACAAGCGATGATCAGAGCAGGAAACTGTTAGCTATCTCTCCGGTGCATATCATCCAAACGTGATACTTACAATTAATGCGATGCTCGCTGCTAATCTCCCCAGATGTGCTCAGTCAGCATTTCGTAATGAGATCTATGAGAGGCAGCTAAGCCACAATACAAAACTCGACCGTCGTACCTGTCATATACTGTATATGTATTGATAATGGTGAACAAGGCATGATTCTCGCGTGATTTCCTGTATGGTAGTACGCACAGAGGAGAACTTCTGATCCCTTAGGTCTCGAACCAAGTGGTCCATAAAGGCTAGCGAGCCCTCGCTATTGATTGTTGTCGACATCGAAGTACGTTCCAAGATTCCGTATGATGATGATGATGGGAGACAGGGAGGGCAGCTTTATGGAATGAGGACGGCCCACTAGCACTCACATGCTGATTAAGGGCTGATTGACACATCGCGGCCAGAAGCATTTTCCTATGATAATAGATTGATGGTAGGCGGGCGGCCGAGTCCTCAATCCAGTAACCCTACATATGCTGTACTACCTGTTCCGCAGCTTCCGCTTATCTTTGATATACTCAGGCGCCGAGTCTCCGCAGCAGCATTCTCAGGCGTCTTGAAAAGAAATGAGTTGAAAGATTACCCCACTAGCATCGTGATATCGGCTGTCTCATTGTTTGGGAGGAAGAGGCTTGATGGATCCGACTGCCTCAAAGTTTGCGCATTCGGACGGGTAACTTCTCCCACGGTCACGGTATGTTACTACCCACTGGCACACCGGCACTGCATTCACGGATTACCCTCATATACCAGTTACGTATCTCGAAACTACACATGCGTTATCAATCACGGCACTTTTGCCACTACTTATGATTCGAGTCCTAGTTCCTGATGTGCTTCCAACTCTTACACGCTTGCCATCTCCGCCATCGTCGTGGCTCGACTCTCTGAAAACGACTTACCATCATCTATCGAGACGGCTCCGAGTCACTGGCAGGCCCCATCAACTAGACGACACCTTGACTCTAATTATCCTACATCAGGTACCTGTCAAACTGAAAGCAACCAACGTTCTCAGGCAGACCAGGGGCTCGCCCGCTTGCAGTCCAATGTTCAACTAGACGGGCGGCTAGTAACAGATTCAACGACGTTGATTTCACGGGGTCGGCTTTACTCATATGATCTTCGGCCACTAGCGAGTTGCTTCGGACTGTTCAGGCTCAGACAACGCCTGGGTGTGGCTTTGACACCCTGATGCAGCAGGATTCCCATGTCAAGACAGCATCCGCTTTCGTCATGCCTTTATCTCCTGTCCTACTGATGCTCCTTCCTTCTCAGATACGGACTCGAGGAAACTGTGGCTCGATGCCTGGGCCGGCGGCGGCGGTGCCACGATAGGTGAGCCGAGATCGATGCCAAACGCGACCTCTGCTGAACTGCCCCGTATCACCATCCCGCAACGCGTTCCCATTTTCCCATTTGCACAGCGGCTTGTTCTTCTGCGATCATTGGCGCGAGCAATTACCTGTACAATTCCAGTTTCCACCATGTCAATCTGCTATATAACGTACTGACAGTACCTTCGTACAATAGACCTAAGTCTTTCCCCCCCCCCGGATCCACTGGCACTGCGCGTTTCCGCGCTTGTGAGGTCGCTCGCCCCTCACTCACTCCTCTCCTTCCACAAGAAACACACTTTGGTGATGTGAGATTGACGGTGATAAGCATGTGGTCAATCGCGATCGGCGTCACGGTGTTCTCAGTCGAGCAAACGACTCAGGTTCCACAAAGTCTCCAAATGACGGAGCCTATATTATGATAGGGCGATTCTCGGCCTTCAACTTATCACCTCTCAAAAGGTCAAAACAATCCTGCTCAAGGGGCTTTGCACTGAATCGGCGCCTGTGCACATCAAAAATCAGGCAGAAAAGGAATAATGGGCGCTGGTGCCCACCGCATTTATCACCGTATAAACTTATACAGTATCATTGACGCGGATATGTTATGTATCATCACTTCTGTGTCAACTGTTTGAACGGCAGTGGGGCGTTCTAACTCCAAGTAAATGCCGTGTGCCCTCCCTCCCATTATCGGATTCGGGCCATTCTCTTGTCATATTTATTGGGGCAGGACGTCACGGTATTGATTGGATCTCCTCTGAAGTGCACAACTTCCTCTGATTCACCACAACACAGATTCCACTACCAACACTCCACCCTCCAACACTCCTCCAACAGACGAACAATATAGGGGTGCTGTCTATATCCACGCTTTCTCCTTACCTCAAGCTTTCGTTATTCTGAACGTGTTGGAGTACGCTTCAATGTCGAACATAATCACTAGCGAGGGTTCGCAGACCATAATGAATGACTTGGTTCAAGATCTATTGGTTGACCAGAGCATCTCTGTGTGTACTACCACATTGGAAATCACCCAGGACGCGAGTATTGAACACCACACGTTCTATTACCCTTACTTCCAGTATATAGCAGGTATGGTCATTGAGTATTTGTGTTGTGGCTCTTGTTATGAGATGCTGACTGGGCATATCTGGGACAATCAGCAGCAAGCACAGCATTACTCGTAAGTGGCACATTTCATTTACATGATATACACCCACGAGATGGCTAACAGCTCTCCCTCTGGTCATCACATGCAGTGTCACGAGTGGTTTCTGACAAGTCGCGAGGAGGTAGGGACTTTTGTGCCTTCTCCATCTACCCTCTACTTACCAGGAATGACCAACGTTCTCCTCGAGATAGTTCACCTTTGTCTGGCGCCGGGGCAGAAGCCTTTATGGCCGGACACTATTTGTGGGTGCACGATATGGAGCACTTGCACAAGCCATTTTGGTTTGGATTCCTGTGGGTCGAATTCAGTTGGCCAGGGTTCTCTGCGGGTTCATAAATCGGGGCTCACGGTTCAGGATAGGTGGTGGCTAAGCAGGACAATCTTATGTTGTGGCTGACAATTATCACTATCGTATGTTCAGAACGTGAGTATGTCTCATATCATCGCTGACAACTTTTTTAAAATCTGCTTGTAGTCATCTTTGTGACAAGGACATGGGCAATATGGGAAAGGAGCCGGCCAATACTTATATTCCTCGTTGGGTTGTCTATCGTAGAGGAATGTTCTTCACATAAGTTATGTCTTACTGACACTGGTGCTTGGAGGTTTTTGTACCATTAGGGATTACAATGTCCGAAATTTACGTTTTCAAGGCTCTTGGTATGTATCTCCACCGTGACTTCATCGTTCGGGCAGAAAGCCAGCAATTAGCCGGTGACATATCAGTTTCCGCACAGCCACATCACCTATTACTTTGGTCGTTGACGGTGTAGGATATCAAATCCCTATGATCACCCTCAAGTATACATGGATTGTATCTACACCATATATTTGCATATTGGTCCTACAATCTGGTTTGTCTGGCTGTCTGATGCTCAGGCTGTCACTGACCCCACGTAGTCGTGCTGGCTTTGACACTGTACAGACTACTACGATACCGTAGTAACGTTCCAAAGGGATTGAGGTCTACGCTGGTGGATGTTCTTTGGATCGATGGTCAGTGTTAGGGCCCTTCTTGAACTCTCATTGTGTTGTGAGTCACTGACGTCCGCTGTTAATCAGGGATAATGTATTTTGTTTTTATGTTCAGTAAATGATTCTTTCCATCTCTCTGCATGTCTTTTCAACAGATCACATATAGTTGTTGGTGTTCTGAACGTTGGATTAATGCTGAGCACCTCCGTGAGTCTGTGATTGACTGATATCAAAGTGGGGAGCCTCTGATGAATTCATACACAAAGCGCCCACACTTATCGCTCAAAGTTGGACAGTAAGCACCAATACAAGTACCTCGCAAATGAGCTAAGCTACATGTGCTCACAGGCTTCAGACAGTCCTACATAGTGTCCTTTCTACGCGGGTTGTGCTGCATACTGCCACGGTGTTGAGACAAGATATAATTGATTCACGGGCCACTGTAGAATAGAATCAGTTTTCAAACAGCAATTGGTTCGCAGAAGTTACTATGGAACTTGTACCGGAGGATGTAGAGTTAGAGACTCCGAGATAAATGATGATGGCTAGTATTGCACCTGACCGTTATGTGTCAATGTCTATGGCTTTTGACAGATGTGGATTGTAACATATCACAATTGGACATCAGCGACTCCAGACGACAGTTGAGAATGTGTTGCCATGTTCATCACAAGAAAAGAGACATTCCTTACCCGGCATCTCAAACAACTGAACTTGAAGAGTGCCATGTCAAATCTGTTCTGCCATGCACCTATCTCGGGGGGATCGTCCCTTATTCAGAGAAGGGTGTTTGGGCAATCGAAATGCACACCTCGTTGTCGCTCGTCAAGAACCAGTCATAGAACTACGGCCCAGCCAGAGCGTGTTAGTTTAGTTGTCTTGCGAGCATATGTCGTGTAGAAGTGGTTACGACCAATGCCAGTGCTGCGCTCGCTACTAATCACTCCAAGAGCAGATAATCAACACCTCGACAACCCAGGCATGGCATAAGAGTGCGATATTCGTACATGCTATCATGATATTCGGAAGGCGAAGAGCGAAGGGCCGGAAAAAGGTTATGTAAGGGTAAGAATCGGCGCACCGATGATACCGGATTACCCACTGAGGTGAGCCGCCAATCTGTCATCGAACTAGGGAGGCTCTCGAATGCAGGCCGAGGGTCCTCGCTACCAATTGTGCTTGACATTTTGAATCAAATCTCGACAAAATTTAGGTGTTCGGTTCGGGCACTCGGATGGCCGTCGCTGTGTCAGTGTAAAGATCGTCTCTGAACTTGAAGCTGGCCTACTAAAAAAAAGGGGAGAGAGGAGACTTTGGGACGAAAATAGATTCAGAGATAGGACAAGCGGAGACGCTCATGAGCGCCTGCCAGTGCATCAGGAAAACCCAATGTTTACTTTTTGTACTTTTTTTTACTTTTTCTTACTCTTTTGCAAAAAAGTAGAAAAAGTAATCCCCTCTACTTTTTTTTTACTTGCTAGGTTCGTGAAAAAAGTAGACTGGTAAAGTACACATAAAAGTAAGAAAAAAAGTAAAGTATAGGAAAAATTTATGTAAAAAGTAAGCCAAAAGTAAAGAAAGTAGCTGAAAAGTAAAAAAAGTAAGCTAAAAAGTAGAAGGGATTTCTTTTTTCAAGTAAGTGGTACTTTCCAGTATTGGTACTTTTTCTACTTGTGGCAAGTAAAAAAAGCACAAAAAGTAAACACAGGGTTTTCCTGATGTATTTGCTGGCTTTGCTATTCTACTCACAGTGTCTCTTTTTCACCCCCTTTTGTGTGTATCCTTGTAATATCTAATTTGTTGGACTACAGGTGATCATGGGATCACAGCCTGCTGGTCACGACACTTGATGGCAGGCTCATGTGGTCTGCCACACATAAGTCGTGCTCCATGCGTGCACCCTCCTCAGTTTGTTCTATATCAATGTACTGAGGAGTAAGTCCATATACACACACTATACCATACTCACACTACTCACCCAATATACATAGTCATATTCTAGGTACACCAATCTTAGTTCATTCTATATCAACGTACTGAGG
>WNFD01009341.1_pt1 | contig 13465 bp, 14 predicted proteins | sample 5400491 | NCBI WGS metagenome assembly WNFD01 (sample SAMN13153343, study PRJNA577476) | soil metagenome | isolation source: 120 cm saprolite under Douglas fir tree site 2 hole 2 replicate 2 | place: USA:California | collected 2015-04-18 | reverse complement strand
TCGTGCTGATCCACGGCTACCCGCTGAACGGGCACTCCTGGGAAAAGCAGGAACGCGTCCTGCTCGAGGCCGGGTACCGGGTCATCACCTACGACCGGCGCGGCTTCGGCCAGTCCAGCCAGCCCACCACCGGCTATGACTACGACACCTTCGCCGCCGACCTGCACGCCCTGGTCTCCTACCTGGACCTGACCGGCATGATCCTGGCCGGGTTCTCGATGGGCACCGGGGAGGTCACCCGCTACCTGGGCAGCTACGGGTCCGCCCGGGTCGCCAAGGCGGTGCTGATGGGCGCCATCCCGCCGTTCCTGCTCAAGACGAGCGACAACCCCGACGGGGTGGACCAGTCCGTCTTCGACGGCATCAAGGCGGCCGTGGTCGCGGACCGGCCGGCCTACTTCAAGGACTTCCTGGACAACTTCTACAACGTCGACGTGCTGCGCCCGGCGCGGATCAGCGACCAGGCCTGGGCCAGCAGCTTCAACGTCGCGGTGGCCGCCTCGGCGTACGCCGCGCACGCCTGCGTGGACACCTGGCTGACCGACTTCCGCTGCCCTATGCGGCCACCGCCGCCCGGCTGCCCGCGCTGATCAAGGACCTGACGTTCGTCACCGTCGAGGGCGGCCCGCACAACATCGCCTGGACCCACCCCGACATCGTCAACCCCGCCCTGCTCCAGTTCCTCGCCCGATAACACACCGCCCGCCGCACGAGCCTGCGACCGCCCAGCACACCGCGAGCGGACCGCCGAAAGGAAGAGCCTGATGAGTGCTGAACAGAACCTCGAGCTCATGCAGACCCTCGACGACGCCTGGAACGCCCAGGACTGGGACACCTTTGACCAGCGTCACAAGACCGAGACCATCGTGCGCTGGCCCGGCCGGCCACCCACCCACGGTAGCAAAGCCCACCGCGCCGAGGGCGTGCAGCTGTTCACGACCTTCCCAGACAACCGGGTCGGCAACCGCCCCTACAAGACGCTGTTCGCCAGCGGTGACTGGACGTGCTCGATCGCCCGGTTCACCGGCACGATGACCGGTCCGATGGTCCTCGCGGACGGCACCGAGATCCCGCCGACAGGCAAGTCCTTCGAGGTCGACTTCTGCACCGTGGCCCGCTGGGACAACGGCAAGATCGCCGAGGAGAACCTCTTCTACGACCTCGCCGGGATGATGTCCCAGCTCGGACTGGACAGCTGACCATGCCCGAGCCCGATCCGAGGAGCAGATTTCATGGCCACGGCCCTGGTCCCCGGCGCTCCTGCCGGCTCACCGGCCCCGGCGCGGGACGCCCAGAGTCATCCAGACCGCGGATTTGCCCGCCACCGCGAACCGAACGGCGGACGCCACCGGCTGCAACGCGGCCTCACCGCGGCGGAACACACCAGCCAAGGCCCTTGGCCGGCACATCGCCGGCCAGGGGCGTCCTGCGTACCGCCTGCCAGCACCATTCGAAAAGGAGGTCCGCCATGGACGGATCCACCACGGCCATCATCATCATTCCCATCGTGACCACCATCTCGCTCGCCCTGGGGATATTCACGGTGTTCTGGGCCGACGCCCACCCCCGCAATGACGCCGACGCCCACCCCCGCAACCTGAGCCGCGCTGAAATCCGCACCGCTAGCCCTGGGATCACCAGCGGGACGCTGGCCCATCACATCCCTGCGCCCAGGTCGTCACCAGACGAGGCACCCCGCAACGGCCAGGTGCGCCCCCGCGGACCGATGGCTGTACCGGCTCCGGCACCACTCGCTGGCCACAAAACGCCGAACGAGGATCGAGTGTCACGCGAGGGACGGAACGAGAAGCCCGGCGCCTGGGCCCAGGCTGACACAAGTGGCGAGGAGGACTCGCTGGTCCGGGACGGCCGGGCTGATCGTAGTGCCGGGGTTTAGCAGGGCCGGGTACCTGGTCATCTGCTGCCTTCGGAAATTCCCAGCTGACGTTCCCGGCGGCCAGCGGCAGGGTGACGATGCCCGAGACAGGCAAGCGCAATGAATCAGAGCACGCTACGTCGCCGGGCGGCCTGGGTCATGACGAACGCTCGGCGAGCCAGACCGTGACGTGGGTGGGCTCGAAGGCCTGGTGGACCGTGGCGGCGAGTTCGTCTTCCATGGACGGCAGGTCGACCGATTCGCGGAGGCGGCCGACGAAGGCCGCCACCGTCGCCTCGGCGTCGTAGTGGGCGCGGTTGAAGCGCCGGTCGACGACCCGCTGGACTCGCTTGCGGACCGGGTTGAACAACACCGCGGCGATCAGCGTTGAGGCCGCCACGCCCACGGAGCCGGGGAACGGCAGGACCCTGGTGGCCAGCGTGACAACGCCGATGTACACGCCGATGATGAGCCCGGTGACCAGCGCGTAAGACAGCGTGCGGCTGATGATCCTGTCGATCTCGTACAGCCGGAACTTCAAGATGCCGATGCCGAGCGCGATCGGCAGGGCCGCGATGCCGGGAGCGGCCACCGCGGCGATCACCCGCCACGTGATCGTCGGGTCGTTCGGCTGAAGGACGGTCACCGCCAGGCAGATAACGAAGATGACCGCGCCGCTGTAAAGCCACTTGAGCTGCAGGCGACGCTCGCCGCCGGACCTGCGGTACTTCGGCATCTGGACCGCCAGCCAGATCGCCCAGCTGATGAGAAGCGCGAAGAATCCCACGTTCTCGACGCCGACCCAGATGAGCCCCGACCCGGTGGCATGGTCGACGACGGCGGGCGCTCCGCCAGCGTCGACATGGACGGTCTGCCCGGCCGCGGCGATGGCCCACGGCACGAACATCACTGCCCCGTACACCAGGCCGGCGCCGAACAGGATCCCGCCGGCTCGCCGCCAGCGCCCGTACGGCAGGTGCCCGTCGGGGAAGAGCCACAGACTGCCCGCCACCAGGACCAGCCCGCCCGCCCAGGCCGGCTGGAGCGTGATGGCGAGGCGGCCGAGCGGCAGCGTGCCGTGATGGAGGCGATAGTCCAGGACCGAGTAGGCGACGGCACCCGCGTTGACCGAGAAAAACAGGCCGGCGCCCAGCATGAGCCAGCCGAGCGGGTTGCCTGGCCGGCGGACCGCCACCAGCATCCCGACCGCCACCGTGGGCAGCAGGGCCATCGTCCGTATCAGCTGACCAGTCGACTCGCTGGACGACGCGACGAGTACCAGGCTGGCGATGTTGAGCGCGAAAGCCAGCAGACCCACTGCGAGCGCCGACCGTGCGGAGACCAGCCGACGGGCCGGGCGCATGCTGCTTTCCTGCCCCTCCATACGCGTCACCCTACAGACGGAACGTTCCGGTATCGTTACGGGCCATCCGGCGCCCAGGCTTACCCGGCGGCGTAGCTCCCGGCTTAGAGTCCGACGCTGAGCACGACCGTGATGGTCTGGCCGCCGGGGTTCACGGTGAGCTTCCCGTCCAGGGTGACCAGGCTGGGTGAGGTCACGGTGATCGTCACGCTCGCGCCGGAGGCCAGCGATCCCGCCGATGGCGAGACGGTCAGCCTGCCCGCCAGCGCGGGCCCGACCGTGACCGAGTAATCGCTGACGGGGCCGCCCTTGGCGGTGAGGGTGAACGTCCCGGTCGCCGTGCCGTTGACCGACACCAGGTCAACCCTGCCCGTCGATACCGCCAAGGTGCCGGCGCTCGCCGACGGCGGTGACGACGAGGGGCCCGGGGCCGAGGACGAGGAGCCCGGGGCCGAGGATGAGGACTCCGGCACCGACGGCGACGACCCGGGGCCGGCGGCGGAGCTTGGCGTTCCCGGCGAGGAGAAGGCTTCGGGGGCAGTCGTGCCGCCGCGCGTCGACGCCGGGGGCGCCAGCCCGTTCCCGCCGCGGGCGGACGGGCCGCCATGTGCCGATGACGGGCTGGCCAGGCCGGACGCGCCGTGCGTCGATCCGCCCGCGGCCCCGGCCGCCAGCGGGCCGTGATGAGGGCCGGCGATGACCACCGCCGCGATGGCTCCGGCCGCCATGACCGACGTGGCCGCGCCCGCCACCACGGCGTGTGAATGATGCACGACCCGGTGCCACGGCAGGCCCCCGGGCGGGTGGACGGGCTTGGGAAAACCCGTTGGGCCGAACGGACCGGCGCGATTCGCCACGCCCAATCGGTGCGCCAGCCCGGCGGGCGTGCGGTCGGCCAGCACCCTTAGCAACTGCTCGCGGAACCCGGGCAACAGCGCCGCGAGCGGCATCACGCTGGCGAACAACGCCGCCCTCAACTCCCGGCGCTTGCGCTCACCGCAGACCTCGCACTGTTCTATGTGCCGGCTGATTCGCTTGCGCATCAGCACGGTCAGCTGCCCGTCCCAGCTGGTCAGCATGGCGTCCAGGTCGGCGCAGGCCGACCGGCCGGTGCGCGCGACGATCAGCGCGCCGAGGGACCTTTCCAGCTGGCCGCGGGCCCGCGACAGCAGTGCGTGCGCGTGGTTGCGTGACACTCCGAGCGCGCTGGCGAGCTCGTCGCGGTCAAGCTCATGGCCCAGGCTCAGCTCGATGACTTCCCGCTCGCCCGGGTTCAGCCCGTCGATCGCGGCCCGGACCAGGTCCCGCAGGTCCGCCTGTTCCGTCGCGGCGCTGATCTCGGCGGTTTCGGTAGGCATGTCGGCTGCGTCCTCGAGGGCGAAGAGGGCAGTTCCGGCCCGCCGCCGGCGCAGGCATTCGTTGCGCGCGACCGCGTAGAGCCAGGACCGCAGCTTGCCGGGGTCGCGGAGCCCGCGCAGCTTGGCGATGGCGACGAGGAACGTATCCTGCACCGCGTCGGCGGCGTCGGCGGGCTCGCGCAGCATGGAGCGGCAATAAGAGTAGAGCGGCACCGCGTACCTGTCGTACGCCTCGGCGAGCCCGGCGGGGTCACCAGCCACGATGGCCGCGACAACCTCACGGTCCTCCATGCGGCATACCGTAGTTCGCTACCGCATTCGGGTCAGTCAGAACGCGATAACCCGATGGCGGGAAAAAGACAACAAGTCCCGCTTCGGCGGGCTACTGCCCGGTAGATCTGACCTGCTGTTTAGGCAGTAATCAGAGTGACAGATGTGACTTGCTGCAGCTGACAGTGTTTTGGTCACGCTGGGCCTAGCGGAGGACAGCCAGAGATTGGTGGCGAGCGGGGCCTGGCTGAGGCTGAGGCGCTCGAGCCTGACGTTGGATCCGCCGGGGTGGTCGAACAAGCGGACGCCGTCGCCGAGCACGACGGGGGCGATGCAGACCAGAATCTCGTCGAGCACGCCGGCGATGAAGCCGTCTAGCGACATGGTGGCCGAATACAGCAGCTTAGCCGCCAGATGCCTCCGCCCAGTCGGCGATGAGTGTGACCAGCCCGGTCACCCGGCGTGCCGCCGCGGCGGCGGAGGTGTCCTGGCCGTAGGAGGACGGCCCGATGTGATCGCGCGCCGCGCGGCCGGCGATCGCGGGCGCGAACCAGCTGTACTTGGCGGCACCGCAGGCGGCGATGGTGGTTCGCACCGCGTCGGCGGAACCCGGCCAGCCGCCGTCGCGCAGGCCGCGGAGGTACCCGTCGGTCGCGCTGGCCGTGATCTCCGGCAGCAGCGCCACGTCCATCAGCCCATCGGTGCAGCTGTCGATGATCAGGTTGGCGATGTCCTCGCCGACCGCGCCGTCACCGGTGAACGACCAGTCGAGCAGCACCGATGTCCCGTCGTCGTCGACTAGGTTGGCCGGCCAGACATCCAGGTGGCACAGCGTGCGCTCGGCGGCCCCGGCGATGGCGGTCAGCCGATCGTGGTCGGCCCACAGCCGGCGGAGGCGCCGCCGGACCTCGGCGGGCCAGGCGGCTACGCTCGGGTGGTCCCAGTCGGCGTCCTCGACGCGGGCGAAACGAGGGGGGCCCTCGGCGAGGTACTGCGCGAGCCAGCCGCGGGAGAGCCACGGGAGGTCCGGCACGCGGCCGGCCCAGCGCGCCTGCGCGACGCCAAGCTCGTAGGCGAAGCGCGCCAGTCGCGGCACCGGCCAGGCCCACCCCGCGGTCCCGCCGACGTCGGCCAGCCACAGGTCGACGCCCCCGTCAGCGCGGGTATTCACCTCGAGCAAGTCGGGGGCGACGATCCCGGCGCCGGCGTAGGCGGTGGCCGCCAGGCCGGTCTCGTAGGCTAGCGCCTCGCGCCGCCAGTAGTTCCAGTGGTCCGGCTCATCACTGGCCGGGAACGCCTTGGCCGGCCCAGGCGCGGTCGGCAGCCGAGCCACCTTGACGATGGCCGAGCCCGCCGTTCCGCGCACCCGGCAGATCCCGCCGGTCGCGGCGTTGCCGAGCCCGTGCCGCAACGGCTCGACGGCCACGACCGCGTCGCCGACAGCGGGCGGCAGCCGGGCGCAGGTGACCACGGTTCCGTCGCCCGCCTCAAGCCGGATGCCCGGCTCAAGGCGGCTGCTGGGCGTGGCGGGACCGACTCCCCCGGCGTTTTCCGGCACCCGCCCACCGTACGCCGTGACGGAGAATCGTCAGCTGGCGAGAACCTTGTTCGGGTCGTAGAGCACCACCGTGCCGGCGATGTGGTCGTGCAGCGCCTTGTGCTCCTTGCCCGCGACGAAGAGCACGAACGAGGTGATCAGGGTGATGAAGCTCAAGATGCCGTCCGCGATGCGGCCGACGATCTCGCGCAGCGCCATGTACCAAAAGCCTGCCACCGTGTTGGTCTCTGGGCGCCAGACCCGCATTCCAAGCACCTGCAGCGCCGGGGTCTGCCCGTTGCCCCAGGCAATGAGGCCCCAGATGATATAGCCGATGCCCAGCGTGACGATGGCGAGCGGGATGGCCAGGAAGTAGGCGCCGATACGGCGGCCCACGCTGGCGAGCTGGGTGCCATCCGGCAGGGCCAGGCCAGAGAGCTGGTCAAAGTACATCCCCTGCGGCACGGGGCTGGCCGGATACTGGCCGTAGCCGTATTCAGCGGGCACCGGGGGCGCGGGGGTAAACCCCTGGGTCGGCGGCGCCTGGTCATATCCCTGCTCCGCCTGATGGTAGCCCTGGGTCGGCGGTGCCTGGTCATACCCCTGGTTCGGCGGCGGTTGAATACCCTCCTGTCCAGCTCCCGGCGGGTACGGATCAGGAAAAGTCACGGCAATCTCACTTCCTGTATGCGCTAGCTGCAAGGCGGACTCTATGGCAAAGATGTGATCATGCAGTAGCCCCGGCCGACGATCGTGCACGAACCGTTACCGAGGCGTTTACCAGCCACAAAAGGCCCCAAGCTCCGCGCAGGCCGTCAGAGGCTATTTATCATGGACAATTCATTTGAATAGGCTATAAGCCGCGACACTAATAGGCGCTAGGGTGTCGGGTATGCCCGCTACGCCCGGCCTGTCGTCGGAACGTGCCGGCATATTTCGTAACGGAGCCGGGATAGCGTGACTGCCCATTTCTCCGCCAGGCCCGGCCGTGATTGGGCTTATCGCCGGAAAGGCCATCGCGCACCTGGACCTCAAGGACGTCGGCGGCGAGGAGAAAGTCGCCGAGATGGCCTTGGGGATCCTCGGCCTGGGCAACTTCGTCGTGACCACGCTCGAGGACCAATCGGTGGCCGCGATCAAGGCGCGTTTCCCCGAGGTCCCCGCGGCCTTGTCGCTGGGCCGCGACCTTAACGAGGTGCCCAGGTCCCGGTGGGCGAAGACCCGGCTGAGCGAGCTTTTCCCGATGCCCCGGCTGCGGGCCTCGCTCGGGCGAAGGACGTGAGCACGGGGCTCCCTGGCCGCTAGGGCAACTGGCCGCCCGGGGGCCGCCGGTTGCGCGCCCGCCCATCCTGAGGTACCACCACCGGCCGCGGAGCCACCGGCCTGGCGGCACGATGGAACATCAGGCCGGCTACAGCCGGCCCTATGGAACATCGGGCCGGCTGGATGTGACGGGCCGACACAGACGCGCCGTTCGCACGACAGACCAGCAGGGCTACGTGACATGACACAGCATTAGTTTGTGGCTGTTGTTACTTGAGGTAACTACTGGGCTTGGCGGCCGGGGGTCAGGCTTGGCTGAGGAGTTCGGTGAGTTCGGCGTCGAAGTCTAGGTAGTCCGATTCCTCGCCTTCCGGGACCAACTGGTAGGTGCGGGCCAGGAACGCCTCGACCGCCGCCGCGCTGGCCTGGAACTGAGCGTGCCCGAACGGGGAGGTCATCGCGATGTTCAAGATCTTCTGCCCGGCCGCGGCTCCCACCGCCGCGGCCGGGTCAGCCGATGCCGCTGACGGCCAGGCCCGGACGTCCCCGATCCCCTCACGCGCGAGCAGGGCCGCCGCGAGCAGGTCGCGGGCGAGGGTCCACTCCACCGGTTCATCCGTGCCCACATGAAACGCCATCTTCACCGCGTACGGGTCGGCGCAGCTGTAGTACAGGCTGGCCATCAGCGGCACGATCGTGTGCTCCGGCCCGACCAGGCCCAGCCCGAGCTCGGCTGAGACCGCAGCGCGGCTTTTGTTCGTCATCTGCCACCCCTTCTTCTGCTGGCGAGGCCCGGGGCTGTCACCGGAACCGGAGCGTTATCGTCATCCAGGTCCTACAGTCCCCCGCTTCGGTAGCCGCACAGGTTTCCGCACAGGTGCAGAACGGTGGCAAACGATTGCGGATAGGCGCGGCGAGGGTGACAGGGGCACGAACCCGCTCCGTTCGGACTCCTGGGTCTTGATCTTTACCCGGCCACCACGGTGACGCCGATCACGATCACGACCAGGCCGGTGACCAGCGTCGCGATCGCGATCAGTAAGTCCTGGCGGCGGGTCACGGGGCGTGCGGTCCTCACCGGGCTCCTCGTAATGACTGGGGCGGGAGCAGGCCGAGCGGGCCGGGCGCGGCGAACTCCACGGTCAGTACGGACTCGCCGTCCGGCCCCGGGCCATGCTGGGTCAGGGCCGCCCGCGCCGGGAGGTACGGCGAACGCTGGGCGCGGACGAAGGCGAGCATGGTTTGGGCGGTCGCGGTCGGGGCGGTGAGCTCGGCCGTCCGCAGCGGCAGGCCCGGGCTGGCGCCGGGATCGGGGGCGCCGAACCCGGTGACCTGGATCGGCTCGCTGGCGGCCATCGCGGCCAGGGTGATCAGCAGGCGCGCGTCGACCTGGCCGGCGGCGAGTTCGGCCCGGGCGGCCGGCGTGACCGTGATCCGGGGGTCGCGGAGCAGCTGGGCTCCGGCCACCTGGCGGGCCTGCAGGTCCGCGGCGAGCGCGGCCCGGTAGACGGCCGCCCCGTCCGGCGCGACGATACGCACGTCGATCCGCGCCGCGCCGGTCCCGAAGCTGGCCAGGACCTCGGGCGCGTAAACGCTGGCCAGACGGCCGCCGAAGATGCCGCGCACCGAGGCCGTCGCCAGCACCACGTTGGAGCCGAGCGGGTCGCCCGCGCCGGGCCCGACCACCAGCAGGTTCCCGGGCGCAACGCCGTGCTGGGCCAGCGCGGCGCACATCGCCGGGTCGCAGGCCAGGATGGCGCCGACGCTGACCTGGCCGGCCACCCAGGCCGCGGCCTGGGCGCGGGCCGCCGCCGCCTCTGTTACCGGCACCGACGACGCCGGTCGGGCGGGCGGCTCGGCGGAGGCGAGGTGCGGGGCGGAGAAGTCGTGGGTCGCCTCGACCGTCATGACCACCGACAAGGCCGCGAACGCGCCGGCCAGGCCGTACCGGGCGACGCGGCGGCGCCGGAGGCTGGCCGGGGAGCGGAACTCCCGGCCGGCGGGCGGCTCCGGCTCGCGGGTCAGTTCGGCGGTGCGACGCTGGTGGTAGCCGGCTTCCAGCTCGGTGCGCGGGCCGTGCGGGGCAACGGCGGCGCGGGACCGCCAGTAGCCGGCGGCCTGCCGGTGGGCGGCCGCCAGCTGAGCCCCGAGGTCGGCCTCGGCCAGCCGGCGGTGCAGCTCGTCGGCAGTCCAACGGTGCACGGCCAGCTCGCGGCCGGAGCCGATGGCGAGCAGGCCCGCGGCCTCGCACTCGGCGATGTGCCCGGGCCGGCCCGCCAGGACTTCGGCGGCGACCGGCACGCGGAATACCGACGCGCGGACCAGCAGGGTCCTCGCCCCGGTGCTGAGCCGGTCGAACAACTCGCCGAACATCAAGTCGCCTGCGGCACAGGCTATCGTTTCCGCGGTCGCCTCGGGCAGGGGCTGGCCGGTCCTGGCGCGGATCGCGGCCTCGATCCGGCTGGCCAGATCCGGGTAACGCTCGCCCCGCGCTAGCAGCAGGTCCAGGTACTCCATGGCCAGCGGGTGGCCCGCTGTCAGCCGCCAGACCTGGTCGCGGTCGGTGTCGCCGAGCAGCCGGACCGCGGGCAGCGAGGTGGTGAGCTCCGCGGCGCCGGACCGGGTCAGCGGGCCGAGCTGACGGAAGGCGAGCTTGTCGGGCGGGTCGCCGAGGGTAAACGGGCGGCGGCAGGTAATCAGCAGCTTTCCGGTCCAGCTGGTCAGCAGGGCCGCCAGCGCGGGATCCCGGACAGTCCAGCGGCCTGACTCCAACGACAGGTTGTCGTCGAAGTTGTCGCAGATGATGAAGTCCGCTTCGGCTGGCCCGGCGGCGAAACTGGCGGCCGACACCTCGCCGCTGATCACGTTGATCACGCGCCCGGACTGCAGGCGGCTGACCCGCGCCGCGATCTGGGCCGCGAGCGTCGACTTGCCTATGCCGCCCATCCCGTAGACGACGAGCCCGGCAGTGCCCGGGCCGGTCAGGTCGGCGGCCCACCGGCGACGTTCGGCCGATCGGATGGACAGGGAGGTCCGGTGCCGGGGTCTGAGGTCGGAGGTTCTGGCGTGCCGGGCGGAGTGCCGCACCCGGACGGGCCTCCCGGCAGCAGCCGGCGTCCCGGCGGCAGCCGGCTTCCCGGCGGCAGCCAGCTTCCCGGCGGCAGCCGGCTCCCCGGCGGCAGCCGGCATGGGGGCCTCGCCTGAGTTATCAGCCTGCTCCGGCTCGCGGGCTGAGGGCACCTCATGCGGCCGAACGGCGGGCTTGAACGCGTCAGTATCGTGTCGAACACGGATTAATTTCGTCACTTCAATACCCCTTCCCCGCACTCCGGCAGACGGGGCAAGTTGCCATTGCATTGTTATATAGCACACTGAGCGATGAGACGGACGCTTTTAGTGATTCGCTCCTGGTATTGCCTTAGACAATTACTGTCAAATACGGACTTTCATCCTTTTGCGGACTTGGACGTGTCGCTATTCGGCGCAGTTTTCCGACTAATTGGTTAAAGCCGACATTTACGCGGAAGCCGGTCACGCCGCGGACGGCCGGGCCGGGGCACAATGGCAAGATGGCGGACGTGCTATGCCCGGTCGTGGTGGGGCGGCAGGCGGAACTCTCGGCGCTGGGCGCCGCGCTGGACGCGGCGCTCGGCGGCGCGGGGCGGATGGTGTTCGTCACCGGCGAGCCGGGCATCGGCAAGTCGCGGCTGGCACGCGAGGTGGCCGGCCGGGCCCAGGCCGCGGGCGCCACCGTGATCACCGGGCGGGCGGTGCCGGCCGGCTCCAGCACGCCCTACCGGCCGCTGACCGAGGCGCTGCTGCAGGCCCTGCGGGCCGAACGGGCGCTGGGTGACAGGCCGCGCGGCGACCGGGCGCTGGGTGCCTCCCTCGCGGACGATGCTGATCTGCGGCCGTGGCTGCCCGCGCTCTCGGCCATCGTGCCCGGCCTGGGCGGCGCGTCCGGCGAGCAGTAGGCGGCGGTGCGGGGCGAGGCGGTGCTGCGGGGCGAGGCGGTGCTGCGGCTGCTGCGGTGGCTGTCGCGTCCAGGCGGGCTGGTGATGCTGCTTGAAGACCTGCACTGGGCCGATCCGGACACGCTGACCGTGATGGAGTACCTCGGCGACAACCTCGGCGGGCAGCCCGTGCTCTGTCTGGCCACCTGCCGCGATCAGCCGGTGACCGCCGCGCTTGACCTGGCTCGGCGGCTGCACGGCCGCCGAGCGGCCGCGCACCTGACGCTGACCCGGCTGGATGAGAGCCAGGTGGCCGCGATGGCCCGGGCCTGCCTGCCGGACGCCGGCAACGAGGTCGTCGCGCGGGTGCAGCGGACCGCCGACGGGGAGCACTACGCGACGCTGGCGCTCGCCGCGGCGGGCGGCGACGCTGTGGCCGAAGGGTTCGTGTGGGGCGCGGGCCGGGCCATGCTGGCGCTGCTCGAGGGTGACCAGGCCGGCGCGCTGCGGGCCTTCGCAGGGAGCGCGGAGATCCTGCGCAGCTGCCCGCACGCCGAACCGGCCAACTTCCGCGGGACGTGGCTGGTGGTGCTCGCCGCCGCCGGCGACGCCCGCGCCCCGGCGGAGATCCAGGCCGCCTACGAGGCGGGGGTCACCACGGCCTTCGCCAACCGCGGCATGGTCCGCTACGCCGAAGCGATCCTGGCCGGGCGCGCCGGAGACGCCGACCGGGCGGACGAACTGGCCGCGGCCGGGCAGCGCGAGCTCGCCGCGTTCCCGGTCTGGTCCGATCTGGCCCTGATGCACGCGGCGGAGGCAGCCCTGGCCGATGGCTGGGGCGAGCCGCGGCAGTGGCTGCGTACGGCCCGTGATTCGTTCGGCGCACACGGGCTCGACGCGCTGGCACGGCGCTGCGGCGAGCGGCTCGGCGAGGCGCCTGGAGCGCTCGGGACCGTTGGGGCGCCTGGGGCGCTGTGGGCGAGCCTCGGCGTGACCGCGCGGGAGGCCGAAGTGCTGCGGCTGATCGCCGAGGGCCTGGCCAACAAGGAGATAGCGGCGCGGTTGTACCTGTCGCCGCGCACGGTGGAGAAGCACGTGGAGAGGCTGCTGCGCAAGACCGGCGCGCGGTCCCGGACTCAGCTGCTCGCCGTGGCCGCTAAGACCACGTAGCCGCCGCACGCGCGCGGTTACGTGTTATCACCGATGTGCCCGGCCGCCGGGAGCCGCACGATTGCGGTAAGGAACAAGCGGACCGGAGGGAACGGACATGACTCTCGCAAACAAGAACCTCGACACCCCTGACCAGAAGCGGAGCTTCGAACACGGCGACATTCACATGGTCACGCTGGCGGGCACCACGATCGTCCGGGCGGTGCTCCGGCCGGGCTGGCGCTGGTCGGTCGACGTCAAGCCGGACGCGGGCACCGAATCCTGCAGGTCGCCCACGCCAGCTACGTCCTCTCCGGGCGGTTCGCGGTGCGGATGGACGACGGCACCGAGGCAGAATCCGGCCCGGGTGACCCGCTGGTGGCCACTCCGGGGCACGACGCGTGGGTGGTCGGCGACGATCCCTGCGTCCTCATCGACATGGCGCTGGCCGGGGCGGTGACGGCTGGGGCCGCAGAGGCGCGGATGGTGACCTGCCATCCGTGCGGCGTCGAGTTCCGCGCCCAGCGCGCCGATCAGATCGATGAACTGGTCGCGGCGGTTCAGCAGCACGCGAGCGGGTCGCACGGGCACGACGTAGCCCGCGAGCACATCCTCTCCGAGCTGGTTCCGGCCTGAGCGTCTCCGAGCTGGTTCCGGCCTGAGTGTCTCCGAGCTGGTTCCGGCCTGAGTGTCTCC
>WNFD01006744.1_pt2 | contig 13465 bp, 10 predicted proteins | sample 5400491 | NCBI WGS metagenome assembly WNFD01 (sample SAMN13153343, study PRJNA577476) | soil metagenome | isolation source: 120 cm saprolite under Douglas fir tree site 2 hole 2 replicate 2 | place: USA:California | collected 2015-04-18 | reverse complement strand
GAGTTCGCCGCGTCGCAGCGGATAATGCACGAAATGAGTGCGCGGGCCGGCCCACAGCACGACGTCAGGACGCCAAAGATCGGTCGGCACGTCCTCGCGCTTGAGTACGCCCCGGTAAGCGATGTGGCCGGATACCCGTGGCTTGCCGTCACCAACCAAGCTCTCACGGATCTTCGACCACATGCCATCGCAGGCAATCAGTGCGCGGCCTTCGACAGCCTCGCCGTTATTGAGAGTGACACTGACGCGGTCGCCGTGGTCCTTGAACGCATCGACGCGGCGACTCGTTTCTAGCGTGATCAGATTGCTGTCCTGGCAGCCTTTCAGGAACGCGCCATGGATGTCGGCGCGATGGGTCACGCCATAAGGTTGGCCGAAGCGCTTTAAGAACGCCTCGCCGAGCGGAATATTTGTGATCAGCTCGCCGGTGAGTGCGTTGCGAAATTCCTGCGCCGGAGGACGATGGGCATCCGCCAGCACCGCGTCTTTCAAGCCGATCTTTTCCAGCACCCGAAATATGTTTGGACCGAGCTGGATCCCGGCGCCGACCTCACGAAACTCAGGAGATTGTTCGAAGACCCGAACGGGGAAGCCTTGGTAGGCGAGCGCATAAGCGGTGATCAGGCCGCCAATGCCGCCTCCGGAAATTAGAAATGGGGCGGAGCTGCCATTCGTACGAGCCATGGTTATTTCCTCAATTCACGCAAACCGAACCAATTTGTACCCGACCATAAAACCTCGGATAGTTCATGCAAGACTCGACAAACGAAAAACCCGCCGGCAAGCCGCCGGCGGGCTATTGATGAGAATTGACCGAGGCCAATACCTGGCCCCAGCATCGTTTTGGCTGCTTACTTGGTCACCTGGCCACGAACTTCGCCACCTTTGTTAGCGGCAGTGTGGACGTTGACGTACCACTTGCCAGCCATCAGTTCCTCAGCCTGCGCATCGGTCAGCGTGGCCGAGCCCTCAAATGAGCCCTTGTCAGCACCGGCAATCGGCACTGCAACGCCGCCGTTCTTTCCGGCTTCGCCGGCATGGAAGTGCGCTGCGGTTGCCGGACCCGACAGACCGGAAACGGTGCCCTTCCAGGACAGTTTCTTGCTGGCCGTATCGAAGGTCGCGGTTACCGAGCCCGCGCCTTTGGTATCGGTAGGCGGGACTTCGCTGGCGCCCTTCAGGTCGGCCTTCATATTGACGCTGGCCGCCATAACCGGCGTGGCAAGTGCGAAAAGGGCAGTGCAGGCGAGTGCGGTCAGGCTGGACTGGAAAATCGTCGTTCTCATATGTGCTCCTCCTAGGAGTGCTTGTGTGCACCCATACTGCGAACACCGTACTCTACCACCTATTCCGGTGCCTCGGCAGGTTCAGTCTCAAGAGGATGCAAGTTGTACGGAGGTGCTGGAGGGCTCACCACAGGCATCACATTCCCAATGGTGGCGAATCTCGCCGCCCTCGACAAATTCCGACATAACGGGGGCGACCATCAAGTCGTCGCAATGGGGGCAGCGCATCGGATTGGCTAAGGCGCGAATAGCCGAGAGCTTCTCACGGTATTCATGAAGCTGCATGTTACGGCTTCCTCTGTCTCTTCCGAACCTGCGTAGCTGAGTAGCGAGGCATCGTGGCGAGGGCGAGACGCTTTAATGAAACTGTGGTGGCCGGATCGCTAAACTTTTACGACACCAACCACCGGGGCTTATGTGAGGTTATGCCAGCCAAATGGGTCGCCTTTGAGTCTTTCGCGAAATTACAGGCAACGCCGGGTGCGCTGCAGCGAACAAATTTTCGACGATTTTGGACGAAAGCGATTAGCGCCCGGGATCCGCCAGATGGGCGTGCAGAGTTGCCACCACCTGTGCGCCTTCGCCGACCGCTGCAGCGACCCGCTTGATCGAATTCGACCGGACGTCGCCGATGGCAAAGACGCCTCGACGGCTGGTTTCGAGCGGGCGGTTGTTTTGGGCATCTGCGCCAGTCAACACGAAACCCTTTGCGTCGAGCATGACGCCGCAACTGGACAGCCAATTCGTGTTCGGCTCTGCACCAATAAACAGGAACAGATGACGGATGGGCCGCTGTATTTCTTTGCCTGATGCGTCGTCTTGCCACCTAATCGCTTCGAGCATGCCGTCACGGCCTTCCAGGCCGACGACGTGCGTTTGCGTCAGCACCTCGACGTTGGAGAGACCGCGGATGCGCTCGACGAGATAGCGCGACATGGTCGACTCCAAATCCGGTTTGCGCACCAGCATCCACACTTTCGCGGCTTGGCTTGCGAGATAGACTGCCGCTTGGCCCGCCGAATTGCCGGCGCCAACCAAGGCAACTTCCTGATCTGTGCAAAGTTTTGCTTCCAGCGGCGATGCCCAATAATGGACACTAGAGCCCTCGTAAGCGTCCAGGTTCTCAACCGCGAGCCGCCGATAACGGGCGCCGCTGGCGACGACCACTGAGCGTGCGCTGACACGTTCATCGTTGGAAAGCTTCAACACGAAGTGGCCGGTGCCAGGAGAACTGACGGTTTCAAGGCCGATCACCTCATCTGGGATCGCCATTTCGGCGCCGAACTTTTGCGCCTGGCTATAGGCGCGACCCATCAAGGCCATGCCAGTGATCCCGGTCGGAAAGCCGAGGTAATTCTCGATGCGAGCCGAAGCGCCGGCCTGGCCACCGAATGAACGGCAGTCGAGCACGAGGACTGAAACGCCTTCCGATGCTGCGTAAACTGCGGTCGCGAGGCCTGCAGGCCCGGCACCCACCACCGCCACATCATAGACGCGGGCTGGATCGATCGGGCCGACCAGCCCGATGCATCGGGCAAGCTCGGATTCGCTCGGGTTACGCAGAAGTTGTCCGCTCGGACACAACACGATCGGCATCTGACTGGGGTCGACGTGGAAGCGCTCGATCAGCGCTTTCGCTTCCGGATCGGTTTCCGGGTTCAACCTTTGGTGCGGATGGGCATTGCGGGAGAGAAAGCCCTCGAGCCGAAGCACGTCGGCGCTCTCGGCGCGGCCGACGATCACCGGCCCGCCGGCGCCAGTTTCAAGCAAACCGACGCGCCTCAGGATGAGCGCACGCATGATCCGCTCGCCAAGTTCTGCTTCTGCGATCAACAGCGCGCGCAATTTGTCCGGCGCGATGACCAGGGCCTCTATTGCCTCGCGCGCGTGGGCATCGACCAGAGCCGGCCGGCCCGAAAGTTGCGCCAACTCGCCCATGAACGCGCCCGGGCCGTAGCTGACGATGCGCTCGCGATTGTCAGATTGACCGTGCCGAGTCACATCGACCCTGCCGCTCAAGATTACGACCAGGCCTTGACCAACGGCACCGACTTTGGCCAACGCGTCGTCCGCAGCATAAGAGCGGAGCACGCCGAACCGGCGCAATCGCTCAATTTCTGGCGGCTCCAGAACAGGAAACATCTGGTGGCGCCGCGTATCGATGATCGATTTCGTCGGTTCTGACATGCCTTAGTTTTTTAGTGCCGTGGAGCCGCACTGTTTTCGGTCAACGAACTGTCTCGGTGCATTGAGTCCGGTTGGATCTTCTCGCGTGGAATTATCTCACTGTCAGAAAGCCAAGCACAATGAATATGGCCAGCACAACACGCTGAGCCATCACGCTCTGACCGGGCCACCCAACGAAGAAACCCGCCGGGCGTGGCGGGTTTGTTTTTATCGAAAGCTTTGCTTTTTATTGGTGAGCGCGATGGGACTCGAACCCATGACCTACTGATTAAAAGTCAGTTGCTCTACCGCCTGAGCTACGCGCTCTTTTTACCTACCGCATGACCTTTTTCGAAGCGGAATCTGCTCTCGGAACAAGCCTGAGGACCAAGCGTTTCGGGATCATGCGCTTGCGCGGTGTGTAGGGGTGACCGCTTGCCCGGTCAATAGGCGTGTGCCGCCTACTTGAACTCGCGAAAGCCCCGGAATTTGCTAAACTATTGCGGCGGCCAATGCCGCCTGGAGAGCCCCCATGCCCATCGTCAACCGCATCGCCGACTTACATAGCGAGATTACGGCATGGCGGCGCGATCTGCATGCCCATCCGGAGCTCATGTTCGACGTACAGCGCACCGCAGGGGCCGTCGCGGACAAGCTGAAGGCCTTCGGTTGCGATGAGGTCGTGACGGGTCTTGGGCGCACCGGCGTGGTCGGTGTTATTCGCGGACGCAAGGGCGCCTCGGAAAAGACCGTCGGCTTACGCGCCGACATGGACGCCCTGCCAATCGAAGAGGCAAATGAGCTGCCCTATACGTCGACTGTACCGGGCAAAATGCACGCCTGTGGGCACGACGGCCACACCGCCATGCTGCTCGGCGCCGCACGCTATCTCGCCGAGACGCGAAATTTCGCGGGCACAGCCGTTGTGATCTTCCAGCCGGCCGAGGAAGGCGGTGGCGGCGGCAAAGAGATGGTCGACGATGGGCTAATGGATCGCTTCGGCATCGGCGAGGTCTACGGCATGCACAATTATCCCGGCATGCCTGTCGGCGCGTTTGGCATTCGTTCGGGCCCGATGATGGCTGCGGCGGATGCCCTGACCATCGACATCGAGGGGGTTGGCGCGCATGCGGCACGTCCGCATCTTGGGATCGATACGGTCCTGGTTGGCGCACAGATCATCAACGCCATTCAGTCGGTCGTTTCACGCAATGTCGATCCGCTGAAGTCGGCGGTTGTATCGGTCTGCATGTTTCGCGCGGGAAATACCGACAATGTCATTCCCCAGACCGTGCAGTTACGTGGCACAGCGCGCAGCCTCGCGGCCGACGTGCGCGATTTGCTGGAAAGGCGGCTGCATGTTGTCGTGGAGAGCACTGCGGCAGCCTACGGCGCAAAGGCAAAGCTTACCTATCGGCGCGGCTACCCCGTGCTCGTCAACCACGAGCGGCAGACTGAATTCGCTGCATCAATCGCCTCGCAGATCGCCGGAAAAGACAAGGTCGATACGTCTTTGCCGCCGATGATGGGCGCGGAAGACTTCTCGTTCATGCTGAACGCACGGCCGGGCGCGTTCATATGGGTCGGCAATGGCGAGAGCGCCGGCCTGCATCACCCGTCCTACAACTTTAACGACGACGTGATCCCGTTCGGGACGTCGTATTGGGTGAAATTGGTTGAAACGGCGCTGACCGCGTAAAAGCAATCGCTATTGGACGAGTTCACCCGGTTTCGGGGCCGGAGCGGTGGGAGTGATTTCGGCCATTGTAGTATTGCGGCGCGCAACTGGCAGCAGCTCGGTGACACGCGCTTCGAGGCTACGCCAGTATAGGAATTCATTGAGCCGTGTACGTTCGATTACGGCGAGGCCGACGGCGGCAACGAACGGGAGACTCTGTACTAGCAGAACGACCGCGAAAAGATTGATCTCGCGAATTTCTTTGTAATTCGTCGAAATCAATACGACCGAGCTGACGATCAACAGGCCCGCAAGAATTGCCTCCCAGAACGCATGGAAATCGGTCGAACGCCGCATACCGCCTTTCGACGTGCGTACGAATGGCAAGTGATCTTTGATGATACCAAAGCCGACCGCTCGCGCGACCGTCCACTGCACCGACATTGCTGCGAAAACAGATCCGAGGAGCTGGCCTTTTCGGGGGCGCACGCGCAGCCGATACAACGTCGCAAAATGAGCGACCGACACAATGAAGCTGACGATGATAGGCGCGGTCAGAATGCGGTCGGGGACCGCGATATCGAGGAATGCGACCACCGGCACCCAGATGATATTGAGGATCGCGACTGCAACACCGATGCTTTCGGCACCGAGCCAGTTGAGCCAGCCAAGCGTAAATTCGCGTTTCTGCTCGCGCGTCAACCGGCTCGCGCCCGGCATGAATCGACGCCAATGCTTCTTGAGGATCTGGAAGCCGCCATACGCCCAACGGTGTCTTTGCTTCTTGTAGGCCTCGAAGCTGTCTGGCAACAGGCCATGGCCGTAACGGCGGTTCGTATAATGCGTCTGCCAGCCAAGCTCGAGCAGCGTGAGACCGAGATCAGTGTCTTCGCAGATCGTGTCACTTGACCACCCGCCTGCGGCCTCGATTGCTGCGCGCCGAACCAGGCACATGGTGCCATGCACGATGATTGCGTTGTACTCATTCCGCTGGACCATGCCGATGTCGAAGAATCCGGCGTATTCGCCGTTCATGGCGAAGTGCATGACACTACGCTCGCTATCGCGGTGATCCTGGGGCGCCTGGACGAGGCCTACATTCGGATCGCGGAACAGCGGCACAAGGTCCTTGAGCCAGTCCTGTTGTACGACATAGTCCGCGTCGATGATGCCGATGACATCGGCATCCGCCGCGGTGTGGATGAGGGCAAGACGCAATGCGCCGGCCTTAAATCCAGTGAGGTTATCGGCGTGTACGAACTTGAAGCGCTCACCCAGTGTGCGGCAATGCTCCTCGATCGGCAGCCACAGCGCGGGATCGGGCGTGTTGTTGATGACAATGACGCATTCGTAGTTCGGATAATCGAGCCGCGCGACCGCATCGAGCGTCTGCTTGAGCATCTCCGGCGGCTCGCAATGCGCTGGAATATGAATGGAGACCTTTGGCGCAGTGGTATCCGGTGCGAGCGGCGGACTTGCGATCAACCGAAGCGGCTTTCGTCCGAAGGCAATTGCTGCAATTTCTTCGATACGTGCGAGCGCAATGACGATTAGCGGAATTAACAGCAGCATGCCGAGGCCAAGCGCAAACGCTGCACCGGGCACGAAATAGTGTCCGTTCCAATAGCCGAATACGGCCGCGAACCAGGCACCAACGACGTTTGCAGCGCCGGCCAGCATGGCCGCTTGCCATACGGTCACGGCGCTCATCGCCAGGAGAGGCAGAGACAGCAGTACGCTCACTAGAAGCGCGATCGTGGCAAGGCGCCAGTGGTCCGGATCAGTGATCGGTCCGGTCCAATCGAATTTCGGCTGACGCGCTGCGTCGAAGATGCCCCAATAAGGACCAACGCCGCCTTCGAAGATTTTCCATGGCTGGTCGATTGCTTCAACGATGTTGTAGTCGATTCCAAAGGCTTCCGCGCGCGTCACGAAATCGCGCAACGCGACTGCCTGTTCGATCCGGCCAGGATTGGCGTTCTTAAGATTGTATCCGGCGCTCGGCCAGCCGAACTCGGCGATGACAATTCGTTTGCCGGGATATGCCTGACGTAGTTTATCGTAAATCAAAATTGCCTGGTCAACGGATTGCTGTTCGGAGAATCCTTCCCAATAGGGCAGGATGTGCGCGGCGATGTAATCAACCGCGGACACCAACTCGGGGTGCTCTATCCATACGTGCCAGATCTCACCGGTCGTCACCGGAACGTTTGTCGAGCGCTTTACGCGCTGGATCATCTGGATAAGATCGCTGACTTTCTGCTCGCCGCGAAAGATCGTTTCGTTGCCGACGATGATGCCGTTGATGTTGCTGTGGCGCTTGGAGAGCTCGACGACAGAATGGATTTCGCGCTCGTTGCGATCCTGATTTTTGTCGATCCAGGCACCTGCGGTAACCCGCAATCCAAACTCGGATGCGATGCCAGGCACGAGCTCGACGCCACCAGTGGAAGAATAGGTGCGTACGGCGCGCGTGAGAGGGGCGAGCTGCTTAAGGTCGGCTCGAATTTGTACCGTGCGCGCCTTGCCGCCAGCGTCCGGGTGCGCCGAGCCTTCGAACGGCGCGTAGGAAACGCTGGCAAGCTGGCCGTCGAAGTTGGGGGCGCGAACATTATCGCGCATTAAGGCCCACAACCCGGCATGCACGCACGCCACCAGGGCGACGACGGCAGCTACGGTGCGCATAGAACTCAAGACCAACTGGGGCTGGATGGCAGACCCTCGAACCCGTCCCCTGGGCTCAGCCGATACTCCGTCTGCAAGGGCGCAGCGTAGCGCGGCATAAGGTAGAGATTCAAGTAATTAGCCGACATGGCAAATCCTAGGCGGCCACATGGCGCCCCGATGAATTCCTCAAGCGGAAACGCGAACTAGCGTGGGGTGGTTCCGCCGGAAGTTGCAGCTGGGGCAGGCGGGGCGGCAGCCGTTGCCGGCGTCGGCTCGAGGCCAGGGTTAAGCCAGCAGGCATGCACCCGGCCGTTAAGGGTCTCCTGGGCCTTGGGATCGATGTTTCCCTGGCGGACGAGGCAACGGAAAGTGGCTTGGATATGGGCGCTGGGACAGCCGAAGCGGTCGTACAGGTCCAGATGACGGAAAGCCGTGTCCAGATCATCTCGCCAAAGCAGGCTTACCACGCGGCGGCCGAGCCAAACGCACTCCGGATTGCCAGCCGGGCCGGTCAGGACCCGTGAAGCTTCCGCGATCTCGTCGATCTTTTTCTGGGTCTCTTTGGCGGTGTCGGCGGGCGGCTCAGGGGGTTTGCCGTTGCCATTGCCGCCACTTTGACCGTAGGCGGGAATGGTGAAGCCTAAGGCGGCCACGCAACAAAGCGTGGCAAAGAACTGACGCAACTCGAGAGTAAACCGCATTTTCCCCGTCGGATGTTTTGATCTTGGCCCGTCCGCCCGCCCTTCGGCTCTGTGTGCGACCGGATTGGGACGCTAATACGGCGATGATTTACCTTGTAAATCTGCGCCTCCAAACCGGGTGGCGCGTCTAAAGTGGAAATCCCCGATCAGGACTTGGCCCTAACCAGCCGATTTTGTCCAGCGTAACCGCGTTCTATGACGGGCCAGCTTGGCAGGGGCAGGAACGCGCGATAAGCCGGTCCTGCGCTTTTGCCGGTTTCCCGTCGAGTTTCCGATGCGCAATGCACTCGCCTGCCTCGCTCTCACGGCACTGGCTATAGCCGGTTTTTGGACTTGGCTAGGCAGCCCATTGCCTATGCAACAATTCCAGCTCGGACGCGGCGAAAAGCTCTATTGCGTGTCCTACACGCCCTTCCGCGGCGCCCAGACGCCGCTTGACCCCTCAACTATGATTCCCGCCACCCAGATTGAGGACGACCTCGTTCGTCTGGCTCAGATTTCCGATTGCGTGCGGACTTACTCGGTCGATTTCGGGCTGGACCAAATTGCGGGTATCGCGGCCAAACACGGGTTGAAGGTCATGCTTGGCCTATGGCTGTCGAGCAATCTGGAAAAAAGCCGCTACCAGGTTGAAACGGCAGTCGCGGTCGCCAACAAATATCCGGGCACCGTTCGCTCAATTGTCGTCGGCAATGAGGTCCTGTTGCGCGGCGACATGACCGCCATCGACCTCGCCAGCACCATCCGTGCGGTCAAGGCCCGCGTCCACGTTCCGGTGACCTATGCTGACGTTTGGGAATTCTGGCTGCGCAATAGCGATGTGGCAAACGCAGTCGATTTCATCACCATTCATATATTGCCGTACTGGGAGGACCTTCCGGTTGCGGCGCGCGATTCCGCTTCGCATGTCGATACGATCCGCCGTCAGGTCGTAAATACTTTCCCCGCAAAGGAAGTGTTGATTGGCGAAGTTGGTTGGCCAAGCGCCGGACGCATGCGTGAGGGTGCGTTGCCATCGCCGGTCAACCAGGCGCGCGTCATCCAGGATGTCCTTGCGCTCAGCAAGCGGGAGAATTTCCACGTCAATATCATTGAGGCGTTCGACCAGCCGTGGAAGCGCGCCCTCGAAGGAACAGTCGGCGGCCATTGGGGGCTACTCGACGCCGCAACTCGTGCACCGAAGTTTGCCGGGACTCTGGCGGTCTCCAACCACCCGCTCTGGCTTTGGCAGGGCGGCGGTGGAATTTTGTTTGCCGTAATCGTGTTTGGCGCGGCGATATCGGTTCGCACCAAAGACACTTCGACGGTGCTCTGGTTCGCGATCGGCGCGAATGCATTAGCCGGCGGGACGTTCATCGGCTGGACCATTGAGAATATACCGATCGAAAGCCTGGGCGTCGGCGGTTGGTCCCGTTCACTCTCGCTCGCAGTTGTCGCGGCGGTTGCACCGGTTGCCCTCAGCATCGCGATCATGCGTGGGACGCCTGTGCCCAGCTTCGGACGCATGTTCGGACCAAAGGATCAACGCATTCAGGACCCACTCGCTCTGCTGGTCGGCGCAACGCTCGTCGCCACGATGTTGTTGGCGTTTGTCGTCGCACTTGGCCTCGTCTTCGACCCGCGTTACCGCGATTTTCCGTTCGCGCCGCTCACCGCGGCAGTGGTGCCATTTCTTGTGCACAGTTTTACGGTTGTGCGCCCGAAGGGATCGCGCTGCGTTGCCGAAACGGTGGGTGCCGCAATACTTGCGCTATCGGCGTGCTACATCGTGTTCAACGAAGGTTTCGCCAATTGGCAGTCGCTGTGGGTGTGCGCGGTTCTGGTGGTGCTGGCTATAAATCTGGCTCGGGCACGCGACGCGCAAGGCTGAGGACTAGCAATCCGATCGCCAGCGACGACAACCCGATATTGTAAAGCACGATACCGAAGGAAGCGGCCGCGAGTGCGACGGCAAAGAGCACCAGAGACGGCCGGAGGAAGTTAAGCGCGGCGGCAATCAACGCGAACCAGCCAAACACCGAATAAGTGAAGAGCGCAATTGTGATCTGGCGCGTGAAGCACAGCCACGTGTCCAATCCCGCCTGACACGCAAGCCCAACATTCGATTGCTCGACCGCGAGGTAGCGCATGTATAGGGCATAGCCGATCGAGCAAAACCCTACGATGAGAAGGTAGTTGGTCGCGCGCGCGCTCGGAAGGAACAATTTCATCCGATGAGTATGCCGCTGTGTCGGTGCGACGACAATCAATGTTGCGCGATTTGCTCGCCATCGTATCTGGCCGCCCGGCAGGGTGTTCGGGCAGCGGCGAAATGGGCACAAAGACCAGTCGCCGCCATGCTGTTCGGGAGTGGGCCGACCACGAGTCGATAGCCGGTAGCACCGGCGCGGCGTTCACGGGCAGCAAGTGGATACATGCCGCTCAGCAACGGACCGAAGCTTGCCTTCACAGTCGTCCAACGCTGGCGGATACCGTCCACCGTTGCAGCGCCACCGAGATCGAGACCGAATTCGATTGGATTTGTCGTGGACACTTCGGAATCGGCCGGCGGGGCAGCGGCCACACGCGGCGGCGGCAACGGCACAGCGTCTGCGCTCGGCGCGTCAGGCCTAATGGCCAGCGTAGCAATCGGCGTTGGTATCGCGAGGTTGGCCGTATTCGCAGGCGGTGGGCTGCCTGTGACGGTTGGCATGGCAATTGGGGGGCTGGGCAATGCTGGTTTGATTCGAGCTGCGCAATGCGCGGGGGCATTTGTGCGATGGCGGGCTCTTTGATTGCAAAGATTCGTCGCAAGCGCTCGGTTGCGTTCTCAGTCTGCGTCGTAATCGCGAGGATTAACAGGGCAATCGCCGCCGCTCCGCCCCAACCGCCCAGCCACAAAAGCGTTGTCAAATCGCGGCTCGGTCTGCGAGGCTTGCGCAAATCGGGTTCCGGCGGCGCATGCTCGATCGCCATGGGGTCCTCGACGGGCGAATCATTGAAAATGTTAGCAGAATCCGGCAAATGCTGCTTTCACCCGCGGCGCATTGAAATGGCGCGGGTCTTTTGCCGACCAGCATGCTGGGTTATGGGATTCGGCGAACCCAAGCAACACGTCTGAGTTCAACGTAAATGCCCCGACGAAGCTGCCTTGCGATTGTGCTCGCCGCCGGCGAAGGCACGCGCATGCGATCACGGATGCCGAAAGCATTGCATTTGCTCGGGGGCACTTCACTGCTCGCACACGCGATGAACGCGGCCATCGCCGCCGGCACCATGGATCAAGCGATCGTGGTCGGCCCGGATCACGGTGCGGTCGCGGAAGAAGGGCAGAGGGTCGCGCCGAAGGCGCAGGTTTTCGAACAACGCGAGCGACGCGGCACGGCCCATGCGGTCCTGTCGGCGCGCAAAGCAATCGCAAAGGGCGCGGACGATATCCTGGTGATCTTTGCGGATACGCCGTTGGTGCGCGCTGAGACGCTTTCGAAATTGCGGAAGGCGATTGCTGAAGGTGCTGCGGTCGCAGTGCTCGGTTTCAAGCCCGCCGATCCGCACGGCTACGGCCGGCTTCTGATGCGGGGCAACGAATTGGTTGGCATTCGTGAGGAGCGGGATGCCACGCCCGATGAACGTAAAATCGAGTTCTGCAATGGCGGCCTGATGGCACTCGCCGGAGCGCACGCGCTCGCCATCCTTGACCGTATCGGCAATGCGAATGCCAAAGGCGAGTATTATCTCACCGATGCAGTTGCCATTGCCCGGGATATGGGCTTGAAGGCAGTAGCAGTCGAAACCTCGGAGGACGACGTGCGCGGCATCAACACCAAGGCCCAGCTTGCCGAAGCCGAAGCCGTTTTGCAGCAACGTCTGCGCGCGGCGGCGATGGAGGCCGGCGTCACCATGACCGCGCCGGATAGTGTGTTTCTCTCGGCCGATACAAAATTTGGCAAGGACATCACGATCGAACCGAATGTTGTATTCGGACCGGGCGTCACGATCGAGGATGGCGCGACGATCCGTTCATTTTCGCACCTCGAAGGAGCCCATGTCGGGAAAGGCGCGCGCGTCGGACCCTTCGCACGCTTGCGGCCGGGCGCGGACCTCGGCAAGGACGTGCACATCGGCAATTTCGTCGAGATAAAAGAGGCGACAATCGAGACAGGCGCCAAGGTCAACCATCTTACTTACATCGGTGACGCTCGGGTGGGTGAGGGCGCGAATGTGGGTGCCGGCACGATCACCTGCAACTATGATGGCGTCGCCAAGCATCACACCGATATCGGCAAGGGGGCCTTCATTGGTTCGAATTCCGCTTTGGTTGCTCCCGTCAAGATCGGCGACGGTGCCTATGTGGGCACAGGCACGGTCGTGACCAAAGATGTTCCCGCTGGCGCGCTGGCGCTGGCGCGCACCAAACAGACAATTAAGGAAGGCTGGGCAAAACGCTTGCGGCAGGTCAAGGCGTTGGGCAAGAACCTGTCTGGAAAGAAGCCGAAAAAATCCTGAAAGCCAGGGCAGCCGCAGTTCCGCCAAAGCGGCTTTGTCACACGGCGAAATGCGTTTTGATTTCCTTGTACTTACCGTCGGCGGCTAAACGATAAGCGATGGGCAAAGGGGCCATCCAAGCGGATGTGCGGAATCGTCGGAATTCTTGGAACTGAGCCGGTCGCCAGCCGGCTGGTCGATGCGCTCAAGCGCCTCGAATACCGCGGTTATGACTCTGCCGGCATTGCGACCCTGGACCATGGTGTGCTCGGCCGCCGCCGCGCCGAAGGCAAGTTACGCGCACTTGAAATGCGGCTCGAGCGGGAGCCACTCGGCGGCACGATTGGCATCGGCCATACGCGTTGGGCGACCCACGGCCGGCCGACCGAGGACAACGCCCACCCGCATGCGACCGATCTGGTCGCGATCGTCCATAACGGCATTATCGAAAATTTTCGCGAGCTGCGCGAGCAGCTGACCAAGCGCGGCTGTAAATTTGTTAG
>WNFD01004865.1_pt1 | contig 13466 bp, 13 predicted proteins | sample 5400491 | NCBI WGS metagenome assembly WNFD01 (sample SAMN13153343, study PRJNA577476) | soil metagenome | isolation source: 120 cm saprolite under Douglas fir tree site 2 hole 2 replicate 2 | place: USA:California | collected 2015-04-18 | reverse complement strand
TGATGGATTCGCGGAGCTGGACCTGGCGCTTGTCGATCTTGAAACCTTGCGCGGCGAGGGCTTCGGCGACGTCGGCGGAAGTGACGGAGCCGAAGAGCTGGTCGTTCTCGCCGGTCTTGCGGGTGAAGCGCACGGCGACGCCGTTGATGAGCGCAGCTTGCTTCTGCGCGGCTTCGAGCTCGGTGGCGGTTTTCTTGGCCAGCGAAGTGCGAATGCGCTCGAGGGCTTTCATGTTGCCGCTGGTGGCTTCGATGGCGAGCTTGTGCGGCAGCAGGAAATTGCGGGCGTAGCCGGGCTTGACGGTGACGATGTCGCCGCGGTGGCCGAGTTTTTCGATGTCTTCTTGAAGGATGATTTGCATTTTCGTTGCTCCTGTTTCTAAGTCTATTTCGCCGCGACACTGGCCGGGCTGAAGCCCGGCCGCTACATTTAAGAGGCGCCCCCGAAAGTCCGCGGCCGCTACATATTCACGCTGGTGCGTTGCATTGTTGATCGGTTGAGATCCTTCGGCCCAGCAAAGGCGCTGGGCCTCAGGATGACACCGGATAGATTATCTTGCTCCGCAAAGAAACCTGCGGGGCAAGCCCGACTCCACACGGCTAGCCCTTGGGCGCTTCGTGCGGCGCGGCCGCGGCTGGCGTCCCGGGCACGTGCACGGCGCCAGCGGCGGTTACCGGGCGTGGGGCGTGCGTGCCTGCGGCGCTGCCGGCGAAGGGCATGAGCGCGATGTTGCGGGCGCGCTTGATGGCGACACCGAGCCAGCGCTGGTGGCGCGAGCAGACGCCGGTCATGCGGCGCGGGAGAATCTTGCCGCGCTCTTGCACGAACTGCGAGAGGATGTCTGCGCGCTTGTAGTCGATGAAGTCCATCTTCTCGACGCAGAACTTGCAGACTTTTTTCTTGCGGAAGTATTGGCGCTTGCCGCGGGGCCGCCCGCCGGGACCGCCAGGTCCACCGGGGCCGCCTTCGCGACGAGGACCGCCGTGACCACCGCCGGGGCCGTGACCGCCACCGTGACCACCGGAACCTTCGCGGCGAGGTGCGCCGCTGGGCGCTGCTGATTGTTGCTTTTGCTCATCTGCCATAACTGCCTGCCTTTCCCATGTGACTCGGACGAAGCCGAGGTCACTCACACTTTCTAACAAAAGCGCCCGCGACCCTTCGCTACTCAGGGCAAGCGGTCGCGGCCGCTACAAATGCGACTGCAACTAGCTTGCGGCGGCCTGCTCCGGCGCGGGAGCCGCAGGAGCTGCCGGCGCGGGTGCGGTGCGGCGCGGACGACGTGCTGCGCGCTGCTCGCGTTTGTGGACGAGCTTCTTCTGGCGCTTTAGATCTTCGTCGAGACGGACAGTCAAGTACTTGATGACCACGTCTTGCACGCGAAGGCGACGCTCAAGCTCGGCGATCAGCTCGTGGTGCGCGGTGCGAATCTGCTGATAGACGTAGATGCCCTCGCGATGCTTGGCGACGCGGTAAGCGAGCTTGCGCGTGCCCCAGTGCTCGGTCTTTTCAATTTTGCCGCCCTTTTCCGCGCAGGTGTGCTCGATGCCGGAGAGGACTTTCTTGATTTCGTCTTCCGGCGTGGCCGGGCGAACGATGAAGATCAGATCGTACAGACGCTCTTCCATGTGATGACCTTTTTCCTTCTGTTCCCGGGCGCGTGGCCCGTGAAAATCGTTGCAACGCCTTGCGGCGCTGGCCGGGTTAAAGCCCGGCCCCTACAGATCGGCGTCGCCTTCGACCGGCTTGCGGCGATTGAACTTGTTCATCGCGGCGTCGATACCTTCCGTCAAAATCGCTTCTACGGCGTCGCCGGCTTCGTCGATCATTTCCGCGGCCACTTCCAGTTCCGCTTTGCGCATGGGCCGAAGCACATGCTCGCGGCGGCTGGTGAGCGGGTGATCCGGGCCGCAACCAAGACGAAGGCGCGCAAATTCTTGCGTGCCGAGCGCGTTGATCACCGACTGCGCGCCGTTGTGGCTGCCGGCGCTGCCGTCCGGATGAATCCGAATGGTGCCCAGCGGCAACTGCACTTCGTCCCACATCACCAGCAAATCGCTCACATCCAGCTCGTACTTGGCCAGCAGCTCTCGAACGGAGATGCCGCTGAGGTTCATGTACGTCTGCGGCTTGGCGAGGAGAATTTCTTCTCCGGCCAATTTGCCGCGGCCGACCAGGGCCTTGCCTTCTGGACGCTCAACGCGAATCGCGGCGCGATTGGCGAGTTCGTCGACGGCCATGAAACCCAAGTTATGCGGCGTCCACTGATACTCGGGATCAGGGTTGCCTAGTCCGACGATGAGCATATGTTTACGCCCTGATCGAACGCGACACGCAGTGCCCATCGCGCCAAGCTGGGGCGCAGCAGGGCTGCGCCCCTACAACGGAGGCGCGTACCGCAGCGCCGATTACTTTTTCTTCTCCTTGTCGCCCTTGTCGGGTTTTTCTGCGGCCTTGGGCTTGGCTTCGCCCTCGGCGCCTTCTTCGCCTTCCACTTCTTTCTTGCCCTTCTTGATGACTTCGGGCTCGGCTGGAGTTGCGGCTTCCACGGCCACGGCCTCGACGGGCTTCTCTTCTTCGACCTTGAGAGTGACAACGTGCGCGAGAACCTGTTCGGGGTCGGTCAGGAGCTTCAGCTTGGTGGTGTCGATTTGCAGATCGCGAGCGCGGAGCGCTTGATTCAGCATCAAACCGCTGACATCGGCTCTAAATTCGGTGGGAATATCTCCCGGCAAGCATTCGATTTCGACTTCGCGGGTAACCATTTCGAAGACGCCGCCCTGCTGCTTGACGCCGGCGGGATCGCCGAAGGTGTGCACGGGAACCTGCACGCGCATGCGGACGTCCATGGCGACGCGAAGGAGATCGACATGGAGCAATTTGCCGCTGACGGGATCGGTGAGCCAGTCCTTGAGGATGGCGGGCTCGTGCTTGCCGTTCAGGTCGACCTGAAAGAGAGTGTTGTGGCCACTTTCGGAGCGCAGAATGGCGTTGACCTGCTTGGCGTTCACGGAGAGCGTGATGGCCTGACCTTTGCCGCCGTAGAGGACGGCGGGGACTCGGCCAGTCACGCGCAAGCGGCGAGCTTCATTTTTTCCCCGCTCAGCGCGGGGGGCTGCTTCGACTACTACTTTGTTTTGGTTCTGAGCCATGCTTTCTACCTCTTCCTTGCAAACTCTTGTAGTTCCGTTGGCGCTGAGGTCCTTCAGCTACCCTTGTCGGGTAGCTTCAGGATGACAGCCAACCTCACGGGCCCAGCCAAGATTGGCTGTGCCACATTGCATTGCCACTCCTAAATAAAGAGCTCGCTGATCGACGTTTCCTCGTGAATTGAGCGGATGCCGCGGGCGAGCAAATCGGCTACGCTCAAAATCTTGATCTTGCCCATTCGCTTTGCAGCATCGGACATGGGAACGGAATCAGTAGCCACGACTTCCTTGATCTGCGACTTGCTGATGCGCTCGATGGCCGGGCCGGAGAGCACGGCGTGAGTACACGCGGCATAGACCTGCGTGGCGCCTTCGCGAATCAGAGCTTCGGCGGTTTTCACCAGCGTGCCCGCGGTATCGATGATGTCGTCGACGATCAAGGTGCTGCGGCCGCGCACGTCGCCGATCAAGTTCATGACTTCGCTGACATCGACATCGACGCGGCGCTTGTCCACGATGGCGAGAGGGGCATCGAGGCGCTTGGCGAAGAAGCGCGCGCGTTCCACGCCGCCGGCGTCAGGCGAAACGACGGTCAAATCGGGCAAATTCAAGTGCCGGAAATGTTCGACAAGCACCGGGGAACCGTACAAGTGGTCCACTGGAACGTCGAAATAGCCTTGAATCTGCGGCGCGTGCAGATCGAGGGTGAGCGCGCGGCTGGCGCCCGCGGTCTCGAGCAGGTCCGCGACGAGCTTCGCGGAGATCGGAACGCGCGGCTTGTCTTTGCGATCCTGCCGGGCGTAGCAGTAGTACGGGAGCACGGCGGTGATGCGCCAGGCGGACGCGCGTTTGAATGCGTCAATCATCAGCAATAATTCAACTAAGTGACAATCGACGGGATAACTGCACGGCTGGACGACGAAGACGTCCGCGCCGCGCACGTTTTCAAGAATCTGAAAATAAATCTCTCCATCACTGAAGCGGCCGAGTTTGGCTTCGCCGAGCGGCACGTCCAAATGCTTGCAGATGCTCTGCGCAAGCGGCAGATTTGCCGTTCCGGAGAAAATTTTGAAGCGGTCGTCGTTCAAGACGCGTTAGCTCCCGATCCCCGCACAATACGTTTTGCAAATCCCAAACGTTGAGATCCTTCGGCTATCCTCATCGGATAGCCTCAGAATGACAATCTCAGAGAGGCGCACAAAAATGGAGACGCTGCGGTTCAGAGGGCTTGCGCACCCTTAGGGCACGCTTTGGACCTTGCGAAGATACCTGTCGCGCGAAATTGTTTCGCAAACGAAGGTGTGTTCGTCCTGAAACCCAACAGCGGCTCGGCGCGCCAACGCTGGGCTCGGGAAAACTCCAAACACCGCCGAACCGCTACCCGCCAGCGAGGCTTCTGCAGCTCCGCGCTGAAGCAAAGCCCTCTTGATTTGAGCGAGTCGAGGGTGACGCCGAAAAACGGGCTTTTCAAAGTCATTGGAAAGACCGCTTCCCTGCGCGCTCCAACATAGAGCACAGAACTTCCAAAGTTTAGGGGTAGCGCGGTTTTTTGTCAATGCGGGGGTCTTGAGCCAGCGATAGGCGTCGGGGGTCGGGACGTGGATGTCGCGTGGCGAGACCACTAATAGCGCCAGCTTGGGGATATCGGGTAAATGGTAGATTTCGTCGCCGCGGCCGATGCCCAGGGCGCGTCCACCGAAGAGGAAGAAGGGGACGTCGGCGCCGAGAGAGGAGGCAATTTCCATCAACCTCGGGGCAGGAATGGTGCGGCGAATGAGCCGCAGATACCCGAGCAAGGCCGCAGCGGCATCGCTGGAACCGCCGCCGAGGCCGCGCCCGGCGGGAATTTTTTTGCGGAGTTCGATTTCGACGCCGGAGCGAATCGCGAGTTCTCGTCGCAATGCGTCTACCGCCGCATAGACCAGATTTTTGCGGACAGGCTCGAGCGATAACTGCTCATTTCCATGAATGGTGAGACTGATGCCGGAAGAGTTGGAGGAACGCAGACTCAGCTCATCGTGCAAGGAAATGGTTTGGAAGATCGTGCGGAGTTCGTGGTAAGTGTCCGGGCGTTTGCCAAGAATGTCCAGCCGGAGATTGACTTTAGCGAAGGCTGGGATTCGGATTTCGCGCATGCGGCTATTGTGGCTTGGCTTCTTGCGCTGAAGATTTCTGAGCTATGCGATGTTTGGTTTGGCCGAGCTTCTTCTCGATTTCAGCGATCTTGTCGTTTTCGACGTCGGCGGGCAGAGCATGACGCCATTCGGAGAGGGATTTCTCCCACTCGGCGGCGGCGAGCTCGTTGCGGCCGAGCTTGGCGTAAACGTCACCGAGGTGTGAATGGATGGTGGGATCGTGACTGTCACGATCGACGGCCTGGTGCAGGGTGGCTTCGGCTTCGGTGAGCTTGTTCTGCTTGTAATAGATCCAGCCCATGCTGTCGAGATAGGCGCCGTTGTAGGGCTCTTCTTTCAAGGCGCGCTGCACGAGGTCGGCGGCTTCGTCGAGACGCTGGCCCAGGTCGCCGAGCATGTAGCCGTAATAGTTGAGCACGGAAGCGTTTTTGGGATTGACGGCGAGGGCTTTTTTGAATTGGTCCTCGGCGCGGTCGAAGAATTTCTGGCGCTCGTAGATTGCGCCGAGGACAAACCAAACCATCTCATTGTCGCGAGGGCGGCCGGGCAAGACTTCGGCGGTGTGCGCGGCTTCTTCGGCTTCCTTGTAACGTCTGGCACGCTCGTAGACCTGCGCGATGTTCAGGTAAGTGTCGCGGTCGGCTTCGGATTTGGTTAGCTGCACGCGCAGCATTTTCACCGCTTCGTCGGTCTGTTCGTTTTCACCGAGTAGCAGCGCCTGACTGGAGCGAATCGCGGGGTCGTTGGGATATTTAGCGAGCGCTTCCTTGCCGGCCTGCAATGCCTTCGGCAGATCCTTTGCCGAACGATAGGTGTCCATGACGAGGAGACGAGCGCGCCGGTCTTCTTCGTCACCGAGATGGCCCAACTCGTTGAAGGTGAAAATGGCAGCCTGATAATTTTGGCGCTCTTTGTAGAGCTGGCCAAGCTCTTGATACAGAATCGAGAGTGAGCGGCGGCGCGACGGCAGCACCGCGGATTGGCCTTTTACGCCGGTAATCGCGTCGGAGAGGACGCCGATGGCGTCATCATAGCGGCCCTGCGCCTGGTAGAGCATAGCCTCGTTGTACATGACTTCGAGGCTGCCGGGGGCGTATTGGCGGGCTTTGAGGAGACTTTCTTCGGCGCGATCAAGCTGATGCATCTCGCGGTAGATTTGCGCGATGCGCAGATAGATGTCGGCGTCATCGGGCATCAGGTCAGTGAGCTTTTGATAGACGGCGAGCGCGTCGGAGAATTTCTCCTCGGCCATCAGAGTTTGGCCGAGCCCGCGCAGGTGGCTCAACTCAGAGGGATCCAGGTCGACTGCTTTGCGATAAGCCTGTTCGGCCTTGGGGAGATCTTTGGTTTGCGTGTAGGCGTCGCCGAGCAGGGCGAGAACGGTGGCGGAGGGCGTACGGCTGTTCATGCCTTCGAGGAGCGCGACGGCTTCGGCGGATTTGCCTTCGTCAAGGAGGAGCTGGGTGAGCTGCTCGACCGCTTGCTCGTTCTCCGGGTCATCCTTCAGGATGCCGCGAAGAACGGCTTCGGCCTGGTCGTGCTCGTTGCGGAGGCGATAGAGGCGTGTGAGCCATAGGGCCGATTCGGTGTCGGATGGGTCCAGGCGGTAGATTTCCTTGTACTGCTCGATGGCCTTGCCGGCGACTTCGGACTGGCCGACGCCGGCACTCAGATCGCCGAGGCTGCGAAGATAGATTCTGGCGAGAAGGCGGCGGGTGGGGACGTCGTTGGGATGGCGCTTCAGGATTTCCTGGGCTTCGGTCACGGCGTCATGAGTGCGCTGCGCTTTCCAGTACATTTCGGCGAGGCGCTCGCCGATGACCGGAGACTTGGGATCCAGCGCGTAAGCTTTCTTGTAAAAATCGATAGCCTGGGAGGCGTATTCAACTTTGCTGGTGTTCTCGTATTGCTGCTCGTAGATGTGGCCCATGGTGTAGTCGAAGTAGGCGTCAGCGCGAGGGGAAGCGGCGACGGGTTGCGCTGAGCCATTTTCCTGCGCCGGAGAGATGGCATCTTCGGGTTTGGGCGGCGCTTGCCCTTGCGCATACGCGGCGAGCGCGCCGGCGGAGGCCAGAAGGGCGGAAAGAGTGAATCGGCAAAGTGTCATCGGTGCCCCGAAAACAAAAAGTATCCCATGCGACCCAAACGCGGTCAAAAGCAAATTGGCGCGGTTTCCAGGGCCGAAGAGTCTGAGGGTAAGATGCGCGCGGGGGGCGGGACGTTCCTGGGGGGTGGACGAGGGGAGTTGCATTTCTTCCATACTACCGCAATAATCGAAATATGAGGAAGGCGGATCCGGCCTTGGTGACGCGCAGCGCTTTGCGATTTTCGGCGCTAGGGGCGGAGCCACGTTTGCAGATTTTGCGGTTGCTGCTGGCGGCGCATCCAGAAGGGATGGTTGTGGGAGAGGTGCAGGCGGAGATGGGGATACCGGCTTCGACGCTCTCGCACCATTTGGAAAAGCTCAAGCAGGTGGGGTTGGTGAAGGTGCGGCGCGAGAGGACCTATTTGTGGTATGCGGCGGACACGGACGCGCTGGGAGAAGTGCTGAATTTTCTGTATGAGGAGTGCTGCACGCGAAGCCGGGCGGTGGCGCCGGAGGCGGTGGTTCAGATTTCGCGATGAGGATTTTGTGACGGTGAATCGAGGAGAAGGCAGATGAGCGAGTCGAACATTCAGGAAGTGGTGACGCAGAAGTATGGGCAGGCGGCGAAGCAGGTGACAGCGGGTGGGACGGCGTGCTGCGGGGGCGGAGGGGAGTTGAGCGGGTGCGATCCCATTACCAAGAATTTGTACGACGAAGCGCAGAAGTGTGAGCTGCCCGCGGAAGCGGTGGCGGCTTCGCTGGGGTGCGGGAATCCCACGGCGTTGGCGAAATTGCAGGCGGGCGAAGTGGTTCTGGATCTGGGATCGGGCGGCGGGATTGATGTGCTGCTTTCCGCCAAGCGCGTTGGGCCGACGGGAAAAGCTTATGGGCTGGACATGACGGACGAGATGCTGGCGCTGGCGCGGGAGAATCAGAAGAAAGCGGGCGTGGGGAACGTAGAGTTTCTAAAGGGCGCGATTGAGAGTATTCCGCTGCCGGAGAATACGGTGGACGTGATTATTTCGAATTGCGTGATCAATCTTTCGGGGGACAAGGACCGCGTGCTGGCGGAGGCGTTTCGCGTGCTGAAGCCGGGAGGGCGGCTGGCTGTTTCGGACGTGGTGGTGCGCGGCGAGGTGCCGGCGGAGATCCGGAAGAGCATGGAATTGTGGGTCGGGTGCATCGCGGGGGCGCTGGAGGAAAAGGAGTATCAGGAGAAGCTGGCGCGGGCGGGATTCGAATCCGTTGAGGTGGAGCCAACGCGGGTTTACAAGGCTGAGGAGGCGCGGGAGTTTCTTGCTGCGGCGGGACTTGATCCGGATACGGTGGGTCCGCAGATCGATGGGAAGTTCATTAGTGCGTTTGTGCGCGCGGTAAAGCCGGCAAGCAAGGCGGCGTGCTGCGGTCCGAGCTGCTGCGCCTGAGACGCGCGCGAATGGCTACACGAGAAAAGAAGCTGCGCGTGCTCATTTTGTGCACGGGAAACTCTGCACGCAGCCAGATGGCGGAGGGACTGCTGCGTCACGTGGGTGGCACGCGGTATGAGGTCTTCAGTGCCGGGACAAAGCCGGTAGGCATGAACCCGGTGGCGATCGAGGTGATGCGGGAGGAGGGAATCGACATCTCGAAGCAGCGCTCGAAATCCGTCGCGGAATTTGCCGGACAGGAATTCGCGACGGTGATCACCGTTTGTGACAACGCGGCCGAGGAGTGCCCGGTGTTTCCTGGAGCGCCGCAGCGTGTACATTGGAGCCTGCCCAATCCGGCTGCAGTTTCGGGGACGAAGGAAGAAAAATTGGAAGCTTTCCGGAAGGTCCGTGACGAGCTGGAACGACGGATTCAGTCGTTCGTGAATTCAGTCGTGAGCGTGGCGCATCCCTGATCGGTCGTAGGGGATCAATCGTTGGCGCGGTGCACTTTCATGTGCTTGTGGTCGGCGACGGGCTCGACGAGGCGGAAGACGTGCTCGCCGCGGTCGGCGTTAAAGCGGTAGAGGAGAACGGCGTCGGCAGCGCGGTCTTCGCTGGCCAGCTCGAGTTCGGGATTGCTTACGACAACTTCGCCTTTGTTGGTGACGCGAAGCTCCATCCCCACCTGCAAAACAATTTTCATTTCCTCGCTTGCGGCCATGGCGCCTCCAGTTTGGGGGTGTTGCTGGACTTTGGATGCAGTGAGCGCCCAGAACGGCGCATAGGCGTCTTCGCAGACTAGTGCAGGAAATGGCGCATGCTGGTGAAGACCATAGCGAGGCCGAGGCGGTCGGCGACGGCGATGACATCGCTGTCGCGAACGGAGCCGCCCGGTTGAATGAGCGCGGTAGCACCGGCTTTCGCGGCTTCTTCGACGCCGTCAGGGAACGGGAAGAACGCGTCGGAGGCGACGACGCTGCCCTTCAGAGACGATTGCGCTTTCATTACTGCGATTTTGACGGAGTCGACGCGGCTCATCTGACCGGCGCCAACACCGAGGGTGGCGCCGTCGCGGGCGAAGACGATGGCGTTGGATTTCACGTGCTTGCAGACTTTCCAGGCGAAGCGCATGGTGCGCATTTCGTCTGGCGAAGGGACGCGCTTGGTGACGGTGCGCAGGTCGGAATCGCTGATTTCGACGAGATCGGGTTGCTGCACGAGCATGCCGCCGAGGATGCGCTTGAGTTGGAGCTCACGCTCGCGTCCGAGACCGCCGTGGGGCAGTTCGAGTAGGCGAAGATTTTTCTTGGCGGCGAAGATGGATTTGGCCTTTTCGTCGAAAGCGGGAGCGGTGATGCATTCGACGAAAAGCTTGGCGACTGCCTCGGCGGTGGCGGCGTCGATTTCGCGATTGAAGGCCAGGACGCCGCCAAAGGCAGAGATAGGATCGCTGGCGAGCGCTTTCAAGTACGCGTCGCGAAGAGTTTCCTGCTCGGCGGCGCCGCAGGGATTGTTGTGTTTGATGATGACGGCGGCGGGGCGGCGAAATTCGGCGGCGAGGCTGCGCGCGGCTTCGAGATCGACGAAATTATTGTAGGAAAGCTCCTTGCCTTGAAGCTGCCTGGCGGCGGCGAGGCCTTCCGGCGGGCGCCCGCCGGGGACGTAGAGCGCCGCGGCTTGGTGCGGATTTTCACCGTAACGGAGTTCCTGTTGGCGGCGAAGTGCGATGTACAGGCGCTCGGGCAAAATTGGTTTTTCGTGCAGCGCAATGTGATTCGCGGAAATGGAGAGGCGCTCGAGTTCCGTGGTAATCATGCCGTCGTAGCGGGAAGTGGTGGCGAAGACTTTGCGGGCAAGGTCGAGGCGAGTGGGGAGCGATGTTTCTTGCGAAGCCTCCAATTCTTTCGCAACGCGAGCATAGTCGGCGGGATCGGTTATCACCGTGACACTTGCGAAATTTTTCGCGGCGGAGCGGAGCATGGCGGGCCCGCCGATGTCGATGTTTTCGATGAGTTCCTCGGCGGTAAGATCTTTTTTTGCGGCGGTGGCTTCGAATGGGTAGAGATTGACAACCACCAAGTCGATGGGCGCGATGCCGTGTTCGGCGGCTTGCTTCTGATCCTCGGGAAGATTGCGGCGAAAAAGGAGGCCGCCGTGGACTTTGGGGTGCAGAGTCTTGACGCGGCCGCCGAGCATTTCTGGCCAGCCGGTGAACTCGGAAACATCGCGGACGGTGACTCCAGCTTCGCGGAGGAGCTTGGCGGTGCCGCCGGTGGAGAGGATTTCGATGCGGAGAGCCGCGAGCTTGTTGGCAAAGTCCACGATTCCCGTTTTGTCGAAAACGCTGATGAGCGCGCGCTGCACAGCCATGTGCTGCCTCCGGAAAAGTAGATCAGTGTAAGCGGGGCGCGCGTTGGGGGAAAGAAGAAAGAGGAGATGGGGAAGACACGGAGATTCGGGAACGCGTCGATGAGGTCTTTGATTATGCTTTTACGAGCGCTTTGAGCTTGACCTCGCCGTTGACGACTTCAACGACATACTCCACTTCGCGGCAATTCTTCTGCTTTTGGAGTTCTTTGGTCTTTTTGCTGACAAACTCGTTGAAGCTTTCGCGCGACTGCTTGATGCTGCCGCCGGTCTGCACCGTGGCCTGCTGAAAGGCCTGGTACAACTGATCGACCTTGTCGGTTTCCTGCTCGGGCTCGGAGCAAACCATGCGGAACGATGTTGGTAGGGGCGCAGACGACTTTGCCGCAGCCGCGGCCTTGGAGCGCTCCGCTTCGATGGCCTTGGCCGCCGCTCCGAAATGGCGCTGTACCTTTCCTTCCTCTTTTTGCTGAAGCTTCTTGCGGAAAATGTCTTTGTACTTCGCGTAAGTCTGGGCGAGGTTGTTGTATCGAAAGCGCTGGCCAAATTTGAGCTCGGCGCCGCGCTCGGCGTAGCGTTTGATAAGCAACTCGATGCGCCACTCGATTTCCGTGGGCGGGCGCTTCCTGCCGCCGCCAAAGAACTGGTCATACTCGATCTTGAGTTGGCGAATGTCTTTTTCGAGCTGCGACATTTCTTCGTCGATCGTCGCCATAACTGGAAGCCCCCGATTCTTCCATGCTAGGAGGAGACGGTGAGGGCGTCAACACAATGGGCGCGGAAAGCGGCTGATTCGGCACGGTGGGAGGATCTTGCAGGACGACGTTGCGGGCCGGGCGGGTGTGTGTTGAAATGGCCGCATGGACTCGCGGGCCAGAAGGGCGCTTACGGCGGATCAAGCGGATTTACTTCGGCAGATTCCGTCTGTGGACGAGTTGCTGGCGCAGCCGCGGCTGGCCGCGCTTGTGCAGCGGGTGGACCGCGAGCTGCTAGTGGAGGTAACGCGCACGGTTTTGGCAGACTTACGCGGGCGGATCACCGGGGAAGGAACGGCGGTCGCGCTGGATTCTTCCGCGCTGGAAGAACGCATAGCCTCGATGGTGGAGCGGATGCTGGCTTCTTCGCTGGAGCCAGTGATCAACGCAACCGGAGTGATTTTGCACACGAATCTGGGTCGCGCGCCGCTAAGCGGCGCGGCCGCTGAAGAGATTCGTCGTAGCGCGACAAGCTACAGCAACCTTGAATATGACCTGGAAGAGGGCGCACGAGGCAAACGCGACGTGCACATTGGACAGTTGCTCGAGCGTTTGACCGGGGCCGAGGCCGCCATAGTAGTCAACAACTGCGCGGCTGCGGTGCTGCTGGTGCTTGCGGCGTTGGCGAAGGGCGGAGAGGTAATTGTCTCGCGGGGCGAACTGATTGAAATCGGCGACGGCTTCCGCATCCCGGAAATCATGGCACAAAGCGGGGCAGTGCTTCGAGAGGTAGGGACGACAAATCGTACGCGCATCGCCGATTACGAAAACGCAATAAATGGGAACACGCGGCTGTTGCTGCGCGTGCATCCGTCGAACTTCACGATTACCGGCTTTGCGGAGAAGCCTTCGTTGGAAGAACTCGTGGCGCTCGGGCAGCGCGTGGGTTTGCCGCTGGTCGAGGACCTCGGCTCGGGCTGTCTCGTCGATCTTTCGAGTGCGGGGATTACGGAACCGACGGTTCGGCAGAGTGTGGATGCGGGCGTTTCTATCGTGATGTTCAGCGGGGACAAGTTGCTCGGAGGTCCGCAGGCGGGGATTATGGCGGGGGAAAAGGAACTGGTCAGCCGCGTTCGGCGACACCCGCTATTCCGAGCTCTTCGCGTGGACAAACTTACGACCGCGGCGCTGGCGGCGACGTTGGGAGCATATCTGCGGGGGGCGGTTGACGAGATTCCCGCGTTGCGAATGATTGGCATGAGCGTGCAGGAGATCAAACGGCGTGCAGAGAATTTTCTGCGCCAGCTGACCCCGGAGCTGCCATTGGGTGAAGTGGAACTGGAAATTACAGACGGTAGCTCGCTGGCGGGAGGCGGCTCGACGCCTACGCAGTCGCTGCCGACGAAACTCATACGCATCGCGAGCGCGCGCTACTCGGCTTCGCAGCTCGAGCAGCGTCTGCGACGGGCGCCAGCGGGCATCTCGATCATCGCTCGCGTGGAAGAAGATCGGCTCATCCTCGATCTTCGGACGGTGTTTCCCGAGCAAGAGCCGGCGTTGCTCAAGACGCTTTTCGCAGTTCTTCACTGAGCATCTTTCATCTGATTTTGGTATGATATAAGTGT
>WNFD01004862.1_pt1 | contig 13468 bp, 20 predicted proteins | sample 5400491 | NCBI WGS metagenome assembly WNFD01 (sample SAMN13153343, study PRJNA577476) | soil metagenome | isolation source: 120 cm saprolite under Douglas fir tree site 2 hole 2 replicate 2 | place: USA:California | collected 2015-04-18 | reverse complement strand
CCCGATGACGATGCGCGGACGCACCAGCACGTGCCGGCTGTGCGCCTTTTGGATGAAGTACGTCAGCATCTTCTCCGTGACTTTGAAATCCGCTATCACGCCGTCCTTCATCGGCTTGATGACCACCACGTTCCTCGGCGTCCGCCCCAGCATCTCTTTTGCTTCCCGGCCCACGGCGACCACTTGGCCACTCACCTTGTTGATCGCCACCATCGACGGCTCGTTCACCACGATGCCTTTGCCATGTGAGAACACCAGCGTGTTTGAGGTGCCCAGATCGATGGCCAGGTCGGACGAAAACAAACTGAACACTGACCTCATGTTGTAACCGCTCTTATTCGGGATTTCCTTTCCTCTGCGTAGGAATGCCAGTTCGGATCCCCGAAGTGTGCTTGGCAGAACCAGCGGTTACACAGTTCGCAATACTTGGTGGCAGAGATCATTCACGGCTCATCCTAGAGGGACATGTCGAACAAGCTCGGTGTGCGGGAATGCTCCCGAAAACGACCTAATCGAGGGCGATGTAGGTGCTTGTCGCTGCAGCCCCCTTCCGGCGGAGCTCGCTATTCGTGAATTAAGACTGAGGGCGAAAGATCTACGGCCGGTCCTTATCGTCATACTCGCCGGGAACATCGTCTTGCGGAACCTCGTGCGTGGTCACTTCGGACTTGTCCGCATCCGGAGCATCTTCCACACCGCTGATGATCCCAGCCTCGAACGCCTGCCCTTCTTCGAGCAGCTCCTCTGCGCTCTCCGAATCCACGTTCTCAAGAATGGAAATGCCCTGAAGGTCTCCAGCTCCCACACCGGCGCGCGTTCCCAGACCCTTCGGTTCCAGTGAAACGGTCTGGACGCTTTGCCTCTTTCTTGGCACAGCCGCTGTTGCACGGACTATCTTCGTTTTGCGCGAAACCTTGTTTTTCGCAGGCTTGCTTTTCACGACTTTACTTTTTGCCGTTGTTTTTTTTCCGGCAGCGAGCCTCGCTTTCCGCGTGAACTTCTTGGAAGCTCTCGGCCTTTGCTTTTTTTGGTTCTTTTTCCGATTCGTTTTCTTCATGCTCATCACCGCAGTCTACCACCGACACACCCATAATTGCCCCCACTGCTACTGCCGGCCCGTGATTCGCGGCTTGCCCACGGCGAACATCACCCGACAGCCGCCACCGAGCAGGGCGTTCGCTTGGAGTAGTGCAGATTTCAGTTTACGGTTGCCGGTTCTCTGCGCAACTGTCCAACGACAATTGGGTTGTTGCAACGACGGCGGACGCATGACTCATTACGTCATTCATGGCGGAGTCGCGGGAGCCAGCGCATGGAAGCCGTGGCCCACGGGTCTGCGTCACAGCGGCTAGGATTTTCCGTGAAATTGGTTTCGTTCCATTGCTAGAGCCGTGAAGGGCACATCGGGACTGTCGCACCCGATGGGAATATCGTGGATCTCAACGCCGCGTATGCTCTTTATTTGCGGAATGTCGAGCAGGTAGGTGTGTTCTATGCGCTTGCCGACGCGCGCGTTCCCGTCAATATGCGGGGGCCGTTCGAAAATGGAGATTGCGGAGTCGATGCCGCGCGCTGTGCGCTCGAATATGCCTTGAAGGAAGAGCCGGCAACTGTCGGCGCCGCGGGCGAACCCATCTTCTTCTGCGGGGACACCATGCGCATCATGGCCCCCATCACTCCGAAAGAATTCTTTCACACCGCTGGAATTTTTGCGAGCACCACGACGAAGCACAAAAAGTCGGCTTTTCCCATCCGGCACTACTATGGGTATCTTCCGGGATATGGAGACTACAGATCGGTACGTCGAAACGTTCACCGTTGTCTCCTGGGCCGAGCACCTCCGCCAACACGAACGGTTGACCCACGCGGATCTCGAGGCAGAGGAGCGAGTGCAGCGATACGTCCTGTCGGAGCCGAAAGTGCAGCACCTAATTTCAGTTCCGCGACAGTAGCCAACTGAGTTGCAGTGCCGTCCGTGCTCTTCCATGTCGTTGAAAGTATTTGAACCCGCTTGCGTGGCCCCTTCCATTCACTTTCATGTTTGGGTGTTTACGGGACACGATCCTGATTGCTGGTGCCAATGGCTGTTGCTTGAATCGCCTGATTCACTGAATGAAGGGTGAAGAACGTGGTATGTTCGGAGCCACTTTGTTGGTTTTCCCTGCGGCCCCTAGACAACGAACCTTGAGATCGTCGCTCGCCCTGTTTAGCAACGAAGAATCGGCTTGTAAATGGAGAAGAACAAATGCGGATTTTGCTTTACAACCCCGATAATGGGGTCACACGCAATTTCATGCCGCATCTTTGGATGTTTCTCCTCCAGGCACTGACTCCGTCTGGTCATGAAGTGGTGCTGATTGACGGCAACGCGCAACCGATGGACGAAGAAGGTATCGCGCGGTACGTGCGCGAACAAAATATTGGACTGGTCGGCATCGGTGCGATGACTAGGATGGTCGCCAAGGCTTATCGCATGGCGGATGCAGTGCGCGCCGCGGGAGTAAAGGTCGTAATGGGCGGCCCTCACGTTACTGAATTGGCCGATGAGGCGCTCGGGCGTGACGGCGGTCCGCGCCATGCCGACGCGGTTGCTCTTGGCGAAGCTGACGAAACATGGCCCAGAATCGTGGAAGATGCCGTGCGCGGCACGCTCAAGGAAGTCTACGCGCCGGTGGACGACTTTGGCCAAGAGCGCAAACCATCGCTTCAGCCGTATCCAGAGATTCCGTGGGACAAAATCAAGCTGGAGCAATTCAATTTGCTCCCTGGCATATTGCATCCGTTGCTCAAGCGCGTGGGCGGTGGTTGGGGAACGTTCAGGATTATTCCACTGGAGTCCGGGCGCGGTTGTCCATATGGCTGCGAGTTTTGCACGGTGACGGGATTTTTTGGCGACTCAATCCGCTTTCGTACCAATGAAAGCGTAGTGAACGAACTCTTGCTGCTGAAAGCGCGCGCGCGCGCGGAGGGCGGCCAGATTGCCGTATTTTTCATTGACGACAACTTTGCCATCAACGTAAAGCGCACAAAATCACTGCTGCGAGACATCATCGCCGCCAATGCACAAGTGCATTGGGTGGCGCAGATCAGCGCCAATCTGCTGCGCGATGAGGAGCTGGTTGATTTGATTGCGGCCGCGGGAGGCAAGTGGATTTTCATCGGAATGGAATCCATCGATCCAGCCAATCTTGCTGACGTAAAGAAAGGCTTCAACAAGCCCGGTGAATATGCCGTGGTGCTTGACCGGCTCGCCCGGCGCAACGTTTTTGCCATCACCTCATTTATCTTTGGCATGGACAATGACACGCCCGGCGTGGCGGAGCGAACTCTGAAGGAAATTCGCACCTGGCCTCCGGGGCTGCCGATCTTTGGCTTGATGACCCCACTGCCTGCGACGCCCCTGTACAAAAGACTGGGAGCCGCCGGGCGGCTGACCCGTCCGAAGCATTGGCAAGAGTTTATTCCCTTTGCGATGGCCCATACGCCGCTGAAGATGAGCATCGACGAAGCTCATAACGAGGTGCGCATTGGGTGGGCCAGCTCTTACAGTCCGGAGGCAATCGAAAAAGCGGTGGATTCGCTGAACCACAAGCTGCTGGGTTATCGCATCAACATTTTTATCGCAAGGCTCTGCTTCCGCGGAATTTATTTTCCGCAGATGGGCCGCTTTGCCTGGCTGAAATCAATCCTCGAAAATCGACGCACAATTTTCAAACTCATAAGGCAAGGGTTTGCGGGAGGGCTGCACGCCGCCGTGCCGTTAGTCACGACCGAGCCAGTCGCGGAGCAGCGGCACTGAAGAAAGCGTTTTTTCAGCAAGAGATTGCTATTCTCGAAAAGTTATTTTAGGCCCACGGCAAGTTTTGAGCTTGAGGAGCATCCCCTGAGAACGAAATTAATAATATGCAGCGAAGCGGATTACTTGCAGGCCCACCTGACGGTTATTGAGGGAAAATCCCGCGGCAGCAGTCTGACTTTGCACAACGCCAAGCAGCGGGTAACGTCGGTGCTGAAGAAATGGATTTTGGCGGTCAACGACGACCTGCCAGCGCAATCCAATTCACTGCTTAGGTTTCGTGCGATTGGGGCGTCCCAGCGGTTTTGGGCGGGCTCAGATTTGGCAAAAAGGCGTTCGGGATGCCCACCACCGAGAGGAACCAGGAAGACTGGTAAACAAAGTTGATGCTCGTGATGTCGGATAGTTTGCAGAGCAGCGTCGAGCCTATGCCGCCTAGTCCAAACGCAAAAACCAAAGAGAAATCCAGACACCGCACCAATCCTGCCAAGAAAATCCTGCGCATAGCCAAGAATCGTGTTGAGATGTGTCCGTGGAAAGTGCGTCGGGTTACCGGAATGTATGGTCCGCCGCTTGGCCGCAAAGCGAAATCTGAGGATGCCACAAGTTGGTCTGCGCGAATGTATACGGCCTTTGTTGGAGTGGATCACTCCTGGCCAGGATGGAATGCGCTGCGCTCTCTTCCCCATTAACTAATCAGTCTTGAGAGACTATTTCCGGTACCGAGTTTAGAGAGCGCCGGGTTCGACCGTTGTGCCATCTCCTCCTTCGCCAGCAGACCTGGCAGGAAATCATGTTCTCCACAGTCGTTGCTAGGCTGCAGCCACATCGGCCAACACTGAGGGCCGATATTGTTCATTCTTGGCGAGCACGGCCCAGGCGATTCGGGCGAGTTTGTTAGCTAACGCCACGGCGGCGACGTTGCGGTGGGTGCGTGATGTCAGCTGTGCCAACCACGCACTCAGCCCGAAAGACTGCTTCGTGCGCTGTTGCGGGACCGCACGTGCGCCTTGCACGAACAGTCTTCGCAAATAGGAGTTACCACGCTTGCTGATACCGAGCAGCCTCTGCTGTCCGCCGGTGGAGTGTTCACCGGGAACCACCCCCATCCAGGCTGCGAACTCTCGACCCTAGTGGAATGCTCCTCCGTTGCCGATCGCCGCGATGAGGGCGGTAGCTGTGACTGGTCCGATGCCAGGAATCGCCACGAGCCGTCGGCAGGCTTCGTTCTCATGAGCGGTCTTTTTGATCACCGCGTCGGCCTCGTCAATCCGCATAGCCAGCTGATCAAGATCCAGTTTCAGTTGGGCCAGCAGCATGCGCACTGCGCCCGATAGTTTCGCGTCGGCGTCTTCCAGGATGAGCGGTAAAGCGGCATCCACATGGTGCCGTCCCTTCCGCAGAGTAATGCCACGTTCCAGCAGTAATCCGCGAATCTGGTTGATGACTGCCGTGCGACGCATTACCCAGCGCTCGCGCACGCGATGCAGGGACTGCAGATCCAGTTGGTCATCGGTCTTGATCGGTACAAAGCGCATGGTCGGCCGTGCGACGGCCTCGGCATCGATGAAGTCACTCTTGTTCGTTTTCACGTACGGCTTCACATACTGCGCCGGTATCAGCCGCACTTCGTGACCCTGTTCTCGCAGTGCCCGGCCAAGAAAAAGCACACCCCCGCAGGCTTCCATGCCAATCAACTCCACGTGTATGTTCACTGTGAAGCGCGGCAGCTGCATGCGCGAGAACTTCTTACGCACCACGACCTCGCCACGCAAGTTAAGTCCAACCAGATGAAAAACTGTCTTGCCAAGATCAATGCCGATCGTGTGCAGTTCCATGGGACACCTCCTCCGCAAGCCTCTCACATCTACACTCCAGGCCTGGTTTGTGAAGCATCAAAGCGAACCATGAGCTGGCTGCTTTGAGACGGTTTTGACGTACTCATACAAAGGCATGCCAAAGAAGTCCCGAACCTGGCCTGAGTGGACGAAGCCGCATCTTTCGTAAAACCGGATCGCCCGCTGGAGAGGCGCGGTTGTATCGAGGCTGATCCTCTTGCAGTTCCTCTCCCGGAAATATGATTCCACATGGGTCAACAATCGGGCGGCAACACTGCTGCCTTGCGAAGCGGGAAGTGCCGCCATTCCGCGAATGTGGCCTTCTTCCGGGCTGACGAGACTCCAGGCAATCGTGCCGACGATCTCTCCGGACTCCTCGGTTGCCACGAATACGGTCATCTTTCGAAGGCGTTCGGTGATTGTTTCTGGGCTGAGTATGGTGTCGACAAACGCAGCGGGAGTGTAGCGATCGCGATACGCCTCGAATGCTGCCGAGAGGCACGCGAGGATGCCGCCCGCATCGGCACTCGTCGCGTTCCGAACAGATACCAGAAAGCCTCCAATGAAAGCCTGTAATGTAGCGAGAAAGTGTGCGACGCAATTGCGGCGGTACAAGGTCCACATTGGAGCGCGGGTTACCCAGGCGTCCGTTGGGACCGGGAATGGAATCCGGGGTGAAACAAAAAGAAGGTCTTGACTCTGGACTATACTCCAGGGTGTAGCTTCACGACAGGAGCTAACGCCATGCAAATCGGCATCGTCGCCAAAAAAGTCGGGCTGAGTGTTGATGCGATTCGCTTCTACGAGCGCAATGCGCTGCTGCCCCGGCCTGGTCGGACCGAGGGAGGCTTTCGCCAATACGGTGAACGGGACGTCGAAACTCTGGCTTTTATCCGGCGCGTACAGGGCCTGGGATTCAAACTTAGCGAAATTCGAGGACTTTTGAGTTTGCGTGGACGCCGGATGCAGCCGTGTGCGCCCGTGCGCCGCCGCTTGCAAACAAAGCTAGTTGACGTGCGGCAGAAACTGGAAAACCTGCAAAAGTTGGAGCGCGAACTGCAGTTGGCGTTGCGCAGTTGCGACAAAGAGCTGCGCGAACAAGACGCGCATTGCCCGATCCTGCAGGACGGAGATGCGGGGAAAAAGGAAGGTCGTCGATGAAAGTCGAGGTTTTGTACGTAGCGGAGTGCCCATCACATCCCGCCGCCGTGAAACTGGTGAGAGACGTTCTGAGTTCGGAAGGCGTTGCAGCGGAAGTTCGCGAAGTGCTCGTCACGGATGAAGCGATGGCGACGGACCTTGCGTTCTCTGGCTCTCCAACGATCCGCATCAATGGGCGAGACGTTGCGGGAGAGTCTTCCCAGGCGAAGGCGTTTGCCTTGAGCTGCCGCTTGTATCCGGGCTCAGGCGAAATCGGCCTTCCTCCGGTTGAGATGGTGCGTCGTGCCGTCGTCGAGGCTCGCGAAGGGAACGCGTGTTGAAACAGGGCACAGGCATTTCGGCATCGCTTGGCGCGATTCTGAGTTCGGTCGCCACGATCAGTTGCTGTCTTCCGCTTGGCTTCGCTGCGGCGCTGGGAGCGGGGGCGGCAAGTGCTTTTTTCACGACGCTACGTCCGTGGCTCTTGGCGTTATCTGTTGGACTGCTCGGACTGGGCTTCTGGCAGCAGCAACGCGCCAAGCAATGGGCCAAGCAATGCTCGGTCCGGGGCCGGATGATTGGAAACGTCCTGCTGTGGACGGCCCTTGTTGTGGTGTTGGGAATGATTTTGTTTCCGCAGGAAATCGCGGCATTCATCGCCGACAGGTTTTCCGGAAGATGAAAAAGAAACGGCTCATCGGCGTGGCGGTAGCGGCAGTTTTTGTACTGCTGGCGGCTGCGTACCTGTGGGGTCCCGGCTCGGCGCCGAGCGGCCAAGCGCCGGTAGTCACGCTCTCGGAAGGAAATTTCGGGGAGTTCGAGAAGGCGTTCGATGCCGAGGCCGACGTTCCGCGGCTGGTCTTGCTGCTGTCTCCGACTTGACCAACCTGTCTGCGGGGGGCCTCCGCAGCTCAGCAACTGTTGGCGCGGCAGACCGGTCGAAAGGTGCAGGTGCTCGTCGTGTGGGAGCCGATCCTCGCGACGGACTGGCGGCCACCGAGTGGCAGCACCCTCGCACGAGTCGCAGACGGCCGCGCACGCCAATTCTGGGACCCGGAGCATGTCGTGTCTTTGGAACTGAAGAATCGTGCAAGCCGAACTCCGCCTCAGCCGAAACCGGATTGCTGTATTCAAAAAGGGTTCTACTGGGACGAAGCGATTTTGTTTCCGGCAGGCGCGCATTGGAAGGATGCTCCGGCATCTGTGTTTTGGAACGGTCCGGTAGTTCGCGTCCTTCCGAGTCTTGAGAACTCCTTGAACGAAATGCATTGATAGCGGATACAAGAAGAGTGCGTAACGATTGCTACACTGTCGACATGGAAGAGAAAGTGATCCCGATACTGCGCGTTCAGGATGCGGCGACTGCCGTGGCCTGGTATGAGCGACTTGGATTCCGCGAAACGTCCGTGCATCGATTCGACCCCGGATTCCCGGCCTTTGTAACGGTCGAACGCGGACCGATGAAACTGTTCCTCTCCGAACACAAGGGTGACGCCAGGCCTGACACGCTCATCTACCTCCAAGTTGCCGATGTTCATCCGATCGCGAAAGAATTTCGCGTAGAGGTGGAAGAAGCGCCCTGGGGATTCGAAATCGAAATCCGCGATCCCGACGCAAACCGGCTGCGCATCGGAATGCCCAAGCCGCAGCCCTGCAAAGGATGACACGTTATCGACGAGCGCTCCGTTGATTTGAGACGCGAAGGACGACTTTCATTCCGAGGGTTTTCGCAGAGTGAGTTATGGGCGATTCCAACTAGAAATTGCGGATGTAGCCGTTTGCACCCTGGCTTAGGACGCCCATCACTTCCGCCTCTTTCAGATAGCGGAGCGCATCTCTGGAGTGGACCGTCCTGCCGTTGCTTTACGAAATATTCGAGAGAAACACGTTGAAGGAAGCTGGCTAGCTAGGAAGAGCGCCGAGGTGGGAGAACATCTCCCAATTCGGAAGAAGGTCGTGGAGGATATTTAGGGTGCTGACCATGAGGAGAGGCTTTCTCATTGCCGTTCTCGGTTTTGTGGCCTTTGTTACTTCCTTTGGCGCGCACGTCGTGGCCGTGAATCTGCCTGTCTATGCAAAACAAGTTGGGGTTGGCCTGACGGTCATCGGTGTGCTCATTGCCGTCTACGATTTCGCGGAGATTTTTGCCAAACCAGTATTTGGATGGATAGCGGATCGAAGGGGAATCAAGACAACGATGCTCGTCGGGATTGCCTTCTTTTCGTTGGCGTCCGTTTCATACCTCTTCGTGACTCCCCAATTGCTTATTCTGGTTCGATTTCTCCAGGGACTGAGTGCGGCTGCCCTTTCTATAACGTCGGCGACTCTTGTTGCTGAATATTTTGCGGAAGACCGAGGGAAGGCATTCGGAATCTACAACTCTCTAAAGGGTGCTGGATACGTCCTGGGCCCCATCATCGGCGGCTTCATCGTATGGAAATCAAGCTTCGCGACAATCTTCTTGGCCTCGTCAGCAGCAGGGGCACTGGCGTTTCTTTTGTCTCTTCTTCTTCCTCCCACCACGACCAAAACGCCACTCGACGATGACTTCTCGTTGAAGCTCTTCGCTGCCGCATTTCGAGAGCGCACTCTTCTTCGATGGTACGTGGTGATCGTGGTCAACATGTTTATGATTGGAATCTTGTTGGGATTCCTGCCAGTGTATGTGAACTCGCTGGGATACGATCAGCTCAAGAACGGTTTCATCGTGGCGGCAAGCACGGCCTCCTATCTGTTAATCCAGCCCCTAGCGGGGCTGCTTGCTGATCGTTTTGGTCCCACTCAAGTGACATATGCCGGGCTGGGGGTCTCAGCCATTGCCATCGTGCTTGTGCCTTTTACCACTGGAGCGCTTCTTCTCTCTGTAGCAATCCTTGGTGGACTGGGTGTCGGAACGGTATGGACGAACACGGATACGGCGGTCAGTAATCTCGCCAAAGAAGGCCGCCTTGCTGCAACTCTAGGAGCAGCCGGGTCATTTAAGGAACTTGGAGACATGCTTGGTCCCTTAACGATTGGATTCGTATCGCAATTGTTGGGATTGAAGGTCGGATTTGTTGCTTGCGGAGCTCTTGGCCTTGGGGCCATCGCACTCCTGGCTTTTCGTCGTCAGGCCACTCGATGAGTAAGAATTGGGTTGCCGTCGGAACTCCCGGAGCACAACCGCGAATGGTGATCCGCGCCCGCCGGATATCATCGTGCAGTCGGACGTAGGCGTAGTGTATATGAGAAGCACCAAGAAACAGTCCGAGCACAGAGGTTTTGCGCACGGTGTGCCGCGCCTGAGAAGTGCCTAATGCAACAAAATACGTAAAAATCGGTCAGTGCGAATCGGGCAGGTAGAATTAGACATCTTCTAGTTGAGCTTCGGTCATCCCGAAATAGTGGCCGAGTTCGTGGAGTACTGTCAGCCGGATTTCTTTTCGGATTTCGTCTTCGTTGGAACAAACGGCTTCGATGTTCTTCTGATAGAGCACGATGCGGTCGGGACCCGCAGATAGGTCAAACACGCTTTTCTTAGTTGTTGGCACACCTTCGAAGACACCGAGCACCAAACTCTCAGCATCGTCCGAGTCTATGATCCCTGCATTTCGCGAGCCTCTGCGTGGCGGCTGGTCGGGAGGCACGTTCTCAACTAGAACTGCGACGTTGTAAATTCGCTTGCGAAACCTCGCAGGCAGCGTGTCCAGCGCCTCCTCCACCAATTTGACGAACTTTTCTCGCTCCATCTTCCGTTCCCCGGTCAACCGAATCCGTCTGTTTCATACTAGCTCGTAGCTGCTTCGGGTCCAGAGTGTTCTGACTCGCGATCTTTGGGGCAGTGTCGCGAGAGAAGTTGTTTCGGTAGTCCGACTTACCGGAAATCGGCTCCCGCACTCGCCAAAATGATGAACGACTTTGAAATCAACAGCTTGTGCATAGGCCTGTAACATTGTTAAAGGGGTGAAGCTCAGTACTCCCAGAGTTTTGGCGAGGGACACGTATTCGTTCCGGGCTCCAAGCCGCAGTATGCGTAGTTTATATTGATATTGGCCTCTCCCAGGCGGGATGCCGCCCGCGCGATCTCGCCGGGTCGGTGCGGAAGTTTGGCTTGGACGATTTCTGCCTCTACGTATGTCAGCTGCTCGCTGTCAAGCACCGTCTTGGCTGTCGTCGGATTGTCTACGATGAATCGAGTCACGCTTTTCCCTCCGATCGGGGTGGATTGAAGCGCGAGAATGTTCAATTCGCGATCAGCGAGCGCCCGGCAGACTTTTCCGGGCGTGCTAGGCCGATCCTCCATTAGCACGGTGAATTCTTTGCCAAAGGCATAGTGGGGACCTCCTTTGCCTCCTGAAAATGCAGAACGCATCCTCGGTTTGGTGTGATGTTGGAGGCATCATACGCCCGGCTCTCAATCGTTCAAGATTGTCTGGTAGGAGTGTGTAGGAGTGAAGGATTCGAGCTGGTTGACCGGATGCGAAGCGCAGGAGTATGGTAACGGCAATCTACCCTTCCTTTTGCGACGAGAGGAGACCGCTCCCATGCCAGGTCCACCCTATCGCGGCTTGCGAATCATCTTGGGTATTTTCTCCCTGCTTACCGCAGTCGGTGGCCTCGTCATCATTTTCAGTGGCAGGCCGATGGCGATGCGCCTTTTTCTCCGGCCTCCCGAGTCCGAAGTCACAACCTTATTGCTCATCATGGCCAAGGAGATGGGCGGATTGATTCTCATGCTCAGCTTGATGCTATTCTTCGCCTATCGCGATCCTGCCCGGAACGTGGCCGTTGTCAACGCGCTCATTGTCGGCCTCTGCGTACTGGCCATTACGCCCCTCTTATCTCTTTACACCCTGGACGTCCGACGGCTCTATCCGGGGTATCTGATTTGGGGGCGCTCCCTTGTGCGTTTGGCACTAGCCGCGCTCCTTTTTTACCTGCGGCCGCAAGAGAGTGTTCCCGAGTAATCCTAAGAACTGCGTCTCCTTTTCAAGGTTTCAGATCTCGAATTCTGTCGAGGCGGGACTCGGATTTTGAGGACCCGAATTTTGCACTTTTTGGCCAATCGGGACCTTGGAGTCATGACTTACGGGCTGGCAATCCCGGGTAAAGGCATACTCGACTCGTGAATGAGGTTAATCCTCCGAACCAAAGGCGACTCGCCTACTTCAGGGAAATCGCACAGTTGGCTGAAAGTATTTTTCGCGCCGAGTTAGGAGAGTTTCTCAATGGGCTTGCCCTACACGACTTCCCTCTCGCATCCTTACTCGGCGACGCTGCCTGTGACCGGACTGGACGAAGGCGCCAACTACACTCGAAATGCGGTGAAGGCCACGGTGGATGCCTACACGGGGGAAACCTCTTTATACGTATTCGATCCGAGCGACCCCATCATCCAGGTTTTCGAGAACGTGTTCCCGAAACTATTCCGGCCCGAGAGCTGGAGACGCTAGAAAAAGAGACGCGGAAGAAAAAGATTTGAGTCTAGAGATCTCAATCTCACGGGTTGTGCTTCCTTGGCGGTCCTCTATCACATGGGCCACGCCGATGCGAAAGCGATCATCGCTTACCTCAAGTCATTGCCAACGCCGATACACTAGAACAGACTGTACTTCCACGAAAGTAGCGCGCACACTTCAGTCAGCAAATTGTCGGAGCCACCAGGATTAGTTGCTAGTCTCCGACGCCAAGTCTTTATCTTAGCGTGACCACCTTTTCCCTCCTTCAGTTTGCTTCACAACACCATGCAACACGGGAGGGATCCATGAATTCTTTATTTGACATCCTGAAGAAAAAACCGGAGGGAAGTTTCCGTTGGTTCGAGGCGGTGAACGACCTTGAGTCCGCGAATATTCGCATTAAAGAGCTGATTGCATTATCTCCGGGCGAGTACGTTGTGTTTGACCAACGCACGCATAAAGTCATTCCTGACGACCCATCAAGTTTCCGGCTCGACGCCAGAAGGCCGTGACCATTACGCGCAAGCTCGCCTGCCTTTCTGCATGTTTGTCGCGTTGCCAGTGCTGAACTCGACGACAGCCCGAAACCGTGCGATTCCCAGGGTCGGAATACGCACACGCTCAACTTCCTGCTGATACGGACGCACACGGGGAGGTGGGCCATGAAGGAGCTGCGAGACGTCAAATGCAAGGGTAGGTGCTTCAACGGGAGCTCACGGCAGAATCCGTACCCGCATCTCGATCTGTGCGAAGAGCACGGGAGAAAGTTGGGTCTGATTCGGTAAGCAGGTCAGAAATGGGTGCTCTTGACTTCGTGCGCCATTGAAAATAGCCTCGGCTTAATTTACTTCACTCGGACCAAGCAATATTTCGATTCGTCAAGTCAAAGGAGGTTCGCGATGGGAAAGATCAACTGGGCACGGGTGTTGCTCGGCGGTTTAGTCGCCGGTTTCATCATCAACATATTCGAGTATGTCACGAACGGAGTGGTGCTCGCGGCCGACTGGCATGCGGCAATGAAGGCTCTCGGTCGCCACTTATCCATGAGCGCGGTAGCTGTCTTCATTGTCGGGGGCTTCATCGGAGGAATCGCAGCGATCTGGCTATACGCGGCTGCCCGCCCACGGTTCGGTGCCGGTCCTAAGACCGCAGCGTTGACGGGCTTCGCCTACTGGGTGGTCGGATACGCGCTGCCTATTCTCGGCCAGATGCCATTGGGATTGTTTCCGAGGCGTCTGTTAGTGGTTGGCGGCGGC